>Ga0184628_10000244_pt1 | contig 32448 bp, 24 predicted proteins | sample PLM4_5_b1_FD_133149 | JGI IMG/M metagenome (GOLD analysis project Ga0184628, IMG submission 133149) | Groundwater sediment microbial communities from an aquifer in East River, Colorado, USA - PLM4_5_b1 | ecosystem: Environmental > Terrestrial > Soil > Riparian zone | place: USA: East River...
CCGACAGGTTGAGCGCAATTGTTGCGGTAATCCAAATTGCGAGCAGCATGCCGAGGCTCACCAGAGGCTTCCATTCCACGTAGAAGGGAATGGCGATCGCTCCTGCCACGCTGGCTGCAAATGCCCATCGAAGGCGCCGCGCGAGGTCAGGTATGGATGCCTTCTTCCATCGCGCGATTGGACCGACGCCGAGAAGGAACATTGCCGGAGCCATCACCGCGACAAAAACGGTGTTGAAGTATGGAGGTCCGACCGAAAGTTTTCCCAGGTCCAAGGCATCGATGATCAGCGGATACATGGTTCCCAACAGGACGGAAGCTGCAGCCACCGCCAGCAGCACGTTATTCGAGAGCAGGAGGGATTCTCGGGATACGACATCGAACGGACTGCCGAGTCCCACCTGCTTCGCGCGCCACGCATAGAGCAGAAGCGAACCCCCGATTACAATGCCGAGAAAGCAGAGAATGAAGATGCCGCGCTTTGGATCCGTTGCAAACGCATGCACAGATGTGAGCACGCCCGATCGAACGAGAAATGTTCCGAGCAGACTCAACGAGAATGCCGCGATGGCGAGCAGTACCGTCCAGCTTTTGAATGCGCCGCGTTTCTCGGTTACTGCGAGAGAGTGAATCAACGCCGTGCCCACAAGCCAGGGCATGAATGATGCGTTCTCCACCGGATCCCAGAACCACCATCCGCCCCAGCCCTGCACGTAATACGACCAATAGCTTCCCATGGCGATGCCGCAGGTGAGGAAGGTCCATGCGACAAGAGTCCACGGCCGCGACCATCGCGCCCATGCCGCGTCGAGACGGCCGCTGATCAATGCGGCGACCGCGAAGGCGAACGCAACGGAGAAGCCAACATAGCCCATGTAGAGCATGGGTGGATGGACGACCATGCCCGGGTCCTGCAGCAGTGGGTTGAGGTCGCGTCCGTCGAGAGGCGCGGGGATCAGTCGGGTGAAGGGATTCGATGTCGTCAGCATGAAGAGAAGAAATCCCATGCTGATGACTCCCATGATGCCCAGAACTCGCGCGACGGTGGTGACGGGCAGGTGCCGCGAGAAGAGCGACACGGCTGCGGTCCAGAAGGCGAGCATGAGCGTCCAGAGCAGGAGCGAACCTTCGTGCGATCCCCAGGTTGCGGCGATGCGGTAGTTCAGCGGCAGTTGTGAGTTGGAATTGCTCGCGACGTTCAGGACGGAAAAATCATTGGCGACAAAGGAATACGCCAGACAGCAGAAGGCGATGGCCACCGCGATGAATTGCCATCGGGCTGTGAGAATCGCCCTCCGCGACGACTTGTCACTCGCAGCACCGAAGATAAGGAACGCTGCCTGGAAAGAAGCCAGAAGCAGCGCGGCGATCAGCGCGAATTGTCCGATGGTTGCTGGGCTGGGCATGGTTTCTCCTCAAACATTGCGGGACGAATCCCTCTCCCGAAGGGAGAGGGTGGCCCAAAGGGCCGGGTGAGGGGTAAGAAGATAATTCTCTGTACCCCTCACCCGCCGCTTCGCGGCACCCTCTCCCTTCAGGAGAGGGATTTGTCCCAAACATTTCCCTACATTGTTCCCGGCGGCATGTAGTTCTCATCGTGCTTCGCCAGCACCTGATCGGCGTAAAACGTGCCGTCGGCCCCGATCTTTCCCTGCGCGACGCAGCCGCGGCCTTCCTTGAAGAGGTCCGGAAGAATTCCCCGATAGACGACAGGAATACTGAGCACGGTGTCACTGACCGTAAACCTCGAGGTCAACCCATCCGCATCCCGGCGCAGGCTTCCCTCGACCACGAGGCCGCCGAGCCGGAAGTCCCGTGCCACCGGCGCTTCCTTCGTCGCCACCTGTGTCGGCGTAAAATAGAAAACCAGATTCCTGTTGAATGCGTTCAACACCAATGCCGCCGCGATAGACAGGCTGGCCAGCGCGAACAACACGAAGGCAATTCTGCGATGCCGTCGTTTCATGGTCGTGTCTCCCGTTCGAATGGTTTGCGGTTTCGATGCAATCGTCGCCGTCGCCGCAGTGCCAGGACTTCGCCTCCCATCACGAGCAGCACCAGGCCGTAAGCCACCCACACGTAAAATCCATGACTCATCGGGCCACCTCCAGCGATTCTCGGTCCGCGATAATGCAGCAAAGCCGGCTGAGGACAACCGCAACGGAGTAGAGCCAGCACGCAGCAAGCATGATCATCCATGCCACCAGCATCGTCGGCGCCATTGTGGTCGTGGCACTCGCGATCCGGATCGTGGCCCCCTGGTGAAGCGTGTTCCACCATTGAACTGAAAAATAGATGATGGGCACATTGATGACACCGACCAGCGCCAGCACCGCGCCTGCGCGATCTGCTCGCCGCGGATCGTCGATGGCCGATTGAAGCGAAATGAATCCGATATAAAGAAACAGAAGGATCAGCGTCGACGTCGTGCGAGCGTCCCAGACCCACCACGTGCCCCACGTGGGCTTGCCCCACAGCGCGCCAGTAATTAAGGAGAGGAACGTGAACAGCGCCCCGGTAATCGAAAGAGAGGACGCCATCATTGAGGAAGCGCGCGCATTCCAGGCCCAGCCGATTGCGGCGTATATCGCCATCAGGACATACAGCATCATGCCCATCCATGCGGCCGGAACGTGGATGAACAACACGCGGTAGACATCTCCCTGCTGGAAGTCCGTTGGGGCGACAAAGAGCCCCACGTATACGCCGGCCGCGAGAAGAATTGCCGCTGGTATTGCGAACCAGGGAATCATCCGGCTGGCCAGTGGATACAGATTTATCGGCGATGCGTATTTGTACCAGTTGCCCATAGACGTTACTCCACCGCTATCCTCAGCGCCGACGCGGCGGCCCAGGGAGCAAAGACCAGGGTCAACGCCAGCACCGCGCCAATCAGTGACGCATTCCCACCCGCCCCAAACACGAGCACGGGAACGCACAACGGCAGAACGATCAAAGCCACGATCGCGCCGCCGCCACGGACTCCCAGCGTCAGAGATGCACCTATCGCGCCGATCAGGTTCAGAATGGGTATACCCGCGATCAGAGAGACGACCAGCATTCGCGTGCCGCCGGCGGGTAATCCGAATTGCATTGCGAGCAGCGGCGAAATCACCACCAGCGGAATTCCAGTCATCAGCCACTGCGCAAGAATCTTTCCCGAAACAATCAGCAGTAATGGCTGAGGCGTGACCAGCATTTGTTCAAGCGTTCCATCGGTGTAGTCGCTGCCGAACAATCGTCCGACTCCGAGTATGGATGCCAGGAGAGCCGACACCCACACCACGCCCGGGGCTATGGTTCGCAAAAGACGGGAATCCGGGTCCATTCCGAGGGGAAACACACTTGCGACAATGACGAAGAACGCCAGCATTGCCATCACATCGGATTTCCTGCGCCAGGCCAGCGTGAACTCGCGCCACAGCAGCCATCGAAGCATGACCATGTGCGACGGCTTGCTCATGCCGCCAGCTCGATTCGTTGAAAGCTTCCCGACAACTTCAAATCCTGATGCGTTGCGACAATCGCCATTCCGCCATCGGATAAATGGTCTTCGATCATCAGCTGAATGGAGTCCACGGCTTCACGATCCAGAGACGTCATCACTTCATCCAGCAGCCAAAGCGTCGATCGGCCAACCACCAGCCGGGCAATTGCCGCGCGACGCCGTTCGCCTTCGGATAGGAAGCGTGCGGGTAGATTCATGCGTCCGGAAAGGCCCAGGCGTTCGAGTGCTGAAGCCGCGGCCCGATGCGAGAGTTCGATTCCGCTCAACCCGCACGACACGCGCAGGTTTTCCAGGGCCGTCAATTCGTCTTTGATGCCTGGTCGGTGACCCAGGTAGGAAATCTCCGAAAGGTACTCTTCACCGAGCCTTTGGATGGCGGTACCGCGCCATTGGATGCTGCCGCAGGCCGGCGTCAGCAGGCCACAGAGCATGCGCAAGAGGCTGGTTTTGCCACTGCCGTTGGGTCCCGTCAGGCGAAAGCAGTCGCCCGGACGCACGGCAAAGCTGACGTCGCGAAAAATCGTTCGATTTCCGCGCACGCATTGAAGGTGCGATGTTTCCAGCATGTCAGGTGGCGGTTTTCAAAGCCGGGTGAAATTGAGTGAAGACGTGATCGGACTTCGCGCGCTCTTCATGGCACGTGCGGCAACTGCTTTTGCCGGCAATGGACTGAACCTTGTCTTTAATCGTTCCGTCGGAGTTCGTGAAATCGAAGAAGCCCCAGCCGCCATCGAACCGGCTGTCTTTGACCGACACCTGAAGCGCGATGGGCTGACTGGCGGCAGCTCCGGAAGTTTCAAGAACGAGAACGGAGCCTTCAGGAAACTTTCCGGTTTCCGAAAACGCTCGATACGCGAAACGATCCATGTAGACATTGTGCGAAAGCCCGGAAGACGATTGGGCCGGAGCATGAGGATCTGAAACATCGGAACCATCGGCCTCAAGGGAGCTGCCAACCGAAACCCATTCGCGATATCCGGACGGACGAATCAGGGCGTCGTTATCCCCAAAAACCGCAGCCAGATTCGAGGACATCGCAGCATCTTCCCATGCGGGTTGCCGCATCTGGGCGAACAGTGTCGCCGACACTGCAGCGATCGCAAGACTCGTGAAAACCAGAGCGTGGCGGCGGAATCCCAGCCACAATGTGCGCTCGATCCAGACCGACCATCCCAGGGCACGCTGAGAGTCTTCGATTTGCGAGAGCACTTCAGCTCGCATACGACTAAACGCAGATTCCGGTATGGCCTCGCGGCGAAGCAGCTTCAATTGAGACTGCCGGCGGCTGAGTTGAGCAATGAATTCTTCACACTCGGCGCACTCCAGCAGGTGTTTTGCAACGGCATGGCCTTCTGTTTCCGGGAGGTCGTTTTCAACATGCAGTGCGAGCAGTTCTTTTGAAAATGCACAGCTCACCGTGTGCCTCCGTTCATGGCGCCTTTGCTCATCTGATCGACGAGTTCTTTCAGCCTCAGGCGGCCTCTGCTGATTCGGGACCGTATCGTGACTTCTGGCGTCTCGAGAATGGCGGCGACTTCGGCAGTCGAAAGACCTTCGACATCGCGAAGGACGATGGCGACGCGTTCGTTTTCGGAGAGACCTCCCAGCGCTTTCCAGAGCATTTGGCGCTGTTGTTCCTCAGCCAGGCCGGTAAAGGGATCGTCGGTCGGATTGGTGGTGATGGGTTCGGATGGTGCGTGTTCCAGGGACGTGCTGTGGTGCTGCCGCTTCTTGCGTCCCAGGTCGCGGCAGACATTAATAGTCATGCGCATCAGCCAAGGTTCGATGGGCTTCTCAAGATTCAGACGGTGCAGATACTTGAACACACGAAGAAAGACTTCCTGAGTGGCGTCGTGTGCATCTTCGTGACAGCCAAGGACTCGTATGGCAATGCTCATGACGCGGCGTTCGTAGCGCGTGATGATGCGTTCAAACGCCGCAGTGTCGCCGCCGAGAACCAGCCGGACGATTTGTGCAACTTCAGCAGCTTCCGGTGAAATGGCCGTGCCCGGCATCCTGGCCATGGAGAGTGTTCCATGGACGATGTCTGAATTGTCGGGTCCGTAGTTCATGAATCTGCTGCCTTTCACTAACTAATACTCCGCCTCGCGCCGATTCGTTGCAGAGTTTTGAAAAAAAGCAGGAGCGGGGAAATCGTGAGATCGGACAACCTCGAAATCGGACGAATCCTGCATTTAGAAACCCCGAAATCAGAAACCTCAAATTGGACGATCCCCGTTGTAGGCGCGGTCTACGACCGCGCACGATGTCGCCCCTCGGATTGTCCAATTTGAGGTTTCTGATTTCGGGGTTTCTAAATGCAGGATTCGTCCGATTTCGAGGTTGTCCGATCTCACGATTCCGTACCGCATGCTTCCGATCTCAATATAGCGGCGCCTCACCCACCGGCCGGGTCTTCCACCGCCGGTGTATCCACAGCCATTGATCGGGACTTTTCCGGACGTAGTTTTCCAGCACCTTATTGAACATGCGCGTGTTCTCCAGGATGTCCGTTGTCCGGTCGCCGGTTTGAATCAGTTCCAGCGGCGGGTCGAAATGGAGTCGATGCTTCTGCAGCGTCTCGTCCCAGATCAGGAACCCTGGAATTACTGCCGCTCCAGTCCTGAGAGCGAACGTCGCAACTGCCGGTGTCGTTGCGGCAGGAATACCGAAGAAATCCGCAAACACGCCTTCTTCGCGGACGGTATTCTGGTCCATCAAAATTCCCACCGTTTCGTTGTTACGAAGCGCCTTGAGAATATCCCGCGATGCGTTCTGCCTCCGTACCGGCGCATTGCCTCCAAGAGTGCGATAGCCTGAGATCAAACGTTCGACCCGTGGGTTATCGATTTCACGAACGACAAATTTCATCGGGTGACCGTAGATCGAATGCGCGAACGAACTCAATTCCCAGGCGCCGAAGTGTCCGGTGAGGAAGAGCACGCCTTTGCCGCGCCGCACGCCTTCGGAAAAATTTTCAAAACCTTCATAGACGACGTAATTGGAAATGTTCGATGGATTCAGATCCGGGAAATGGCTGAATTCGACCAGCAGCCGTCCCAAATTGTCGAAGCAGGCTCGCAGTATGGATTCACATTCGGTGCTGCTGAGGCCCGGCATCGTCATCGACAAATTTCTGAGACCGGAATTTCGCTGACGTTTGGCGAGCCTGAACCCCAACCACGACGCGATTCGAGCCGCGCGGAATGCGAGTTTTCGCGGCATCCACCCGAAGATCCGGAGCAAGGCGACTGCAGCGACATATTCGGCTGCAGACTTAACGCCACTTTTCATCCGTGGTATCTTCGCACACTTTTGGTAGCCTCTTTCTGATGCTTGACGTGCAGCGCAAGGCGCTTCAGCGACATTTGGACCTTCTGATACTCGTACTTCTGGCTGTCAGCTGTTATGTGCTGTTCTTCCATGGACTGGGTAACATCGGTTTTCTCGGGCCGGATGAACCGCGTTATGCCTCCATCGCGGCTGAAATGTATCGTACCGGGGACTTCATCACGCCGAGGTTGAATGGCTCTCCGTGGTTTGAGAAGCCCGTGCTTCTGTACTGGGGCGCGGCGATCGGTTACGCCATATTCGGCGTGGGAGAATTTGGAGCCCGTCTCCCTTCCGCATTCGCGGCGACACTCTGCGTCTTCTTCGTGTATTTCTCCTGCCGGCGAATATGGGATCGCACAACGGGTTTGTCGGCAGCCCTTGTCATGGCATCGTCGATTGGCTTTTTTGCCTTTGCTCGCGCCGCGTCAACGGACATGCTGCTGACGGCAAGCCTGACGATTGCACTGTGTGCATTCCTCGCCGCAACAAACGGCAAAGTTGAAGAACGGCGGCGGTGGTTCTATGCGTTTTATGCCGCACTGGGCTTTGGTGCTCTTGCAAAGGGACCTATTGCATTTGTACTCCCGGGTGCATCCCTGTTTGCATTTCTGCTTTCCCGGCGCCGTCTCTCCGAATGGAAAACGTTTCATCCCGGCAAGTGCTGGGTCACGATTGCGATTGCCGCACCGTGGTACATCGCGTGTGCATGGGTCAACGGTTCCGCGTTCCTGATGGAATTCTTCCTGAATCACAATTTCCGGCGGTTCACGACCAATCTCTATGCCCACCCGCACGTGTTCTATTTCTACCTGCCGGTGCTGCTGATGCTGACGCTCCCCTGGACGTTTGTGATTATTTCCGCGCTTCGACGCCGCTTCGATCGCAATGACGCACTCCTGGCCTGGTGGATTGTGTTGCCGATGGTCTTCTTTTCGCTCTCGGTCTCCAAGCTGCCCGGTTACATCCTGCCGGTCGTGCCGGCATTCGCTATCCTCTGCTCGAAGGAACTGTTGAAAGAGCGATCGCGCCTTTTCAAGATCGGAGCGTTCATCGAAGCAGGAACGATGGTTTTCATCGGCGTCGCCTTTGGATTTTTCGGCGAGATGATCAGCGTGGATCCTCACGTGAACGGGATGCTGATTATGGCGACGACGCTGGTGATTGCAGCGGTTCTTGTCGTTGTCGGACTGTGGTTAAAACCGCAGGTACTGGCAGTCTTCAATCTGTTTGCGATGCTGCTTCTCGTACTATTCAGCGTCAGCCTCGTGGTACCGCGTTTCGACATGACCGACACAATGCGGCCCTGGTCGCGGGCCCTGAAAAGTTTCGTGACGGATGAGCAAGTCGTGTACCTGTATAAGCCTCAGCGTTCGGACGAATATGGACTTTCCTTCTATCGATCCGGCAAGGCGGCCGCAATCAGTTCGGCCGATCAACTGGTGGAGATTACCGGGAATGAGAAGGAAGTATTCTGCATTACCGATAACAAGACTCTGGATGAGGTCGCACACATTGCCAAGGTGGACGTGAAGGTGATGCTGTCGCTTGGCAATCAGACCGCCTTTCTGGCGTGGCGGTCGAAGTAGCCCTACAAAGCCGCCAGCTCCATCGAAGTTCGGCGTTCCCATTCGTCTTCAGGTCGAACCTGAATTCCCGCCTCTTTGAATCGAACGACCATTAGAGTCTGATCATCCGCGGCCGGTCCATTGTTCATATAGGACCGCACTCGATTCAGCACACCGTTTCGGATGTCGCCGGCAGAGTCGTTCCAGCCCGCGCGTACCGCATCAATCAGTCGCCGTTCTCCGAATTCTTCATCGTTGAAGTTCGGCGCTTCGACAATTCCATCTGAGAATGCAACCAGCACATCGCCCTTTCGAATGGTCTGCTGGCCCTGGGTGAATGACGCGTTTGGAATCAGACCCAGGACAGGACCTCCCGTCTCAAGGCGCAGTACTTCCAGATTACCGAACTCGCCAGTTCGAATCAGCAATGGCGGAAGATGACCTGCATTGATGTATCGCAGCACGGAAGTCTTTGTGTCGAAGTAACCCCAGAACAGCGTCGAGAAGCGTTCGGTTGCCGTCTTCCTGCACAACAGCGCGTTCAGGCTGGCCGTCGCATTTTCGTGATCTCTGTCGGATCGTGTCCAGGACATGGATTGGATTGCACCATGGATCAGCGCCATCAGCAGGGCAGCGGAAATACCTTTGCCGGACACATCGCCAAGAACGAACCCCGTCCGGTTGTCCGCAATGCGAAACATGTCGCAGAAGTCGCCGCCGACGTCTCCGGCGGGTATGCATTCGGCGGCGAAGTCAAAGTGTGGTGACTGCTTGTCACGTTCAGGAAGCAGGTCGGACTGAACCCGGCGTGCCAGTTCAACCTGTCCCTGCACCTGCTGGCCGCGAAGGTATTTGGGAAACCGCAGAATGAGAATGATCAGGGCGCCAATCAGAGCGAAGGAAGCAGAGACGCCCGTGATGAGATTCTGACGCAGGGATGCAAACGAGGCAGACACACTGTTCAGGTAAACGGCGATTTCCAGTCTTGTTCCGCGAGACCCCCCGATGCCGAAGGGATAGGTGGCAACCAGTGCCTGTCCCAGAGCCGTCTTCCGAATTTCCGGTTCACGGTTCAGGCGCGCATGTGCTTCAAGGTCTGGAACGACGCCTGCCACAGCGACTTGCCTGTCCTCCCCATTCACGACGCGGATCCACGCGATCTGATCCTTCCATTCGTCGATGGATTCCATCAGCACCGCGTCGAGGCTCGGAGTTTCATGCAAAGTGGGCATGCCCGGTCGAATGGCGCGCTGCAGGGCTGCCCTCTTTTGATCGGCTTCCCGCTGAGCGGCCTGCATGATCATGTTGCCGGAGACGTAGATGTAAGTCGAAACGGTCTGCCAGAGCAAAACGACGGCGAGGGCAAACCCCATCGCAATGCATGTCTTGAATAGAAGATGTCGGGATGCGGATTCACTTTTCATGCCCTGTTTGGACTTCGGGCAAAGCGGCCGCGGTGTTAATTATTGTTAAAGAAGACTTTTGGGGACGTGTTGCTCCAGATAGGCCAAAGTTACCTCGACAAGATCGGGATCAAAATGAGTTCCGGCGCACCGGCGGATTTCCTCCGCAGCTTGCGGGAACTTGACGGGAATGTTGTAAGGCCTTTTGTAAATCATCGCGTCGACGGCATCGATGATGGCGAAAACGCGAGCACCAAAGGGAATATCTTCTCCTGAAATTCCGCGAGGGTATCCGCTGCCGTCGAATTTTTCGTGATGTGCATGCACCAGTTCCGCTGCGTCTTTCAGGAATTCGATTCCACACAGGAACTCATAGCCGTAGCCCGGATGCTTCCGCATCGTGGCCCATTCCTCTTCGTCAAGGTTCGCAGGCTTCCACAGGATGCTGTCGGGTATTTTGAGTTTGCCGACATCATGCAGGAGAGAGCCGTGCTCAATCTGCAGAAGCTGGCTGCCCTCTATTCCAAATGCAGCTGCAGCACCAGTCGTGAGTTTCGCCACGCGCCGCGAGTGACCGCTCGTGCTCTGGTCGCGAAAATCCAACGCCATCGACAAGGCATCCAGCGTTGCACTATGAACATGGGTCAGACTGCGGAGGGCATCGTTCAAAGCCTGAGTCTTTTCTGCGACTAGACGTTCCAAATGAAGATGATAGGCTTCGTTCTCCAGAACTAGTCGCCGATGTTCCAGAGCACGGGTAACTGATAGGGAAAGCTGTCCCAGGTCCACGGGTTTGAGGAGGTAATCCAGGGCGCCGCGTTTCATCATTTCAACGGCGAGAGATGTTTCGTCCTCGCCTGTGAGAAAGATCACTTCGATGGAGTGGTCCTTCTTCTTGATGGCATCCAGCAGGGCGGACCCAGGTATGTGTGGCATGCGGAAATCCAGAACGCATACATCCGGCCGGAAACTATCCACAGCATCCAAAGCTTTTCGGGGGTCCGATATCCCCTCAACCTGATAGCCGTGAATGAACAGCAACTCCCGGATAAACGAGACAATGTCGACTTCGTCGTCAACTACCAGAATTCGAGCCGATGATCGCTCGATACGATCTGACATGCCGGGATTCTACAGTATTGAAGATAGTTGCAAAGAAAAAAGGGGCAAAAAGGGCCGTTTGAAAGGTCGTCACTTTGAAATAGAAGACGCCCACTGCCCTTACTGAAGGGCAGTGGGCCTCTTCTGTTTCAAATTGAACCATCTCGGACACTCCATTACTATGAAGACCCTTAATCTATTGAATAATTGTTCCCGGCGAAGATTAGTGAACAAATGACGAAAAGAACCTGCGGTCTTCTGCTCCTGGTCCTGTTCTGTATTCTGACCATCTCTTCCACAGCGCTGGCACAAGTTCCGAAGTTCTTTCCCGTGTCGGAAATCCGTCCTGGGTTGAAAGGGACGGGGCGCACTGTCTTTCAGGGAACCGCGATCGAGGAGTTTCAAGTCGAAGTTCTTGGCGTACTCAAGAACTACGGTCCCAAGCAGGACATGATTCTGGCGCGACTCTCCGGCGGCCCGCTGGATAAAACCGGTGTCGTCCAGGGAATGAGCGGCAGCCCCGTTTACATCGATGGCCGGCTTGTCGGGGCGGTTGCGTTCGCATTTCCATACGCGACGCAGTCCATTGCGGGTATCCAGCCGATCGAGCAGATGACGGGAGTGCTCGATCAGCTACCGGCGATCAAGGGCGCACCGGCTTCTGCATCTCTGCCGGCGGAATCTCCTGCAGCATTCGTTTATGGCATTGTCGAAAAATTGAGACAAGGCCGGCCCATTCAGGAATTGTTTGGGACGTCGATTTCCCCGGCTTCGATTTCTTCTTCAACGTCTCTGGTTCCGCTTCAGACTCCGTTGTTTCTTTCCGGAGTGACAGCCACTGCCGCACAACAGTTCTCATCATTCTTTAACGCCCTGGGATTCAACCCGGTTCAGGGAGGCGCTGCCGGCACTGTGGCAAATGTTGGTCCGGTGTCGAACCGGCTGGAGCCAGGATCCACCGTGAGTGCCGAACTGGTCCGTGGAGACATGAACATCAGTGCCAATGGAACAGTGACGTACGTGGACGGAAACAAGGTCTATGCCTTCGGCCACCCATTTCTCTCGGCGGGTCCGATCAGCGTTCCGATGTCGAGCGCCTACGTGATTTCCCTCCTGCCAAAACTGGATACGTCGATCAAGCTCGCATTCCCCGTGGACGTTGTCGGCGCATTTCAACAGGACCGTTCGACCGGCATCTTCGGCACCATGGGAGACAAACCGAACATGATTCCCGTGTCGCTGGATGTGCGGTCCAGCACGAATGCGACGAATCATTACAACGTCGAAGTCGCCAACGACCGGTATCTGACGCCGATTCTGATGAACTACGCCGTGGTCAATGCCATTACCGCAAGCGAACGCGGCGTTGGAGAAATGACGTTGAGCGTTACGAGCGAAGTTCATATCCGGAACAACGACTCCGTGAAAATCGCGACGATGTTTTCTGGAGACGGCAACGGCCCTTCGGCGGCTACTGCCGCAGCTGTCGCTCCGATTCAATATCTTGTAACGGGCGGATATGATGGGCTCACCATCGATAAGGTGGACTTTCAAATCGTTTCGACCGATCGTAAGACGCTCGCGACGCTCGACCGGATAACAGTGGACCGAAACGAAGTCCGGCCCGGCGAAACCGTGGCGCTTTCAGCACTACTGCGCGAGTCCAATGGCCAGACGTTCATCGAGCGATACACGGTTCAAATTCCTCCAGGGCTGCCGTCAGGAACGGTTCAGCTGCTGGTTGGAGATGGGACGACCATGACGGGAATCGAATTGAAGCGCAGTCCTTCCGGTATTCCAATGGACCTGAAGACCGTCATTCGGGAGTTGAACAAGCTCCGTAAAAATGACCGGCTCTATGTTCGAGTATTGAGCAATCAGCCCGGAGTTGTGATTCGCGGGGAAGAAATGCCATCGCTCCCCCCGTCGATGATCGGCCTGCTCGATACCGATCGAGCGTCCAGCCGCAACGTCACATCCATGGGAAGTTCGGCGGTTGCCGAGTATGAATTCCCTCAATCGAAATACGTCATTCAGGGCCAGCAATCGCTGACTCTCACGGTTAAACCGTGACCACAGCTTCCGTCCGAATTTCACGCCACATGAAAAAAGTACGCTGGATCCTGCCCATCCTTCTGGCCGTTCCTTTATTTGCGGTGACGCCGTCGTTCTGGGAAGTCCGCACATACGAGGACTTTCAGAAAGGGAAGCTTTCGAGTCTTTCACTCACGAGCGATGACCGGCTGATTCTTGCGCCGCGGTATGACATGGTGTTCGATACTCAGCAGACCTTGATCCTTTCCACTGCGTCCGACTCGAAGGGAAACGTGTACCTCGGTACCGGTCACGATGGAAAAATTTATAAGGTGGATCCGGCGGGACAGGGCGCCCTGCTTGCGGATCTCAATGAACTCGACATCATGGCTCTCGCCGTCGACAGCAAGGATGCGCTGTATGTGGGCGCTTCTCCGAATGGGAAGGTCTACAAGATCGAACCCGGGGCACAGCCGAAGGAATTCTTCGATCCGGCGACGAAGTATATCTGGTCGATGGTTTTCGATAAACAGGGACGCCTGATGGTCGGCACAGGGGACAAAGGCATCATCTATCGAGTAGGCACGGACGGCAAGGGCGCACCGTTTTACGATACCGACGAAACGCATATTGTTTCACTCGCGATGGATCGCGACGGTAACGTCATTGCCGGTGGAGATCCGAAGGGATATCTGTACCGTATTTCTCCGGAAGGCAAGGCGTTCGTCCTTTACGATTCCGGCCTGCGTGAAGTCCATACGGTTGCCATTGCAACCGACGGCCGGATTTTTGCAGCGGTGCTGAATGGAAGCGCATCATCACCGGCCCTTTCTGCGCCCCAGTCGAATCCAACTCCTGGCACTAACGACGGAGGAGGCATCACGGTAACCATTGGTGCCAGTGCCTCCGTTGCGGAGGCCGCTCAGGTTGTGGAAATTACGACCGAGCCTGCCGGGGTCGATGCCGGATCATCCTCGACACCGTCTCGACGATCGGCGGCAACGGGGCCTGCTCAAAGCGTCATTCTTGAAGTTCTTCCTAAGGGCGAAGTGAATACGTTATGGCGGCTGAAGGACGAAAGGGTGTATTCGCTTCTGCCGCACGCCGGTCGTTTGCTTTTCTCAACGGGAACCAAAGGTCGAATTTACTCCATTGACGATTCGCGAAATACGACACTGCTGGTCGAGTCGACGGAAGAACAGACCACGCGGCTCCTCGAGGTAGGGAATCGCGTCTACGCCACGTCGTCGAATACCGGCAAGCTTTTTAACTTGAGCGATGCGACATCGGCTTCGGGATCCTATGAGTCCATCGTGCGGGATACCAACGCCATTTCATCGTGGGGCACGATGTCCTGGAAAGCGGATAACGCCGGACAGATTCAGTTTTTGACGCGAACCGGAAACACCGGCGTGCCGGATAAGACCTGGTCGGATTGGACAACAGTCCCTTCCACGGGAGCGGTCAGCAGTCCGGCGGCGCGTTTTGCGCAATGGAAAGCCGTGCTGACGGCAGGGGTAGGAGCCAACAGAGTTTCGCCGGCCCTGGATTCCGTCATTATTCCCTATCTGCAGCAGAACTTCCGGCCGGAAATCACCACAGTGGATGTTCTGCCGCCTGGTGTTGCCCTGGCGAAAGTTACCCCGATGTTGTCGAACGGTTCTCCAGCCCCGACCGACCCGGCATTGATCCGGGCCAATGTTCGAGCGGGACTGCAGCAATCCGGAAAGACGCCTCCTCGCCGCTCTGTGGAAAAAGGAGCGCAGTCCTTTCAATGGACGGCGACCGATCGGAACCAGGACGCTCTGATCTACGAGGTGTACTATCGCGGTGAAACCGAACGCACGTGGAAGCTGTTGAAGAAGGGCCTGGAAGAAAATTTCTATACGATCAATTCGGATGCCCTGCCGGACGGAAGGTATATCGTAAAGATCGTTGCGAGCGATTCGCCCTCGAATCCTATCGCAGGTACTCCCGCCGGGGCACTGACGGCAGAAATGGAAAGCCGACCGTTTTCAATCGACAATACGCCCCCGACCGTGAAGATTCAGCAGACCGCAATCACGGGCGGCCGGGTCCGCGTTGCTATCGACGCGACTGATGCTACGTCTACATTGAATCAGTCGGAAATTTCCGTCGATACCGGGCCGTGGCAGGCCCTGTTCCCTGGGGATGGCATAACGGACTCTAAAAACGAGACATACACCTATCAGTCCGATACTCTGGCGCCTGGGGAGCATGTCATCGCTTTTCGAACCTACGATCAGAGCGACAATGTCGGCATCGGAAAGCTGGTGGTGAGGATTCCGTAAGTTGAGCAGCGTGAAGACTATGAAAAACATATTTGTTTCCGTGGTTATTCTGTTGGCACTGGCCGTTCCCGCGCTGGCCCAGCCACAATCGCAGCTTCGGCCCAACAACAACCCTGCGACTTCAACTCTGCCGATCCAGATCGACGTCGATATCTACAGCCTCGACATCACGGTAAAACCCGAAGAGCGTAAGATCGAAGGAAAAGCCGATATCGTGCTCCGCGTGCTGGAGCGAAATGCGGTTGCCACGTTTGATCTCGACAAGCATTTCAAGGTGACGAAGGTGACGGTTGGGGATGTCTCGCCCCGGTACCGCCAGTTTGAATACGATTCGACTCTCGAAGTAGACCTGGGCAACAGTCCCACTGCGGCAGACGGCAAGTTGACCCTCCACCTGGAATACTACGGATTATTCGATACCGCTGACGATCTTCGGAACCCGATACTGGATCGTATTTCCAGCGAATCGGCATACCTTCTTTACGAAGGCAAGTGGTACCCCACGAATGGCCTCTACAAGGACAAGGCCAACATGCAGCTTGCCGTCCACGCACCGGCGGGCTGGACGGTGGTTTCCGATGTTCCATCGGTCGGCAATAGCTTTGCGAGTTCCGTGCCTTCCTTTTGGGGAACTCTGGCACTTGGAAAGTATTCAGCCACGACGGTGAAGTCCGGGGAAAACGACATCACCGTGTACACGCTCAAGGCGCCGAGCCAGTCCGTTATGCCATTGGCTGTAGCTGCCGGTAAAATTCTGGAGTTTTACGGCTCGAAGTTCGGGCCTCTTCCTTCAAAGCAGTTCCACATTATTGAGGCCGCGGATGCGAACTGGACATCGCGCTGGTCCATGGGGTCTCTGCTGCTGCCGACGTCGCAGTTCCGCTCGGATGTGGACGTTCCGGCCTTCGCACGGACCATCGCGCGCCAATGGTTCCCTTTAAAGATGTCTGTGGCGGATCCGGTGAACGACGCATGGCTCAGCGACGGCTTGTCCGTGTTTGCCAGCCTGTTGTATGGCGAGAAGAATCTTTCACCCGCAGAGTTTGAGGAACAGGTCGGGAAGGTCCTCGTCAAGGCGCTGGCCTACGAAGGGAGCATGACGATGCGGCAGGCCGGCAGTACAGACAAGGACTCGCTGGAGTATCACTCGCTGGTCGAGAACAAGGGCGCGTATGTTTTTCGAATGCTGCAGTGGTTGATCGGCAATGCGAAGTTCGACACCTTGATGGCGCGCTACGTGGAGCAGTTTCAGGACAAGCCGGTATCGTCTCAGGCCTTCACGAAACTGGCGTCGGAAGTTTACGGTGATGACCTGTCATACTTTTTCGATCAATGGGTCAATTCTTCCGGCGTTCCGCAACTCGATGCGTCGTATCAGGTGATTCGCCTGAGTCAAGGCAAGTCCGGCTACGACATCGTCGGGCAGATCAAGCAGGATCTGGATCTGTTTCGCATGCCCGTCGAACTGCTGGTCGAGACCGATGATGAACCGGAATACAAGCGAGTCGATGTCGTCGGTCCCCACAGCGATTTCAGCGTCCATGTGGCAAGAAAGCCGAAAGCGGGAGGAATCATCATCGATCCACGGAAGAAGATTCTCCGCATGTCACAGGACATTCGCGTTGCCGTGTTTATCAATCGCGGAGAAGAGTCTGCAGCAGAACTGCGGTACAACGACGCAGTTGATGCCTATCAGCAGGCTCTCGAAATCGATAGCAACAGTTCGCTTGCCGCATTCCGAATGGCCGAGGCCCGGTTCGAATCCGGCGACATCAATACTGCGGTTCAATTGTTCCGCGATGCGCTCAATGGCGATCTGAAGCCGAAGTGGCTCGAAGTGTGGGCGCATATCAATATCGGAAAGATTTATGATTTGCGCGGTGGCCAGCGGGATCGCGCGGTTCAGGAATATCAGAAGGCCGTCAATACCGGCGATGATTCTTACGGAGCACAGGCCGCAGCGAAGGAATATCTGATGACTCCGTTCCGCCAGGCGCCGGCGAACTAGTCATTTCCGTAGCGATTCTGCGAAGGATATGGGCAGCCCGTCCGGATCCGTACAAACCGCAAGTTTGATTGCTTCTCCTTCCCGCAGCATCGGCGGCATCACAAAGTGCACTCCTTTGGAGCTGAGATCGGCATACGTCTGATCCACATTCGCAACGTTGAATCCAAAGCTGCATGTTGCGGCTTTTGCGGACTGGTCGGGCGGTCCTGATGTTGGCTGCGCCGCCTTGCCCCCTCCATGCAAAGCCAGCGTTGTGCCCTCGGTAAGAAACTCCGTCCAGTCCGGCGATTGAAACTTCAGCGGAATTCCGAGCTTGTCCCGGTAAAATTCCACCGACCGATTCATATCGGAGACAATGACCATCACGTAATCCATCTTTTTGAGCATGGTTCCTCTCTATTCGGAGAAGTTGATCGACACTCCACTTTATTATGAGCGAGCCGTCAAACCGGTAGTGGTCTAGTTTGAATTGAGGCGAAAAGACTGCCCTCCTAGGATAGGAGGGCAGCGGGATCGCGAAGCGGATCCCGCGAGCGGTGGTAGCTGCAGGTAAGGGAAATTTTTCTACGACGTGGCTACCACCCCGGCGCTTCGCGCCACCCCTCCTGTCCCAGGAGGGGAGCCTGAATTTCAAACTAGACCGATACCATCAGTCCCCGTATATCGCTATGCTAAAGGTCTGTCCATATTGAAGGGGCTTTAAGAATTCCAGCCAATCTTGTGCGATCATTTCAGAGAGGTGAACGACGGTCATGACCAAATATCGAATGAGCTGGATTATCCCCGCCGTCCTTGGAACGTTGGTTTCCGGACTGGCAGCGGTGGCTTTCCAGACTCCACGTATCGACGACAAGGCGCTGAAGAATGCGGCGAAGGGGACCGAGTGGCTCTCCTATGGAATGGATTACTCCGAGCAGCGCTACAGCACAGCCACTCAAATCAATGCGGCCAATGTCGGCAAACTGGCCCCGGCCTGGTCTTACGAAGTTGGAAACGGGGGTGGACCGCAGGCAGGCACACCGCTTTATGCCAACGGTGTTCTCTACGTCATCAGCAACTGGAGCGTTACGTCCGCAGTGGATGCGGCGACGGGCAAGGAGATCTGGCGTTACGATCCCAATGCCGACCGGTCGATGACCCAGGCGGGACGCTCGCGTCTTTGCTGTGGCGTCAATAGCCGCGGGATGGCGCTCTATGAAGGAAAGGTAATCGTCGCGGTGATCGATGGCCGACTGGAAGAGATCGATGCAAAGACCGGGAAATTGATCTGGTCGGTTCTTGCGATTCCTCCGACTGCTCCAGGCGAACTCTCTTCTTACTCCATTACGATGGCGCCGCGTGTCGCAAACGGCAAGGTCTTCATCGGGAATGCGGGGGCAGAGTTTCCACCGTATCGCGGTTATGTCTCCGCGTTCGATGTGAACAACGGCAAGGAACTGTGGCGCTTCTACACGGTGCCCGGGGATCCATCGAAGAAGTTCGAAAGCAAGGCAATGGAACAGGCCGCAAAAACCTGGACAGGCGAATGGTGGAAGCAGGGAGGCGGCGGCTCGTATTGGGACGGCATGGCCTACGATCCGGATGCCAATCTGCTCTATGTTGGAACGGGCAATGGCGCAGTGTGGTCCCAGGAAGTGCGCCAGGGAAAAGGCACTGCTCATCTCGACAATCTCTACGTCGCCTCGATTCTTGCGATCAATGCGACAACGGGTGAGTTGAAGTGGCATTACCAATGCACCCCCGGCGATGAGTGGGATTACGACGCGATCTCGCACCTGATGCTGGCCAGCCTTCGGATCAACGGAAGCGAGCGTAAGGTCATCATGCAGGCCAACAAGAACGGCTATTTTTATGTCCTCGATCGCCTGACCGGTAAATTCATCTCCGCCGAGCCCATGGGACCACTGAACTGGGCAAGCGGCATCGATCCCAAAACCGGCCGGCCGAACATCAATCCGGAAGCGTATTACGATTCCACGCACGGTGTGAGCATCACACCCGTCCAGATGCACAACACCTCGCAGATGGCGTTCAACCCGGCCGCCGGCCTGGTCTATGTTCCCATCAATGTTTCAGGTGGCACTCTCAACTTCATTGCGGCGGAGCAATACGCGCCAACTCCGGGCAGCCAGAATTTCGGCATTCGCCTTGGGGCCCAGGTGACATACGCGAAACCACCGTCTATCGGACCGGTTAGAAACCTGCCGGGAGACAAGAACATTCTCAGCGCATGGGATCCCGTCACCCAGAAGGAACGCTGGTTTGCAGAAGGAGGCGGAAACCGATTCGGCGGTGCCGTGTCTACCGCAGCCAGCCTGGTGTTTCAGGTTACGCCTCAGGGACGCCTGCGCGCCTACACGGCGGACAAAGGCGAGAGGTTGCTGGATCTAGCCATTGGCGAAACTGTGGGACTCGGACCGCCAATCACGTACGTGCATAATGGCAAGCAGTACGTCGCTCTGATGGGTGGACAAGGCCCGGTCGGCGGATCCAACGGACTGCCGCCTCGCGCTGGTGCCGCTCCACCGCCGCCCCAGGAGCCCGGACTCGCCGCAGCCCAACGCGGTGCGCCGCCGGCTCCGCCGACAGGTCCTGCAAAGCCGAGGCTGTTCGTGTTCACCTTGCCATAGAGAATCGAGTGGCCGCAGCCTCCGAAGTCGCAGGAAGAATTCGGAGGCTGCCGCCGTCTGCAGTTTGGATTGGAGGTTCTATGAATCGAGCAGCCCGTTTGTCTATAAACGTCGTCGTTTTTGCAGCCGGTTCCATTTTGACCCTGGCCGCGCAGCTTCCCACCAGCAACATGCAAATCTCTCCTGTGCCCGGATCGCAGATGCCGGCGTCACCGATGTCGGTGACCGACATGAACGCACACATGAAGGGCACCATGAGTAACATGCAGGTCGTCGCCAATTCGATGCAACGCAATAGCGAGGCGTATCTGCTGATGGATCGCATGAAATCGTTGGGAGCCGATCTGACTCTGCTGCTGAATCGGATTCAGGTGCTGATGGCGGACAAGACACTGTCGCAAGACAAACTAAAAATGCAACGAGCGCAGAACGTCAGCATGCATGTTCAGAACATGATCCACTCCGTTGACGGCGTCGTCGCCGAGATGGAGCAGCTGCAAAAGGGCAAATAGAAGTTCCGGGGACAGACCCCTCAATCCCCGAACTCTGGCGTCACGTCCTCTGGGAGTTCGGGGATTGAGGGGTCTGTCCCCGGAACTCGCTGGCTTTCTGATGCGAAGTTACTTCACCCGCTGGCCTGCATTTCCGCCATTTAATGTGGGCCCCCGTCCAAATGAAACCACCTGCCCATCGGCAAAGCGCACTTCGCCGACTTCGATGACATGCGGTGTCTTTCCTTTTCCAGGCGAGTCGAGCACATGTCCCCCAATAGTGAGCGAGGAGGAATCCCGCGCCGGATTGCCAACAGCGGTAACGTGAAGCCCTTCTTTAAATGTCGATTGCGTATATCCCAGCCGGGACAGCATGTTTGGCGGATTACCGTAGAGAATCCATGTTTCAGACCCGCCATTCGGATTTTTCACGTCGAGATAGATGACCGAGTGAGGATTCGCCAACATGACTTTCGTGATGACCCCTTCGACAGTCACCGTTGTATTGAGATCGAAAGACCCTGCTGAAGAATGGTGTGCCAACAGCGGTATAGCCACAGTCAAAACTGAAAATGCACAAGCAACGACAGACGTTCTTAATGCCATGAGGTTTCTCCCTGGGAGAGAGAATACGAATCTGGCAAAAGAGTTACCAGTACCTTTTCGATACCTCGCCGTGCGATATAAGCGCGTTTTTGCGTAAGTTCATGAATGTGGATGTTCCTCGGCGCCCATGCAGTTCACTACTGAAACGAATTCTCCTTCTTTCCGCTCCAAAAGGCGAGTTGTTGAGCCACCATGTGGCGAAACGGCACCAGCAGCTGATTTTCCAGTTCCGGAGAGTCCAGAAGTCCAATCACGCGGCCAATGGCCTCCACCGTCGAGAGGCAATCGGCGTGGGGCTGTTTCCGCAAGCCGGCATAGCCGGACAGGCCTGATGCCGAAAAAGAAACGCGTGGCAACGTGCCCAGGTTTTTCGAGAGCCGAAGGATGGGCCCGACGCCCGCCCAGGTTCCATCGATCACCAGCAGGACAAAACGGCGATCGCGCGGCATCAGTTCCGCTCGATCATTGTCCGTGAGCCGATCTAGCGATCGCGATTTCGATCCTGGATACAGGATTGCACACGACGATCCCGGATCGTTCAGGAGTGCGTTCAGCTGCTCGTCCGCGCTGAAGTCGATCCCTCGCAGGAGCAGGGAATTCGGCAACGCCAAATGAGCGAGACGTCCTGTACCAATGGCGTTCCGGCACTCCTTGGGATGCTGAAGGATCACAAAGTACGCGCTTGATTCGAGCACCGGAAGGAGCCCGCAGTAGCAGGTTCGGCGTGCCTTTCGACATCGCCAACAGACAGGGCGGGAATTCGGAAAAAACATTCAGATACGGACCTTATATCAATTGGTGTGACAAATTGCAGCTTCTCCTGTTTATCCATTCAGCGGCCACACGTCGCCTTGGAATTCGGATACTCGACTGATGCCGCGATCCTGTGATTTCAGCGGGGTGACGGCGCAATGAAATTGATGACTTGCCTGTCGTTGCGACGATAGATGCTGAAATCCGTACGATCCACCGTCAGTACCTGGGATTTGGAGTGGAGTTCGCTCATGACGACAATGGACGCATCGGCCAGATCCATTTGCGTCCATCGTTTCATCAATGCCCGTACACGCGGCCAGTGCATGGACAGATCGAAATCAAGAGACAAGGCTTTTCGCTCTACCAGCTGGAATAAGGGGTCGACGTCTACCCGATCCTCCCGCAGAAAATACGCTGCTTCCGTGAGGACGGATTCACACGTCAGTGCCGGCGGCCGAACCTGCTTCATGACTGCCAAAGCCCAGGCATGATAGGGGTCATTGCGGTTCAGGTATGCGACGATGGGGCCCGTATCGCAGATCGTGATCATGTCTTGCGGAATTTGCGACGAACATTCGCTGCAGCTTGTCGAGCACCGGCAACGCTGCCTGCGAGATCAGAGGCCAGCCCGAAAAATGAGTCATCGCTGCGGACCGGAGTCATCGTTATGCGGTCGCGGATCAACGCCGCCACACTTCGGCCAGTCGCCCGCGCCTCCTGCTGTAGCTGCCTGAGTACTTCGTCAGGAAGTTTGATGGTGATTCCCGTCATGACCGCAACGGTAACCCATTCCTGACAGATGTGCAATACCACGCCTGAAATCGTCCCGAGCCTTCCTGTGAGCGCCGAGTGGCTTTGAATCGCTACAAAGGAAACGCTGGATAGGTTCGGTTTTTACGTAACAGCGGAGCGATTTTACTCGTCGAGCTGGTAGTTTGGAGCTTCCTTCGTGATGAACACGTCGTGGACGTGGCTCTCGCGAAGAGACGCTTCGGTGATCTTGATGAATCGCGTCTTGCTCTGAAGATCGGGAATCGTGTGTGTCCCGCAATAGCCCATGCCGGACCGGAGCCCGCCGACCAGTTGCAGAACCATGGAAGAGAGCGGGCCTTTGTAGGCGACCCGGCCTTCAATGCCTTCCGGAACCAGCTTGCCCGGCGCAGCCTGATCCTGACCGTAACGGTCGCGGCTTCCTTCCTGCATTGCGCCCAGCGATCCCATGCCGCGGTAGGCTTTGAATGTTCTTCCCTGATAGAGGATGGTTTCGCCCGGACTTTCATCGGTGCCGGCAAAAAGCGATCCGATCATTACGGTGTCCGCGCCGGCAGCGAGCGCCTTGGTGATATCTCCGGAGAACTTGATGCCGCCATCGGCGATCAGCGGAATGTTGGCGTCTCGTGTCGCTTTAACGCAGCTCATGATGGCGGTAATCTGCGGCATGCCCACGCCGCTGACGACGCGAGTGGTGCAAATCGAGCCGGGTCCCATGCCCACCTTAATGGCATCGGCTCCCACGGCGATAAGATCACGTGCCGCTTCTTCCGTGGCGATATTGCCGACAATAAGATCCAGTTCCGGGAACTGCCGCTTTACTTCCTTCACGGCCGCGATGACTCGCGCCGAATGACCGTGAGCGGTGTCGATGGCCACGACATCCACTTTTGCGCGGACCAGTTCGGTGATTCGCTCCATGAAATCGCCTGTCGCGCCTACCGCAGCACCAACACGCAGACGTCCATGCTGGTCTTTGGCGGCCAGCGGGTACTTGATCTTCTTCGTGATGTCCTTGACGGTGATCAGTCCCTTCAGCTGCTGATCCTTATCGACGACAAGCAGTTTCTCGATGCGATGCTGGTGGAGAATTCGCTGCGCTTCTTCGAGCGTGGTTCCCACCGAAACAGTGACCAGATTCTCCTTGGTCATGACTTCGCGAATCGGCAGGTGGAATCGCGTTTCAAACCGTAGATCGCGATTGGTCAGAATGCCCACCAGCCGCCCGTTCTCGGTGATCGGCACGCCGGAGATTTTGTAATGCGCCATCAGCTTGACGGCGTCCTCGATCTTTTCGTTGGGCGACATTGTGATCGGATCCACGATCATGCCGCTTTCCGAACGCTTCACCTTGTCCACTTCGCCGCCCTGCTTCTCAATCGACATATTCTTGTGAATGATGCCGATGCCGCCCTGCTGGGCGAGCGCGATCGCAAGATGCGATTCCGTCACCGTGTCCATGGCAGCGCTGACAATGGGAATATTCAGTTCAATGCGATTGGTCAGGCGGGTGGTCGTACGGACTTCGGTGGGAAGAATGTCTGACTTCAAGGGGACAATCAGAACGTCGTCATACGTGTAGGCATCTTCGAAAAGTCGCTTTTCACTCAAGCTGCTGCTCCATGACATTTTTTATATTTTTTGCCACTGCCGCAGGGACAGGGGTCATTGCGGCCAACCTTTGACGCATCCCGCTTTGCCTGATGCGTGCCGGATTCACCATCACCACCAATCTGACTCAGGATCATGTCCTGACGCTTCTGTTTCCGTTCGATCTGCTCTTCGACTTTCTTTTCTTCAACCGGCTGCAGCAAGAATAGGAATCGCAGGGAATCTTCGTCGATACGGTTCATCAGGTCTTCGAACAGGTCGTAGGACTCCTTCTTGTATTCGACGAGAGGATCGCGCTGACCATAGCCTCGCAGGCCAATGCCTTCCTTGAGATGATCCATCGCGAGAAGGTGATCTTTCCAGTGCGAGTCGGCGATCTGCAGCATGATCATGCGCTCGTGATACCGCATCGCCGGCGCGCCGATGATCGCTTCCTTCTGATCGTATTTCTCGTGGGCCTTTGCGATCAGTTCTTCTTCAAGTGCCTTGGATCCGAGCGCGGACGGGTCAATTCCTTCGGCCTGGAAGTCGAAACCGAACTGTTCCTTCACGGCATTGGAGAGAACGTCGAGTTCCCACTGTCCGGGAAGGACGGCCGCGGGCGCATACTGCTCCACCAGGCTGGTCATGATTTCGTCAGCCATCCGACGAATGTATTCCTTCTGATCCTCGCCTTCCAGCAACTGGCGTCGGAGCCCATAGATGGCTTCGCGCTGCTTGTTCATCACGTCGTCGTATTCGAGGACGTGTTTGCGATAGGAGAAGTTCTGGCCTTCAACCCGCTTCTGCGCGCTTTCAATCTGGCGTGACACCAGCTTCGATTCAATAGGGACGCCTTCTTCCATGCCCAGGCGTTGCATGATGTTCGAGATGCGTTCCGCTGCGAAGATGCGCATCAGGTCGTCTTCCAGCGACACATAGAATCGGGAAGCCCCGGGATCGCCCTGGCGTCCCGAACGTCCGCGAAGCTGGTTGTCGATGCGCCGCGCCTCATGACGCTCGGTGCCGATGATGTGCAGTCCGCCCAGCTGAACGACTTCGTCGTGCTCTTTGTCGATCGCCGGTTTAACCTGGGCAATCGCGTCCTTCCACTGTTCCGGAGTCGCCACGGCCGGATCGATGTCGCGCTTCCTCAGGACGTCGCGCGCCAGAAAATCGGGATTGCCACCAAGTAGAATGTCGGTACCGCGGCCGGCCATGTTCGTTGCAATGGTGACTGCGCCTTTTCGCCCGGCCTGAGCCACGATTTCGGCTTCCTTTTCGTGGTACTTGGCATTGAGAACCACGTGCTTGACGCCTGTGCGCTTCAACATGGCGGCAAGCTTTTCGGACCGGTCGATCGAAATCGTACCCACGAGCACGGGCTGGCCCTTCTCGTTGCACTTCTTGATCTCGTTCACGACGGCTTCGAATTTTTCGCGTTCCGTCCTGTAGATGACGTCTGGATTTTCAAGGCGGCGAAGCGGGCGATTCGTGGGAATCGTCATGACTTCGAGTTTGTAGATCTTGAGGAATTCTTCGGCTTCGGTTTCCGCCGTTCCCGTCATTCCGGAGAGCTTGGCGTACATGCGGAAGTAGTTCTGGAATGTGATCGTGGCCAGAGTCTGATTTTCCTGCTGGATCTTCAGGCCTTCCTTGGCTTCAACAGCCTGATGCAGCCCGTCACTCCAGCGACGGCCCGGCATGAGTCGCCCGGTGAACTCGTCCACGATCAGGACTTCGCCTTCCTTGACGACATATTCGACATCGCGCTTGAACAGCGTATGCGCCTTCAGCCCTTGATTGACGTGGTGAAGAATCTCCATGTTGGATGGATCGAACAGATTGTCGATACCCAGCATCGGCTCGGCCTTGGCGACACCCTCTTCGGTGAGCGTCACGGTCCGGTGTTTCTCATCAACCTGGTAATCAATGTCTCGCCGCAGCCTTGGAACGATTTTGTCGATGCGGTAGTACTTGTCCGTGGATTCATCGCTTGGGCCCGAAATGATCAGAGGAGTTCGGGCTTCGTCGATCAGGATGGAGTCGACTTCGTCGACGACCGCGAAATGATAGCCCCGTTGCACCCGGTGTGCGACGTCGAACTTCATGTTGTCGCGCAGGTAGTCGAAGCCGAATTCGTTGTTTGTTCCGTAGGTGATATCGGAGTGATAGGACTCGCGCCGATTGTTCTCGTCGATGCCGTGATGGATGACGCCGACGGACATCCCGAGGAATTTGTACAGACGTCCCATCCACTCCGAGTCGCGTTTGGCCAGGTAGTCGTTGACGGTGACGACGTGAACGCCTTTGCCTTCGAGCGCATTCAAATATGTAGGCAAAGTCGCGACCAGCGTCTTTCCCTCGCCGGTCTTCATTTCGGCGATTCGGCCTTTGTGCAGTGCGATGCCGCCGATGAGCTGCACATCGAAGTGCCTCATGTTCAGAACGCGCTTGCCCGCCTCACGCACCACTGCGAAAGCCTCGGGAAGCAAATCGTCCAGAGACTGGCCGTCTGCGATGCGCTTTCGAAATTCAGCTGTTTTGGCCTGGAGGTCGGAATCGGATAGAGCCGAGATGCGAGGTTCAAGCTCGTTCACCTCGGCGACGATTGGGATTATCTTTTTGAGTTCGCGGTCGTTGCTGCTGCCAAATACCTTGCGGATGATGCCATCGAACATAGGGAAGTTTACCGGAGACCAGCAGGAATTTACAAAAAAAAGGGGCAGACAGGTTGGGGAAAATGGGGCCTGACGGGTCTGCCCCTTCTTTAAGAGCTATTCTCCGCGAAGGTAGGAGCGCGGGTTCAAAGGTCGGTCGTACAGCCGCACTTCGTAGTGAAGGTGAGGTCCGGTAGTGCGGCCGGTCATTCCAACCCAGCCGATCAGCTGCCGCTTGGTCACCTTGTCTCCAACGTGGACGGCGTAACCACTAAGGTGGCCAAACCGGGTCGTCAGACCATTGCCGTGATCGATCACAATGAGGTTGCCATAATCCGACTCGCGCTGAGCAATCCGGACGATACCGGCGGCCGGCGATTTTACCGGGCTTCCCACAGGAGCTACGATGTCGAGCCCCATGTGCATTTCGGCGCTACTGTCGAAGGGGTCCAGGCGGTTTCCGTACGAACTCCCGATCTGTCGGCTGAGTATGGGCCAGATGTTGGGTGTGACGGCGTCAATGCTCAGGCGTTTGTCGACAACCTGGTTCAGGAGGTTATATTGACTCTCCAATCCAATGGCTCGATCCCGGAGGACATCGAGGTTCGACCGGATATCGTTTCCGGCCATGAGCTGAGCGGTGCTGATATCGACCCGCGATCCGCCTTCCGGCTTGACGTTCAGTTTTTTGGCCTGGGTGAACGCGGGGTCGTTTTCGATGACGTTTGTAATCTTTGCCGACAGCGTTTCCAGTTCGTTCAGCTTTGAGCTGAGTTTCGAGGTCGAAACCTGAAGGTCCGTGGTCTTAATTTTCAGATTGGTGTTTTCAGCCTGTAGCTGATCGTAATCGGAAGCTTTGAATGCCATGTGCGCGTAACTGAATCCAAGGCCGACGGCTACAAAAAACGAGAGAACGCCAAAGGCTGCCATGGCGTGCAAAGCCTTTTCAGGAATTCTGAGTTTATGAAGACGGTGACTTGCGTCCGGAACAATAATGCATGTATAGAATCGTCTAGCCATTGGGCACTCCTGAGTCAGTTCGTTCTCCGAGTGGAGCCAACCTCAATAGATGTATTTGATTATTGAGGACTTACTGGCAAAATCGTACTTCGAAGGTTGGATCGTACCCTATGGCCATTTCAGGCGTCAAGCGTAAATTCCCCGTGGCAGTCACCTTAGCAGCCCTCGCATTACTGACTGCACTGACGTCCTGGGCAATGATTTTCCCTGCCAGCTGGGTCGAATCTATATATTCCCGTCGCGTGTTTCCTACCATTTCTCATATCGCGGGTTGGTTCGCAGATTCAGTTCCGTTCAGCTGGATCACGGTCTGGATACTGCTTGGTATGTTTACTATTGTATTCAGCCTGCTTCGAAAGAACTGGCGACTGCCACTTGGAGTGGTAAGCGGCGCCTACCTGATTTTCTTTTGGGGCTGGGGTCTGAACTACCACCGTTCTCCGATCGAAACAAGATTGGGACTCGACGGAGTACCTAAGCCATCGCCGGAGGAGTTTCGCCAGTTTCTGGACGCCGCGACTCTGGCAGTCAACCGGCAATGGAGGCACGTTGCCGATCAGAAAGACAGTCTGGATTCAGCAGGCATGGAACGCGAGGCGTCGATCCGGGTCCGTCAGGTGGTCGCCCAGATCGACGGAACGGACTGGGAAGCCGCATCCCGTATCAAGCATTCCTATCCGGCAGACCTGTGGTTCCATGCCGCGGGGATCGACGGAGTCTTTAACCCGATTGGCCACGAACCCATTCTGGTAACGGGCATTCCAGCCTTCCATCTTCCGTTTGTCATGGCTCACGAGTTGGCTCATGTCCATGGAATCGCGGACGAGGGGGATGCGAACTTCGTCGCTTTTCTGGCGACCCTGGGATCGGATTACCCTCAGTTCCAGTACAGCGCGGTGTTCGAAATGTGGCTGCACCTCGGCGGTTCCGAGAAGGATCTGGATCCCGGCCCGAAGCGGGATCTGCAGGCACTCCGGGAACGATACCTGGCTCAGCAGATTCCGCAGGTCAGCAGAATTCAATCGGCTCTCCTCGATACGCACCTCAAAGCCAATGGAGTTCATGACGGATTGCAAAGTTACTCGAAGTTTGTCGCTCTGGCCATAGCCACCCGCAACCGTTGGGGAAATTTCCAATAGTTTTCAAACTACCAGCGTTTTTGAAAGTAACCGTAAAAGACGTTCCGGCCGTCTCGCAGCGATTTGCCGTAGATCAGATTCAGCGAGTGCGTCGGCGTTTCAAACTTCAGTCCGGCGCCGGTGTCGAAGAACAGCTTTCCCTCCTTGAAGATGTTGGCGCGGTCCGCAGTCTGGCCGGTGTCCAGAAAGATCTGACCTTTCACATCGAGGAAGGGAAGATTGAGGGAGTTGAATAGCGGAAGGATCGCAATGCGTCTTTCCAGGTCCATATTCGACAGCGCAAAGCTCGTGCCCATTGGCGCGTTCCCGTAATGCCCGTGATCCGACGCCGGATGCGCTCGCATCAGATTCCCGGCGTGCATATCCAGGCCAAGCACGAAATATTCCTCGACTGGAAGTTGTCCGCCGGAAGTTCCTCCCCGGATGGTCCAGCTGAAAACCGTGTTGCTCTCCTTCGATATCAGAAACCGGTTATTCAGTTCGACTGTTACCGCGTCGTAGTTCAGATCCCCGGCAAATTTCGTCCGTGCGACGTATCCTTCGGCATGGATCCGGTTCTGGTACCGGCTGTCAGCGAGCCGGAGATTGGCCTGATATGTCACCTTTCCGGAATTGCTGCTGTCGAGATAAAGCTGTGGCAGCGCGCCGTTCGCAGCACGATTCGTGTATTCAAAGCCTCCGCCAAAATCGAAACGGAAATGGGGGATGTATTTGAGTTCGCCGCGAACCCCGGTGGATTTATAGAGGAAGCGGTTGTTCGCTCCGGCGTCGGTTTGAAGAACCGGAGTGACATCCCATCGTTCCGAACGCCACAAACCGGTTGCAGTCAGGAACAGAATGCCGGGAACCGGCAGCGGAGCATGCATTGAAAGTTCGCCGCGCTTGCGGTTGTAATCCCATCGATAGCTGGAATTCAGAGAGATTCCGGAGTGAGCAACATCCCACCAGTCCAGATAGGACGTTTGCCATGGCGCCCCTTTGATGATGCCAAACCCAAGGTTGGTCAGATCATTCATTCTTTTCGTCGTGAGAATGACCGGGTTGTAGGCACTCGATCCGGGGTCGGGCTCAATGGCGATTCCGACGTTGGAGTAAATGCCGGTTTCCAGCAGCCGGAGCTGTGTTGCCCTCCATTGCGCATACGTAATCATTTTTCCGGGCTGGAATGCACTTCCGTCCCGCACGGTCCAATGCCCGAAGGTGCTGCTGGTATTGTGCAGAACATCTTTCACAATAGGGTGGCCGCTGCGGTTCCAGTATCGAAGCGCGGTCTGGACTTCACCTTCCGACATTTCAATCGCGGCAATAAGGTCGGCGGCCGCTACATTGGTGGGATCGATTCGAAGTGCTCGTTGAAGCGAGCTGCGTGCCCCATCGATGTCGCCGGCGCCCAGGTAGGCATTGGCCAGCGCGGTCGATAGTCGAGAATCTGCGGGGTATCGCTCGGTGCCTTGTTCCAGAATGTCTTCGGCCTTCTGCCAGTCGCGGCCCTGGCGATAGGCGCTGCCCAGGCTCAGATACGTATCTGCCGCAGGCCGCAGCGCGAGCGCTTCTGTAAGCAAGGGGATGGCGGATAGATAGTCGCCCCGATCCAGGGCAGCTTTTGCCCGAGTTTCCAGTGTCTCCGAGGCCGCAGGCTGGGCGTGCGCTGTGGCTGCCATGACGAGCATCACCACGAGATAGAACGGAAGAGCCACTGCGATTCTAGGCATTCGGCATACTCGGCTGGATTATAAGGGAAGGCTGAAAACTAAACGACAGTCGTCTTTCCACATGGCCGCAGTATTCGTCGCATGGGTGTGGAACTACGCGCGTCGTCTCGCAAGTGTTTCCGACCCGGCCATAGCGGTTGTCATGCCGTTCGCCATCGTGTGATCGTTGCTGAACCGAGTCACTACTAGCACCATAGTTTGAGGCGAAGTGGCGATCGCCGCATGGCCGCAATTCCACGTCAGACGGGCAAATCTACCCGGCTAACAGTGTCAATGCCGTATCTACTTCTTTGATACCGTGTCGTTATTCCGTCTTTAAGTTGGCAATAATCGCAGCTGTCGATTGCGTTCGAACGTCCGGGTGGCCATGTAAGTTTCACAGCACAATGGACTAGTCCAATCGCCTCCGAAGCCCGGCCTGTATTGGGCCTCATGGCCACCAACCTGCTTTAACGCAGGGGTCACTAAAGTGGCGGAGCCACATGCAAAGGAGTTGCACGTTGGTGCCGTTGGGTGGCCTATGGCCCAATGGGACCATATCGACCAGGAATACCGTGAGCAGCTGTAGTCGCTATCCGCTGGTTCGGATCGGCATAGGGCTAGGGCGTGCGCCCGGGCTACAGGCCTTGTTCCGGGAGCTCGCCTTTTTGGGTTGCAGCGCACAAGTGGCAGATGATTCCCGCGCCATCTCGTATCCCATTCTGACTCCCGACTTTCACCTCAAGACAGCTTCATCCGCCGCTCCGTTTCGCTGCTTTTTTTTGGGAGGCCAATAGTAATGGCTTCCATCTCGGAAAATTCTGCGCGTGTGTGCAGGCTCCGGCAAATCGCCAGCGGGCGGTTTGCTCGCGCTCTATCTTTTGCGATCAAACCGCAGAGGTCCAGTGTGTCCGGATTGAGGATGCTGTTGCAGTTCGTCGGCATTGCCGTGGTGCTTGCCGCAACGTCGACCGCTGCGGCAGCCGCCACTCGCACCTGGAACGGTGCCGGTGGCAATAACAACTGGACGACTGGAGCAAATTGGGTCGGAGGTATTGCTCCCGTCGCAGGCGACAGCGTGATCTTTGATGCGACAGGCGTTGGCGCGCGTCCGTTGCCCAACAATGATCTCGCTGCGGGCACCAGTTTCGGGACCATCACAGTTTCAGTAGGCGGCTATACAATCGGCGGCAACTCGGTGAGTCTTACCACCGGATTGACGGCCAGCAATGCCAGCGGCAGCAGCACCGTTTCACTCGTGGTTGGCGGCGCTGGGACGCTGACCAAGAGCGGTGCTGGAACGCTGATCCTGTCGGGAACCAACACGTACACGGGAGCGACAACGATCAGCGCCGGCGTGGTCAATATCCAGAATGCCACCGCGTTGGGTACCGTTGCGGGCGGCGTGAGCGTGACCAGCGGTGCGCGGCTGGAGTTGCAGGGGACCATTGCCGTGGGCGCGGAAGCGCTGACGTTGAACGGCACGGGCGGCGGAACCGGCGCGATGCTGAATGTCAGCGGAACCAATTCGTGGGCCGGCGCAATCACGCTGGGCTCGGCAAGCACCATCGGATCGACGGCAGGAACGCTGACGGGAACCGGCGGTATCACCAACGGCGGATTTCTGCTGACGCTGACAGGAGCGGGCGACACGACGTTCTCGACCACGGCGATCAGCGGGACGGGCGGATTGACCAAGAGCGGCAATGGCACGTTGACATTGACGGGAGCCAACACGTACACGGGAGCGACCACGATCAGCGCCGGTGTGGTCAATATCCAGAATGCCACCGCGTTGGGCACCGTTGCGGGCGGCGTCAGCGTGACCAGC
>Ga0184628_10000245_pt1 | contig 32154 bp, 30 predicted proteins | sample PLM4_5_b1_FD_133149 | JGI IMG/M metagenome (GOLD analysis project Ga0184628, IMG submission 133149) | Groundwater sediment microbial communities from an aquifer in East River, Colorado, USA - PLM4_5_b1 | ecosystem: Environmental > Terrestrial > Soil > Riparian zone | place: USA: East River...
AGGTTCGTTTCCCTCTGAGCAACTGCCGCGGATTGCTGCGGCCTGCTGCCGGGAGTTGACGCCCTTGGCCTCATAATCCCTTGGTCGCTGGTTCGATTCCAACCCGGCCCACCATTGCCCGCGCACTTGAGTGCCAAAAAGGAACCCAATTCTGCTTGCCACGGCCGGGGTTGGGCCACAACATAGCAGCGCCCCTAGTAACTAATAACGAAATAAACCATGAAGTTATTTACCGGGCTGAAGAAGATCAGGGAGTTTGAAAGGCAGCAACTTCCTTTCCTCAAATCCATCGTCGAGTTCGATATCGTGATCGAGATCGGGTACGCGGAAGAGCTGGGGCAACCCCTCACCCTGAAGCAGTTGTTCCTGCTGCAAATCAGGGCGCGCACGACCGTGCGCCGCAAACTGGCCAGGCTGATTGACCAGGGAATCGTGGTCCGACGCAAGCATGCGAAGGATCTGCGCGCCAGCCTTCTGATCATTGCTCCGGCTACGATCAAGGTGCTGGGCAAGTATGGGGGCACGCTGACCTCCATTTCGGCGTTGCATTTCAAGTAAGGGTCCATAGCGCATAAGGACGGCCGCTATGTCTGTATCGCGCGGCGTTGCCACGAACCGCCTGCTTGCGGCGCTGCCTGCAGAGGAATACGCGCGCCTGGCGCCCGAGCTGGACCTCATCCCGATGACGCTGGGCTGGGCGATCTACGAGTCCGGCGGCTCGCTTGGCTACGTCTATTTCCCCACGGACGCGATCGTCTCGCTGCTATACGTGCTGGCCGATGGCGACTCGACCGAGCTCGGCGTCGTGGGCAACGACGGCCTGGTCGGCATATCGCTATTCATGGGCGGCGAGACCACGCCGAGCCGGGCCGTGGTGCAAAGCGCGGGCCACGGCTACCGGCTCAGGGCCTCCATTGTGAAATCTGAATTCAGGCAGGGCGGAGCGCTGCAGCATCTCCTGCTGCGCTACACGCAGTCGCTGATCACGCAGATGATGCAGACTGCGGTGTGCAACCGGCACCACTCGGTGGACCAGCAGTTGTGCCGCTGGCTGCTGTTGAGCCTGGACCGGCTGCCCTCGAACGAGCTGGTGATGACGCAGGAACTGATCGCCGACATGCTGGGCGTGCGCCGAGAGGGTGTGACCGAGGCCGCCGGCAACCTGCAGGCGGCGGGCTTGATCCATTACAGCCGCGGCAAGATCACGGTCATTGACCGCGAAAAACTGGAAGCACGGGTCTGCGAGTGCTATGCAGTGGTGCGACGGGAGAGCGACCGGCTGCTGCCGCGCGGAGAATACCGGCGGCTGTAGCCAGCGCTTGACCCGGCGCGCCCGGCAACAGCATGATTTGCCATGGCGCCGAAGGATCCCGCGGCCGATGCGCAGTCGCTGATCGAGGCGCGCTTCGCCGCGCAGCGGATCGCCTTCGGGCCCATCATCTTCCAGGCAACGCGGTTGCTGCGCGACCTCGGCATCCTGGAATCCCTGCGCGCTGCCCGCGCCGGGCTTACGCTCGAAGAAATCGCCGCAAAAGTCGATACGCCGCGCTACGGCGTGCTGGTGCTGTTGGAAGCCGGATTGGGGGCGGGCGTGGTACGCGCCGCAGGCGATCGTTTCCTGCTGACCAGGACCGGCGCCTGCATCTTGATCGACGACCTGACGCGCATCAACATGGATTTCGTGCATCACGGCTGCTATCAGGCCATGTATTTCCTGGAGGATTCGATCCGGCAGGGCAAGCCCGCCGGCCTGCAGAAGGTGTTCGGCGACTGGGCCACGATTTACCCGGCCCTTGCCACACTGCCGGAACCCGCGCGCGCCAGTTGGTTCAGGTGGGACCACTATTACTCTGACGCGGCTTTTCCGCACGCTTTGCCCATCGTTTTCGAACGCCCGCATCGCACGCTGCTGGACATGGGCGGCAATACAGGAAAGTGGGCCATCCAATGCGCGCAGTACTCCACGGGTGTGGCGGTCACGATCCTCGACCTGCCCGGCCAGTTGACCGTCGCCGCGCAGAGCGTCGCGGCACTCGGGCTGCAGGGGCGCATCGCAATCCAGCCCGCCGACCTGCTGGATCACTCGCGGCCGTTCCCGACCGGCTTCGACGCCATCTGGATGAGCCAATTCCTGGTGTGCTTCGCCGAGGCGGACGTGCAAAAGCTGCTCGAGCGGGCCGCCGCGGCCATGGGGCCGGAGAGCCGCCTGTACATCCTGGATACTTTCTGGGACCGGCAGGACCACGAGATCTCGGCCTTCTGCCTGCAGGCCATCTCGCTTTACTTCACTTGCCTCGCGAACGGCTGCAGCCGCATGTACAAGGCGTCCGACATCGCGGCCATGGCAGAGTCCGCCGGCATGGAGATCGAGCGGGTAACCGGCACGCTCGGCATCTGTTCGACGCTCATGGTCTGCCGCCGGCGCTGACCGACTCGCCCGCCGCGATCCCGAGGATGAACGCCCAGTGGCAATGGACTAGGATATGGTTCATGAGCGACAGTGAGCGGGTATACCGACTGACCCAGGCCGGGCGCGAGGCCTGGGAGAGCCAGGACGTCGCCGTCCCGGCGGATTACCGTCGCATGCTGTGGCTGATGGACTTCCAGGGCCACGCGGGCGTGATCCGCGACCTGCTGCGCCAGTATCCGAAGCACGTGCTCGACGAGTGGCTGGCGGAAATAGAGGAGCTCGGCCTCATCGAACAGACTCTGGACTCGCAGGAAAGCGAGCCCGCCTTCTCCAGCCACGATGCCGACAGGACGCTGGCGATGGACGAGGCCGGCATGCGCAAGCAGGCCGATTCCGCCGGCGTCACCCTCGCGCGCACTGGGGCGTATGTCGCGACGGACCGCGTGGGCCGGCGGCCCTCGCCGGGCAAGGCGCCGGCCGACAGCGTGGTGCTGATCGTGGAGGACGACATCGACCAGCTCGCGCTCGCGGACCTCAGGGTCAGCATGGCGGGATACAAGGTGCGTGTCGCCAACTCGATCAACGCGTTCCTGCACAGCATGCTGGATGACGGTGCGCCGGACCTGCTGCTGCTGGACGTCGTGCTGCCGGACGGGGACGGCTTCGAAGTGCTGGCCAAGATGCGCCGCCACCCGGTGCTCGGATCGCTGCCGATCGTCCTGCTCACCGCGAGGAACGATGCCGCGGATATCGGCAAGGGGCTGCTGCTGGGCGCCGATGGTTACGTCACCAAGCCCTACACCAAGAACCTGCTGGCAGACGTCATCCGCCGCGTGCTGAAGCACGACATTGCAGCGTAATGGCCTCCCGGGAGGACGCCCGGATAAGCCGTCTCGCCGCGTCTGTGCAAGAGTCCGGAACGCGATGACTCGCTTTGGAGGGTGTGCATGATCGACAGCGGGGACGGCGCCGGAGAACAACTCGCGCAGTGGCTGAAGGACGCCGGCCGCCGTGCGGGGCTTGCGGCGCCCGCCGCCGCTGCCGCCGACGGCGACGAAACCTACAACTCGCCGGCTTCCCTGCATCGCTACCTCGAGGAATTGGCCGGCAAGCCGCTGGGATCGCACGCCGAAGTCCTCAACTACCTCGGGGAAGTCGCGGGTGCCCAGCCGCAGACGCACTACATGCGCGAGCGGCGCCGCATGGTGCGCGAGTTGGCCTTGATCGGCCTGCTCGCCTTGAGCTACCTGCATTTCTACTACTGGGACGTGCAACTGCAGATCGCCGCGCTGAACTCGGCGCGGGTCTTCGTCCCCATGGCACCGCAGCCTTTGAAGAAGGCCTAGGCGCGTCCCGCCCTGCGCTCGAGCAGGCGCGAGAAGTTCTCCAGGGACAGCAAGTGCGCGTAAATGCGCCCGAGGATCCCCTTCTTCGCCAGATTCTTGAATTTGCCGACGTCGAGGTGCTCGATCTTCTTCTCGTCGACGCGATGCATGCCGGTGAGTTGCAGCGCGTCCCCCTTGACCGGCTTGGCCTGCATGGTGAACGGCTCGAGCAGCGCGTAGTCGGCGAGAATCGTGCACAACTCGCGGCCGCGCTCGAGGTCGGCTTCGTATTCGCTGAGCAGGCGCTGCATGTCCCGCCATATCGCGCTCGGCTCGCCTTGCGCGTCGAACATCGCCTCGCCGCCGCTGTCGTCGAGGCGCGCCTTCTCCACGCAGATCATGCGGTTCTGCTGCGCGACGTTGTTCAGCGTCACCTTCGCCATGCAGAAAGGATAGCGCCTGGCGTACGCGGGCACGTACACGTGCGGCGCCCAGCCGTCCGCATTGACGTAGAGGTTCTCGCCGGCGGCCATGCCGAGCACGGCGACCGGGGCGAACGACTTGCCGCCGTCGCCTGAGGTGAACACGATCGGATAGTCGCGCGCTGCCAGGGCGAACTCGGTATAGCTGATCGGAATGGCATTGAGCTTCTGCGCGAACGCGGGGACTTCACCGTGCTGCAGGAGGCGCACGCGGTGCGTCTTGAGAAGCGCGACTACTTCGGCATAGCCAAAAGGCGGGTTGATCTGCATCGGTGAACCCTTGATGGGCGAAGCCCATCATAACGGGGCGTCGTGCGTCGCCGCAATGCGCGGCCATAAGGTGGGCGCACCGCGGGTTCTGCTGTAAAATCCGCGGCTTCCCCAGGGGTGGTAGCTCAGCTGGGAGAGCGCCGCGTTCGCAATGCGGAGGTCGAGGGTTCGATCCCCTTCCACTCCACCAGTTTCCCAAGGCCTGCCCGCGCAGGCCTTTATTCTTTGTCCTGCCGCGCGCCGGATGTTAAATAGCTGCAATGGCAATCCGATCGCGGCTGCGCCTGCTGCTGCTGGAAGACACGCCGGCCGACGCGGCGCTGGCGCTCGCCGCGCTCGGCAAGGCGGGGTTCGAGTGCGAGGCACAGGTGGCCGACGGGCGCGAGGCCTTCGAGCGCCTGTTCCACGCGGAGCGCTATGACCTGGTGATCGCCGACTACAACCTGCCAGGCTACACCGGACTGGAGGCGCTGGCGCAGGTGCGCCGAGCGGATGCGCTGCTGCCGTTCATCCTGCTCTCCGGCGCGCTGGGCGATGAGCGGGCGGTTGACGCGCTGCGCGCCGGCGCGACCGATTTCGTGCTGAAGGGCAACCTGGCGCGGCTGGCCGGCGTGGTGTCGCGCGCGGTGGAGGAAAGCCGCGCGCGTCGCGAGCACCTCGCCACGCAGCAGGCGCTCGAACTCTCCGAGCGGCGCTACCGCGCCATCGTCGAGGACCAGTCCGAGCTGATCATCCGCATGCTGCCGGACTCCACGGCGACCTTCGTCAACCGCGCCTACTGCCGGTACTTCGGCATGCAGCAGGACCAGGTCCTCGGCCGCTCGGTGCTCGAGAGCATGACGCCGGAGAACCGCGAGGCCCTGCGCGCAAACCTGGCGCACGTGTCGCCGCAGGCCCCCGCCTTCGAGCGCGATGCGCCGGTGCGCGATGCGGCCGGCGCCGAGCGCTGGATGCACTGGTCGGGGCGCGGCATTTTCGACGGCCGCGGCGCCCTGGCCGAGATCCAGTCCGTGGGCCGCGACGTCACGGCACTGCGGCGCGCAATGGACCAGCTCGCGACGGCGCGCGAGCGCCTGCAGCGCCTGTCTCGCCGGCTGCTCGAAGTGCAGGAGGCGGAGCGCATGCACCTGGCGCGCGAACTGCACGACGACATCGGCCAGGGGCTGACCGCGCTAAAGCTCAACCTGGAGGCCCTGCAGCGCGGCCACGACGGCGCGGCGCTCGCCGCGCGCGTGCAGGAGGCGCTGGAGACCACGCGCCACACTATCGAGCGAGTCAGGCAGCTGTCGCTCAACCTGCGCCCGCTGCAGCTTGACGACCTCGGCCTGGCCGCCGCGCTGCGCTCGCATCTGGACCGCCAGGCGGCGCTGGGCCGCTTCGCGCCGCACTTCGAGATGCAGGAGGTCCCCGCCAGGCTGCCGGCGGAGGTCGAGACGGCGTGCTTCCGCGTCGCGCAGGAGGCGATCAACAACATCGTGCGCCACGCCAAGGCGGGCAACGTCTGGCTGCGGCTGTCCGTCACCGGCGAGCGCCTCGCGCTGTCGGTGCGTGACGATGGCGCGGGCTTCGACGTCGAGGCAGCGCAGCGCCGGGCGGTTTCCGGCGGGAGCCTGGGCGTGGTGAGCATGGAGGAGCGCGTCGCGCTGGCCGGCGGCAGCTTCCAGATCGAGTCCGCGCCCGGCCAGGGCACGGTAGTGGTGGCATCGTTCAGCGTCCCGATGGAGGCGTAAATGGCGAGCCTGCGCGTGCTGCTGGTCGACGATCACGCGCTGGTGCGCGCGGGCATCCGATCGCTGCTGCGGGACATCGAGGGCATCGAGGTGGTGGGCGAGGCGGCCGACGGCGCAGAGGCGCTCGCGATCGCCGGGCGCGAGCGGCCCGACGCAGTACTGCTGGACATCGCCATGAAGGGCATGAGCGGGCTGGAGACCGCGGCACGGTTCCGCGAACTGCATCCAGGGGTCAAGGTGCTGATCCTGTCGATGCACGCGAGCGAGGAGTACGTGCTGCAGGCACTGCACGCCGGCGTCGTCGGCTACCTGATCAAGGACTCGGCCACCGCGGAACTGGAGCTGGCGCTCAGAAGCGTGGTGCGCGGCGAGACCTACCTCAGCCCTGCTATCTCGCGCCAGGTGGTCGAGGGCTACGTGCAGCGCGTCGGCGCGGGCGCCGGCGACGATCCCCTGACGCCGCGCCAGCGCGAGGTGCTCAAGCGCGTTGCCGAGGGCCGCAGCACCAAGGAGATCGCGTTCGATCTCGGCCTGTCGGTGAAGACGATCGAGACGCACCGCGCGCAGATCATGGAGCGCCTGGGCATCCGCGATGTCGCGGGGCTGGTGCGCTATGCCATGCGCACACGCCTCGTGCCACCGGAAAGTTAAGCGTCTTCAGGAGGTTGCATTGCCCCGGGGATTCCCCTAGGCCGTTTAGGGAACCTCCCGATTACCGCCGTGCGGCTGCGCACCTATGCTGCGCAGCATGGCTGATTCCGTCGCTCCCGCGCGTGTGCTGATCCTCGATGGCAATCCCGGCTTCGTCGCCGCCGCGAAGCGCTTCGTGGAGCGACTGCCGGGCTGCGCGCCGGCAGCCGCCGACGTGATCCTCGTCGACCTGGGCCTGGCGGGGCTGGAACTCGCGCGGCGCCTGAAGGCCGGCAACCCGGCGCTCACCGTGGTGCTGCTGGCGCTGTTCCCGACACCGGAACTGGCAGCGGAGGCGCGGCGCGCCGGAATCGATGCGCTGATATCCAAGGAAGCCTTCGCCGACGAACTGCCGCAAGCATTGCTGGGCATCGGGCATGGCCGCTGAGCCGATGATCGCGCAGGTCGTGCCGGTGCCGCCTCGCATCCCGATGGTGGAGGACGACTCGGTGGTGGCGGTGGAGGCGCGCAACCGCAACCTGACCGAGAGCTCGCCGGACGCGATCCTGGTGCACGCGTTCGGCGAAGTGCTTTACGTGAACCCCGCCTGCCTGAAGCTGCTCGGCTTCGCCAGGGCGCAGGAGATCGTCGGGCGCTCAATCCACAGCATCGCCGACCCCCGCGACCACGACCGGCTGCGCGCGCGCCTGGCGCAGCTGGCCGCAGGCGTGCACCAACCGTTTGCCGAACTGCGCCTGGTGCGCCAGGACGGCGTCACGGTGTACGTCGACGCGGCGGCGACGCCCATTCAGTACGACGGGCGCGCTGCGGTGCAGGTGGTGGCGCGCGACGCCACCGAGCGCAGGCAGCGGGAGCGGGAACTGCGCGTGAGCGAGGCGCGCTTCCGCAGCCTGACCGAGCTGTCCTCCGACTGGTACTGGGAGCAGGATGCCGAGCTGCGCTTCGTCGTCACCGGAGGCTCGCAAGACGCGCGCGGCGGCATCAGCGCCACGCAGCACAACGCCTTGCGGCGCTGGGAACTGCCGGGCACCGAGGCGCTCACTGGCAGCTGGGACGACCACAAGGCCGTGCTTGCCGCGCGGCTGCCGTTCCGCGACTTCATGCTGCGCCGCACGGCTCCCGACGGCGGGCTGCACTACGTCAAGGTTTCGGGCGAACCCATTTTCGACGAGGCTGGCGCATTTCGCGGCTACCGCGGCGTGGCCAAGGACGTGACCGCAAGTCACGAGGCAGTCCTCGCTCTGCAGGAAAGCGAGCGGCGCCTGTCCGCGCTGTTCAGCAACCTGCCCGGCATGGCGTACCGCTGCCGCAACGACGCGAACTGGAGTTCGGAATTCGTCAGCGACGGCGCCCGGGCGCTCACCGGCTATGCGCCCGAGGAGTTCACCAGCGGGCGCATCACCTTCGGGCAGCTGATGCACCCCGGGGACCGCCAGCGCGCCTGGGACACGGCGCAGCAGGGGCTGCACAGCCGCATGCCGTTCATTCTCGAGTACCGCCTGCGCACAGCGGACGGCGGCGAAAAACGGGTCTGGGAGCGTGGCGCAGGCGTCTACGCGCAGGACGGCTCGATCGTGGCGCTGGAAGGCTTCGTCGAAGACATCACCGAGCGCCGGCGCGCCGAGGCGGCGGTGCGCGAAAGCGAGGAGCGCTTCCGCAACCTGAGCGGGCTGTCTTCCGACTGGTATTGGGAGCAGGACACCGAGTTCCGCTTCACCCACACCAGCGTGGACCAGGGCTCGCCGGTGTTCGGCGACCCGATGAAACCGATCGGCAAGGCGCGCTGGGAGCTGCCGCTCACGCCCCTCAGCTGCACCTGGGACGTGCACCGCGAGACGCTGCAGGCACATCGCACCTTCCGCGATTTCGAGTACAGCTATGCGGGCGCGAACGGCGAGCCGCGCTACGTCAGTGCGAGCGGCTACCCGGTGATCGACCCCGCCGGCGCATTCCGCGGCTACCGCGGCATCGCCAAGGAAATCACCGAGCGCAAGTACGCCGACGGGCGGCTGCGCATGCACGCGCAGCGCCAGGAGGCGATCGCGCAGTTCGGCCAGTTCGCCATCGGCCGGCGCAGCGTGGAGGAGCTGTACACCGAGGCAGCGCGAGCGCTGCGCTGCGAAGGCGTGGACGCGGTCAGCCTGCTGGAGATGTTCACGGAGCGCAACGATTACCTGGTGCGCGCGACGCAGGGCGAAGGCCCGCACGAGTCGCTGGGCCAGAAGGGCACGATGTCGCCCGACAGCGTGTGGCGGGATATTCTGCGGGACAATGCGCCGCGCGTCGCCGGCCGGGAGTACCTCGCCAGCCGACCGCTCGACCGGCCATGGCGCGCCTGGCTGCACGGCATGGGCAGCGCCGTGTACGCGCCGGTGCGCGACGACGAGAACCCCATCGCCATGCTGTGCATCTTCGCGGTGCGCGAGCAGGCCTTCGGCCCGGAGGACGTGCGCTTCGCCGAGGCCGTCGGCCACGTACTGTCCGCCGCCCTGCAACGGCAGAAGGCCGAGGAGCGCCTCGCGCACCTGGCGCAGTTCGACGCGCTTACCGGGCTGCCCAATCGCGCGCTGCTGCACGACCGCCTGGCGCACAGCCTGGTGCAGGCGCGCCGCCGGCACAACCACGTCGGCGTGCTGTTCGTCGACCTCGACCGCTTCAAGCAGATCAACGACACGCTGGGCCACCACCAGGGCGACGCACTGATCTGGCAGGTGGGCCAGCGCCTGCTCGCCTGCGTGCGCGCCGGCGACACGGTGGGTCGCATCAGCGGCGACGAGTTCGCCGTGGTGCTCGCCGACATGGCGCACCCGGACGACGCCGCGCTGGTGGCGCAGAAGGTGCTCGAGGCGCTGGCCAGGTCCTTCGACCTCGGCGGCAACGAGGCGTACATCACCGCCTCGATCGGCATCGCCGCGTTCCCCGGCGATGGCGACGACGCCGAGACACTGCTGAAGAACGCCGACATGGCCATGTACCGCGCCAAGGAGCTGGCGCGCAACAGCTACCATTTCTTCACTGCGGAGATGAACGAGCGTACCCTCGCCAAGGCGGCGCTCAACACCGACTTGCGGCGCGCGCTGGAGCGCGGCGAGTTCGCGCTGCACTACCAGCCCAAGGTGGACCTCGCCTCGGGCAAGCTGCACGGCATGGAAGCGCTGATACGCTGGAACCACCCGGTGCGCGGACTGGTGTCTCCGGCCGAGTTCATCCCGGCGCTCGAGGATTCCGGCCTGATCATCTCGGTGGGCGAATGGGTGGTCGAGGAAGCCTGCCGCCAGTTGCGCCGCTGGCAGGCGGCAGGATGCATGCCGGTGCCGGTGGCGGTCAACCTATCGCCGAAGCAGTTCCGGCGGCGCGATCTCGACGCGGTGATCGGCGACGCGCTGTCGCGCTCCGGGGTGTCCGCCGAGTTCCTCGAGCTGGAAATCACCGAGAGCTGCCTGATGGAGAACCCCGCGGACGCGGTGCGCGTGATGCGCAACCTGCGCGCCGCGGGCCTGCGCATCTCCATCGACGATTTCGGCACCGGCTACTCGAGCCTCTCGTACCTGACGCGGCTGCCGCTGTCGGCGCTCAAGATCGATGGCAGCTTCGTGCGCGACGTCGACACCAGCGCCGAGTCGGCCTCGATCGTGCGCGCCATCATCGACATGGCGCAGAACCTGCATCTCACGGTGATCGCCGAAGGCGTCGAGACCGAGCAGCAGGCGGCGTTCCTGCGCCGGCACGGCTGCGAACAGGCGCAGGGCTACTACTTCGGACGCCCGGTGGCGCCGGAGCAGATCGCCCCGCGCCTTGCGCGTCCCTAGACGCCTGGCGCGCGGCTGGAGCGGCTAGGCCTCGACCTGCATCGGCAGGATCACCAGTTGCATGCCGGCGAGGTGCAGCCGCTGCTGCAGCACCAGCGCCGCCTGGTTGTGCAGCAGGCGGGTGAACCAGTTGTCCTGACGGAAGATCAGCTTGGAGGTGAAGAAGATCGCCTGCGGAAACTCTTCCTGCACCCGGGCGCACAGCTCGACGAAGCCCTCGACCGGGTCGGTGCCGAACGACAGGGTGGACTTGGCTGCCAGGCCGTTGGAGTGGCAGAAGTTGACGAAGAATTTCAGCGCCACGTTGGCCTGCACCGTCATGGCCTGCATCGCCTCGGCGCCGCCGTAGCTCTGCGCGTCCACGGCGCGCGCGTTGATGAACACGAAGTTGCGGAAGTGCCCCTGGAACATGCGCTGCACCCACAGCAGCGTGTGCAGGCCCCCGCCGCGCGAAGAGCCGACCATGAACACCGCGGTCGGGGCCTGCGGGTCGATGGCGGGGGGCTTTGCCATCGAGCCGAAGGGCACGTTCTCGAACTGCGCGTCGATCTTGCGCAGCGCCGCCTTGGTGATGTCGTAGTGGCGGCGGATCGCCAGGCAAAGCGTGAAGATCACCGCGATGATCAGCAGCGCCGCCCAGCCACCGTCATCGAAGCGGTTCCAGGACAGCAGCAGCAGGATCACCGCGCAAACTACGAAGCCGGTGAGCGACAGCGCGAGGCGCCGGAGCCGCTGCGGCTCGCGCCGGGCTCCCCACCAGTAAAGCGACAGCCCCCACAGCGACACGGCGAAGGTGAGGAACACGCTGATCGAGTAGAGCACCACCAGCAGGGTGACGCTGCCGGAGGTGGCCCACAGCACGGCAAAGGCGGCGAGCCCCATCACCAGGATGCCGTTCTCGGTCACCAGGCGGGTGGACAGGTACCTGAACTTGTGCGGCACCCAGGAATCGGCCGCCATGTTGGCGAGCACCGCCGGGCCGCCGAGGAAGCCGGTGTTGGCCGCGACGAACAGCAGTCCCGCTTCGAGCGCCAGCACCACCGTCAGCGCGGTTGCGTTGGACAGCGGCCCGTCGAAACCCATGTCCGCCAGCACCGCGCCAAAGGCCACTGCGTTGTAGGTCTGGCCTTCCACGTGCCGCACGTCCCACAAGAGGTAGAGCAGGATGATGCCGCCGGCGGTGAAGGCGAGCGACGCCGCCATGTACAGCATGGTGAGCTTGCCGGTGCGCTTGCGCGGCTCGGCGAGCACGTTGACGTTGTTCGACACGGCCTCCAGGCCAGTGTAGGTGCCCCCGCCCTGCGCGTAGGCGAGGAGCAGGAATGCGGCGAGCGAGGTCCAGCCCATCTGCTGGCCCAGGCTGCGCGTTTCCTCGAGCGTGGCCGGCAACAGCGCGGCGAAGTTGCCCGCGTGCGCGAGGATCCCGTAGACGATGAGCACGAAGTGGGTGACGATGAAACCCAGGAACACCGGCAGCAGGACCTTGATCGCTTCCTTCATGCCGCGCAGGTTGAGCAGCAGCAGCACCACGACCAGGGCGAGTCCGGCGGCGAGCTTCCATTTCTGCCAGTCCACCGGCAAGAGCGAAAACATCGCGTCCACGCCCGCCGCCACCGAGATGGCGATGGTCAGCACATAGTCCACCAGCAATGCGGCGCCGGAAACCAGCCCGGCGTACGGCCCGACCAGTTGTGTGGCGACGCGGTAGCCGCCGCCGCCGGTGGGGAACAGTTCGATCACCTGGTTGTAGGCCAACGCGATCACGAACACCGTCACCACCACCGCGACCGCCATGTAGAAGCCGAGATGGTTATGCCCTTCGAGCGCGCGGAACGCCTCTTCCGGGCCATAGGACGAGGACGAGATGCCGTCCGCGCCCAGGCCGACCCAGGCGAAGAACGCAGCGAGCGCGATCGAGTGCCGGGTCTTCTGCGACAGGGGGTCAAGCGGCGCGCCGAGCACGAACTGGCGCAAGCCGTGGTACAGGCTCATTTGCCCTGCCGCTTGCGCATGCGGCGCGCGAATACCGTCATTTCCTTCTCCGCCTGCATGTCGCCCCTGGCGTGCGCGGCCTCGATGCCCTGCGTCCAGGCGGCAAGCGCCTCGTCTTCGCGCCCCGCGCCGGCGAGCGCGTGGCCCAGCGCCTTCCATGCCGCCGAGTAGCGCGGGTCGCGCGCCACCGCCTCGCGCAGCTCGGCGATGCCGCGCTCGCTCTCGCCCGCCTTCAGGTACTCGGTGCCGAGCGAGTAGCGCAGCAGCGCGCCGTCGCGCGGCGTGCCGAGCAGCTTCTGCAGGTTGGCGATCAGCGGGGAGGGCATTTCGGCTAAGATGGGCGGCGACATTCTAATCCCCCGCCCGGCCATGAAAACCGCGATCCAGACTGCCGACGCACCGGCGGCGATCGGCGCCTACTCGCAGGCGGTCCGCGCCGGCGACACCGTGTACCTCTCCGGCCAGATCGGCCTCGACCCGCGCACCATGCAGCTCGCAGACGGCGTCGAGGCGCAGATCCAGTGCGTGTTCGCCAACCTTGCCGCGGTGGCGCGCGCTGCGGGACTCGGCCTGGACCGTGCGGTGCGCATGACGGTGTACCTCACCGACCTGGCGCACTTCGCCAAGGTCAACGAGATCATGGCTCTGCACGTCGCGCAGCCGTTCCCGGCGCGCGCGGCGGTGGGGGTGGCCAGCCTGCCGCGCGGCGCGCTGGTCGAAATCGACGCGATCCTGCACGCCGGTTGAAGCGCGAGCTTCCTCCCGCCACGGAGAAAAAACTCGCCAAGCTTGGCCTCCGCTCGCGCTTCGACCTCCTGTACCACCTGCCGCTGCGCTACGAGGACGAGACGCGCCTCACCCCCTTGGGCCAGGCGCAGGCCGGCACGCCGGTGCTGGTCGAGGCGCCGGTGCGCAGCACCGAAGTGGTCTTCAGGCCGAAACGGCAACTGATCGTGCATTGCGACGGCCTCGCGCTTCGCTTCCTCAATTTCTATCCGAACCAGAGACGGGGTTTCGAACAAGCGGCAGAACTGGGCCAATTGGTTCGTGCCTACGGCGAAGTGCGCCCAGGGCGCCTGGGCGCGGAGATGATCCATCCGCGCACCCGCATCGTCGCGCCGGGAGAGCCGCTGCCCGCCACGCTGACCCCGGTCTATCCGACCACCGCCGGGCTCGGGCAGGCCAGGCTGCGCGAACTCGTGCAGGCGGCGCTGCAGGACGAAGCGATCGAGGACACACTGTCCGCGGAGATGCGGCAGCGCCATGCGCTTGCGCCGCTTGAAGCGAGCGTGCGCCTGCTGCATGCGCCCGCGCCCGGCGCGGACACCGCAGCGGCCTGGCAGCGTGTCAAGTTCGACGAACTGCTGGCACAGCAGCTGCAGCTGCGGCTGGCTCGCCGCAAGCGCCGCGAGAAGCTGTCCCTGGCGCTGCCTTCGAACGGGCCGCTGCTCAAGCGCTTCCTCGGCAAGCTGCCGTTCCGCCTGACGCGCGCGCAGCAGCGCGTGATGGCCGAGCTGCTGCGCGACCTCGCCCAGGCGCACCCCATGCAGCGCCTGCTGCAGGGCGACGTCGGCAGCGGCAAGACCATCATCGCGGCGATCGGCTGCCTCGCCGCCGTGGACGCGGGCGCCCAGGCGGCGGTCATGGCGCCCACCGAGATCCTCGCCGAGCAGCACTATAGCAAGTTCTCCGCCTGGCTCGCACCGCTCGGCGTGCAGATCGCCTGGTTGCACGGCGGGTTGCCGGCGGCGGAGCGCAAGCGCGCGCGCAAGGCGATCGCCGCGGGCGAGGCAAACGTCGCCATCGGCACCCAGGCCCTGTTCCAGGAGGGCGTGGAGTTCGCGCGACTCGCGCTCGCCGTCGTCGACGAGCAGCATCGATTCGGCGTCAAGCAGCGCCTCCAGTTGCGCAAGAAGGCGGAGCTCGCGGTCGCTCACCAGCTGATGATGAGCGCGACGCCGATCCCGCGTACGCTGCATATGACCTACCACGCAGACCTCGACGTGTCGGTGATCGACGAGTTGCCACCGGGAAGGAAGCCGGTGACCACGCGCCTTTATTCGGCGGCGCGTCGAGGAGAAGTGCTGGAGCGCATCCGCGCGGCCTGTGCCGAGGGGCAGCAGGCCTACTGGGTGTGCCCGGTGATCGACGAGTCGAAGGACAAGGACTTGCAGGCGGCGCTCGACGCCTACGAGGAATTGCGGCGCGAGCTGCCGGGACTGCGCGTGGGCCTGGTGCACGGGCGCATGGTGCCGGCGGAGAAGGCGGCCGCGATGCATGCGTTCGCTGACGGCCAGACGCAACTGCTGGTGTGCACGACGGTGATCGAGGTTGGCGTGGACGTGCCCAACGCGTCGCTCATGGTGATCGAGCACGCCGAGCGTTTCGGCCTGGCCCAGCTGCACCAGCTGCGCGGCCGCATCGGGCGCGGACCGCGCGCCAGCGACTGCATCCTGCTGTTCCAGGAACCGCTGTCCGACCCGGCGCGTCAGCGCCTCAAGGTGATCTACGAGAACGCCGACGGTTTCGCCATCGCCGAGCACGACCTGCGCCTGCGGGGCGAGGGAGAGTTTCTCGGCGAGCGCCAGAGCGGCCAGCCGCTCCTGCGCTTCGCGGACACGGTTGCGGACGCGGCCCTCGTCAAGGTGGCAAGTGCGGCTGCCGAGGAACTGCTCGCGGGCGACGAGGCGCCGGTGCGCCGCCACATCGATCGCTGGCTCGGGGCCCGCTCCGACTACACTAGGGTCTAGACATGCGCATCGACCTCGACTTCATCGGCCGGCGCCTGGACGCCTACGAGCGCCTGCTGCGGCTGGACAAGCCGATCGGCACGCTGCTCCTGCTCTGGCCGACCCTGTGGGCCGTCTGGCTCGCCTCACGCGGCTTGCCCAGCATCGAGATCGTCGCCATCTTCGGCGTCGGTACGCTGCTGATGCGCTCGGCGGGCTGCGCACTGAACGATTTCGCCGACCGCAAGTTCGATGCCCGCGTCGAGCGCACGCGCGACCGTCCGCTGGCCGCGGGCGAGATCGCGCCCGCGGAGGCGCTCGCGCTCGCCCTGCTGCTTGCCGCTACGGCTTTCGGCCTGGTATTGATGCTGAACCGCCTTGCCGTGCAGCTCTCATTCATCGCCCTGGCGATCGCCGTGACCTATCCGTACAGCAAGCGTTTCTTCGCGCTGCCGCAGCTTTATCTCGGCGTCGCTTTCGGCTTCGGCATCCCCATGGCCTACGCCGCGATCCAGTGGCGCTTGCCGCTCGAGTGCTGGGGGCTGCTCGCCGCCAATGTGTTCTACGCATTCGCCTACGACACCGAATACGCGATGGTGGATCGCGACGACGACGCGAAGATCGGCATCCGCACCTCGGCGTTGGTGCTCGGGCGCTACGACGTCGCCGCGGTGATGGCGAGCTACGCGCTGATGCTCGCCATCCTTGCCTGGCTCGGCATGGCCCTGCGGCTGCACTGGCCGTATTTCGGCGGGCTGGCGCTGGCCGCATTTCTGGTGGGCTATCATTTCCACCTGATCCGCGGCCGCGCGCGCGAAGGCTGCTTCAGGGCGTTCCAGCACAGCGGCTGGGTGGGCGCTGCCGTGCTCGGCGGAATCATGGCCTCTTACTCGCTGAGATGACCGCCAATACGATGCCGCCCGAAGCCCCGGTGGCCTCCTTCGACTTTCCCTCCGGCCTGCTGCGCGGGACGCAGCTGACTCTCTACGCCTCGCGCCTGCTGCACCACGGCGTCGGCCAGATGGAGAGCATCGCCCTCGGCGCGATCGCCACGGTGAGTGTCGGCTACCAGCGCGACGCACAGCGCATCGGCTGGGGAGTGATGCTGGTGCTGGCTGCTTTGGTGTTGTTCGCGCTGTTCCGGCCGCTCGGCGCGCTTGCCGCGAGTGCGGGGGCCGAGGTGGCGGATGGCCAGGCGGTGGGGCAACTGCTACGCGCCGCCATGCGCGCGCTCGAGGCTTTCGCCGGACTGATGCCGGTGATCGGGGTCGCCTTCCTCGCCTGGGGCGGCACGCTGGTCGCGTTCGGCTGGCAGGGCACTACGACGCTGGTCCTCATCTTGTCCGCGGCGGAACGCGTCTACATCGTGCGTGGCAGGAATCCTCTGCTGTCGGATTTCGCCGAGCTGCTGGCGGAGCGCGTTGCCCAGCATGGCCGCTGAAGTGCACTACGCCGACCTGCGCGAATTCCTCGCCAAGCTGGAAGCGCTCGGCGGCCTCAAGCGCGTCGCGGCACCCGTGTCGCCGCGCCTGGAGATGACCGAGGTCTGCGACCGTGTGCTGCGCGCGGGAGGGCCGGCGCTGCTGTTCGAGCGGCCCGTCGGTCATTCAATGCCCGTGCTGGGAAACCTCTTCGGCACCCTCGAGCGCATCGCGCTGGCGATGGGCATCGAGGCGGGCGCAAACCCCGCGCCCGCCCTGCGCGATATCGGGACGCTGCTCGCGACGCTGCGCGAGCCGGACCCGCCGCAGGGCCTGCGCGAGGTCGTGAAGAAGTTGCCGCAGCTCGCGCGCCTCGCCGGCAAGGTGTTCGACATGGCACCCAAAGTGGTTTCCTCTGCGCCCTGCCAGGAGATGGTCTGGGAGGGCAAGGACGTGGACCTCGCGCGCCTGCCGGTGCAGACCTGCTGGCCCGGCGACGCGGGTCCGCTCATCACCTGGGGCCTCAGCGTGACGCGCGGGCCGTTGAAGCCGCGCCAAAACCTGGGCATCTACCGCCAGCAGGTCATCGGGCCGAATCGCGTCATCATGCGCTGGCTCGCGCATCGCGGCGGCGCGCTCGACTTCCGCGACCACCAGCTCGCGCACCCGGGCCAGCCGTTTCCGGTCGCGGTCGCGCTGGGCGCCGATCCGGCAACAACTCTGGCCGCCGTCACGCCGGTGCCCGACACGCTCGGCGAGTACCAGTTCGCGGGATTGCTGCGCGGCGCGCGCACCGAACTGGTGAAGTGCATCGGCAGCGATCTGCAGGTACCGGCGCGTTCCGAGATCGTGCTGGAAGGCGTCCTCCAGCCGCAGGACATGGCGCTGGAAGGCCCGCACGGCGACCACACCGGGTACTACAACGAGGCCGAGCGCTTTCCGGTGCTGACGGTGGAGCGCGTCACGCTGCGGCGCGATCCGATCTATCACTCGACCTACACCGGCAAGCCGCCCGACGAGCCGGCGATGCTCGGCGTGGCGCTGAACGAGGTCTTCGTGCCGCTGCTGACGAAGCAATTCCCGGAGATCGCGGACTTCTACCTGCCGCCCGAGGGCTGTTCGTACCGGCTCGCCGTGGCGAGCCTGAAGAAGCAGTACCCTGGGCACGCCAAGCGCGTGATGTTCGGCATCTGGAGCTTCCTGCGGCAGTTCATGTACACCAAGTTCATCGTGGTGGTGGACGCGGACATCGACATCCGCGACTGGAAGGAAGTGGTGTGGGCCATCAGCACCCGCGTCGATCCCGCGCGCGACACGCTGGTCGCGGAGCACACGCCGATCGACTACCTCGACTTCGCCAGCCCCGTGGCGGGCCTCGGCTCCAAGATGGGCATCGACGCCACCAGCAAGTGGCCGGGCGAGACCTCGCGCACCTGGGGCAGACCGATTGCGATGGACGCAGAGGTGAAGAGGAAGGTAGACGCGATGTGGCAGGAGCTCGGGCTGTAGGGTGGGCCTTGGCCCACCATCTGGCGGGCCAAGGCCCACCCTACCGACTCTCGTCTTCCTTCGCTAGATATTGCGGCAGGACGCGGGCAGGTAGTTGGCGCTAACACCGTTGGCGGCCGCGGGGCCACAGCGCCACTCGGTGATCGGGCTGCCCATCATGGTCGCGGAATCCGCCGCCGCCCCGTTGATGAAAGGCGCGAGGCTGACCCTCTTGGTGTCCACGCTCGCGCTGATGTTGCGCACGGTCACGGTGACTACGCCGTCAGCGTCCGTGGTGACGCCGGCGACATATCGCGACGTGTTCGACTCGCAACCCCATGCGCCGGCGCCGGGCGCCGGTCCACCGCCCTGGTACAACTCGGAAATCGACGAACGGCACACGCTCGCGGCGAGCACGACCTCGGTGAGCTTGGCGCGAATCGTATAGTCCTGGTAGGCGGGCAGCGCGACCGCGGCGAGGATACCGATGATCGCGACAACGATCATCAGCTCGATCAGCGTGAAACCCCGGTCCAGGCGCAGCATGGATTCGCGTGAGAGTCGAAATGCGCATCCAATCTACCCTAATGGATCGCGCGCTGACCGTCTCTAGGCATCAGACTGTGCGGTAGTTCACGTCTCGCCGTGCCGAACCTGAAGAAGTAGTACCCCGATCTTCATTTCCCTTCGTAAGCCCAGCGCAAGAGGGCGTCGGTGGCAGCTTCGGCGTCGGGCGCGTTGGGGTGGTTCATCAGCATCACCACCACCTTGCGCTTGCCGTCGCGGTCGAGCATGTAGCCGGCCATCGAGCGCACGTCGTTCAGCAACCCAGTTTTCACATGCGCCCGTCCGGCCGCGGGCTCACCGAGCATGCGTTTCTTCATGGTGCCGTCCATCGCCGCGAGCGGCAGGGAGGCCATGTACTCGGGCATCACGGCGCTCTGCCACGCCGCCTGCAGCAGCGCGGCGAGGCTGGCGGCGCTCATGCGGTCGGTGCGCGACAACCCCGAGCCGTTCTCGATCGAGAGTTCCGGTGCAGCGATGCCCTGGTTGGTGAGCCACATGCGGATCGCGCGGGCCGACTCGGCGGCGCGCGCGGGAGGTTCGGCGGCGGTCGTGGCGAGCGTGAGGTACAGCTGCCGCGCCATCACATTGTTGGAGAACTTGTTGATGTAGCGCACGATCTCGGCGAGCTGCGCCGAGTCGTGCGTATGCAGCAGCCGCGCGTCGGCCGGCACCGGCACCTCGCGCACGGTGCCGTTCCAGCGCACCCCGATCTCGCCCCACAGCTCGCGCAGCATGCCGGCGACTTGTTCATTGGGCGCGAGCAGCGACACGTTCACTTCCTTCTCGCCGCAGGCCAGCGGATAGCGCCCGGCGAAAGCCGCGCGCGGCGGCGGCCCCGCTTCGAAGGTGCCCAGCAGGATGTCGCGGAACGCCCGGCCCTCCGGGCAGTTGCCCTGCGTCAGGCGCAGCGTGTTCTGCACCTCGAGCGCCGGCGGCCGCGGCTCGACGAAGATGCGCACCAAGTTCTTCTCGGGCTCGGGCACGAAGGCGAAGCGCAGCGACTTGTAGTTGACCAGCAGCGCGTCGGGCAGCACGTTGTAGGGCCGCAGCGGATCGCCGTCGAAGCGCGCCGCGTCACCGCCGGCCGGCGCGAAGTAGCTGCGGTCGAGCAGCACGTCGCCGCGCAGGTCCGCCAGGCCCTTGCCGCGCAGCGAGCGCAGCAGCATCCAGAAACTCTCGACGTCGAGCTTCGGGTCGCCGTAGCCCTTCAGCGCCAGGTCGCCCTGCAGCACCCCGTCGCGCAGCGTGCCCGTCACATAAGCTTCGGTCTTCCAGCGGTACGCGGGCCCCAGCAGCTCGAGCGCGGCAAAGGTGGTGACCAGCTTCATGACGGAAGCGGGATTCATCGCGACCCCGGCGTTGTGGCTCAGCGTGGGGCGCGCTGCGCCCAAGTCCTGCACCACCACAGCGACGCTGGACTGGGGTACCGATGCGGCGCGCAGCGCGTCGGCGACCGGCCTGGGCAGCTCGCGTGCAGCGAGGGAGGGCGCAATCAGCACCGCGGCGATAAGGAGATTTCGAAAGCGGGACACGCGCGGATTGTAGTGGGCAGCTGAGGAACCCCTTGAATTCCACCGGGTTGAGGCTTATCATTGGCACTCATCAGGGGCGAGTGCTAACAAGCCCCCGGTCCGGTAGGGGTTTAGATTACTCAACCCTTTGTTTAAAAACACATTTGCATTGGAGACCCGTATGAAGATCCGTCCTCTTCATGATCGCGTAATCGTCAAACGCATCGACGAGGAGCGCAAGACTGCCTCGGGCATCGTGATTCCCGATACTGCCGCCGAGAAGCCCGACCAGGGTGAAGTGATGGCCGTGGGCAAGGGCAAGAAGACCGACGACGGCAAGCTGATCCAGCTCGACGTCAAGGTGGGAGACAAAGTGCTGTTCGGCAAATATTCCGGGCAGACCGTAAAGGTGAAGGGCGACGAGCTGCTCGTGATGCGCGAAGAAGACATCATGGGCGTGCTCGAAGGCCACTGATCGTCCTCGCGAACGTTCATTCGATCTAGGAGAAATTCGCAATGCCAGCCAAAGAAGTACGGTTCCACGAAAACGCGCGCGCCAAGATGGTCCATGGAATGAACATCCTGGCCGACGCTGTCAAGATCACCCTCGGCCCCAAGGGCCGCAACGTCGTGCTCGAGCGCTCCTTCGGCGCGCCCACCGTCACCAAGGACGGCGTGTCGGTCGCCAAGGAAATCGAGCTCAAGGACAAGTTCGAGAACATGGGCGCGCAGATGGTGAAGGAAGTCGCTTCCAAGACTTCCGATGTGGCCGGTGACGGCACCACCACCGCCACGGTGCTCGCCCAGGCGCTGGTGCGCGAAGGCATGAAGTACGTCGCCTCCGGCATGAACCCGATGGACCTGAAGCGCGGCATCGACAAGGCCGTGACCGCGGTCACCGACGAGCTGAAGAAAATCTCGCAGCCCTGCAAGACCTCCAAGGAAATCGCGCAGGTGGGCTCGATCTCGGCCAACGCCGACGCCGACATCGGCAAGATCATCGCCGATGCCATGGACAAGGTCGGCAAGGAAGGCGTGATCACGGTCGAGGACGGCAAGAGCCTGCAGAACGAGCTCGACGTGGTCGAGGGCATGCAGTTCGACCGGGGCTACCTCTCGCCCTACTTCATCAACAATCCCGAGAAGCAGATCGCCGTGCTGGAGGACGTCTACATCCTGCTGCACGACAAGAAGATCAGTTCGATCAGGGAACTGCTGCCGATCCTCGAGCAGGTGGCAAAATCGGGCAAGCCGCTGGTCATCATCGCCGAGGAAGTCGAAGGCGAAGCGCTCGCGACGCTGGTGGTGAACAACATCCGCGGCATCCTCAAGACCGTCGCGGTGAAAGCGCCGGGCTTCGGCGACCGCAGGAAGGCGATGCTGGAAGACATGGCGATCCTGACCGGCGGCACGGTGATCAGCGAGGAGCTGGGCCTGAAGCTGGAGAACGCCACCCTCAAGGACCTGGGCAAGGCGAAGAAGATCGAGGCCGGCAAGGAAAACACCACCATCATCGACGGCGCGGGCGTGAAGAAGGACATCGAAGGGCGCGTCAAGCAGATCCGCGTGCAGATCGATGAGGCGACCAGCGACTACGACAAGGAAAAGCTGCAGGAGCGCGTGGCGAAGCTGGCCGGCGGCGTTGCGCTGATCAAGGTCGGCGCAGCCACCGAAGTCGAGATGAAGGAGAAGAAGGCGCGCGTCGAGGACGCGCTGCACGCGACCCGCGCGGCCGTGGAAGAGGGTATTGTCCCCGGCGGCGGCGTGGCGTTCCTGCGTGCGCGCAAGGTGCTCCACGGCAAGCTGAAGGGCGAAAACGAGGACCAGGACGCGGGCATCAAGATCGTGATGCGCGCTCTGGAGGAGCCGATGCGCCAGATCGTCGAGAATAGCGGCGCCGAGCCCTCGGTCGTGCTGAACAAGGTGGCCGAAGGCAAGGGCGTGAACTATGGCTACAACGCCCAGACTGACGAGTTCGGCGACCTGGTGGAGATGGGCGTGATCGATCCCACCAAGGTGGCGCGCACTGCGCTGCAAAACGCTGCTTCGGTCGCCGGCCTGATGCTCACCACCGATGCGATGGTGGCCGAGCTGGTCGAGGAGAAGAAGGGCGGCGGCGGCCATGCGCACGGCGGCATGGGCGATATGGGCGGCATGGGCGGGATGGACATGTAACTGCCGCAGGCAGAAGCACGACGACGAGGGCCCTCCGGGGCCCTTTTCTTTTGTATTACACTGGTCCGCAGAGGGAAGGAGGACCATGCGGATACTCGTCGCGGAAGACGACGCGATCCTTGCAGACGCCGTGTTGCACAGCCTGCGCCAGGCCGGCTATGCGGTCGACCGCGTGACTAACGGGCTGGAGGCCGACGCGGCGCTCGATGGCGATGAGTTCGACCTGTTGATCCTTGACCTCGGCCTGCCGCGCAGGTCCGGCCTCGAAGTGCTCAAGCGCCTGCGCGGCCGCGACTCGCGCTTGCCGGTGCTGATCCTCACCGCCCTGGACGGCGTGCACGACCGCGTGCGCGGCCTGGATGCGGGCGCCGACGACTACCTCGCCAAGCCCTTCGAGCTCGCCGAACTCGAGGCGCGCGTGCGCGCGCTCACCCGCCGCGGTATGGCGGGCGGGCCCACGCTGCTGCGCCATGGCGCGCTCAGCTACGACCAGGTGGGACGCGTGGCGCGCGTCAACGGCGAGGCGCTCGAACTCTCGGCGCGCGAGATCAGCCTGCTGGAGATCTTCCTGCAGCGCGCCGGTCGCCTGGTATCCAAGGACCAGCTGGTGTCGCATCTGTGTGAATGGGGCGAGGAGGTTTCGCCCAACGCCATCGAAGTCTACGTGCACCGCCTGCGCCGCAAGCTCGAAGCGGGTGGCGTGCGGATTGTCACGGTGCGCGGGCTGGGCTACAGCCTGGAGAAGCCCGCGCCATGAGCGGGCTGATATAATCCGCGCCCTTCGTTTGTCCCGCAGGCCAAGTAGCTCAGTTGGTAGAGCAGCGGACTGAAAATCCGTGTGTCGCTGGTTCGATTCCGGCCTTGGCCACCATTACAATCCGCTGTAGATGACCCTGTTTACCCTGGGACTGAGCCACACCACCGCGCCGCTGCCGGTGCGCGAGCGCGTGGTGTTCCACGTCGAGAAGCTGCTCGACGCGCTGGGCGAGCTGACGCACGGCAAGAGCGTCGCCGAGGCGGCGATCCTCTCGACCTGCAACCGCACCGAGCTTTACCTGTCGGCCGAACAGCCGCAAACGGCGGCCGAGTGGCTTGCGCAGTATCACCAGATGCAGCCCGATGACCTGCAGCCGTATCTGTACACCCTGCCGCACGAGCAGGCGGTGCGCCACACTTTCCGTGTCGCCTCCGGCCTTGACTCGATGGTGCTGGGTGAGCCGCAGATCCTCGGACAGATGAAGGAGGCGGTGCGCACGGCAGAGGCTGCAGGCACGCTGGGCACGGTGCTGCACAAGCTGTTCCAGCGCACCTTCGCCGTGGCGAAAGAGGTGCGCAGCACCACCCAGGTGGGCGCCAACAGCGTCTCCATGGCTGCTGCCGCCGTGAAACTGGCGGCGCGCATCTTCCCCAGCCTCAAGGACCAGAAGGTGCTGTTCATCGGCGCTGGCGAGATGATCGAACTGTGCGCCACGCACTTCGCCGCGCAGGCGCCGGCGCGCATCAGCGTGGCCAACCGGACGCTGGAGCGCGGCCACGCGCTCGCGCACCGCTTCAACGGCCGCGCCATCGAACTGCGCGCCCTCGCCGAGCATTTGCACGAGTACGACATCGTGGTGTCCTGCACCGCGTCCTCGCTGCCGATCCTCGGCAAGGGGCTGGTGGAACGGGCCCTGCGGTCGCGCAAGCGCCGCCCCATATTCATGGTGGACCTGGCCGTGCCGCGCGACATCGAGGCCGAGGTGGCCGAGCTGGACGACGTGTTCCTGTACACGCTGGACGACCTGCAGGGCATCGTGCAGGACAACCTCGACGCGCGCCGCTCCGCGCTCGAGCAGGCCGATGCGATCATCGAGACGCAGGTCGGGCAGTTCATGCACTGGATGCAGGCGCGAGCCTCGGTGCCGCTGATCCGGCAGCTGCGCGAGCAGGGCGAGGCGGCGCGGCGCCACGAGTTGGAGCGCGCGCTCAGGCTGCTGCACAAGGGCGAGGACCCCAAGCAGGTGCTGGAGGCGCTGTCGCAGAGTCTCACCAACAAGCTGCTGCACGGCCCGACACAGGCGCTCAACGAATCCTCGGGCGAGGAGCGCCGGGCGCTGGCCGAGCTGCTCGAGCGCCTGTACCGCCCCAAGTGAACCCCGCACTTCGCGCCAAGCTGGACAGCCTGGCGGCCCGTCTGGAAGAGTTGAATCGCCTGCTCGCCGCGGAGGATGCGGCGCGCGACATGGACCAGTTCAGGAAGCTTTCGCGCGAGCACTCCGAGCTCACCGGGCTGGTCGGGCTCTACGAGCGCTTCCGCCAGGCGGAGCGCGACGCGCAGGAGGCGAAGGACCTGGCGGCCGACGCGGCGATGAAAGGCTATGCCGAGGAGGAGCTGAAGGGCGCGCGCGCGGCAATGGAGAAGCTCGAGGCGCAACTGCACAAGCAGCTCCTGCCCAAGGACCCGAACGACGAGAGAAACCTGTTCCTCGAAGTGCGCGCCGGCACCGGCGGCGACGAATCGGCGCTGTTTGCCGGCGACCTGTTTCGCATGTACACGCGCTACGCCGAGCGCCGTGGCTGGCAGATCGAGATCATCTCCGAGAGCCTCTCGGAGCTGGGCGGCTACAAGGAAGTGATCGCACGCATCAACGGCCAGGGCGCCTATTCGAGGCTGAAGTTCGAGTCGGGCGGCCACCGCGTGCAGCGGGTGCCCGAAACCGAGGCGCAGGGGCGCATCCACACCTCGGCCTGCACGGTCGCCGTGCTGCCCGAAGCCGACGCCATCGACGACGTGGTGCTCAACCCGGCGGAGCTGCGCGTCGACACCTTCCGCGCCTCGGGCGCGGGCGGCCAGCACGTCAACAAGACCGACTCCGCGATCCGCGTCACGCACCTGCCCACCGGCATCGTGGTCGAATGCCAGGACTCGCGCTCGCAGCACAAGAACCGCGAGAAGGCGCTCTCCGTGCTGGCGGCGCGCATCAAAGACAAGCAGACGCGCGAGCAGCAGGCGAAGACCGCCTCGGCGCGCAAGTCGCTTGTAGGCTCGGGCGACCGCTCCGAGCGTATCCGCACCTACAACTTTCCGCAGGGCCGCGTCACCGACCACCGCATCAATCTCACGCTGTACAAGATCGAGCGCATCATGGACGGCGAGCTGGACGAGCTGATTGACGGGCTCTCGGCCGAGCACCAGGCCGAGCAGCTGGCTCAGCTGGCCGAAGAAGCTGCTTGAATATCGCGCAGGCGCTCGCGGCGCTGGAGACGCGCGAAGCGCGTTTGCTCCTTGCGGCTGCCACGGGTTTTTCCGAGGCGAGCGTGCTGGCGCATCCCGAGCGCACGCTGCCCACGGATGCCGAAGCCAGGTTTCTCGAGTTCGCCGCGCGCCGCGCGCGCGGCGAGCCCATCGCGTACATCCTCGGCGAGAAGGAATTTTATGGCCTGCCGCTCGCGGTAAACCCCGCGGTGCTGATCCCGCGGCCGGAAACGGAGTTGCTGGTTGAACTGGCCCTCGCCCGCAAGCCCGCTTCGGTGCTCGACCTCGGAACGGGATCGGGCGCAATCGCGCTCGCGCTCAAGCGCCACCTGCCGCAGACACGCGTCATTGGTGTCGAGGCCAGCATGGCGGCGCTCGCGGTGGCGGCGCGCAATGCGGTCAAGCTGGGGCTGGACGTCGAACTGCGCCATGGCTTGTGGTTCGCACCGGTCGCCGGAGAGCGTTTCGACCTCCTTGTGTCGAATCCCCCTTACGTCGCCAAGGGCGATCCGCACCTCGAGCAGGGGGATCTGCCATTTGAACCTCGGCAGGCCCTGGTTTCGGGCACGGATGGGCTGGACTCGATGCGGGAAATCGCGCGCAGCGCGCCGGCCCACCTGAACCCGGGGGGCTGGCTGCTGGTCGAACACGGGTTCGGGCAGGAACAGGCGGTCAGGGCACTATTGCAGCAGGCCGGGTTTGAGGGCATCAGCACCTGGCCCGACCTTGCCGGCATTGCCCGGGTCTCGGGTGGAGGGCTAGAATCGTGACTATGGACACCCAACAACGCATCAAGGACCAGGTCACCGGCAACCCGGTGGTGCTCTACATGAAGGGCACGCCGCAGATGCCGCAATGCGGCTTCTCGGCGATGGCGATCCAGGTACTGCAGGCTTGCGGTGTGGCCAATCCGGTCACGGTCAACGTGCTCGCCGATCCCGAGATCCGCCAGGGCATCAAGGAATACGCCAACTGGCCGACCATCCCGCAGCTCTACGTCAACGGCGAGTTCGTCGGCGGCTCGGATATCTTAAAAGAGATGTACCAGTCGGGGGAACTGCAAAAGCTGCTGGAAGGGCTTCGCCAGCAGACCTAGATCGCGGTCTGCGTACTCCGCGCCCGACCGATGCGCGGCCAGCGCGCGCCAGCAATCCGATCGACTTTGCAGCATTCATGCGAACTGTATGGCCGTCTTCATGGCGCTGCTATACTTTCCGCCCGCTTGAACCTTCCCAGGAGGAGGCCATGGCAACAGCAAAAGACGACAAGCCCGTAGACAACGGCGTCAACGTCGACGCGCTGTTCGGCGCGCAGGAAGCGCTCGCAAAGGCGCCGGAAGCGGCGAGGTTCAAGTGGCGCTCGACGGTCCAGTGGATCAACGGCACGCACAGCCGCTCCACCATCGAGGGCTTCTACGGCCTGGGCGCCGAGCAGAAGCACAAGACGAAGTTCGTCTTCGACGCCGACCACCCCGAAGTCTTCGCTGCGCAAGACAAGGCAGCGACCCCCGTGGAGATCGTTCTCGCCGGTCTCGCAAGCTGCCTGACCGCCGGCGTTGCGGCCGTCGCGCAAGCGCGCAAGGTCCAGTTGCGCTCCGTGTCGGCGACACTCGAGGCCGGGATGGACATCCGCGGCATTCTCGGCATCGATGAGGACGTGCGCAACGGCTTCGACGGCATCAAAGTGACCTACAAGATCGACGCCGACGCGTCGCCCGCCGACATCAAGGCGATCGTCGCGCAGTCGCAGAAGCGCTCCGCGGTCTACGACATCATCACCAACCCGACCAACGTCACGGTCGAGGTGGCGTAACGCCGCTTCACCGCACGAGGCACCGCGCCGCGTGCGCACGACCGCCGTCGTAATCGGCGCGGGCCAGGCCGGGCTCGCCATGAGCTGGTGGCTCGCCGCACGCTTGATCGACCACGTGGTCCTCGAGCGCGGCGAGGTCGCCAACACCTGGCGCACCGAGCGCTGGGATTCGCTCACCTTGCTCACCCCGAACTGGCAAAGCCGCCTGCCGGGCTTCGGGTACGAGGGCGACGATCCGGACGGTTTCCGGACCATGCCCGAGACCATCGTGTTCCTCGAGCGCTACGCGAAGCGGGTGTCGCCGCCTCTGCGCACGCACTGCCCGGTCACCGCCGTGCGGCGCACGGCCGACGGCTACGAGGTCGTCGCCGGGCAGGGAACCTGGCATTGCAAGGCGGTCGTGCTTGCTACCGGCGCGTTCAACATCGCGCAGCTCCCGAAGGTTGCGGAAACGGTGCCGTCCGGCATTGCCCAGCTGACCACTGTCCAGTACCGCAACCCGCAGGGCCTCGAGCCGGGCGGCGTGATGGTCGTCGGCGCGGCCGCCTCGGGCGCGCAGATCGCCGACGAGATCCAGCGCTCCGGACGTCCCGTGACGCTGGCGGTGGGCGAGCACGTGCGCGCCCCTCGGACGTACCGCGGCCGGGACATCCAGTGGTGGATGGACGCGACGGGCCTGAACGATGAGCGCTACGACCAGGTCGAGAACCTGCGGCGCGCCCGCAACCTTTCCTCGTTCCAGATCGCGGGCCACGCCGACCGCCGGAACGTCGACCTGAACGCGCTCACCTCGATCGGGGTGAAGCTCGTGGGGCGGCTCGCCGGCATTAAGGAGGGCAAAGCCCAGCTCTCCGGATCGTTGCGCAACCTGTGCGAGCTCGCCGACCTGAAGCAGAACCGGCTGCTGAACACGATGGACGAGTGGGCGGCGGCAAGCGGCCTGAGCGGTGCGGTCGATCCTCCGTATCGCCCCGAGCCGACGCGCGTCGAAGCCTCGCCGCCGCTCGGGCTCGATTTCGGTCGCGCCGGGATCAGAACGATCGTCTGGGCGACCGGGTTTCGCCCCGACTACGCCTGGCTGGACGTCCCGGTCCTCGACCACAAGGGCAACATCCGCCACGATGGCGGCGTCGTCACGGAAGCGCCCGGCCTGTACGTTCTAGGCCTGCCGTTCCTGCGGCGCCGCAAGTCGAGCCTCATGGACGGGGCCGGCGACGATGCGCGGGATCTGAGCGCTCACCTCGCGGCGCATCTCGGCGCGCGGAGCGCCGGCATGAGCGCGGCGGCCGCCGACGCCTGATCGAATGGCAATGGCGGCACATGGCGCTTACACGCCCGAGAGCCGGGCGTTGGCCATGGTCAGCCGCTCGACCAGAATCTCGATGAACGCGCGGTCGAACTTGTGCCGGCAGACGTCGGAGGCCTGCGCCAGCTTCTGCGTCGGCACCGAGATGATCTTCGACTCGGCCATCACGGTGACGTCGGCGCCGCGCAGTTGCTCGTCCTTGGACAGGTAGGCCATCTCGCCGAAGCATTCCCCGGTGTGCAGAATGTTGAGCAGCTTGCCCTTGCGCGTCACGCGCACCTGGCCCTCGGCGAGCAGGCAGAAGAAGTTACCCGGCTCGCCTTCCTTCATCAGCAGCTCGCCGGCCTGCGCGCTGCGCCAGTTGGAGATGCGCGCCACCTCCCAGAGCTCCGCGTCGGTGAAGTTGGCGAAGAACGGCAGCTTCCTCAGCGACTCGAACTTGTCCGAGTCGGCGAACTTCTGGCTGTGCCCGCCCAGGCCCTCATTCCTGAAGACTTCGGCGAGGTCGAGGGAGAAGTCCTCCCACGTGGCGTAGCGCCGCGCCAGGTCCTTGGCCATGGCGCGCTTCACGATCTCGTCGAGCGCCGCCGGGATCTGCGGCCGGTAGGACGAGGGCGGCTGCGGCTCGACGTTGGCGATCTGGTAGATCAGGCTGAAATTGTTGGTGGCCTGGAACGGCAGCCGCCCGGCGAGCAGCTGGTACATCACCACGCCGAGCGAGTAGATGTCGGTCTGGTGGTTGAGGGCGTGCTCCTTCACCTGCTCGGGCGACATGTAGGCGGGCGAGCCGATGGCCGAGATCTGCGTGACGTCGCCGCTGGCAATCAGCGCCGCGCCGAAATCCGAGATCTTCACGTCCGTCTCGCCGGTGTAGAGGATGTTGGCGGGCTTCAGGTCGCGGTGCGTGATGCCCATCTTGTGCGCGAATTCGAGGGCGCGCGTGCACTTGAAGACGATCTCCACCACGCGATCGATGGGCAGCAGATCCTGCGCATCGCCGTGGCGCTCGAGGGTTCCGCCGTCGATGAACTCCATCACGATGTAGTGCAGCTTGTCGTCGGCCACCGCGTCGTAGATCTGGCAGATGTGCGGGTGCTGGAGCTTGCCGGCGAGCGAGGCCTCGGTGACGAAGAGCTTGCGGTACAGCTGGCCGCGGTCCGCGTCCCGGAACGCGTCCGGCATCACCACCTTGACCGCGACATTGCGGCTGTAGAACGGGTCGTTGCACAGGTAGACGACGCTGGTCGCGCCGCGGCCCAGCTCGCGCAGCACGGGGTATTTGCCGATGCGCTCCGGCGCTGCGGCGTCGCTCATGGCGCCTTGCGCCGCTTGCGCGAGCGCGCCACCGCCGCTTTCACCTGCGCGGGCGCGGTGCCGCCGACGTGGTCGCGCGCGGCCACCGAGCCTTCCAGCGAGAGGCTCTGGAACACGTCCTCGCCGATCGCCGGCGAGAAGCGCCTGAGCACGGCGAGCGGCAGGCCGGAGAGGTCGCAGCCCACGGCTTCTGCTTCGCGCACCGCGCGCGCCACGATGCCATGGGCGTCGCGGAAAGGCACCCCTTTGCGCACCAGGTAGTCGGCGAGGTCGGTCGCCGTTGCGAATCCCTCGAGCGCCGCCGCGCGCATCGCTTCGGGCACCGGCTGCATCCCCGCGACCAACTCGGCGAACACCGCGAGCGAGTCCTTCAGCGTGTCCACGGCGTCGAACAGCGGCTCCTTGTCCTCCTGGTTGTCCTTGTTGTAGGCGAGCGGCTGGCCCTTCATCAGCGCGAGCAGCGCCACGAGGCTCCCGAGCACGCGCGCGCTCTTGCCGCGCACCAGTTCGGGCACATCGGGGTTCTTCTTCTGCGGCATGATCGAGCTGCCGGTGCAGAAGCGGTCCGGCAGGCGCACGAAGCCGAAGCGCGGGCTCATCCACAGCACGATTTCCTCCGCGAAGCGCGACAGGTGCACCATGGCGAGCGCGGCCTGCGCGCAGAACTCGATGGCAAAGTCGCGGTCCGACACCGCGTCAAGCGAGTTGGCGGCGACGCCCTCGAAGCCCAGTTCGCGCGCCACGGCCTCGCGGTCAATCGGGAAGGTGGTGCCGGCGAGCGCTGCCGCGCCGAGCGGCAGCACGTTGACGCGCTTCCTGCAATCGGCGAGCCGCGCGCGATCGCGCTCGAACATCTCGAAGTAGGCGAGCAGGTGGTGGCCGAAAGTGACCGGCTGTGCCACCTGCAAGTGCGTGAAGCCCGGCATCACCAGCGCGGCGTGCCGCTCGGCCTGCGTCAGCAGTGCGTCCTGCAGCTGCGCGAACAGGGCGTCGATGCCGTCGATCTCGTCGCGCAGCCACAGCCGCACGTCGGTCGCCACCTGGTCGTTGCGCGAGCGCGCCGTGTGCAGGCGCTTGCCGGCCTCGCCGACGAGCTCGGTGAGGCGGCGCTCGATGTTCAGGTGCACGTCCTCGGCTTCCAGCGACCAGGCGAAGGCGCCCGTTTTGATCTCCTTGCGGATGCCCGCCATGCCGCGCTCGATGTCGGCCAGGTCGCCCCCGGAGATGACGCCGCAGGCGGCGAGCATGCGCGCGTGGGCGAGCGAAGCGGTGATGTCGTGCTGCGCCAGGCGCTGGTCGAAGCTCACCGAGGCGGTAAAGCGCTGGACCAGGTCGCTCACGGGCTCGGCGAAGCGCCCTGACCGAGGGGCCGGCGTGCCTGTGGGAGCGCGCGGGGCGCGCTGGCTCCCGCGGCTAGCGCGTCTTTGCCGCTTGGAGGCTGGAGGGGCCATGGGGCATACTCGGAAGCGCGGCGCATTATTAAAGCACCGCAGTATGCCCATGAGTATAAAGCAAAACTTCTCAGCCGATGCTCTGCCGGATTTCCGCAACCTCGGCGTCATCGCGCGCGTGCTGCTGGCGGTGAATGCGTTCGCCTTCGCCGCGGCGCTGGTCGCGGAGCCGGCCTGGGGCGCGACACTGGTTCGCTTCCTGCGCGCCGCCGCGCTGATCGAGCCGATGCTGCTTGCGACATTGGTGGCGCTCTACGCGCTCTCGCCCATCCTCGCACGCCTGGCCTATTGGCAGGGCTGCACGGTGGTGCTGGCGATCGCGATGGCGGTGAGCGGATCGGTGCATGTCGCGATGGTCCCGGCGGACAACGAGCCGGCGGCGCTGTTGCGCAGCCTGGTGCTGGCCGCGGTGACCGTGGCTTCGCTGCTCGCCTACCTGCGCCTGCTGACCCGCGCCTACTCCCCCGCGCTGTCGG
>Ga0184628_10000251_pt1 | contig 31445 bp, 28 predicted proteins | sample PLM4_5_b1_FD_133149 | JGI IMG/M metagenome (GOLD analysis project Ga0184628, IMG submission 133149) | Groundwater sediment microbial communities from an aquifer in East River, Colorado, USA - PLM4_5_b1 | ecosystem: Environmental > Terrestrial > Soil > Riparian zone | place: USA: East River...
ACCCAACCGGTCCTCGACGCCGCGAACGCGCTGATGCGCGAGGCGACGCGGCAGTACCAGAAGGAACTGAAGGGGACCCGCGGCGAAGGCCCGAAGCCGCGCTACGTGACGGTGGCGGACGACGCGGCGCAGGCCAAGTACGTGGTGACGCGCGTGCTCGAGGCGAGGGAGGAGGGCACGGACCTCAAGCGCCAGGCGGTGCTGTTCAGGAGCTCGCACCACTCGGACGTGCTGGAGCTGGAACTGGTGCGCCGGAACATCCCCTACGTGAAGTACGGGGGGCTCAAGTTCCTCGAAGCGGCGCACGTGAAGGACGCGCTGGCGGTACTGCGCTGGGCGGACAACCCGAGAAACCGCGTAGCGGCCTGGCGAGCGCTGCAGCTCCTGCCCGGCGTGGGCCCCAAGGGCGCCGAGCGCGCCTGGACCGCGTTCGAAGCGGCGGGCCGGCACTGGGGAGCATTGAAGTCAGGATCTGAGCCGTTCGACGCGCTGCTTGCCGGGCTCGCCGAATCGCCGTGGCCGGGCCAGATGCAGCGCGTGCGCGAGTGGTACGCGCCCGTGATGGAGAGGAATTACGACGCCGCCGAAGTGCGCGCCGGCGACCTGGTGCAGCTCGAACGCATCGCCGGCACCTACGGAACGAGGGAGAGCTTCCTCACCGAGATGGCGCTCGACCCGCCCGCGGCGAGCGGCGACCTCGCGGGCGAGCCGTACCTGGACGAGGACTACCTGGTGTTGTCGACCGTGCACTCGGCCAAGGGCCAGGAATGGGAAGCGGTGTTCCTGTTGAACGTGGCCGACGGCAACTTTCCCAACGAGTTCGCCGCCGGCAAGCCCGAGCAGATCGAAGAGGAGCGGCGCCTGCTCTACGTGGCGATGACGCGCGCGAAGACGAAGCTGGACCTGATCGCGCCGCTCAAGTACTACGTGACGCAGCAGTCACGCATGGGCGACCGGCACGTCTACGGCGCGAGGAGCCGGTTCCTGACCAAGGCGGTGATGGCCTGCATGGAGGAGGTCGCCTACGGCGAGCCCGAGGCGGCGCTCAAACCCTCCGCGGGAAAGCCCACGGTGGACGTCGCCGGGCGGCTGCGGGGGATGTGGGCCTAGGACGCGGCGCAGTCAACGGCGCTGCCGCATAAGCGTTGCGCATGAATGCGCGAGGCGTTGCCGTCTTATCCCAGTTTTGATATAAAGCCATGAAGCCGGTCGTCTGGCTTGGCGACAGTCGGGAGCGTCTGCGGGCGTTTCCCGCGGACGCCATGCGGGCGGCAGGCTATGAACTCGAGCAGGTGCAGGCAGGGCGGGAGCCTACGGACTGGAAGCCGATGCCATCAGTGGGCCTCGGGGTCAGTGAGATACGCGTGCGCACGGGCGGCGCGTTTCGGGTGATCTACATGGCCAAATTTGTGGAAGCGGTGTATGTGCTGCACACCTTTCAGAAAAAATCGCGGAAGACCGCGCGTGCGGATATCGACCTGGCAAAGCGAAGGTTCAGGGAGTTGATCGAGGAGCGAAGACAACGATGAGCGGGAAACTCAAGATGGTGCGCGGCAGCGGCAACGTGTTCCTCGACCTTGGATTCAGCAAAGCCGAGGCGGAGAACCTCAAGCTGCGCGCTGAGCTCATGATGCGCATCACCGACTATTGCAAGGCTAGCGGCATGAAGCAGGCGGACGCGGCGAAGACCCTCGGCCTGACCCAGCCTCGGCTCAATGCGTTGCTGAAAGGCAAGATCCAGAAGTTCAGCCTCGATGCGCTGGTGAACATCGCCAGCAACGCGGGGATGAACGTGCGCTTGGTGGTGAAGAAGGCGGCCTGAAATCCCACGCCTGAAAATGCGGTCTGTGCCCATTTTCGGGCGGCAGCCGCGCACGCGCCCTCGCACACCGCGCCGCGCAGTGGCCCGCGCGTCGTCACTCGGTTCCAGACCCCGCCCGTACGTTGTCGCACAGACCGCCCCACCCCAAAGGGCCGACCATGGCGCGATGAAACCTACCCCTGCTACTTCACTTCCAGATCTTTACGCCACCTGGATGTCCACCGGCTTGTCGATGATCCTCGGCAACGCGCCGCCAGACCCGACCAAGGAACCGATTGCCAAGCGCGCACCCAGGGTTGCGCGCCGCAGCCCGGCGCGCCGCGCGGCACCGGCGAAGAAGCGCCGCACGAGCCGCAAGGCCAAAGGCGCAAGCCGCCGGTAAGCGATAGGTCGGCCAGCGCTAACACCGCGCCCTTGGAAAACCTGCTGCGCATCGGAAAGCTCAGGGCGCACGCCGCCGCTGACTCCGCGCCCGCTCCGCAAACTCCCGATACCCCATGAACTCCTCGAACTCCTTCACCCGCTCCCTGTACCCCCGCACCTTGTTCGCATCCCTCCCGGCCTTGAACTCCTCGAGCGCGCGATCAAGCGCGTCGTAGGCCACCAGCGCCGACAGGCCGTAATACAGCACCACCGAAGCCCCGGCGCGCTCCTCATCGGCAAGCGTGCCTCCCGGAATGTCCACGATCATCGCCGGCTTGCCGACGCGGCGCCGCACCTCCTTGACCTGCTCCGCACTGACCAAGGTCGGAAACACCATGTCCGCCCCAGCCGCCGCGTAGGCCTCCAGCCGCCGCACGGTGTCCTCGAAATCCCCGAACACCCAGTTCGCGTCCGAGCGCGCGACGATGAGGAAGTCCGGATCCTCGCGTGCCTGGACGGCGGCGCGGATGCGCGCAGCCATCTCCTCGACCGCGCGCAGCGTCTGCGGCAGGTCCGTGTGCTTCCCGCTGCCCGAATGGTCCTCGAGGTGGATCGCCGCAACGCCCGCCTGCTCGAACGCCTGCACGGTGCGCCACATGTTCGCCGGATCGTGAAAGCCGCCCTCGGCATCGGCGATCACGGGAACCTTCACCGCATTGACGATGCTCTTCGCCTGCGAAACCAGGTCGTCCAACGACAGCAACCCCGTATCCGGCAGCCCGAAGCGGCTAGCCGCGGTGGCGTAGCTGCCGATGTACACCGCCTCGAACCCGTGGGATTCGATGAGCTTCGCCGAGAGCGCATCGGTGGCGCCGGGCACGGCGAGCGTGCACCCGCTGGTGACGAGATCGCGCAGGCGCGCGCGCCGCTGGCGATGGGTGTCCACTCTGGCCTCCTGGGGAAGGGAACGCGGGGACTATAGCAACGGGGCCGACGGGCGGCATTGGAGCCAACCGCAGAGCGAATCAGCGGGACTCGCATTTGCAAGTACCCCCCTCCAGCGCGACTATCCGCCCTGGGATCCCCCCATGCCAGTCGCCTGGTCGATGCTTCGCAACCCCGAGCCAACCGAGCTCGCGGCCGCGCGTGCCCTTGCACACCGCGCTGCACAGTGGCCCGCGCGCGCGGCACGCGCGAACCTGGCCCCGGCCCCGGACGACAGCCATACGAGCCTCGCCTGGGACCTCGACATGGCGGCGCTCCTCAGCCAGCCGCTCGAGGGCGGGGTGCGGGTCGGCCTGCACCTGGCGGTGCTCGAGCTGGCGTTCACCAAGGAATCGCGCTCTGAAGTATTTTCATTGGCGGGCAAACCGGAGCCCGAGGTCGCGGCATGGCTCGATGGCAAGCTCGTAGCGGAGGGCCTGAAGCCGGCCTCCGGAACGAAGCTCCCCTACGACATGCCCTCGGTGCTGTTTCCCCGGGCAACGGAAGAAGCCGCGGGCCTGGCCACGCTCGGCGTGTGGTTCGCCGCCGGGGCGGAGCTCCTGGAAGAACTGCGCAGGAAGCACGAGCGCATCAAGCCCGGCCCGGGCCCGGTGCGTTGCTGGCCGCACCACTTCGACATGGCCACTCTCATCAGGCTGGAAGAAGGCCCCCCCGAATCCGCGCGCGCGATCGCCATCGGCCTCTCGCCAGGCGACGATTACTACGCCCAGCCCTACTTCTACCTGAGCCCGTACCCCACGCCGGACACCGGCGACCTCCCGCAGCTCCCGCCGGGAGGCCGCTGGCACACGAGGGGTTTCTTCGGCGCGGTGGCGACCGCCACCGACCTCCTCGCCCTCCCAGAGCCGCGCGCGGGGCTGCTCAAGGTCGTCGATGCCGCATTCAAGGAAAGCCTGAGGCGGCTGCACGCCTGAAAAGCGCCGGATGCATGACCTGGATCAAACCCGCGCGGATTAGCCGTTGACGCTGCGCGCTACAGTGGTATTTTGAAACCGGACCTGCGAGGGCAACCGTAGATTTCGGTCGCAGTCGCGTGACTCCCGGCGACCGTCGGGATACCGCCCCTAGGCGTTAGGTCCAGGCGCGGAACATCGCGCATGACGAGCGCCCACAAAGCGCTGCCCGTGAACTCGGGCTACAGGCCCCGCCAAGTGCGGGGCCTTTCTTTTCATTTCTTCTCGAACCCCCGCACCAGGCCCGCGCGCGCGGTGCCCGCCTGCATGAGCAGCGAAAAATCCGACCCGGCGAGGATGAGCTGCACGCCCATGGCGATGTGGCGCTCGAGCAGCTCGGGGGTATACATGCCGCCCATGCCGGCGAATTTCCCGTGCTTGCCGCAGGCGGCGATCACCTTCCTGTAAGCCTCCGCCACCCGCGGATCGTCGAACTTGCCGGGGATGCCCATCTCGAAGCACAGGTCGTTGGTGCCGATGAGCAGCGCGTCGACCCCCGCCACCGCGGCGATCGCCTCGCAGTTCTCGATCCCCTTGGGCGATTCGAGCATCACCACCACCAGCGTCTCCTGGTTCACGATCCGCGCCGCCTCGCCCACGGGCATTGAAGCGAAACCGAGCTGCTGCAGCCCGCCGCCCATCGAGCGGTGGCCGATGGGCGGAAAGCGGCAATGCTCGGCGACGCGCTTCGCCTCGAGCTCGCTCTCGACGTGCGGCACGACGATGCCCTGCGCGCCGTTGTCCAGCATGCGCGAGGCGAGCCAGTGCTCCTTGCCCGCGACGCGCACCACGGGCGTGATGCCGACGGCGAGCGCGGCGGCGGCGATCTGCGCGGCGGTGTCGGTGCCCATCGAGTTGTGCTCGCAGTCGATGAACATCCAGTCGAAGCCCGCCGTCTTGAGGATCTGCGCGGTGTCGACGGTGCGCGCCTGGCGCAGGCCCAGGCCGATGGCCAGCTTGCCCGCGCGCAACTGGCGCAGGGCGTGGTTGGGGACGGTGCTCACGCAGTTCTCCTTGGGATCGGGATGCACCTACTATAGCAACGATGCCCTTGCCCGCCACCCGCACGCTCAGCCTTGGCGTCATTGGCTTTACGCTCGCGCTCGCCTACGGCGTCTGGTACTCCTACAGCGTCCTCCTGGTCGCGCTGCTGCACGAATACGGCTGGAGCCGCTCCGTGCTCGCGGGCGCGTTTTCCGTCTTCACCCTGGTGCACGGCGCAGTCAATCCCGTCGTCGGCGCCCTCTGCGACCGCCTGCGGCCGTTCGGCCTGATGGCGGCAGGCGGCGGCGCCCTCGGCCTTGCGCTATGGGCCGACAGCTACATCGCCTCCCCCTGGCAGCTCTACCTCGGCTTCGGCGTGTTCACCGCGATCGCCGTGGCGGCGGCGGGCTGGGTGCCGGCGCTGGTGCAGGTGCAGCGCGATTTCCAGGACCGGCTCGGCCTCGCGCTGGGCATCGTCAGCTCGGGCGTGGGCGTCGGCATGCTGCTGGTGGTGCCGCTCACCCAGCTGCTGATCGACGCCTACGGCTGGCGCACGGCGTTTCGCGCGCTCGCCGTGATCTGCGTGCTATGGATCGTGCCGTCTTCGATCTTCCTCCTGCGCCAGGCGCCCGCGCGCCGGCCTGCGGCGCCGCCCGCCGCGGCGGCAAGGAAATCCCAGTCCACGGCCACGCTCGCTCAAGCGATGCGCGGCGAACCCTTCTGGCTGATGCTGGCGGCGTTCTTCTTCGGCAACGTGTGCTCGCAGACGCTGCACGTGCACCAGGTGGCCTACCTCGTCGACCAGGGCGTCACCGCGATCGTCGCGGCCTCGGTGGTCGGCGTGGTCGGGGCCTCGAGCATCGTCGGCAAGACCGGCGGCGGCTGGCTCTCGGACCGGGTCGAGCGCGAATTCGTGTACGTCGCGGGCATCGCCATCCTGGTGGGCGCGGTGGCGGCGCTCGCCGCGCTCGCGGGCGCGCCCGCGCGCTGGGCGATCTACGGCTACGCGGTGCTCCTCGGCCTGGGCTACTCGGTCACTGCCTCGCTCATCCCGGCGATGGTGAGCGACCGCTTCAGCGGGGCGCACTTCGGCACCATCGTCGGCGTGGGCCTGATGGGCAGCGCCGCAGGCAGCGCCATCGGTCCGTGGCTCGCCGGGGTTTTCTTCGACCAGACGGGAAGCTACATGCTGGCCTTCGCGATCGCCGCCGCATGCGGCGTCGCGGCGGGCGCCGCGGGCTGGCGCGCGCGCAAGCTGCGCGTGCGTTGACGTACAGACGCCTGCGGCGCTGGGGACGGAGCATGCTGCGATGAAACCCTCCATCCCTACGATTCCAGACTTCTATACCAAGTGGCTGCACGCCGGCCGATCGATGCTCGAGAGCATGTTACCGGGAGCGCCAGCCAGGGAATTGCCGCCCAAGCCTGCGCAGGTCGCGGCCGAGCAGGAATGGGAAGACGAAGGCGGCAGCATCAAGCCGCCGAAAAAGCCGCAGGCGGAGCCCGCACCCAAGCTTCCGCTCTAGAAAAAGGGTCAGCCTCCCTTTTTCTTTCCCACCCCTTCTTTTGTCCCCCCGAGCAGGCGCAGCACGCGCGCAAGCGTGAGCCCCTGCACCACGATCGAAAACACGACCACCGCGTAGGTCACGGTGATCAGCGCGTCGCGGAACTTGCTGTTGGGCAGCGAGAGCGCGAGCGCCACCGAGATGCCCCCGCGCAGGCCGCCCCAGGTGAGGATGGCGATGACGTAGGGCGGAAACTCGGCGCGCAGGCCCGGCACCAGCGCGGCGAGCGCCACCGACAGCAGCCGCGCGAGCAGCACCGCGGGAATGGCGAGCGCCGCGGCCCAGGCGTAGCTCGCATCGTAGTCCAGCCGCAGCAGCTCCAGGCCGACCATCACGAACAGCACCGCGTTCAGGATCTCGTCGATCAGCTCCCAGAAAGTGTCGACGCGCTCGCGGCTCCTGGCGGACATCGCGTATTTGCGGCCATGGTTGCCGATCAGCACGCCGGCGACCACGATCGCGATCGGTCCGGAGACGTGCAGCTCGGTGGCGAGTGCATAGCCGCCCGCCACCAGCGCCAGCGTGAGCAGGATCTCGACCTGGTACTGGTCGACGGTGGCGAGCATGCGGTAGGCGGCGTAGCCGATGGCGAGGCCGAAGAGAGCGCCGCCGATCACTTCCTGCGCGAACAGCGCCGCCACGTGCAGGGGGGTGGCCTTCTCGCCGCCGAGGGCGATGCCGAGCAGCACCACGAACAGCACCACGGCGAAGCCGTCGTTGAGCAGCGACTCCCCGGCCATTTTCATCTCGAGGGATTTTTCGACGCGGGCAGACTTGAGGATCGCCAGCACCGAGATCGGGTCGGTGGGGGAGATCAGCGCGCCGAACAGCAGGCACCAGACGAGCGGGATGCGCTGGCCGAGCGCGGCGAAGAGGACCCACATGGCGAAGCCGACGAGCGCGGTGGAGACCACCACGCCGAGGCTCGCGAGGAAGCCCACCGCCCACTTGCGCTCGGCGAGCTCGCCGAGGTCGACCTGCAGCGCGCCGGCGAACAAGAGGAAGCTGAGCATGCCGTTGAGCAGCGCCTGGTCGAGCTGGACCTTGTCGAGGACCTCCTCGGCGAGGCGCTGGGAATCGAAGCCGAGCCTGCCGAGCGCGACCACCGCGAGCGAGGTGGCGAGCGCGAACAGCAGCAGCGCGATGCTGACCGGCAGCCGGATGAAGCGGTGGTTGAGCCAGCTGAAGAGGGCTGCCAGGACCAGCAGCACCGCCGCGGCGTTAAGAAATGCCATCTTTGTGTTTGCTTTCCAGAGACTCCCAGCGCTCCAGCTTCTTCATCATCAGCGCCTCGATCTCCGCATTGCGTTTCTGGTCGCCGCGCAACACCTCCGCCGGCTGCCTGAAATACTCCGGCGCAGTACTCTTCGCGGCAAGCGCCTGCTGTTCGGCTTCCAGCGACTCGATTTCCCCGGGCAGGGATTCGAGCTCGCGTACCTCCTTGTAGGAGAGCTTCACCCGCCCCTTCCCGCGCACCGCCGACTTCGACCCGGCCTTCTCCTCGGTCACCGCCGCGGGGCGCTGGCGCACCCAGTCCATGTACCCGCCTGCGTACTCCTTCCACGCCCCGCCGCCTTCGGCCGCGAGGGTCTGGGTCACCACATTGTCCACGAACGCGCGGTCGTGGCTTACCAGCAGCAAGGTCCCATCGTAATCCTGCAGCGCCGCCTCCAGAAGTTCCAGCGACTCGATGTCCAGGTCGTTCGTCGGCTCATCCAGCACCAGCACGTTCGCGGGTTTCGCAAACAGGCGAGCCAGCAACAGCCGGTTGCGTTCCCCTCCCGACAACATGCGCACCGGCGACTGGGCGCGGCGCGGCGGGAAGAGGAAGTCGCCGAGGTAGCTCATGACGTGCTTGCGGCCGCCGGCCAATTCGACCCAGTCCGAGCCCGGGGCAATGGTCTCGGCGACGGTCTTCTCGGGGTCGAGCGCCTCGCGCATTTGATCAAAATAGGCGGGCTGGACATTGGTGCCCAGGCGCACGGTGCCGGAATCCGGTTTCAAGGTGCCGAGGATCAGCTTGATGAGCGTGGTCTTCCCGGCGCCGTTGGCGCCGATGAGCCCGAGGCGATCGCCCCGGCTGATGAGCAGGTTGAGGTCCTTCACGATGGGCCGCCCGGCGAAGGACTTGGAGACGTCCTTCAGCTCGGCCACCAGCTTCCCCGAGCGCTGCCCGGCGGAGAGCGAGAGCTTCACCGACCCCAGCCGCTCGCGCCGCGCCGCGCGCTCCTCCCGCAAGCGCTCCAGCCGCAGCACGCGGCCCTCGTTGCGCGTGCGCCGCGCCTCGACCCCTTTGCGGATCCAGGCTTCCTCCTCCTGCCAGAAGCGGTCGAACTTGCGCTGCGCCACGGCCTCCGCGGCAAGGTCGCCGGCCTTCACCTTTTCGTAGGCGGAGTAATTGCCCGGGTAGGAGCGCAGCATGCCGCGGTCCAGTTCGAGGATGCGCGTGCAGACGCGGTCGAGGAAGGCACGGTCGTGGGTGACGACGATCGCCGCCTGTTGGCGAAGGAGCAGGGTCTCCAACTGCTCGATGCCGGAAATGTCGAGGTGGTTGGTCGGCTCGTCCAGCAGCAAGAGCTCGGGTTGCAGGGCGAAGGCAAGCGCCAGCGCAGCGCGCTTGGACTCGCCGCCGGAGGCCGCGGCGGGGGAGAGCTCCTCATCGAGGCCAAAGCGGTGCAGGAACTCGGTGAGCCGCGCCTCCACCTGCCAGCGCTCCCGCTCATCGTGAATGGAAGGAATGTGCCCGCGCAGCAGCAGGCTCGCGCGCAGCGTGGGCGCGTGCGGAAGCCTGGGCTCCTGCTCGACGAGCGAGATGCGGGTGCTCTCGCTCTTGCGCAGCTCGCCGTCATCCAGCGCGCCCGTGCCGGTGATGACCGAGAGCAGCGAAGACTTTCCGGTGCCGTTGCGCCCGATGAGCCCGATGCGTTCGCCCGACTCCATGGAGAACGCGGCGCGGTCGAGCAGCGGGAAATCGCCGTAGGCAAGCTGGCCTTCGAGGAGGGTGAGCAGGGGCACGGGGGCGCATTATGGGGCCTGCCGCCTCGAGTCCCGGGCCGGCATGGGGTTACACTCCGCACCCGAAGTCAGCAGACCATGCCCATCGCCACCAGCGCCTCAGGCGCCACCTTTTCCGCCCGCCGCCACTGGCGCTACCTGCTGTGGCGCCGCTGGGACGCGGAAAAACCGGCGGCCAATTTCCTCATGCTCAACCCGAGCACCGCCGACGAACTCCAGCTCGACCCTTCCTGCTCGCGCGCGCGCGATTTCGCCGAGCGCTGGGGCTACGGGGCGCTGATCGTCACCAACCTGTTCGCCTGGCGCGCCACCGACCCCGAGGTCATGAAGCACGCGCAGGAACCGGTGGGCCGCAGCAACAACCAGGCGATCCTGCGCGCCGCGCGGCAATGCGGCGTGGTGGTCTGCGCCTGGGGCAACCATGGCGCGCACCTCGATCGCGCGGCGACGGTGGTGGCCAACCTGCGCGGGGCGGGCGTGCCGCTGCACGCGCTGAAGTTCACCGGCCAGGGCGAGCCCGCGCACCCGCTCTACCTCCCGGCAAAGCTGCGCCCGGTCCCCTGGAAATAAAAAACCCCGCGGGTGCGGGGTTTCAAGGTCAGCGGCCAGGCCTCAGGCCGGCACGGGCTGTTTCACGCCCGGCTCCGCCGCTGCCGGTGCAGCCGTTGGTGCCGGCTGTTTTCCCTGCTTCATGCGTTGTTCGGCTTCCTGCATCGCCTTGCGCGCCTCTTCGGCGCGGCGCAGGACGTAGTCCATGTCGTACTCGAAGCACATGACGCACCTCCTTGGGGTGGACACGGCGAGCCCATGGTACGCCCCCAAAATCAGCTTTTCAACACCGCGTCCAGGTGCTCGATGTCGTTGATCACGCGCCACTCGCGCGCACCGGCGCTCACCACGCGCTTCTGCCAGGCCTCCAGCCGACCCATGTAGCGCCGCGGATCGACGTTGTCGGTCTTCAGCTTGACCACGTTCACCGCCACTACGCGGATGTCCTTCAGGTCAATGGGGAAGTCGCGCAAGGTGGACTTGTCCAGCTCCTCCTGCATATCGGAGAAGATGAGGATGGTCTTCTTCCCCGCCCCGGTCTCGTTGAGGAACATCGCCCCCTGGATGAGCCCGCCCGTGATGTCGGTGTAGACGCTGCCGCGCGCCGTCTGCGTGAACGCGTCGATCCGCTCGCGGAACACGCGCTTTTGCGCGTTGGCCTGCGAGGGTCGGTTGTCGAAGGTGGCCTTGGCGATGATGTCCTTCTCGCTGAAGGAGCGGCTCTTCACGCGCGCCACCGCGAGCGAGTCCCCCGGCTGCAGCGTCCCCAGGAGGTAGTTGACGATGAGCTGCGCCTTGCCGATCTCCTCCGCGTAGGTGCCGGAGGTATCCACCAGCATGTACACCCCCTGCGAATGGCTGCGCGAATCGCCGCAGCCCACGGCGAGCGCCGCGAGGGAAAGGACGAAAGTGCGCCGCTTCATCGCCGCTCTCCCGCCTCGAACCCGGTCACCCGGGGTTTCGGCGCGCGCCCATTGCGCACCAGCCGCTCCACCAGCAGCGGCAGCACGATCAGAATGTCATAGAGCGTGACCAGCACGCGCGCGAGCTGCCGGATGAAGCTCCCCGCGAGCCGCAGCAGCACCGCCAGCGCGCGCGTGAGCGTCACCAGCGCCGCGCCGCCCACCGTGCGCGCCGAGGCGATGAACGACTCGAGCGGGATGGCGATGAAGGCCAATGCGAACGGCAGGATGAAGCCGAGCAGCATCTGGCCGATGGTGGGAATGCGCGCGAGCCAGCTGTCGGAGGCCGCGGCGGCCTGCGAAGCGGCAAGCGATTGCAGCAGCGCCTGCTTGTCCGCGATCAGCATGTCGCGCATCAGCGCGAGCGCCGCCTCGATTCCCGCCAGGGTCACCAGCAGGATGAAGGCGATCCACAGCATGCGCATGCGCATCCGGTCCGGCAGGGCATGGATCTTCGGGAAGAGGTGCGTGATGCGCAGCGTCTCCATGAGGAACAGGCCCATCGTCGCCTCCACGAAGATGATCACCAGCGCGGCGACTTCCGACGTGCGCAGCGAAGCCGTGAGGTAATCCCCCGCGCCCACCATTTCCGACATCGGCAGCGCGATCAGCTTGAAGTTGATCAGCGCGCCGCCGGCGGCGATGGCGAGGACGAGCGTGGCGATGAAGAACTGCGTCAGCGCCGACACCGTGAGCGCATGCTCGGCGCGCTCCGTCTTCTTCACGATCTGCTCGTAGCGCTCCATCTGCCCGTCGATGGACGCCGCGCGCTCGGCGAGGCTCGTCATCTTGCGGTCGGCCTGCGCGAGGGTCTTGTCGAGCGAGCGCCAGAACGGCATGAAGCCGTCCAGGATCTTGTGGCGTTCCTCGTAGGCGCGCCGGTACTCGCCGAGCGTCTTGTCGTGAATGACCTTGATCGACCGGTTGATTTCCTCGAGGATCTTGACCACCAGCTCGTTGCCGTTGGACTTGACCTTGGCCACGGCGGCGACCGCCTCGACCCACTCGGGCGGGGGCGGGGGCACCTCGCCGCATTTCTTGTAGTCCTCCTCGACGCGCGTGATCTCGTCCAGCAGCCTCCTTTGCAGGGCGGGATAGCCCTCGAGGTCGCGCTTGACGAGCAGCGCCACGCGCTCGAACTCGCGCGCGATCTGCTGCTCGGCTTCGTCGCGGCCGTGCGCCAGCAGCACCTGCTTGTTGCGCTCGCGCATCTCGCGCGCGGCCGCCAGCAGCCAGCGCGAGCCCATGCGCAGCGGGCCGCCGGCCAGCAGGCCTACGGCGCGCAGCAGCTCGTGCACCGGCTTGCGCGCGGCGTACAGGAACGGCATCGCAATCATGAACCACAACAGCGCGGAGAGAGCTGCGTTGCCTGGCCAGATCACCCAGAACGGAGAGTCCACCATACGGCACCCCTTTCGACTGCTGAGAATTGTCCCGAAAGGCATTGTACGGTGGGCCAGGGGCCCACCCTACGGCACTATTTCTCTATTGCCAGCAGTTCGATTTCGAAAATAAGTGTCGCATTTGGCGGAATCACGCCGCCCGCGCCGCGCGAGCCGTAACCGAGGTTGGGCGCAATGGTGAGCACGCGCGTGCCGCCGACCTTCATGCCCTGCACGCCCTCGTCCCAGCCCTTGATCACGCGGCCGGCGCCGAGCGCAAAGTCGAACGGGTCGCCGCGGTCCCTGCTGGAATCGAATTTCTTCCCGCGCTCGCCGCCGTAGAAGAGCCAGCCGGTGTAATGGACCGACACGTCGTGGCCGGCCTTGGCTTGGTCGCCGGTGCCCGCGACCTTGTCTTCATAGATCAATCCGCTTGCTGTCGTCGTCGCCATCATTCCTCCTATGTAGGGTGGGCTGTTGGCCCACCGTACGCCGGTGGCCCACCCTACATCCCCAATCTCTCCACCGCGAGGTACTTCTTGCGGTATTCCTCGAAGGGCAGGGTGTCGCCGGCTTCGATCTGCTTTTGCTTCTCGATGGACTCCGCGGCGAGGCGCGCGAAGCGCTCTTCTTCCCCGCGCGGGAACTCCTGCGCCATCAGCGCCGCGCGGTGCTTGCGCGAGAGCTCGCGGATGAAGTCGATGTAGGAGCCCCGGTAGGTGCGCTGCATCTCGACCAGCACGCGCGCCGAGGGCACGAGCATCGGGTCGCGCATCACGGCGACATGCCTTGCGTGTGCCTCGCGGTAAGCATTCCCCCCGAGCGTGGCATCCACGGCGGCCGCCACCGGCTCACATTCGGCGAGCAGCTTCTCGCCCCATTCCCTCAGGCCCATGTCCCCGGGGAAGCACCCCAGCTTGAGGCCCGGTTTGCGCCCGCGCGCCGCCACCGTCTCCTGGTTGCGCGACTCGCAGGCGATGTCTTCGGGCGTGTCGGGCGGGCTGTCGGAGAGCAGGCAATGCAGCAGGAACACATCCAGGAACCGCATCACCGGCAGTGTGATTCCCACGGGCGCGAAGGGGTCGAGGTCCATCAGCCGCACCTCCACGTACTCGACGCCGCGCTCGCGTAGCGCGTGCAGCGGGCGCTCGCCGGGCCTGATGCGGCGCTTGGGCCGGATCTTGCCGTAGAACTCGTTCTCGATCTGCAGGAGCGTGGTGGAGAGCTGCCGGTAGGTCTCGGGGCCGTCGCCCAGCGCGCCCGGCTCGCGGATGCCGATCTTCTCGTAAGGCGAATAGACCTGCGTGAGGCCCTGCTGCAAGGTCTTGCCGTAGGCCAGGAGGTCGTTAAAGCTCACGACGAGCGAGGACTGCGCATCGCTCTGGTAGCCCAGCCGCCCCATGCGCAAGGAGGTCGCATGGGGCAGGTGCAGGGTGCCGGGGCGCAGTTCCTTCAGCGGGTGCCGCCGCCCGGCGACGAAGCTCGAGCACACCGCGGGCGAGGCGCCGAAAAGGTAGAACAGCAGCCAGCCGTGGCGCCGGAAATTGCGGATGAGCGAAAAGTACTCCGCGTCGCCCAGGCCCGGCATGGACCAGTTGTAATGGATGCCAGAGATCGCCTGCATGCGCCGGCCGTAGCGCCAGGATAGCCCGTTGCGGTACACGGTCTTCGCGCGCCCGATGTTCGAGGTGCCGTAGCGCCCGATGGGGATTTCCTGCTCCGCCGGCAGCCCGCAGGGCATGCTCCCCACCCACATCAGCTCCTCCCCGATGGCGCGAAAGACGAACTGATGCAGGCGAGTCAGCTCCTCGAGGCAGGCCTCAACGCTCGGGTGCACGCCGGTGATGAGCTCGAGCTGCGATTCGCTGAAGTCGGTGGTGATGTGCGGATGCGCCAGGGCCGAGCCCAGCGCGGCGGAGTGGGGCGTCTGCGCGAGCGCGCCGTCCGGCTGCGTGCGCAGCGACTCCTTCTCGATGCCGCGGCGCATGCCCTTGAGCACAGCGGGGTCAATTGTGCGCAATTTTTCCTCGAGCACCCCCATAGTCCAAAGGTAGCAGACCGCTTGATTCCCCGGAATCCGCCCGCACCTAGACCCCATGAACCTCCGACGCAGGAAGAAGGAAGCTCTGCAAGGCAGCGAAACCGGCGAAATCGGCAAGCCCGGCCGGCGCGGCCGCTCGACTTCGCTCGCGGTACGCCCGATCCCCGAAGACGCCCTGATCCTCATCCCGATGAGGAACGCCGTGCTGTTCCCGGGCGTGATCTCGCCCGTGGCGGTGGGGCGCAGCTCGTCCATCGCCGCGGCCAACGAGGCCGTGCGCCAGTCGCGAAAGGTGGGCTTCGTCCTGCAGCGCGACCCCAAGGCCGACAGCATCGGCCCAAACGACCTGTACTGGGTCGGCACGGCCGGCGACATCGTGCGCTACATGCCCTCCAGCGAAGGCGCGCACCACCTAGCGGTGCAAGGCGAGGCGCGCTTTCGCATCGCCGAGTTCCTTGAAGGCTGGCCGTTCCTCGTCGCGCGGGTGGTATGGGTGCCCGAGGCGACTGCCGCCGGCGAAGAGGTCGAGGCGCGCTTCCTCCAGCTGAAGACGCAGGCGGCCGAAGCCATCAGGCTGCTGCCCAACGTTCCCGACGAGCTCGCAGGGGCGGTGCAGGGCATCGACTCGGCCTCGCAGCTCTGCGACATGGTGGCCAACCTGCTGGACATCGAGAGCGCGGAGAAGCAGGCGATCCTCGAGGCCTTCGAACTGGAGAAGCGCCTGGACATCGTGCTCGCGCACCTCGCCGGGCGCGTGGGCGTGCTGCGCCTGTCCAAGGAGATCGGCGACAAGACGAAGAAGGAATTCGACGAGCGCCAGCGCGAGCACGTGCTGCGCGAGCAGATGCGCCAGATCCAGAAGGAGCTGGGCGAGGGCGAGGACACGGCCGCGGAACTCGACGGGCTGAAGAAGGCGCTCGAGGACGCGGGCATGCCCGAGGACACGCTGAAGGCCGCGCAAAAGGAGTTCAAGCGCCTCGCGCGCATGGGCGAGAGTTCGGGCGAGGCGTCGATGCTGCGCACCTGGCTCGAGCTGATGGCCGAGCTGCCGTGGAAGATGGAGCCGCAGAAGGCGATGGATATCGCCGAGGCGCGCAAGGTCCTGGATGGGGACCACTACGGCCTGGACAAGGTGAAGCGCCGCATCCTCGAGTACCTGGCGGTGAGGAAACTCAACCCCGAAGGCAAGAGCCCGATCCTGTGTTTCGTGGGGCCGCCGGGTGTGGGCAAGACCTCGCTTGGCCAGTCGATCGCCAAGGCGACCGCGCGCAAGTTCCAGCGCGTGGCGCTGGGCGGCCTGCACGACGAGGCGGAAATCCGCGGCCATCGCCGGACCTACATCGGCGCGCTGCCGGGCAACGTCATCCAGTCGCTCAAGCGCGCCGGGACGCGCTCGGGCGTGCTGATGCTGGACGAGATCGACAAGCTCGGCATGGGCGGCTTCCATGGCGACCCGTCCTCGGCGCTGCTCGAAGTGCTCGACCCGGAGCAGAACGCAAAATTCCGCGACAACTACCTGGGCGTGGATTTCGACCTGTCGCGGGTGATGTTCATCGCCACGGCGAACGTGCTCGACACGATCCCCGGGGCGCTGCGCGACCGCATGGAGATCATCCATCTCCCCGGCTACACCGAGGAGGAGAAGGTGCAGATCGCGCGCAAGTACCTGGTGAACAAGCAACTCGAGGCCAATGGCCTGAAAGCGGAGCAGGCGTCGGTGAGCGACGCGGCGATCCGCGAAATCATCGCCGGCTACACGCGCGAGGCGGGCGTGCGCAACCTTGAGCGCGAAATAGGCTCGGTGATGCGCAATGTCGCGATGCGCATCGCGGAAGCCAAGTCCGCATCCGTGGCGGTGGACGCGGGCGACCTGCACGCGATTCTCGGCGCGCGCAAGTTTGAGAACGAGGTGGCGCTGCGCACCGCGATGCCGGGCGTGGCCACCGGCCTCGCCTGGACGCCGGTGGGCGGGGACATCCTGTTCATCGAGGCCTCCAAGGTGCCGGGCACGGGCAAGCTCATCCTCACCGGGCAGCTGGGCGACGTGATGAAGGAATCCGCGCAGGCGGCGCTGACGCTCGCCAAGACGAGGAGCGGCGATGCGCTGGAGAAAACCGACATCCACGTGCACGTGCCGGCGGGGGCGACGCCGAAGGACGGCCCGAGCGCGGGTGTGGCGATGTACCTCGCGCTGACCTCGCTGATGCAGGACAAGCCGATCCGCCCGGACGTGGCGATGACAGGAGAGATTTCCCTCCGCGGGCTGGTCTTGCCGATCGGCGGCGTGAAGGAAAAGACGCTGGCGGCCATGCGCGCCGGCATCACGACGATCATGCTGCCGAGACGCAACGAGAAGGACCTCGAGGACGTCCCGGCCGACGCCAGGGCGAAGCTCAACTTCGTCTTCCTCGACAAGGTCGAGGACGCAGTGCGCACCGCAATCCTGTAGGTTGGGCCCATGGCCCAACCTACAGCCAGCCTGCTTTCCTGAAGCGGACGAAGAGGTAGGTGTCGATGGCGGCCATCACGGCGATGGTCAGCGGGTAGCCGAAGGTCCACTTGAGCTCGGGCATGTGCTCGAAGTTCATGCCGTAGACCCCCGCGATCATGGTGGGCACCGCCACCAGGGCGGCGTAGGCCGACAGGCGCTTGGTGTTCTCGCTCTCGCCAATGGTGATCATGGCGAGGTTCACCTGGATGGCGGTGGTCACCGTGTCGCGCAGGGTGTCGATCGACTGGTTGAGCCGGAACAGATGGTCGTAGACGTCACGGAAGTACTCCCCCAGCCCGGCGCACACATGCGGCACGCGCCCTCCGTAGAGGCGCCCCGCGGCCTCGACCAGCGGTGCCACCGCGTGCTTGAGGGTCATCAGCTTCTGCTTCACGTAGTACAGCGCCTCGATGTTCTGGCGCGGCGACTTGCCCGAGAAGATCTGCTCCTCGAGCGCCTCGAGCTCGGCCTCCACCGCGTCCAGCACCGGGGCGTAGCGGTCCACAATGGCGTCCATCAGCGCGTAGAGCACGTAGCCCGAGCCGTGGCGCAGCAGCTCGGGCTCGCGTTCGCAGCGCGCGCGTACTTCGTGGAAGCCGCGCTCGGCGTGGTTCCTGACTGACAGGACGTAGTTCCTGCCGACGAAAACGTCCATTTCGCCGACCTTCAGCTCGTCGCCCGCCACTTCGACCGTATGCAGCACGGCGAACAACGAATCCCCGTACTCCTCGATCTTGGGCCGCTGGTGGCCGTGGTGCGCGTCCTCGACCGCCAGCTCGTGCAGGTCGAACTCTTCCTGCATCTCGGTGAGCTCCGCGGCATCGGCGTCGCGCAGCGCCACCCAGACGAAGCAGTCCGGCCGGCTGAGGTAGGACTTGATCTCGCGCGTGGTGATGTCGGCGAGCTTCTTCCCGTCCTGGTAGACCGCGCAGTTGACCAGCATGGGCCGGAATCCTAGCACTGTAAAATGCGCGGTTGAGGGGGAACACATGCCAGCCATCAGCCGCCGGGCGCAGAGCCTGGGCACCGAAAACGCCTTCGTCGTCCTCGCCGAGGTGAACGCCCTCGCGCGCCAGGGCAAGGACATCGTCAGCTTCTGCATCGGCCAGCCGGACTTCCCCGCGCCGGAGAATGTCCAGGAGGCGGCGATCAGGGCGATCAAGGGCGGCAAGCACGGCTATACGCCGTCGGCCGGCATCGACGAGCTGCGCGCGGCGGCGGCCAGGTACATGGCCGGCATGCGCGGCGGGCTGCCGATCCGGGCCGAGGATGTGGTGGTGGGCGCAGGGGCGAAACCTTTCATCGCCTACGCCATCCTCTCCACCACCGATTACGGTGCGGGCGACGAGGTGATCTACCCGAACCCGGGCTTTCCGATCTACGAGTCGCAGATCGTGGCCAACGGCGCGAAACCCGTGCCGATCCACCTGCACGAGGCACGCGACTTCGCCTTCGACCCGGCGGAGCTGGAGCGCCTCATCACCCCGAAAACCAGGCTCCTGATCCTCAACACCCCGCACAACCCGACTGGCGGGATGCTCTCGCGCAAGGACCTCGAGGCGATTGCGGCGATCCTGCGCAAGCACCCGAACGTATGGATCTACGCCGACGAGATCTATTCGCGCCTTTGCTACGCGGGCGAGTTCTTCTCCATCGCGCAGCTGCCGGACATGTATGAGCGCACCATTATTTCGGATGGCGCCTCGAAGACCTGGGCGATGACCGGCTGGCGCATCGGCTTTACCTCCAACCCGGTGCTCGCGCCGCATTTCACGCGCTGGATCACCAATACCGAGTCCTGCGCCTCGCAGATCTCGCAATGGGCGGCGGTGGAGGCGATCAACGGCCCGCAGGACGCAGCGGCGATGATGCGTGCGAGTTTCCTCGAGCGGCGCGACCTGATTGTGGGGCTGCTGAACAAGGTGCCGGGCGTCGCCTGCCGCAACCCGGGCGGGGCGTTCTACGCCTGGCCCAACGTGACGGAAGCCTGCAGGAGGATCGGCGCCGCGGACTCGGAGGAGTTCAGGAAGCGCCTGCTGCACGAGGGCGGCGTGGCGGTGCTCGCCGACATCCATTTCGGTTCGCGCGTGCCGGGCGAGGGCCAGCACGTGCGCTTCTCGTATGCGGCCTCGAAGCCGGCGATCGAGCAGGGCGTGGCGCGCATGGCCGAGTTCATCCGGAAGAACACGCGCAAGGCCGCATGAGCCGCTGGCGGCCCAGCGTCACCGTTGCGGCGGTGATCGAGCGCGGCGGGAAATTCCTTTTCGTGGAGGAAATCGCGAACGGGCAGCAGGTGCTCAACCAGCCTGCCGGCCACCTCGACCCGGGCGAGTCGCTCGCCCAGGCCGTGGCGCGCGAAGTGCTGGAGGAAACGGCGCACCGCTTCACCCCCACGGCGCTCCTCGGCATCTACCGCTGGCGCTACGACAAGGAAGAGGAGGTCACTTTCCTGCGCTTTGCCTTCCTCGGGCGCGTGGACGGCGTGGAGGAGGGAAGGCAACTCGACAAGGAGATCGTCGCGGCCGTCTGGCTTACGCCCGCCGAACTCGCGGCGCGGCGCGCCGAGCACCGCTCGCCGCTGGTGCAGCAATGCGTGGATGACTACCTCGCCGGGCGGCGCTTTCCGCTGGACGTGCTGTCGCAGGCCTATGGCTGAGAAAGTCGTCGTAGGGATGTCCGGCGGGGTGGACTCGTCGGTGGCCGCGTTGCTGCTCAAGCGCGCGGGCTACGACGTCGTCGGCCTGTTCATGAAGAACTGGGAGGACGACGACGACGACGAGTACTGCTCCACGCGCGAGGACCTGGTCGACGCGGCGGCCGCGGCGGACGTGATCGGCGTGGGGCTCGAGGCGGTGAACTTCGCCGCCGAGTACCGCGAACGCGTGTTCGCGAGCTTCCTCGCCGAGTACGCGGCCGGGCGCACGCCAAACCCGGACGTGCTGTGCAACGCCGAGATCAAGTTCAAGGCGTTCCTGGATCATGCGATGAAGCTCGGGGCGAAGCGCATCGCCACCGGGCACTACGCGCAAATGCGCGAGGCGGATGGGAAGTCGGAGCTGCTGCGCGGCGCGGACGCGGGCAAGGACCAGAGCTACTTCCTGCACCGGCTCAACCAGGCGCAGCTCTCGCGCGTCCTGTTCCCTGTCGGGCACTTGAAGAAGACGGAAGTGCGGCGCATCGCGCAGGAAGCCGGGTTGCCGAATCACGCCAAGAAGGCCTCGACCGGCATCTGCTTCATCGGCGAGCGGCCGTTCCGCGAGTTCCTCAACCGCTACCTGCCGAAGACGCCCGGGCCGATGGTCACGCCGGAGGGCAGGGGCGTGGGAGAGCACATCGGGCTCGCCTTCTACACCATCGGGCAGAGGAAGGGCATCGGCCTCGGTGGTGCGGGAGAGCCGTGGTACGTGGCGCAAAAGCGCATGGCGGCGAACGAGCTGGTGGTGGTGCAGGGTCACGACCACCCGTTGCTATTGCGCTCCTCGCTGCAGGGGCTGGACGCGAGCTGGGTACTGGCTGCGCCCGCGGCCGGCACCGATCATTCGGCCAAGACCCGCTACCGCCAGGCCGATTCCGCCTGCAAGGTCTCGCGTGTGGAGAACGGCAATATCGACGTGGCGTTCTCGCAACCGCACTGGGCGGTCACGCCCGGCCAGTCCGTCGTGCTCTACGACGGCGAGGTGTGCCTTGGTGGTGCGGTGATCGCTTAGGCAGTGGGAACGGTATCGGCGAAGGCCGGGCGTTCCATGAGCTTGTCGTAGTGCTTCGCCAGGCCCTTGTACTGCGCGCGCCAGTCGATGCCGGCGGGTTTCCTGAAGCCGATCCAGCCGAGGCAGCAGCCCAGCGCGATGTCGGCCAGCGTGTAGCGCTCGCCCTGGCACCAGGGCTTGTCGGCAAGGTCGGCCTGCATCTGCGCGAGGCCGCGGCGCATGCGCGCCGCCTGCTTGCCGGTCCAGGCCTCGCTCTGCTCGTTCTTCGGCCGCAGCGACTCGTAGCGGATCAGTATGCCTGCATCCAGCACGCCGTCGGCGAGCGCCTCCCAGCGCCGCACCGCGACGCGCTCGCGGTTGTCCTCGGGAATGAGGCGGGAAATCGGCGAGGCGTTGTCGAGGAATTCGACGATCACGCGCGAGTCGTAGAGCGCTGTGCCGTCGTCCAGCAGCAGGGTGGGGATCTTGCCCAAGGGATTGTGCTCGTTGACCGGGTTTTCCACCGGCTGCACGTCCACTCGCTCGATGTCGCAATCGATGCGCTTTTCCGCGAGCACGATTCTCACCTTGCGCGTGTAGGGGCTGGCGGGGGCAGCGAGCAGTTTCATCGTCATGGCGGGCGCGAATTATAACGCCCGCACGCGCACATCTATAATAGGGCCTATGCCCACGGCGCTCGGCGCGATCTCGCCTCTCGATGGCCGGTACGAGAAATCGGCAGACCCGCTCAGGCCCTACTTCAGCGAAGCCGCCCTCATCCGCCACCGCGTGCTGGTGGAACTCGAATGGCTCAAGGCCCTCGCGGCCGAGCGCCGCATCCGCGAGCTGAAGCCATTTTCGCGCCCGACCTTGGCGGCGCTGGACCGGCTGGTGGCGGGCTTCACGGAAAAGGACGCCACGCACATCAAGAACATCGAGGCCGAGACCAACCACGACGTCAAGGCGATCGAGTACTGGCTCAAGGGCAAGCTGGCGAAGAACGCGCAGGTGCAGCGCTCGCTCGAGTTCATCCACTTCGCGTGCACCTCCGAGGACATCAACAACCTCGCCTACGCGCTGATGCTGGCGCACTCGCGCGACCGCGTCATGCTGCCGCGCCTGGACGCGCTGATCGCCGCGCTGCGCGCGCTCGCGCACCGGCACGCGTCGCGCCCGATGCTCTCGCGCACCCACGGCCAGCCCGCCTCGCCCACGACGCTGGGCAAGGAGATGGCCAATTTCGCGCAGCGCCTCAAGCGCGCGCGCCAGGGGATCGAGCGCGTCTGCATACTCGGCAAGACCAACGGCGCGGTCGGCAACTACAACGCGCACGCCGCCGCCTACCCGGGTTTTCCCTGGGAGGCCTTCTGCCGCCGCTTCGTCGAGCGCCTCGGCCTGGCGTTCAATCCCTACACCACGCAGATCGAGCCGCACGACTCCTACGCGGAGCTCTTCGACGCCTACGCGCGCGCCAACACGGTGCTGCTCGACCTCGACCGCGACCTGTGGGGTTATGTGTCGCTCGGCTACTTCCGCCAGAAGGCCAGGGCGGGCGAGGTGGGTTCCTCCACCATGCCGCACAAGGTGAATCCGATCGACTTCGAGAACTCCGAGGGCAACGTAGGCGTGGCCAACGCGCTGCTGCGCCACCTCGCCGACAAGCTGCCGGTGTCGCGCTGGCAGCGCGACCTCTCGGATTCCACCGCCCTGCGCAATGCCGGCACCGCGCTCGGGCACACATTGCTCGCCTACGGCGCCTGCCTGCGCGGCCTCTCCAAGCTGGAAGCCGATCCGGCGCGCATGGCGCAGGACCTGGAGACGAACTGGGAAGTGCTCGCCGAGCCCGTGCAGCAGGTGATGCGCAAGCACGGCGTGCCCGATGCCTACGAGAAGCTGAAGGCGCTCACGCGCGGCAAGCGCCTGGACCGGCTCCAGCTCGCCGCCTTCATCCGTTCGCTGCCGCTCCCCGCCGACGCGAAGAAGCGCCTGCTCGCGCTCACGCCCGCGTCCTACATCGGCCTCGCGCCAGCGCTGGCGAAGCGGAGTTGAGGCGCCTCATCGCCGCACTGCTTTTCTGCGCGGCGCCGCTGCACGCGCAGGAACTCGTCACGCTGCCGACGCGCCCCGGCGTGACGCTTTCGTTCTTCATCGCGAACATGGGCCAGGTGCCGCCGCGCGCAGCGGCCCTGATGCTGATCGGCGGCGGGGGCGGCATCCGCCTGCGCATGGAGCAAGGCCAGGTGCGCTTCGGCCAACAAAATTTCCTGCCGCGCTCGCGCCGCGAGTTCATCGCCGAGGGCATCCTGCCGGTGATCCTCGACAACCCGAGCGACCACCAGTCGGGCGCAGGCATCTCGGACGAGTTCCGCGCGAGCGCCGAGCACACCGCAGATCTGCGCGCGGTGATCGCCGACGTGAAGCGGCGCCATCCCGGCCTGCCGGTGTTCCTCGTGACCACCAGCCGCAGCACCATTTCCGCCGCCTACCAGGCGCGCGCCATCGGCGATGAGCTCGCGGGCGCGGTGCTGACCTCGTCGCTGTTCTGGATCGGGCGCACGCCGGTGCTGGGCCTGTTCGAGTTCTCCACCATCCGCATCCCGCTGCTGTTCGTGCACCACCGCGAGGACAGCTGCCCGGCGACGCCTTATCCCGATGCTGCCAGGCTTGGCGCCAGCTTTCCCCTCGTCTCGGTGAAGGGTGGCAAGCCGCCCGAGACCGGGCCCTGCGATCCGCTCGCGCCGCACGGCTACTTCGGCAAGGAAGCCGAGACGGTGAGCGCGATCGCCGCCTGGATGCTGGGAAAACCCTACCCCAAAGAAATCCAGTAGGCGGCCGATGCTGCACGCCGCCGTCATCGCGTTGTCGTCGTTGCTGCTGTTCCTGGTGCAGCCGCTCATCGCGCGCCTGATCCTGCCGTGGTTCGGCGGCGGCGCGGCGGTGTGGACCACCTGCATGCTGTTCTTCCAGAGCCTGCTCCTCGCCGGCTACGCCTACGCGCACGCCTCGAACGCGAAGCTGGCGCCGCGCCGCCAGGTCATCCTGCACATCGCGTTGCTCGCGGCGGCGGCGGCCACACTGCCGATCGCGCCCTCGGAGCGCTGGAAGCCGCTCGGCGACGAGGAGCCCATCACCGCCATCCTGATCCTGCTTGCCGCCGCGGTCGGGCTGCCCTACCTGCTGCTCTCGGCCACCAGCCCGCTGGTGCAGGCGTGGTTCGCGCGCGCGCGCCCGGGAGCGAACCCATACCGGCTGTTTGCGCTTTCGAACGTCGCGTCGCTCGCCGCCCTCATCGCTTATCCGCTGGTGGTGGAACCATTCCTGTCCAACGGCGAACAGGTGGCGGGATGGTCGTGGTTGTTCGGCCTTTTCGCTCTGTTGTGCGCGGCGCTCGCCTGGCGGAGCGCCGCGCCGGCCGCTGACCACGCGGCGGTGCTGCCCGACGCACCGGCGCCGAAACGCTCGGAGGTGCTGCACTGGCTGGCGCTGTCGGCCACCGGCTCGGCGATGCTGCTTGCGGTGACCAACCACGTCACGCAGAACGTGGCCGCGATCCCCCTCCTCTGGCTCGCGCCGCTGACGCTGTACCTCGTCACCTTCATCCTCGCCTTCGGGGGCGGTTTTTACCGTTCGGAGGTCTTCTGGAGTTTCTGCCTGGCGTGGCTGATGGGCATGGCGTGGCTGCTGGTTGACATCGACTACCAGTTCGAGCTGCCGCTGCAGCTGGGTGTCTTCCTCTCGGGGCTGTTCGTCACCTGCCTCTTTTGCCACGGCGAGCTCTACCGCCTGCGGCCACCGCCGCGGCACCTGACCATGTTCTACCTGGTGGTGTCGGCCGGCGGCGCGCTGGGCGGGCTGCTGGTGGCGGTGGTGGCGCCGCTCGCTTTCAACGGCTACTACGAACTGGGCCTCTCGATGATCGCGGTGGCCTTCCTTGCGGCGCTGCGCTGCGCGACGCTGTACGAGGTCGCGCGCAACATGAGCCTCGCCGTGCTGATGGGCGTGACCGGCGCGGCGATCTACGACGGCTTGCGCTTCCAGGAAGACGTGCGCCTGGCGTCGCGCAATTTCTACGGCGTGCTGCGCGTGAAGGAGTACGGCACGCCGGGCGGGGCGGACCATTCGCGGCGCCTGCTGCATGGAGTGATCATGCACGGCGAGCAGTACCTGCATCCGGAGCGCCGCGGCATGGCCACCTCCTACTACCAGCACAGCTCGGGCATCGGCGCGGCGCTGCTCGCGCGCGGCGATCGCCCGGGGCCGATGCGCGTCGGGGTGATCGGCCTGGGCACCGGTACGCTCGCCGCCTATGGCCGCACGGGCGACACCTACCGCTTCTACGACATCAACCCGCGCGTGATCGACGTCGCCAGCCGCGCATTCACCTACCTGGCAGACAGCGACGCGAAGATCGAAATCGAGCTGGGGGACGCGCGCCTGAGCCTCGAGCACGAGCCGCCGCAGGATTTCGACGTGCTCGCGGTGGACGCGTTCTCCAGCGACGCGATCCCCGTGCACCTCATCACCAGGGAGGCGCTCGCCCTGTACCTGCGCCACGTGAAGCCCGAGGGCATCGTCGCCTTCCACGTGTCCAACCGCTTCCTCGAGCTGGTGCCGGTGGTGGCGCGCCTCGCGCTCGAGAACAAAGCGCACGCGGTGGCGGTGTTCGAGGGCTCGGGCTCGGGCGAGGACGAATCGCGCACGCAGAGCGACTGGGTGCTGGTGTCACGCGACCCGAACGCGCTGCAGGGCAAGCAGTTCGAGGCCGTGGGCGCGGAGCCGGCCGAGGACCGCGAGGCACTGCGCACCTGGACCGACGACTACTCCAACCTGATCCAGATCCTGAAGTAGGACAATCGGGAGTAAGCTCATTCGCTGGTGCCGTGCAAAGGGGGAGGGGCGTGAGCGAGAGAATCGCCGGCTTGGCGGGGGCGGAGGCGGAGGCGCTGCGCAACGCCGAGATGCACCTGCGCAGGATCTTCGACGCGCTGCCACTGGCGATCGGGCACATCGGCCGCGACGAGCGCTACATCGCGGCCAACCTCGGCATGGAAGCGCTGCTCGAGCGCCCGCGCGAAGAGATCGTCGGCTGCACGGTGCGCGAGGTGATTGGCGAGGAGGCCTACGCCGAAACCAGGCCCCACGTCGCGGCCGTGCTCCAGGGCAGGGAGGTCGCCTTCGAGCGCCGCCGCAGGCGCGCTGACGGCTCGACGCTGTGGCTGCGCGTGCAGTACGTACCCGAAGTCGACGCGGAGGGCGTGAGGGGGTATTTCGCGCTGGTGAGCGACATCTCGGACCAGAAGCGCGCGGAGCTCGCCACGCGCGACAGCGAGGCGCGCTTCCGGGCGCTCACCACGCTGTCCTCCGACTGGTACTGGGAGATGGACCCGGAGCTGCGCTTCACCTACGTTTCGGAGGGCATCCGGCGGGTGCGCGGCGTGGAACCGTCCAGCCTGATCGGCAAGCGGCGCTGGGACATCCAATTCGTCGGCAGCGGGGAGGAGATGGCGCGCCACCGCGCCGTGATGGAGGCGCACCAGCCGTTCAGCAACTTCGTCTACGCGCGCAAGGGCGCCGACGGCAGGATCACCTACGCCAGCCACGACGGCGAGCCGGTGTTCGACGAGCAGTGCCGCTTCAGGGGCTATCGCGGCGTCGCGCGCGACATCACGGCAAGCATCCACGCTACCGAGGCGCTGCGGGAGAGCGAGGAACGCTTCCGCAGCCTGTCCAAGCTGTCTTCCGACTTTTACTGGGAAACCGACGCCGAGCACCGCTTCAAGGCGCTGTCGGACGAGGGCGCGCTGAAGAAGGACGGCACCGACCGCACCGTGGGCAAGACGGCCTGGGAGATCCCGTCCGTGCATCCGGCGGCAGAGGGCTGGCACGCGCTCAAGGCGAAGATGGACGGCCATCTCCCGTTCCGCGACTTCGAGTTCGCGCGCCACGACGCCGAGGGCGTGGTGCGCTGGTACTCGGTCATCGGCGAGCCGGTGTTCGATGGGCAAGGCAACTTCACCGGGTACCGCGGCGTCGGGCGCGACGTCACCGAGCGCAAACGCACCGAGCAGGAGCTCGAACAGCTCGCGCACTACGACAAGCTCACGGGTCTGCCCAACCGCGTGACGCTGCAGGACCGGCTGGCGCAGGCGCTGCAGCGCGCCAGGCGCGCGGAGACGCTGCTCGCAGTGATGTTCCTCGACCTGGACCAATTCAAGGAAGTGAACGACAGCCTCGGACACGCGGCGGGCGACGAGCTGCTGCAGAGCGTGGCCACGCGGCTGACCGGCTGTGTGCGCTCCACGGATACCGTGGCGCGCCTGGGCGGCGACGAGTTCACGGTGCTGCTCGAAGGAATGCGCAACGTGGAGGAGGTCGACCTCGTGGCACGCAAGATCCTCGCCGCGGTGGCGCAGCCGCACAGCGCTGCCGGCCGCGAGCTGTTCGTGTCGACCAGCATCGGCGTCACCGTCTACCCGCTGCATGACCAGGACCAGGAGACGCTGCTGAAGAACGCCGACCGGGCGATGTACCAGGCGAAGCAGGCAGGCCGCAACAACGTGCAGTACTTCTCGCACGAAGCGGGCGCGCGCCGCGCCTAGACCACGGCGCCCTCGTTGCGCTCCTTCTCCAGGTTCTTCGCGGGCCTGATGAACTGCGCGCGGTCCACGCCGAGCCACATGACCAGCGGGCTCGCCACCAGGACCGAGGAGTAGATGCCGAACAGGATGCCGATGGTGAGCGCCAGCGCGAAGTAGTGCAGGGCGGGGCCGCCGAACACCAGCATGGTGGTGACCATCATCTGCGTGCAGCCGTGCGTGATGATGGTGCGCGAGATCACGCCGGTGATGGCGCTGTCGATCACCTCCGGCACGCTTGCCTTCCTCATCTTGCGGAAATTCTCGCGCACGCGGTCGAACACCACCACCGACTCGTTCACCGAGTAACCGAGCACCGCCAGCACCGCCGCCAGCACCGGCAGCGAGAACTCCCACTGGAAGAAGGCAAAGCACCCCAGGATGATCACCACGTCGTGCAGGTTGGCGATGATCGCCGAGAGGCCGAAGCGCCACTCGAAGCGCATCCACAGGTAGAGCACGATGCCCACCGCGGTCACCAGCAGCGCGAGCGCGCCGTACTCGGCCAGCTCCTCGCCCACCTGCGGGCCGACGAACTCCACGCGGCGCAGCTCGACCGGTTTGCCCTCCGCCTGCAGCAGGCCCATCACCTTCTGCGAAAGGGCGGCGTGCGACTGGTTCTTCTCCGGGTGCATGCGGATCAGCACCTCGCGCGAGGAGCCGAAATTCTGCACCTCGGCCTTGAGGCCGGCCTGGTCCATCGCCTGGCGGATGCGGTCGACGTCGGCCGACTCCCGGTAGCTCACTTCGATCAGCGTGCCGCCGGTGAATTCGACCGAGAAATTGAGGCCCTTGCTGGCAAGGAAGAACACCGCCAGCAGGAAGGTGATCAGCGAGATGACGTTGAACACCAGCGCATGCCGCATGAACGGGATCACGCGCCGGATCTTGAAGAATTCCATCGCTATCTCACTTCCACGCCGTGTTGCCGATCGCCAGGCGCACCACCTTGCGGCGGTGGCCGTAGACCAGGTTGACCATGGCGCGCGACACCACCACCGAGGAGAAGATGGAGGTCAGGATGCCCAGGCAGTGCACCACGGCGAAGCCGCGCACCGGCCCGGAGCCGAAGATCAGCAGCGACAGCCCCGCGATCAGCGTGGTGATGTTCGAATCCAGGATGGTGCCCCAGGCGCGCTCGTAGCCGGCCGCGATCGCCGCCTGCGGCGTGGCGCCGCCGCGCAGCTCCTCGCGGATCCTCTCGTTGATCAGCACGTTGGCGTCGATCGCCATGCCGAGGGTGAGCGCGATGGCGGCGATGCCTGGCAGGGTGAGCGTGGCCTGCAGCATGGAGAGCAGCGCCACCAGGAACAGCAGGTTCACGCCCAGCGCCACCGAGGAGACCAGGCCGAACACCACGTAGTACAGGGACATGAACACCGCGATGGCGATGAAGCCCCACTTGGTGGAGTTGAAGCCCTTGTCGATGTTGTCGCGGCCGAGGCTCGGGCCGACGGTGCGCTCCTCGATGATTTCCATCGGCGCGGCGAGGGACCCCGCGCGCAGGAGCAGCGCCACGTCGGCCGCCTCCGTCGTGCTCATGCGGCCGGAGATCTGCACCCGCCCGCCGCCGATCTCGGTGCGGATCACCGGCGCGGTCACCACCTCGCCCTTGCCCTTCTCGATCAGCAGGATCGCCATGCGCTTGCCGACGTTCTCGCGCGTCACTTCCCTGAAGATGCGCGCGCCGGCGCCGTCCAGCGTCAGGTGCACCGCCGGCTCGTTGGTCTGGTTGTCGAAGCCGGGTTGCGCGTCGGTAAGCCGGTCGCCGGTGAGCACCACTTGCTTCTTCACCAGCAATGGGGCGCCGTTCCTCTCCACGTAGTACTCGGTGCCGAAGGGCACTTCGCCGCGCGCCGCCGCGGCCAGGATGTCCGGCGTCATCTTCTCCTCGTCCACCATGCGGATCTCGAGGGTGGCGGTGCGGCCGAGGATGTCCTTCGCCTTGGCGGTGTCCTGCACGCCGGGCAGCTGCACCACGATGCGATCGGCGCCCTGCTGCTGGATCACCGGCTCGGCCACGCCCAGTTCGTTGATGCGGTTGTGCAGCGTGGTGATGTTCTGCTTGAGGGCGAATTCCTGGGTGCGCTTGGCGGCCTCGGGCTTGAGCGTGGCGACCAGCAGCAGGTCGGCGCCTTCCTCGCGCTCGGCCAGCGTCAGGTCGCCGGCGCCGGCGGCGATGATCTCGCGCGCCTTGGCGCGCGTCTCGCCGTCGCGGAAGCGCACGCGCAGGGTCTGCCCCTCGCGCGCTACGCCGCCGTGGCGGATGGTCTTGTCGCGCAGCAGGCTGCGGATGTCGCCAGTCAGGCTCTCCAGGCGCTTTGTCTGCGCCGCCGGCATGTCCACCTGCAGGAGGAAGTGCACGCCGCCGCGCAGGTCGAGGCCGAGGTACATCGGCAGCGCGTGGATCGCGGTCAGCCACCTTGGCGACGCGGAAAGCAGGTTGAGGGCCACCACGTAGGAGGCGTTGGCGGGGTCGGGGTTGACCGTCTTGTCGATCAAGTCTTTCGCTTTGAGCTGGATGTCGGTGTCGGCGAAGCGCACGCGCACGCTGTTGGCGTCGACCAAGGCGCCGGTGTAGGCGATGGTCGCCTGGGCGAGCGCGCTCTCGATGCGCTGCAGCAGCGCGCTATCCACGCGCACGGTCGCCCGCACGCTGGACACCTGCACCGCGGGCGACTCGCCGAAGAAGTTCGGCAGCGTGTAGAGCGCGGCGAGGACCACGCACAGCGCGACCAGCGTGTACTTCCAGGCAGGGTAGCGATTCACTGCGCGGACGCTACTTGAGCGACTTCATCGTGCCCTTGGGCAGCAGCGTCTGCACGGCGGAACGCTGCACGCTGATCTCGATGCCGGGAGCAATCTCGAGGCTGACGTAGGCGTCGCGCATCTCGGTGATGCGGCCGAGCACCCCGCCGGCGGCAAGCACCTCGTCGCCCTTTTGCAGCGCCTCGACCATCTGCTTTTGTTCCTTGGCGCGCTTCATCTGCGGCCGGATCATGAGGAAATACAGCAGCACGAACATCAGGACGATGGGCAGCAGGCCCATGAATCCGGAATCTGCGCCGGCGGCGGCGGCCTGTGCGTAGGCGTTGGAAATCATCACTGCGGACTCCCCGGGAAAGGGCGCGAATTATAGCAGCCGCCGGCGCTCTTCCAGCAGCCGCGCGGCGGTCGCGGCGAGCCGCCCGCCCTCGATGGCGGCGCGCAGTTCGCGCATCAGTTCCTGGTAGTAGTGCAGGTTGTGCAGCGTGTTCAGGCGCGCGCCGAGGATCTCGCTGGCCTTTTGCAGGTGGTGCAGGTAGGCGCGGCTGAAATTGCGGCACGCGTAGCAGGCGCATTGCGCATCCAGCGGCGCCGGGTCGTCGCGCCAGCGCGCGTTGCGGATCTTCACCTCGCCGTGGCGCGTGTAGAGCCAGCCGTTGCGCGCATTGCGCGTAGGCAGCACGCAGTCGAACATGTCCACGCCGGCGAGCACCGCCGCGACCAGGTCCTCTGGCGTGCCCATGCCCATCAGGTAGCGCGGCCGGTCTTCGGGCAGGCGCGGGGCGGTGTGCGCGAGCACGCGCTCGCGCTCCCCCTTCGGCTCGCCCACCGCCAGGCCGCCGATGGCGTAGCCGTCAAAGCCGAGGGCCTCGAGGCCGGCGAGCGACTCCTCCCTCAGGTCTTCGTACACGCTGCCCTGCACGATGCCGAACAGGGCATTGCGGCTGCCTTCGAACGCGCGCTTGGAGCGCTCGGCCCAGCGCAGGCTCAGCTGCGCGGATTTCTCCGCCTGCTTGTGCGTCGCCGGGTGCGGGGTGCAGTCGTCAAATACCATGGCGATGTCGGAATCGAGCGCGCGCTGCACGCGCATCGACTCCTCGGGAGTGAGCAGCAGCCGGTCGCCGTTGACGGGCGAAGCGAACTTCACGCCCTCCTCGGTGATCTTCCTCAGCGCGCCGAGGCTGAACACCTGGAAGCCGCCCGAGTCGGTGAGGATCGGGCCGTCC
>Ga0184628_10000252_pt1 | contig 31428 bp, 25 predicted proteins | sample PLM4_5_b1_FD_133149 | JGI IMG/M metagenome (GOLD analysis project Ga0184628, IMG submission 133149) | Groundwater sediment microbial communities from an aquifer in East River, Colorado, USA - PLM4_5_b1 | ecosystem: Environmental > Terrestrial > Soil > Riparian zone | place: USA: East River...
ATCGGAGTTGGCGGGGAAACCAATCTGTACCCCGCGATGAAGGAAGCATTCGCCGAACTTCAGAAGGCGACCGACGAGATCAAACACGTCATCATCCTTTCCGACGGGCGGACGCTGACCGACGACTTCGAAGGAATGACGAAGCAGATGGCCGCGGCAAGGATTACGGTCTCGACGGTCTCTGTCGGACAGGAAGCCGATCAGGATTTAATGACGAAGATCGCCTCCTGGGGCAAAGGCAAAACCTATTACGCGGAAGATCCGGCAGGCGTGCCTCAGATCTTCAACCAGGACGTTGAGACCTCGGCTGGGGAATCGCTCCAGGAAGCATCGTTCAAGCTGATCGTGGCAAAAAGTGTCGATGCCTTCAAGGGAATCGACTGGAATGCGGCGCCAAAGCTTCAAGGTTACGTTCAGGTAAAATCCCGGCCCATGGCCGAAGTCCTGCTGGAGGCCTTCAAAGATCGGCCGTTGCTGGCGCGATGGCAGTTCGGGCTGGGCAAGACAGCGGCATTCACCTCCGATGTGAAAGACCGCTGGGCTGTCGATTGGCTGAAGTGGAACGGATATTCCAAATTCTGGTCGCAACTGGTTCGCGACACCATGCGGCGGCAGGATGATTCCGACTTCGAAATGCGCGTCGAACGCGAAAGCGGCGACGCACTGATCTCCGTGGAAGCGCTTGGGAAAGACGGCCACTTTCGAGATCAGCTGCACATGCAGGTGCATGTCGTCGCGCCCGACCAAAGTTCCACCATAGTCGAACTGCCTCAAACCGGCCCCGGTGCATACGAAGCTCGAGTGCCACTAAAGCAACAGGGCACATACATGTTTCGCGCCACCAGCAATGGATCCGATGGCGCCTCACGTGTGCTGGCATACTCCTACCCGGCGGAATATCATTTCTATCCGCCGGACGTGGCCAGGCTTCGGGCCATCAGCGCGGAGACCGGCGGGGTGTTCCAGCCATCCGGCCCGGAGATATTCGATGCGCGAGGAGACCGCACGCTTATTCCAATCGCGCTCTGGTCGTGGGTTTCCGCTGTTGCGCTGGCTCTCTATTTGCTCGATGTGCTCTTAAGACGTTTTCGGTTATTCGAGGCAAGTTGGAATGCGTCTGACGTTTGAAACGTACTGGCCTTTGATTCTTGCTGCGATTGTCCCGTTTATCTGGTGGGCGCGGCAATCGACCGTTGCCAATCTAAGCCCGAAGCATCTCCGAATCTCAACGACCATCCGAACCTCGATTATCGTGCTGCTGACTCTCGCGCTGATGCAGCCCAGGCTCTATCGTTACACGTCGGAAATATCCTTGATCTATCTGCTGGATGTGTCGGAAAGCGTTTCGTCCGCTTCGATTCAGAACGCCATTCAATGGATTCGCACGACGAACGACGCCGGACGTCCGTCGGATTCCGGTTTCATTGCATTCGGGTCCAACTCCATTCCGTTCGAGACTCTGGATGAGCTCACTCAGGTTTCCGTGTCGAACCACGCAGTCCGGAACGGACGCCAGGCGATCGATCAAACGGACACCAACATCGCGGCGGCTCTCGATGCAGCGCTGCACCATTTCGCCCCGGATCATCTGAAGCATATGGTTCTGATTTCCGACGGCAACGAAACTGCCGGAGACATTGCGGAAGTATTGCCGCGGCTGCGAAAGGAGCACGTACAGGTATTCACGCTTCCGCTGGGCACGCGATCCGACCAGGATTCCTGGATCGAAACCGTTTTGGCGCCTTCAAAAGTTACCGCAGACGAGCAATTCCCCATCGAGGTCCACGTTTTTAGTCCCTCCAACTCAATGGGCGAGGTTGAAATCCGGAATGGCAGCAGGATACTGGCCAGGCGCACTCTTTCACTTTCAAAGGGACTCAACCGAGTCGCATTCGAAACCAACATACCGTCCACTACCGGAACGGTGGTGCTCGAAGCAAGCCTCACAACAGCTGACGACACCCGACCGGAAAACAATGTGTATCGCCAGCCCATTGTGGTGTCCGGACGTCCGCGTGTTCTCTACGTGGAAGGCCATGCGCCGAGTGCGCGTTATCTTCAATCCGCTCTCGTCTCGGAAGGTTTCACCGTGGATGTCCTGCCCCCTGCATCGATTCCGCAACGGGTCGATCAGCTGGACACATGGGACGAAATCATTCTCAGCGATGTGGACCCGAAGACCCTGTCATTGACTCAGATGCAATCGATGGCGACATATGTTCGCGATCTTGGCGGCGGCTTTATTCTTGCCGGCGGCGAGCACACTTATGGTGAAGGCGGCTACACGGGAACGCCTGTCGAAACACTGCTGCCAATCACATTTGAAAACGATGGGAAGCGGCCATCCGTGAGCATGATTGTCGTGCTGGACCGATCCAGCAGCATGGCAGAACAACAAAAGATACAGCTTGCGAAAGAAGCGACAAAGGCGCCGATCGATTTCCTGCAGCGCACGGATCACTTCGGAGTACTGGTGTTCGATTTCAACTTTAAGTGGTACGTCAATCCCAGGACTCCCGTCGTTGATCGCGAATCCATTCTCCAGTCCATTTCCATGATTGGCGTCGGAGGCGACACCAATATTTTTCCCGCACTCCGGGAGGCGGGGATTCAAATTGCGAAATCGGGCGATGAGATCCGGCACATCATTCTCCTGTCGGATGGACATACGCGATCCGATGACTTTCAGGGGCTGGCGACGCGCATGGCGAGCGCAGGCATTACGGTTTCGACGGTTGCAGTCGGCGCGGATTCCGACCGCCAGCTGATGGAGAACATCGCGTTGTGGGGAAAAGGCAAATCCTACTATGTTCAGGATCCTTCAAACGTGCCTCTGATCTTTATCGAAGACACCATGACGATGACGGGACAGACGCTTCACGAAGATGCATTCCGTCCCATCGTCACAAAGTCCGTCGATATTTTTAAAGGAATCGATTTCCGTACCGCGCCTCTGCTTCGTGGATACGTTTCCTCAAAAGCGAAGGCGACGTCGGAAGTGCTGCTGGAAGCTTTTAAGAGCAGGCCGCTGCTGACGCGCTGGCAGTACGGCCTTGGAAAATCCGTCGCGTTCATGTCGGACGTGAAGGACCGGTGGGCGGTCGACTGGCTCAGATGGAAGGGGTATCCGAAGTTCTGGTCGCAGCTCGTCCGCGAAACGATGCGGCGGCGAGAGGATGATGCGTTTGATTTTCGTGTCCGGAGCGAAGGCCGGACGGCGGTGTTGTCCGTCGACGCCGTCGCGAAGACCGGCGGATTCCTCAACGATGTTCGGACTGAAGTCCGAATTATCGATCCCGGCCAGAAGATATCGGTGATCGATGTTCCCCAGGTCGGGCCCGGAGCCTACGAAGTTCGCGTTCCACTGACGAAGCGAGGAACGTATGTCTTTCACGCGAGCAGCGAAGGTGTCAGCGGTGCGTCGGGCATGCTCGCGTACTCGTATCCGGAGGAGCTGCACTTCTATCCCCCCAACGTCGCAAAGCTGCGGACCATCAGCACGGAGACCGGCGGAGTTTTTCAACCGAAAGGCGCAGAGATCTTTGACCCGGGTGGGGCGACAACAATGGTGCCAACCGCGCTGTGGCCGTGGCTTGCAGCGTTTGGGCTGGGGCTGTATTTATTCGATGTGCTTCTTCGCCGTGTTCGGTTGTAGGAAAACAAATCCCTCTCCTGAAGGGAGAGGGTGCCGCGAAGCGGCGGGTGAGGGGTAAGAGAATATCTTCTTACCCCTCACCCGGCCCTTCGGGCCACCCTCTCCCTTCAGGAGAGGGATTCGTCCCGAAACAGCACCTTCATCAGGAACGCCAACACGTCGACGACTTCGCCAATCTGCATCGCGACCGGTTTTCCGAATCCATGTCCGGCGCGGACGTCCACGCGAATCAGAATGGGGGCGGATCCGCACTGGGCAGCCTGGAGCGCGGCGGCAAACTTATAGCTGTGCGCCGGGACAACGCGATCGTCATGATCCCCCGTCATGATCAGCGTCGGTGGATACGCCGTCCCCGCGTGAATATTGTGGTACGGCGAATATGCGAGGAGATATTTGAAATCCTCCGGATCGTCCGGCGAGCCGTAGTCCGAAATCCATGCCCTTCCGATCGTGAACTTGTGAAACCTCAACATGTCCATGACACCGACAGTGGGAACTGCCGCACCGAAAAGGTCCGGACGCTGAGTCAGACAGGCACCGACGAGCAGCCCTCCGTTGCTTGCTCCCAGAATCGCCAACCTGGAGCGCGATGTGTAGCTATTGGCGATCAGCCATTCGGCTGCGGCTATGAAATCGTCGAAAACATTTTGTTTGTTCTGTTTTGTGCCGGCCTGATGCCACTGCTCTCCATACTCCCCGCCTCCGCGCAGGTTTGGCGCTGCAAAAACGCCTCCCTGTTCCATCCACGCGATCCGAGCGGATGAGAACGAGGGTGTAATCGGAATGTTGAAGCCCCCATATCCATACAACTGAGTTGGATTGCGGCCGTCCATCGCAAGACCGCGCTTGTGCGCGATGAACATCGATACCTGCGTCCCGTCCTTGCTCGAATAGAAGACCTGACGGGTTTCGAATTGATCCGGATCGAATTTCAATTCGGGCCTGAACATTTCGGTGATCGCGCCCGAGGAAACATCGTATCGAAACACCGTCGACGGCATGGTGAACGCCGTGAAATCGAAGAACGTCTCCGGATCTCCTGGACGTCCGGAAAACCCCGATGCCGTGCCGATTCCGGGCAATTCCACTTCTCGTATCCGGCTGCCGTCTCGCGCGATGATCTTCACCCTCGTGTGCGCGTTCGCGAGATAGTTGGCAACGAAGAATTCTCCAACGGCCGTCACCTGCGTGAGCGTGTGTTCTGTTTCGGGGATGACGGTACGCAGAACGGGAATACCCACCTGCGCCGTGTCGATTGCGATGACTCGGGCACGCGGCGCTTCGCGATCCGTCAGAAACCAGAATGTCGGCCCGTCGTTTCCAATGAATTGATAGTTGGCTTCAAATCTGGAGATCAATTCGACGACAGGAGAGTTTTTCTGAAGGTCCTTATAGAAGATGAGGTTGTGATTTGTTGCCAGCCAGACGTGAATGATCAGATATCGGCCGTCCTCGGATACCTGAGTGGCGAAGTTCCAGTCCTTTTGATCGGGACGATCGTAGATCAGTTCGTCTTCACTTTGCGGACGACCGAGGCGGTGATAGAAGATTTTGTGAAATTCGTTCTGACCCTCATATTCTTCCCCGGCTTTCGGCTCATCGTACCGGCAGTAATAGAAACCGCCGCCATCGTGTGTCCATGAGATGGTTGAAAACTTCACCCATTCGATGCGGTCTGCAAGATCGCTGCCCGTCGCGACGTCCCGGACACGCCACTCCGTCCAGTCGGAGCCGGACCGGGACAGTCCATAAGCCAGGAACCGGCCATCGCGACTCGCTTCGTTTCCGGCGAGTGCAACAGTTCCGTCTGGGGAAAGCGAATTGGGATCGAGAAGGACGCGGGCGTCTCCATCGATTCCATCGCGGACGAACAGTACCCATTGGTTTTGCAACCCGTCGTTGCGCAGATCAAAGTACCGTCCGCCTTCCTTGAATGGCAGACTGCGTCTCGAATAGTTCCAAAGTTCCGTGATCCGGCTCCGAATCTGTTCGCGTTGGGGAATGGTTTCGAGAAAGGCGAACGTGCGACGATTCTGCGCCTCGATCCACGCGCGAGTCTCGGGAGAGTCGAGATCTTCGAGCCAGAGCCAGGGATCCGACATTGAAGTTCCATGCAGCGTGTATTCCATACACCTTGATTTAATACCGATTCTTGCCATAGCCTTCAAGCTGCAATGCGAAACCGAATCGTTCTCAGTGCTTTTTCTGTCCTGCTCCTCGTGGCATTCCTTGAAACTGCAGCGTTCTCCCAGGACCTGGATATTCTCACCAGACCCGAAGCGATATACGTGGAGCGAATGGAAGGCAATATCACGCCGATGGACCGGGTCTTCTTCCATATCGTTCTTCATGACGTCTCGAAAGAAGTGATTACGATGGACTGGATCCGGTTTGACCTGACGAATTCCACAGGTGTCGTCCTCTCCGCGCAGTATTCCGGTCAGGCACTGATCAGTTTGTTCGACAGCGCCATCGATCGACATCGCATTGAACCGACTCCGAAAAATACTCTCGATATCCAACCGGATCAGCGCAAGTCGATATCGGATGTGTTCTTCGATTGCCCAGTGGGATTTATCGGTGAGGTTATCGTCGTCGAGGCTCAATACCGGATTGGCGGGAAAGCCCTGGCAAAAAAGGTTTCCAGCCTGTTGAGACGCACTCCATCCTTCAGCGGACGGCTTCCCTTCGATGGCGTCTGGTATGTCTCAAACGAGCACGGCTATCTGGACCTTCACAAGCGATATCTGTCCGAAGCGTTTGCCTATGACTTTATTCAGATCGGCGCCAGCGGAAAAAGCCATCAGCAGGATGGAGGCCGCAATACCGACTACTATGCTTATGGGAAAAAAGTACTCGCGGCAAAAGACGGAACAGTTGTGTTTGTTCGAACGGATCTTGCGGAAAACGAACCCGGCAGAACCAACCTCACCAATCCGGGCGGCAATGTGATCGTGATCGATCATGGAGACAATCAGTTCGGATACTACGCCCACCTGAAACCAGGCAGCATCTCGCTTAAGGCCGGAGCAAAAGTGAAAGCCGGTGACGTCATTGCGGAAGTTGGAAACAGCGGGGAGTCTACGGAGCCCAGCCTTCATTTCCATGTCATGAATAATCCCGATCCCAACATGGGAGATGGAATTCCGGTGGTCTTTTCGCAATGGAAGGCTCAGGCGTTTAGCAGGTTCCCGGTGGATCGGGAGCCGGGACTGCTGCCAAAAGGCGAGTTTGTTCAGCCTTGAGGTGAACGCCGATCAGGTAAAGAGTTCGTCATCCTGACTTCTGGAATCGGAGTTTTTCTTGTTTCTTCGAAACAGGAAATCAAATCCTCGCCCAAAGCCTCGGGCCACCGCCGCGACCTCACGAACGGGCCGGATCACAGTGCTCTGTACCATATCGGCAGTGGAGTCGATACGGTCGGCGATATCCTTTGTGACCTCTTCCAGGCGGCTCAGCTGGGCATTCAGCACATCACCGGTATCGGTGACCATTCCTTCCACACGGCGAAACTGTTCGCGTGCTGAAATGCCGATTTCCATAATATTCGTGGATGCGATCTGCAGGTTTTCGGTGATGGCTTTGACGGGTACCATCATTTGCCGCGTCTCGGACATGAAGCGTTCGATCTGATTGGAAAGGCGCTTGGACATCAGGTAGATTGCAACCAGCACGCAGGCCTGAGCCATTACGGCCAAAGCAGTAAGCGCAACAAAGAAGGTCAGCAATTGGTCCACAGCGCCTCCAATCGTTTTGGGTTCACTAGTCCGTCATTCCCTTTTCTTCACGATATGCCGCTTTACCTGCTTCAAAGGCCGCAGTCAGCTGTTCCTTCTGCCGCTGGAGCGCTTCTTTGCTTTTGTCGATAAAACTGTTGAAATCATCGCCAACTTTCCGCCCGGTGTCGTTGACGTATTGCCGGCCTTCAGAAACTTTGTTGGTGAGAAAGTCGCGGCCGTCGGTAGCGGTTCGAGCGATCAACTCTCGAGTTTCGCGTCCGGATTTCGGAGCAAATAGCAATGCCAGTACGGCACCGATGCCGGCCCCAGCCACCAGCCACAGGAATTTGTCGCCTCCACTAGATTCGCCCATGATGCGCACCCTCCTTTTTGAGATCAATTTGGATAGTAGCACACGAAATGCCGGGGAAAAGGGGTACAACCCGTCAGGCCCCTTTTTCGCCACGAAAGTGTTTCTGAATGGCTTCGCATTGGCGACTGCTAACAACAATCCGCAGTTCTTCGCTGGATGCAGTTCGAATCTTGTCCAGGGATCCGAAATGGGTAAGAAGCTTCTGCGTGGTCTTTGGGCCGATGCCTGGAATTTCCACCAGTTCTGAAGTCAGCTGTCGGCGGCTTCGGCGCTCGCGATGGAATGTAATCGCGAACCGATGGCTCTCGTCGCGGATCTGCTGTATCAGACGTAGCACCGGTGACCGCTTCTCGAGGACAATCGGATCGTCCTCGCGCCCGGCAACATAGATGATCTCCTCTCGCTTTGCGATGCTTGCCAGAGTCTGATCCACAATATTCAGCGCATCGAGTGCGGATTGCGCTGCGTGAAGCTGTCCCAGGCCTCCATCGATGAGAATGAGATCCGGCATACCGGTACCTTCTTCCTGAACGCGTTTGTAGCGACGTCCCACAACCTCCCTCATGCTTTGAAAATCGTCCGGCTCTCCGGTGACGGTGCGGACAATGAATCGACGATAGCCAGCCTTTTTCATTCGTCCATCTTCGCAGACCACCATGGACGCCACGATGTCGCTCCCCTGCAGATTCGAGATGTCAAAACATTCGATTCGCCGCGGCGGCTTTTCCAGATCCAGAGCCACTTCGACCTCCTTCACCAGTGCAGGCCCGGAAGTGGCCGCAGCGCGAAAGCGTTGCAGAAAGGCCAGCTGTGCATTGCGGTGGACCAGATCCATCATCTCGCGCTTGATGCCCCTCTGGGGCGAACGAATCTCGACACGGCGGCTCCGACGTTCGGAGAGCCATTCCTCCAGAATCTCGAGGTCTTCAAACTCCACCGGCACGTGAATCTCGACAGGAATGAAGGGCGCATCCAGGTAGTACTGTTTCACGACGGACCCGATGAATTCTCCGGGTTCGAAATGCTCCTGATCTTCCCAGAACATTTCCCGCCGATCGACAACCCGCCCACCTCGCATGTGAAACACAGATACCGCCACCATCGAGTCTTCGCGGTGGTAACCGAAAATATCGATATCGTCGTAGCCCACCGATGCCATTTTCTGGCGTTCCGCCAGCTGTGTCATGGTTTGTATGGCGTCCCTGTAGTGGCCCGCCATTTCAAACTGTTCCGCGGAGGCGGCGGCTTCCATTCGAGTCTGAAGTCGTTCGATGAGTCCGCTCAGGTCGTTCTTTCGTCCTTCGAGAAAGAATTTCACATCCCTTGCAGCCTCCTGATACGCCTCGAAAGTCGTGAGTCCGTCGACGCATGGGCCAAGACATCGATGGATGTAATACTGAAGGCACGGCCGGGGACGTTTGCCATCGATCGCAATCGTGCAGTTGCGGATCATGAAATATCTCTCGATCAGTTTCAGCGTCTTCCTGGCCAGCCCCCCAGGAAAGAAGGGTCCCGCATAGTAGGCGCCGTCCTTTCGGACGCGGCGCGTGATCATGGCCCTCGGATACGGTTCGTTGATCGTCAGCCGGATATAAGGATAGGTCTTGTCGTCACGCAACAGGACGTTGTACCGGGGCTTGAATCGCTTGATGAGATTGTTTTCCAGCGCAAGCGCTTCGCCCTCGGTATCGGTGACGATGAAGTCGGCGTCTGCAATCGCTTCCATCATGTGATCCAGACGCACACCGGGACTTCTGGAGTCCTGGAAATATGTCCTCACTCGATTCCGAAGCGATTTCGACTTCCCGACGTAGATAGCCGTTCCGGCGTCGTCTTTATAGATGTAAACACCGGGCCCGGCCGGGATGTTTTTCAGCTTGGCTTCAAGTGCGGGATTCATTTCGATTGGCGCGAACTCGCGATACGTGGGGATTGCCCCGCTCGAAGAATCGCCATGGCTTGTCTTTGTATTCACCGGCGTAATCCACGCCAATACGCGGACCCGCCTCTATGGCATCGATCTTGAGACTCCGGTCCTCAATCCACAGCTTTCCTTTGGTAAGATCCACGGCATTCAGGTTCTTGTCGATGGACATTGCCATGCAAAGCTTTCCGGGTCCGCTGGCAATGTTGGTGTCGCGCTGGGGATTGTAACGGAGAGTTCGCATGACACGAATGTTTTCCAAAGGCTCCACAGCCCGAATCAGCACGGCCGCAGGATGCCCTTCCCGCTCTGTCACGGCGTTCAGACAGAAGTAGACCCCATAGATCATGTATATGTAGGAAACTCCGGGAGGCCCAAACATAACGGAGGTGCGGGGAGTTTTTCCTCGAGAGGCGTGGCAGGCCAGGTCGGAAGGACCGATATAGGCTTCAGTTTCAACAATCTTACCGGCCAGGTTCCGTCCGTTCAATCGACGGACCAGAACCTTGCCGATGAGATCGAAAGCGACTTTCAGTGTCGGTCGATCATAGAAAGAACGATCGAGTTTCACCGTCACTGGAATTCCGACAGGTGTTACGCAGCCTCGGTCTTGCCCCGGGTCTGTCTCTTAATCTTCCAGTGAGAGAAAAGATACTTGTGGTTGCAACGGGGACACTGCCATGAACCCCGAACCGGGTCCGCGCCGCGTTCGTGGAACATTTCGACGATCAGGTGGCAATGGAGACACATAGTCGGATGGCTGAACACCACCTCTTCCTTGTTTATCACCTTTGTAGCCAAGGCTTTAGCGGCTATCGTCTTTGCGGCCATTCTCTTTGCGGTTACAGCTTTTGCTGCGATTATTTTTGTTGCCATAGTTCTTTATGAAACCTCCCCGTATCTATTGACGGTCTCCCCCCACCAGGCGTTTCAACTTTCCTGATAAAGCTCATGCGGCACAGCTTGAATTGACTGGGTACAATCGTATGAGATAAGCAAGTTGTTGGGTGGGTTGCCCTAGTAAGACCCAGCGCATTATAGCCGATCTTGCCCGGAATACGAACACATGGTTTCGGGCTGTAGTAAGATTCCTCAGAAAATGAAGCTACCGATCCTCCCCCTGACCATTGCAGTCATCATCCTGGCGGCTGTTATTTATTTCGTTGGAACCGCCAAAGGTCCCGCAAGGGCGCATTTCGGCGCCCCCATTCTGACTCGAATCGGCGACTTTGATGGAACGGAAACAGAAGTTTCCATTGCCCCGGATGGCAAGCAATATGCCGCAATCGTCTCCGGCAATGTATGGCTGCTCGACGTCGGCGATGGCTCGCGAAAACAGATCACGGAAACACCGGAGCCGGAAAGTTTTCCCTCCTGGACCCCGGACAGCCGAAGGGTGACATTCACACGAGGAAGTGACACCTGGGCCGTGAATGTCCTGGATCCTCAACCGGCACCCTCCGTACTCAAAACCAATGCCACTTCGCTGGAATGGTCACCATCCGGACGAATGGCATTCGTTCGGGATCGCGAATTATGGCTCGCAAATTCCAACGGAATGAACGAAACCAAAATCGTTCATGCGGACTCGGATCCGGATATTACGGTTCACTCCCCACGGTTTTCTCCCGACTCTGCTCAGATTTCATTCATCAAGAGCCTGCAGAATCTCAAAGGTGAGCTATGGATTCTCGATGTCCAAACTGGTGACAAGCGGGCGTTGGTCGCAGATCGGCCGTCGGAAAATCCAATGGATACAGGCTGGATCATGAATGGGAAGCAGCTTGTTTATCTTACAAATCGTTCGGGAGCATATGCTCTCTGGACAATTGATTTTGCGGAGAACACTCTACTGACTCTGACGGTGACCCTCGACGTAAAACCGCTGGACCGTATAGGCATGTCCGTGTGGAAGGATCGGATCGTTCTCCCTCGGCACTTCGTCCATTCCGACATCGCATTGTCCGACGGCACGACGGTAGTGCACTCGGACGATTTAAAATTCGACCCGTCTGTGTCGCCTGACGGTACGCAGCTGGCATATACGGTTCAATCCGACGGCAGGTTCTCCATCTGGACTTCCGGCATTCACGGAGAGAATCCCACGCTTCGCACGGCTGGCCGCGAACCGCGATGGGCTCCCAATGGTTACCAGCTCGTCTTCACACACACGGACCTGGAAGGCAATCCGGATATCTGGAAACTCGATCTGCGTAACAACGAAACCGAAAGCGTTACGGACGCCGAAGAGATTGACACCCACGCCGATTGGCAGCCCAAAGGCAAAACAGTCGCATTTGCCTCGAATCATGGAGGACCGATGGCGATATGGAATGTCGCGGCGAATGGCGGCCGTCGCGTTCCATTGAACCGGAGCGGATACTTTCCTCGATATTCCGCCGACGGACAGTTCATTCTGTTTTGGAGCGCACAGGCGTTCTGGAGAATGGACGCCAACGGTGACGATCCGCAGATGCTTCGAAGTGGAGTTCCCGCGCCCGTACCGTCGATTCTTACAAAAGGCGGGCCGAAGTTCTCAGGCGACGCGGAAGTGAGCGGAGGAAAACTCATCTGGCCGGAATTCGATGTTTTAGCAGACGGAAGATATGTCGTCGCTCCCATCGAGACTCGCGAGACTGCGCTGTGGGCGGTGGATCTGACATTTGCAGACAAATAGGCTGGACCATGAGTTTCTATTCCCATTACATTTTTCCGCGATGCATGGACATGGTGCTCTCGGGAGGAGAATTCCCGGAGTTACGAAAGTCGTTGCTGGCGGACGTCTCCGGTGAGGTATTTGAGATCGGGTTTGGAACGGGGCTGAACCTGCCGCACTATCCGCCGAATGTGAAACGCATCACGACGGTGGATCCAAATCCCGGGTCCAGAAAGCTGGCGCAACGCAGGATGGCACAGTCGACGATCGAGGTTGTGCATCAGACTCTCAGCGGCGAGCATCTGAATTTGCCCGATGAGTCGTACGACTCCATCGTATGCACCTTCACGTTGTGCAGCATTGCCAACGTGAATGCTGCCATGGCTGAAATGCGTCGAATACTGCGAAAGGGCGGACGCATGTACTTCATCGAGCATGGCCTCTCGGATGATCCGCGTGTTCAGTGGTGGCAGAATAAGCTGACTCCCTTGAATCGAATCGTCGGCGATGGATGCCATCTCAATCGCAACCCCCGCGAGCTGATTTCAGGCAATGGCCTGCGAATCGAGAGTCTGAACAATTTCTATCTGAAGAAAGCCCCGAAGTTTGGCGGATATATTTATCGGGGAGTCGCTGCCAGGTAATGGATTTTATCGCTCACGGTCTATGGGGGGGAGCAGTCTTTGGACGGAAGGGAAAATCCTCCTGGATATGGGCATTCCGCTGGGGAATGGCTCCGGATCTCATTGCCTTCGGCCCGGCGATCATTGCAGGTATACTGACCGGCCACTACTTCGAATGGGCAAGCTACCCGACAGATGGCATTCCCCGCTCTTCGATCAACGCCTGGTCCTACCATGCATACCACGTCACACACAGCCTGATCGTCTGGAGCGCTATTGCTTCGGGACTCTGGGTTTGGCGAAAAAGATTCCCGTGGGTATTCGCCGCATCGGCGCTACACATTCTCTGTGACATCCCACTGCACACCGTGAACTATTTCCCGACGCCATATCTCTGGCCGTTCCCGACACCCTTCCATGATGGAGTTCGCTGGGCGAACTCTCGCTTCATGCTTGCCAACTATGCGTTGCTTGCCGCGACATATCTCGTATTCGCTTTTCGAAGGTATCGCCGGAATAAAAGCCAAAGAAAATAACGGTTGAAAATGTGCGATCCGATTCCCCTCCTGGCACAGGAGGGGTGGCCGAAGGCCGGGGTGGTAGGTCAAGTTCCAGAGTAATTTTCTGTTTGAACTTGTCTACCTCCCCGGCTCGCCAGGCTCGCCGTCCCCTCCTGTTCCAGGAGGGGAGTTATTTCAAACTGATGGACAGAGACTCGATGGTGTGCCCTTGTTTGACGGCGAGATCATGCGCGGTTTCACCACTGCCTGTTTTCAGGTTGCGGTCGGCGCCGGAATGAAGAAGAAACTCCACCAGTTCCACATTGCCGTTATTCGCCGCCAGGTGCAGCGCCGTGTAGCCTTGATCGGAAGCTCTCGCATCCGGGGGACATCCTCGCTCGACCAGCAATCGGACAACGTCATTGCGTCGCCCCGCCGCAGCAGCATTGATGGGCAGGTTGGCTTCGTTGTTGTTCGAAATCGTCATCATGGATGCGCCGGCATTCAGCAGCAGCTTCACCAGTTCGAGGCGGCCGAAGAACGCGGCAAGGTGCAGCGGAGTCCATCCGTCATGAGATCGTTCGGCCACCAACCGGGGATTTTCCTTCAACAAACGCGCCACATCTCCCGCGAGACCGGCCGCGCAAGCTTCAAACAGGTTGGGCCTCACGCCCTGATCGAGAATGACCCGCACCATCGCGGTGCGTCCGTAGTAGGCGGAAATCAGCAGCGGGGAGTTTCCATTCTCGTCCCGCTCCGAAGCAAGTTCAGGCTGACTGGCGAAGATTTGCTTCAATGAGGGCACGTCATCGGACTGAATTGCCTTCTTCACATCTACAACGGTGTTCATGAATCCACCTTTCACCCTCGCGTTGGCAGAACCACAACTCGCCGCCACGGGACGTCGCCGCGGCTCTGGGATCCCAGGCCATGCTGCTCAATGAGCAAATGCTGGAGGCGTCGCACATTCGCCGGGCGCGGCGCCAGTTCCACCGGCGCGCCATGGGACATCACGCGATCCAAAGCTTCTTCGGCCTCGTGTATGGCTTCTTCTTCCTCGTTCTTCTGATCCTCGATTCCAAATTCGCGCTGGAGGAAAATCTTCATCTGGCTGACCGTGTTGCTGCGGATCACGGAAATTTTGATTCCCTGATCTTCAAGATCCTTCAATGTTCCGGGCTGACGCTTCTCCTGCGCTTTCAATGTCAGCACCACATCGGCCCCAGACGGCGTTCGCGCCAGCGTCACCTGTACGTGAAGGTCGTTCGCAGCACGGAGCAGCCGATCGCGACTGACTCCATACGGATAAATACGAATTGCCTTTCGTCCCGCCGACTCCGGCGCTCGATCCGATTCCGGCGGCCGGACAGTTCGATCGTGTTCACGACGCCCGTTCGAGCGCCCGCGGCGTTCGTGCTCCCCGGACACCACTTCAGACTCGACGACTTCGTACCCGACATCCTTGCGAACTCTCACCTCTGGCCGCACCGTGCGTCCACGGAGAAATGCATCCACAACGGAAGCGGTGTCATGAAACAGGGAAAACTCGTCACGGGTTCGAATTTCAACCAGCGTGTCGAATGTAGGAGGAGCTTTGCGCTCCAGCACGGTCTTTTGCGTTCCGCGACGTCGCGCTTCTTCGTCACCGAGAGTGACGGAGTGAATGCCACCCAGGAGATCCGCAAGCGTGGGGTTCATCAGCAGATTGTCCAGCGAGTTTCCATGTGCCGTCGCGATCAATTGAACGCCCCGTTCGGCAATCGTTCTCGCGGCGAGCGCTTCGGCCTCGGTCCCGATCTCGTCGATCACGATTACTTCGGGCATGTGATTTTCAACCGCTTCAATCATCACGGCATGCTGAAGGTCCGGCCGCGGCACCTGCATGCGGCGACTGGTTCCAATGCCCGGATGCGGAATATCGCCGTCGCCGGCAATTTCGTTCGACGTATCGACGACAATGACGCGCTTATGCAGCTCTGTCGAGAGTACTCGTGCGCTTTCCCGCAGCAGCGTCGTCTTGCCAATTCCAGGACGGCCGAGCAACAGCAGGCTCTTCCCGGATTCGATCATGTCGCGAAGCACATCGACGGTCCCATATACGGCGCGGCCGACCCGGCAGGTGAGTCCGATAATCTGATTTCGTCGATTGCGCAATGCGGAAATGCGATGCAGAGTACGCTCGATACCCGCGCGATTGTCTTCGGTAAACGCTCCGACACGGTGCGTCACATAATCCAGGTCTTCTCCCGTAATTGCGGTGTCGGTCAGGTAAATGGCCCGATCTGGAAAGCGCGCTTCCGGACGACGGCCCAGGTCCAGCACGACTTCTATAAGGTTTTTGAAATCCGGCTGAAGTCGAAGCGCCGCCGTCAGGTGTGGCGGCATCACTTGAAGAAGGAGATCAAGGTCATCCGTGATTTCTTTCCCTGGCATCTGGTAACCTGAACTCATGATCATCAAATTGCACGAAAAACAGGATCTCGACGAAATTTTGAAGCGGTCTCTCGATGAACCTGTTTTGCTTTTCAAGCATAGCACGCAGTGTTCACGCAGCGCCGGAGTGATTGAAGACTTCGAGGCATTTGAGCATGGAAATCCCGCCGTCCCCTGCGGTTTGATTCTCGTGATTGAAGACCGAGGTGTTTCCGACGAAGTCGAAGACCGCTTCGGCATCCGTCACGAATCCCCGCAGGCCATTCTGATCGTCAACGAAACTCCCGTATGGCATGCGTCCCATTGGAAGATCACCGAAGACGCAATCGAAGCAGCCATCGCAAAAACCATCAAACCTGGACAGTAGTAAAGGAAGACATGCCCAATCGTTTGATTCATGAGACCAGTCCGTACCTCCTGCAGCACGCCAACAATCCGGTGGACTGGCACGCCTGGGGCGACGAAGCCCTGACCCTTTCCCGAACCTCCGACAAACCAATTCTGCTCAGCATTGGGTATTCCGCGTGTCACTGGTGTCACGTGATGGAACACGAGTCGTTTGAAAATGAAGCCATCGCGAAGCTCATGAACGATCATTTCATCAACATCAAGGTGGATCGCGAAGAACGCCCAGACCTCGATCAGGTGTACATGAACGCGGTCCAGTTGATGACCGGCAGCGGTGGATGGCCAATGACCGTGTTCCTGCTTCCCAGCGGAGAGCCATTCTACGGCGGCACCTATTTCCCTCCCGACGATCGTTACGGCCGGCCAGGTTTCAAGCGGCTTCTCGCGACCATTGCCGAATCGTACAAAGCGAAGAAAGAGGAAATCGTCTCCGGTGCGCAGTCGCTCCGTCTGCACCTGAATCAAAAGGTCCAGAGCGCGGCGAATGCCGATGCGGTCTGCATGCCGCTGCTCGATCAGGCCGCCAGCGGGTTGAGGTCGAGGTTTGACCCGCGTCAGGGCGGGTTCGGCGCTGCACCGAAATTTCCGCCGAGCATGACAATCGAATTCCTACTCCGCTACCATCATCGGACCGGCAATCCCGACGCGCTTCAAATGTCGACCCTCACTCTCGACAAAATGGCCTACGGCGGTCTCTACGATCAGATTGGCGGCGGCTTTCATCGCTACTCTACCGATGATCGCTGGCTGGTACCCCACTTTGAAAAAATGCTCTACGACAATGCCCTGCTCGCCCGCGCCTATCTGGATGCGTGGCGCGTCACGGGCAATCCGCTCTACCGCCGAATCACGGAGGAAGTGCTGGATTTCATCGTCCGTGAAATGCGGGATCCCAACGGAGGCTTCTATTCGACTCAGGACGCCGACAGCGAAGGAGTCGAAGGCAAGTTCTATGTCTGGGACCTCGATGAGTTCAAAGCCACGGCCGGACCCGATGGAGAATTGCTTGCGCGCTATCTCGACGTCACCGCTCACGGCAACTGGGAGGAACACAATATTCTCAATGTCCCCAGGCCACCGGATGTCTTCTGCAAACTCGAAAAGATTTCCGAAGAGGAACTGAAGGCGAAGTTCGATGCGGCCCGGCCGAAGCTTTACGCCGCGCGTGAAAAGCGCATTCATCCCGGACGCGATGAAAAGGTACTTACAGACTGGAACGGTCTCGCGCTTCGTGCCTTCGCCGACGCCGCGGCATATCTTGGTCGAGACGATTATCGCCAGATCGCGGAATCCAATGCGGATTTCATTTTTAAAACGCTCTGGGATGGCAATCGACTGCTTCACAGCTTCAAGGATGGCCGTGCGCGATTCAACGCCTACCTCGACGACTACGCCAACGTTGCCGATGGATTGCTATCGCTCTACCAGCTGACGTTCGAAGAGAAGTGGCTGAAGCAGGCAGAATCGCTGGTCGATCACATCATTGAAAAGTTCTGTGACTCCGACAGCGGCGGCTTTTACTTTACCGACATCGAACACGAAGCGTTAATCACCAGAACGAAAGACTACTTCGACAATGCGACACCTTCCGGAAACTCTGTCGCTGCCGATGTGCTGGTGCGCCTCGGAGCCCTGCTGGGAAGAAGCGATCTTACCGACAAGGCTGCAAAGCTATTCACGTCCACCGGCGCGCTTCTGGCCCAATATCCTTCCGGCTTTGGCCGGCTGCTTGAGGCCATCGATTTCCACCTTGGTCCTTCGAAGGAAATCGCGATCATCACAGCGGGAAAGGAAGGACACTCGTTCATCACTGCTTATCGGAAACGATTCCTCCCCCGAACGGTCATCGCCGCAGGAGAAACCGGAACGATTGCACTGCTCCGCGATCGTCCTGCAATAGACGGAAAGTCGACCGCCTACGTTTGCGAAAACTTGGCGTGCCAGCGCCCCGTGACAGATGTCAAAGAGTTTGAGGGGCAGATTGCATGATCTGGTACGACGTCATCCAACGACTGAACGAGTCCGGTTTGCGTCCCGTCGAAGAAACCTACATGGAGAATTACGGAAAAATTCTCACCGCTCAGCGTCCGGAATTTCACGATCGGTTCTTTCGCTGTACCTGCGGAGTCGTGAAGGTTGACGGTATCCCCGTTGAGGTCTATCTATTCCCGGACGAACTCCACCGCAGTGAATTCATGGATGTCGTCGGAAACGATCCGTGGTGGCTGGCGCGAGGCAACGTCGTCGTACACTTTCCCGAATGCGACCCCGCCATCGTGACGAAAGTCCTGTCCGCGATCTCCTAGCCGACGTCCCACCAACTTCAGGCGTGATGTTTGTGCCACAGGAATAGAAAACCGCCGAAGGCTATTCCTCCCACAATCGCGAGGGCGGCAACCAGGCGAAGTTCGGGAAGTTCGACCAGCACCCCGGCGAGAAGAACAACAATCAAAATGCCCGCGCCCAACCCGCCACGGATCGGGATCTTCGAACTGTCGATACGAACATCTCCAATTGGATTCGCTACCGTAAGCTCTGCCTGGGATGAGCCCCGCCAGTACATCAGGACTCCAACGAACACTCCGCCGAGAATTGCAGCGAGACCGATTTTCCAGAACGGATCGATGTCCGATAGCAGGGCGGCAATCAATCCGAGTGTGAGGAGTACGATGCCGAAGGCTCGTACCGCCGGAATCCGATTCCCTTGAACTTCCCGGATGAAGCTCAATGGAATCGCTTTCAATGCCTGCCGCCAATACCACATCGCGCTACGCTGCTGCTGCCCGTACCGCTCCGCAAGGTCGCCGATAACCGCCTCAGTGTTGGGACCGGACCCGAAATGTTTCAGCAGCCACGTCGCAATTCCGGGGGGCTGTTTCGTTGTCATGGCGTCACTCCTCTCAAATCGGATTTGTTCACAATACTGAAGAAATGTGCAAATGGCAATCATCCATATATGCCGCAGTCCCGCTTGAACGGATGTGCCACGAGAGTGTAGGATCGTCCAACGCAATCCTGACCTCGCATTTTCCGACGTCCTTTTTTTCGCCATGTCCGAAATGCGGGTCGTTTCAACTGTGGTAGCGCGAGTGGATTATCTGTTCCAGTGGACCGCAGGAGTTCGTTTCGAAGCCATTTTTCTGAAGGCGTAGTCTTGTCGGTCTCGACTACTCGCGGGATGTAATTTCTCGGTTCGGCCGCGGAATCGCTGTCTTCTGCATTCGACTTTCCGGCCGATCGATCATTTTCTTTCGGAGGAAGTGGATATGAAACGCATCTTGCCTGCTCTCCTGACTATCGTCCTTATTACGACAACAGGACCGACGTTCGCGAAGTCTGCCTTCGCTCAAGCGGTGATCGCCGTTGCCCAGCTGAACGGTGTTATACGAGACAGCACCGGAGCGGCTGTACCGAATGCCACGATCACGCTTCGGCACATCGACACCAATCGCACGTACACGACGACCTCAGATGCATCGGGATACTACATCGTTCCGAACCTTGCTCCGGGACAGTATGAGCTGAAAGTGACTTCCGCCAGCTTTGAGCCGCGCGTTCAATCCGGTATTCAGCTGACGGTGGGACAAACCGCGACGCTCGATGTCCCGCTTGCCGTGCAAGGTCGCCAGGACGTTGTGGATGTCAGCATTGAGGCACCGCCAATCGAACCCACGCGCACGGAACTCAGCACTGTGATTGAAACCAGGCAAATCGCAAGCCTGCCCATCAGCGGCCGCCTCTTTACGGACTTTGCTCTGCTAACGCCGGGTGTAACGACGGGCCGTACCAGCGTGGGATCGACCATTACGGAATTCGAAGTGAGCCGGGTTTCGTTTGCCGGTATGCGCGACCTCAGCAATCAGGTAACTGTCGACGGCGCCGACAACATCAATACCGTAACCGGTTCCCAGCGTGCCGCTCCACCTCAGGAGTCTGTGCAGGAGTTCCGCGTGGTGAACAACAGTTTTGGTGCGGAATACGGCCGGGCGCTGGGAGGCATTGTGAATATCGTCACAAAGTCCGGCACCAATACGTTTCACGGGTCGGTATACGATTATTTTCAAAATAATGCGCTGAATGCGCGGTCGCTTCTACAGCCTGAGTCTCAACCAAACACGCTGCGCCAGAATCAGTTTGGCTTTACGCTCGGCGGTCCCATCAGCAAAGACAAGACATTCTTCTTCCTGAACTATGAAGGACAGCGACGCGGTGAGTCGCCCACGTACCCGTCGGTGCTTCTCAACAACATCGGTCTGATCAATGCCGCGAAAACGGCACTGGGAATTCCGCAGGAGAATCTCGGCGTCCTGAAGACGAAAGACAATGACTACGGCTTTGCCAGAGTCGATCATGCGATGGGAACGCGTCACCAGCTTTCATTTCGATACAACATCGAAGACGCGCGCGACTTGAACCAGCTTGTCGGCGCCACACTGGACGGCGGCGGCATTGGAGCGCCGAGCAGCGGGCACAACGTGTTCCTGAATGACCAGTCCCTGTCGGGGACCCTCACTTCCCAGATCGGCAGCAATATGGTCAACACGGCGCTTGGACAATATGCGCGGAGGCACTACAACTTTCCCGGCGTATCGGGTGAGCCGAACCTCGACATTCCCAATGAACTGTTGTTCGGACACAACTTCGGCGTACTCGACAAGATCTGGGAAACCCGATATCAGGGTTCGGACTCGGTGTCATGGATCAGTGGAAAGCACTTCGTCCGATTCGGCGCCGACATTAACCACGTTCGAAATTACGTGGTCTGGCCGGGATTCACGCCGATTCGAATCATTCTGCCCGGCATCAATTGCCTCGTGGATTTTGCCAACTTCGTGAAGCCGTCGGCGGCGATCCCGTCAAACTTTGCCGCTGGGCCATGCCCCATGGCACTTCCACCGCTCGGCGCCGCGGGCCTTCCGCCTTTTCCTGCCGTACCCGGTCCGAATCCAGCAGATCTCGCCAATGGCGTTCCGGTCGCATTTCAGTCCGCTCCGCTGGGCACCGCTGTGAACTTCACGCCGGGCATTGCGGAAACGTTGCAGGTGAATGGATGGCCTAACGCCTATTTGCCGGAACAGGAGCAGAACTTCTCGGTGTCGATGAACCACAACTACTACGGGTTCTTCATTCAGGACCAGTGGAAGGCCACGTCGAAACTGACATTCAACTATGGTTTGCGATACGACTTCGAATCCGGACTGTCGGCCCAGATGGATGTGAGTCACATGGGCTTTCAGCCGCGAGTTGGGCTTGCGTACTCGCCGGACAGGAAGACGGTCATTCGTGCCGGCTTTGGTCTCTTCAACGACCGGTATGCGATGCCATTCCTTTTCATCACGTACCCACAGCGTCCCGCCGTTCTTGCAAATGCGGATCTACCCCCGAATCGCATCGGTGCGGAGAGTGCCGTATATCAACTGAACCAGTATCCGTACATACCAATTCCTGGTATTCCGACGCCGGCGCAGATTGCAGCCAGCTTCTTCCAGAACGGTCAGGTGGTATCGCATAGCGTGGTCGGTACCGCTGCCGCACCAACTCCGGTGGGATACAGCTATACGGAGCGCAAGAGCCCCATTCCCTATTCAGAACAGGCCAGTCTCGAGATCAATCGAGACATCGGGCATGGGATCACTGTCGGAGCGGGTTACCTCTTTGTCGCGGCGCATCACCTGCTGCGTTCCACGCTGGGAAACCTATGTCCAGCCCAGGGAGTTTCAGGCGGACCCTATCCCTGTGCCCCGACCGTGGCAGCCCCTCCGGGTTATCCTGGCGGCAAGAATTACTACAGCGGTGTTCCCCGCTATCCGGCCGGCCTGATCTGCTGTAACGATCTCACCGGGAACTCCGTGTATCACGGCGGTACGCTGCAGCTAAACAAGACAGCGGGTCAGTATTTCACCATCAATGCCAGTTACACGCTTTCTCACACGCTGGACGATGGCACGTTTGCGACTTTCATCAGCGTTCCGGAAGACGTTTTTCGCCGAGGCCTCGAGAGGGCAACGTCGAATCAGGATGCGCGCCACCGCTTCGTCTCGAACTTTTCGCTGACCGGTCCTTCTACAGGGGCCTTGCGAAATTTCCTGCTGAGCAACATCGTCACGCTTCAAAGCCCTCGACCGTTTACGCTGTTCGTTGGATTCGATTCCAACAACGACCTTATTCCCGCCGCAGACCGGGTTGGGAACCTCTCTCGAAATACATACAAGGGCGACAGCCTCAAGACGTGGGACATCCGTCTCGCGCGCACGTTCCACTTTCCGCAGGAAGGCGTACGACTTGAGCTCGCCGCCGATGCATTCAATTTCCTGAATCACCCGAACGTGGATGAAGTCGTCGGCGTCTATGGCACATACAATCTCTGCGGAGGACAACAGCCCCAGGAATACAAAGATCAGGCAAGCCTGGCGATACAGGCGGGTCAGGTCGGCGGTTGTCCCGTGGCCGGGCCTCCGGTGCCGAATCCCCTTTTCGGTACGCCGCGAACGATGTTCAATCCGCGTCAGTTTCAAGTGTCCGCGAAGCTGATGTTCTAATATGGTGCGTTGAGGAAAACGACGGATGCTCAAAATCAGTGAAGTCCCCGTCCTGATTGTCGGGGGCGGCGCAGTCGGCTGCGTGTTATCGATGGAGCTGGCGCGCCGTGGTATCGAGTTTCGATGCATCGAACGCATGCCTGGCCCGGGCCGCGAGACCCGGGCCATCGCCATGCATGCTCGCACCGTCGAAATGTTCGACCTCGTCGATAAGGATCTGAGCCGGCGTATCCTCGAGCGCGATCTCTGGTGCAAGGGATATGTGATGCACTTCCTGCGGGACGGCGAACGAACCGAAGTTCGTCCAGGGCTGGATTACACCACCGTCGATTCCCGCTATAACTGCATATTCGCGCACAGCCAGAGCGAGACCGAGTCGTTCGTTCGTGAATACACACAATCCCACTTTGGCAGGACCATCGAATACAACACATTGTTTCAGGACCTGACTCTGGAAGCCGATGGCGTCACGGCCAGGATCGCACGCGCCGATCGAGCCGACGATGAAGAGCTGGTCCGCTGCCGGTATCTGATCGCCGCCGACGGCATCAACTCCCGGGTGCGGCGCGGTCTTGGAATGTCTGTCAAGGGTCAGGGCTACGAAGGCAGTTTCTTTCAAAATCTCGACATTTATTTAAACGGGTTTCCGGATTCGAGAGATTACTTTCACTACTGCGTGGGCACGGATCATTTTCTGATGGTCGCGCCTTTGCCCGGCGGCCATTTTCGGCTGCTGCTGAGCGACCGCGGTGAAGCGGGGGACCCCAACCTTACACCGCAGCAGGCATTCATGCGCCTGCTCGAACGCCATTTCGATGGAGTCACGATGGGCGACGTGGTTTGGCATTCGAAATGGGAAACATGGGTCCGCCTCGCTGATACGTTTCGCCAGGGAAACGTATTCCTGGCCGGCGATGCCGCACATGTTCACTCCACAACCGGCGGACAGGGAATGAACTGCTGCATGCAGGACGCTTTCAATCTGGGATGGAAGCTCGGCCTTGTTCTAAAGGGCTATGCGAAACCCGAACTGCTCGATACCTACGAGACCGAACGCCGGCCTGTGGCCGAGCAGGTGATCTGGGCGGCATCCTCTCTGCACGACATCTTCATGAAGCATGGGAAAGACATCGCCACAAGGACACAAACGATGTTCGATCCCGAATATAAGAAGAAGGTGGTGAACACCTGTTCCGGTGTCGCGTACACATACAAGGACTACGTGCAAAAGCCCACGAACCTGACGGAAATCAGCGGTCCCTCCATCGGCGACCGCGCCCCGGACGTTGATTTCGAGAGCGGCGGTGCGCTCTTCGACCGGCTGCGTCATCCATACTTCACGTTGCTGGTCATGTCGAAAGATGGCGAGCGCTCGTCCGCCATCGAAGAACTGCAGCGGAGGTTCTCGCGCGTGCTCGCTGTCGAAACACTGCCCGCGTCTGAAGTACTCTCAAAACGCTATGGACCCAATGACGGCAGGATGTTCCTCGTGCGGCCGGATGGATATATCGGTTTCAAGTGCGGCGCAGGGGAAGCGGACATTCTTAAAGAAGCGCTGGAAGGATTGCTGACCACTTGAATGTAATATGCCGATGGCCCCTCCTGGTCAGGAGGGGTGGCTGCGCCGAAGGCGCAGACGGGGTGGTGGTTCAGATTCAACAGAAAGAATCCTTCGATATTGAACAACCACCCCGGCGCTTCGCGCCACCCCTCCTGGCCAGGAGGGGCGATGGGCACGAGAACGCTAGTCAGAAAAAAGGGCTTCTGCTTAGAATAGTGCCGGAGATGTAGCATGCGTCGCCACTTTGTAGTCTGCCAGTTCCTCGTAATTTCGGTCTGTCTTTCACCGGCTTACACCGCAGAAGCGCAGGACGTCTCATACACGATCCGCCGAGCTGAAACACCCCCAGCCAACTCCACAGCCGAAGAGCTGGAAAAGACCGGAGATCAGCTGCGAGCCGAAGAAGCGTATCTCGACGCGCTGGATTACTATCAGGCGGCGCTGGCGAAGAAACCCAATTACTCGCGCCTCTATAACAAACTCGGCATCGTTGAACTGCAGTTGCAGCGCTACAAGCAGTCCCGCAAGGATTTCGAGAAAGCGATCAAACTGGAACGCACATTCGCCAGCACCTACAACAACCTGGGAGCGCTTTACTCCGCGCAGAAAAACTACGGTGCGGCCATCAAGCAATATCAGAAGGCAATACAGCTGGAACCTTTCATCGCCACCTATTACGCCAACATGGGTGCAGCGTATTTCGCGAAGAAGGATTTCGAGCATGCAGGCGTCAGCTTTGGCAGGGCGATGGAACTGGATCCCGATGTCATGGAGCGCCATTCTCGCGCGGGCATATCCACCGGATTGCGGTCTTCGGAGGACACGGCGCGTTACGCCTTCGTCCTGGCCAAACTGTATGCCGCGAAAGGCGCTATCGACCGCTCGCTGGTGTACCTCAAGCGCGCGATGGAAGAAGGCTACAAGGGAATTGAAGACGTCTACAAGGATTCCGCGTTTGCGCCGGTGCGGAAAGATCCACGGTTTGCAGAGCTGATGGCGCCCAAGCCCTATCCAACCGACAGCGGATTGTGAACGATTCGGATTTCGTGATTGTTCGAGGAACTTGAGACTTCGACTGGAATTGTAAAGAGCGATTCCTTGAAGAAGCAGAGTGCGTTGTCTCGAGCGTGACAGTAGTAGAGCTGAACCATCACGTTCAGTGTCGTGCTCTCCGTGACATCCACATTCCAGACGATGGGAAAAGACTGAGGACGATCCACAAGCTGACGGCTCTCACCGTCGTTCACCGAAAACAGAAGCCGGGTGGGCGAATCGGGCAGCGTCTTGTAGTCGTCTGGAAGTACGACATCAAATACAATTGCCGCATTGCCCGACTGTATCGCGATGGGCCTGGTGACCTGAATGGTGTCGCCACTCCAGCCGCCGCCGGCCGATCGCAGTTTTTCAATACCGGTCAACTTCAAAGACTCGATGGCGTTGGTCTGAAAATCGAGAGTCTTGATCGTGTGGCTGTTGGTGTCCGCAATAAAGAGTTTGCCGCCCGCGACGGAAATACCGCCCGGCTCCTCAAAGCCGCCCGCATGCGCAGACACCTCGCGCGTGATGGGGTTTACTTTGCGAATCTTGCCGTTGTAGGTATCGGCAACATAGAGAATCCCCATCGCGTATACGATTCCCAGCGGATGCTGCATGCGGGCTTCGTCGCCCGGTCCATCGACATCCCCGAATTCGAACAGCCCCATCCCCACAAGCGTCTGCACTTCGCCGGCAGCTCCAACGGAAACACTTCGAATCGAACTGGTCTCACTGTCCGCAACGTAGAGGCGATGACCATCCGTCGTAATACCGCTGGGCTGAGCCATCGCGGCTTCCGATAGCTTCCCATCGATGAGCGCCTCGCGCCCGCTGCCGGCAAATGGCGCAATTGCATTGGTATTGAGATCGAGCTTCCAGATCTGGTGCGAACCCGCCATGGCAATGTAGATCGCATTGCCAAGAACAACCAGGTCCCAGGGAGAATTCAGTATTGCAGTGCCGGTCGGGAAGGTCCGGACGAGACGCGATTCCAGATCCAGTATCCGGATCAAATGATTCTCGGTATCCGCCACAAACAGCGCATTCCCTACCAGGCACATTCCCTGGGGATGGTGAAATGTCGCAACGTCGAACGAACCATCGTCGTTTCCGATTCCACCGGCACCGGCACAATCCAGCACGGCCCCGCTGAGATCGCAGATCACAATCCGATTGTGGTTCGAATCGGCGATGAACAACCGGTTTGACCCTTCATCCGCCACCACCTTGCCCGGAAATGAAAGCACGGGCTGCGGCATGCGCCGGGCAATCGGATCCATGACAAACCGGCGTCGATCCAGCTGACCCGCTTTATCAAACTCGTGCACCATCGACGCGAGTATCGGATCGAGCGATTTGAAGACTCCCTCACCCGCCGCGGCTCCAATCACCTTGCCCAGCGGATCGACGACGACAACGGTGGGCCAGGCTCGAATACCATACTGTTGCCAGACGATCATCGATGCATCGTTCACCACCGGATGCTCGATCTCGTATCGCATCACGGCCTGGAGAATGCTTGCTGTGTTCTTTTCATTCAGGAATTTCGCGGAATGAACGCCGATCACGACGATCTCGTTTGCGTATTTCTCTTCCAGCTTCTTCAGATCCGGAATGATGTGCATGCAGTTGATGCAGCAGTAGGTCCAGAAATCGAGCAGGACGATTTTGCCTCGAAGGTCCTTCAACCGGATAGGCGAGTCCGTATTGATCCAGTCCAGACCGGGAGGAAACTCCGGCGCGTTGGTTTTTCCAGGATATCGTGACAATTTACTTTGCGGCGGTCTGCGTACTGGCGCCGAGCGTCTGCTGCCACTCAGCGATGTGCGACATGAACTGAGGTTTAAGCGTCCCGTCCATGGGCACTGGAGGTTCGGCCTTCATCGAATTCGGATTAATCGGTGCACCGCCGCGCGTCATGATGTAGTGCAGGTGAGGACCGGTGGCGAGTCCGGTATGACCGACGTAGCCAACCACATCGTCCTGTTTGATGGCACGGCCAGGAGCAACGCCGGGAGCAATGCGAGACAGGTGCCCGTAACCGGTCGTCATCCCATTGGCGTGACGTATCTCCACAAAGTTGCCCAGATCGCCTTTTGGTCCGGCATGTATGACCATGCCGTTCGCGACCGCAAAAGCGGATGTGCCTTCCGGAGCTCCGTAATCGATGGCCAGATGCGCCCGCTCAATACCAAGTATCGGATGCGCGCGACGATAGGTGAAACCGGAAGTAATGTGCAGGACCTTCAGCGGCGAAGTCAGGAATGCCCGCTTCACGGCATTTCCCTTCTCGTCGTAGTAGGCGTCGTTGAACCGAAATGCGCGGTAGGTCTTCCCGCCGTTCATCAGTTGCGCCGCCTGAATCCGGCCGTACTTCACAAATGCTCCATCATGATACTGCTCGTCGACGATCAGGCGAATCTGCGCACCCTTATGGATATCGACGTTAAAGTCGACATCCCACGCGAAAATCCCTGCAAGTGCATCCGTCAGCGACTCACCCTTCGGATAGTCGTCGAGCGCCTTGAAGAGGCTGGTCTGGATTTCCACGTCCATGGTTTTGGAACGGGTATCGAACTGTATGGTTTCGATCTTCGCATCGTATAAGGACGAAGTGCCATCCAGTGATGCACCCTTCGACACTTTCAGCGTCCGCTCATCGTCAATGGTGTATTCGAACGTCACCAACTCTCCGTCGAGATGCTTTTCGATACGATAGTGATTTCCCACGTGAATCCGGCGCAAATCAAAAACCGGCCGAATCTGGCCGGCAATGTCATTGGCAAGGACTGAGGGAATCGCGGAATCGACCAGAGTCGAAACCAGCGTGGCGTTCTTTAAGATCGCGCCTTCCAGAATTTGAATTGCGGGCGCGGCGGGTACGGCCGGCAAAGTGAGTGTCAGCGAACTGGCGCTTGCAACCGACTCTCTCTGCAGTTCCTGAAGCTCCGGTATCGCGATCAGAATGACCGCAAAAATGGCGGACCAAAGAAGGCCGATCCTGTACCCCGAAAAAATCATGTTGGGAATATAAGTCAGGGGCATAGGGAAGCAAAAGCCGAATCTCGCCGTCAAACGATATGAGCCAGGAGGCCTCCCCTTCAGTTTCAACGAATCCGGATCGCGAAATCCCTTTCAATTTCCGGATCTTCTGCGGTTACAGCTGCAGAAATAATTCTTGAAATCGATAAGGCTCGAAGGTATTCCATAAAGGGAGAAATTGAAATGAAACGCACCATTACAATACTGCTGATCGTCGCTGCACTCGTTGCAGTTTCCACCAGCATGATTTCTCAATCGAAAGCTCCGGCACAAAAGCCACAGAAGGCCATTGATCCGGTGTGCGGACTCACTGTCGACAAACTTCCGGAACTTTCATACACGTACAAAGGCGAGACCTACTACTTCTGCTCAAAGGCCGACCTCAACACATTCAAGGAAACTCCGGATAAATACATCAAGAAGACGTCCAACGGCCGTTCGTAGTAAAGGAAATCCATTGAAAAAATTCCAGGACCGCTCACGGGCGCGTGTTAACCTGTGACCTGTATGAAGTCTGGTTCAACTGCCAAGATCCGTTTCGAACGAAGCTCGGAATTCAAAAAAGTCCTCAGCGAACGTATCGAACAATATTTTTTGTCGAAGAACATTTCCAAGTCGGCGGATTTGAGGATGTATCGCAAGACAGCCACCATGCTGGGCTGGCTGGCGGCGTCCTATATCCTGCTGGTGTTCTTTTCTCACGGCCCGATCTCGGCGCTGATATTCGCGACGTCGCTTGGGCTTGCCGCCGCGGGAGTGGGATTCAACATCCCTCACGATGGCGGACACCGCGCGTACAGCCGTTTTTCACTGGTGAACAAGCTCGCAGCCAGCACATTCGATCTGCTTGGCGCCAGTTCCTACATCTGGCACTGGAAACACAATGTGCTGCATCACGGGTACACGAACCTTGCAGGCATCGATGACGATATCGATCTCGGCGGCATCGGACGGCTTGCACCGGAGCAGCCCCGTTTGTGGATGCATCGGTTTCAGCAGTTCTATCTCTGGCCGTTGTATGGATTCCTTCCGGTGAAGTGGCATTTCGTCGACGACTTCAAGGCACTGCTTCGAGGACGCATTGGTAAACATCGGTTCCCTCGTCCCAAAGGATTGGATCTCGGCATCCTTTTTGGCGGTAAAGTTCAGTTCTTCCTCCTCGCGTTCGTCGTTCCTCTCTTCTTTCACAGCATTTGGAGCGTTCTTCTTTTCTATGCCGTCGCATCGGCCGTCCTGGGCGTCACTCTGAGCGTCGTCTTTCAGCTCGCTCATTGCGTGCAGGAAGCGGACTTTCCAGCAATGACTTCAAAGGAAGTGCCCAACGAGTGGGCGGCACACCAAGTCGAAACGACAGTGAATTTCTGCCGGGACAGCAAGGTGATCGGCTGGTATCTGGGCGGATTGAATATGCAGATCGAACACCACCTTTTTCCAAAGGTGTGCCACGTTCACTATCCGGCGCTATCGCGGATCGTTGAAGGCGTGTGCAAGGATTACGGAGTTCGCTACACCTGCCATCGGAATGCGTTTGCCGCCCTTGCCTCGCATTACCGCTGGCTTCGCGAAATGGGACGTTTCAACGACGCAGCCGCGTAGTAGTGGGCAAGTATCTTGTCATAGAGCCAGCCCCGGCTGGCCATGACCGCAGCTCCAATCTGACAGAGTCCCACACCGTGTCCCCATCCTGTTCCCTTAAGAACAAAGTCCGAACCAGATCGCTCTACTTCAAACGCCGAACTGTAGAGATGACTGGTGGATAATGCGCGCCGGATCTCCAGTTCCTTTCCGACGATCAGAGACTTTAGTTCCCCAGTGATTTTCAAGCGGATGATGCGCCCGCCCGGTCCGCGAGACAAAGGCTCCAGCGCAGTGATCGGGCCAAGATCCTCGTCAAGACGCGCTTTCACAAGCTGGCGAATCTGCTCGGGCGAATACTTCACCGTCCATCGATAGAAGTCCTGGGTCTCCAGATCGAATCCGGGAAGTATCTGCGACAGAAGCTGGCGATCGTGCGTATCGCAATAGACCAGGCCCGGCTCGCCATCGTAGAAGGAAACCAGATACGGGACCTCCCGATCCTCCCACGCCGATCGATACTCTTCCGTGATGCCGCCGCAACATTTTGAAAACCGCGCATCGCAGATCTCGCCGTTGTACATCAGCATTTCGCCGGCGGTCGCGGCGACAGCGGCGGCTACAGTTGGCGCATAAGCTTTCGTGATCCCCTGATAACGCTGGCAATGGTCGTCTGCACACACGTCGAAGTCGCGATGCGCTTCCCTGCCGTACCAGCGAATAATCTCGTCAGCACTGCGAATAGACACGTTTGCGGCCGCTCCGGTTTGTGGTGCGCAAAGCCAGCTGCGCGAAATCACGGCGTGCGCCTTGAGGAGTTCGATCGGACAGCCGGCGCTCATCTCCGAGGAGATCACGCTGGAGACGTAGTCCTCCAGAGGAACGTCGTTGACGACGGTGAGGCCGTCGCGCTTGAGAATGCGCATGGATCCGCGGAAAACCTGACGTTCCTTGCGCTCCCAATGGAATCCGATCCCGATCGTGACGTCGTTCAAAGCGAAGGAACCGGCTGCGGGGTTTGCCGGCTTGAGTTCGACTTCGGTTGTGAAACGGTGCAGGCCGGGATCGATGCGGCGTCCCGTCGTGTCTACGAAATCTCCGTTCAGCTCCACTTCGACGGCGTCGCGATGTTCCATCAGGCCAACTGATAATTGTCCGGCAGTGTTCACGAGATACTCCTTGCAGGGCTAATCCCTCTCCTGAAGGGAGAGGGTGGTGCGAAGCACCAGGTGAGGGGTGCTGTGACGGCGCCGTCTATTCACCCCTCACCCGCCGCTTCGCGGCACCCTCTCCCTTCAGGAGAGGGATTCATACCAATCTCTTCAACGCGGTTTCAAATTCCTTCTTCTGCAGCGTCACTTCTTCAAAAATGCTTTCGATTTCCG
>Ga0184628_10000255_pt1 | contig 31375 bp, 39 predicted proteins | sample PLM4_5_b1_FD_133149 | JGI IMG/M metagenome (GOLD analysis project Ga0184628, IMG submission 133149) | Groundwater sediment microbial communities from an aquifer in East River, Colorado, USA - PLM4_5_b1 | ecosystem: Environmental > Terrestrial > Soil > Riparian zone | place: USA: East River...
GTTAATCCTTTACCTCTTTCGTCGTATTTAGCACCGAAAGGTTCATACGACTATCTGCTTTCGTATGCAGAAACCGAATAGACTATAACTCTGGTCTATTAGCAGAGAGTTCCTTCTTTTATGGTCGTCACCGGCGATTGCCGCGTCCACACGTTCATCGTACTGAACTCACCATGTTAGAACTAGCCGAATGCGTCGTCAAAGTAACTGTCGTACCTTCCAGTATGCGATTATAGTCGGCTGGCGATACGATGAACTTGTACTTTTGGTTGTTCTGATCTACGATGTCGACAATGTACATACGCTCGCTCATCACTGAAACATATTCACGTTCAATGGATTTCGCTTTAATCGTTATGGTGTGCACTGCAGCCGGATCGGGCTGATTAGGCGCGCAACTAGTCAGGCTCGCTGAAATCAACAGAAGCACGATTCGCTTTGTCATAACATGCTCTCCAGCATTGAAGTCCACACTGGATGGAGGACTTCCCAGGAATTCGCTCGGGTAAATGCGATGCCAGTGCCAGCATATCCCGATGCGGCTTTCGGGTGCTACAAGAACACGATCCGCCTTCGCTCTGGTCTCCAACGTTCTGGGTTTACCTGCTTAAAGTCAAGCATCACACTCTCCCTAATGGGAAATAAACAATAGATCATGCCGACTACTTAACCTACCACGCTAGCCTCATTATATAATAATACCTAACCCCATTTTACCAGAGGGGAACTTAGTCCCTAACTCCGCTATTCTCAGGGGGTATTACACGTTTATACTGTTTAGCAGGTAACAGTACAAACTCAATAATAGGATTTAACACAATTTCATCGGCATGATCTATTTATCCATACTATCACTTGATCTCATCGCCTCCAACTGCTTTACGAGTTAAATCGTACTTGTTTTGGAGACAATTTCCAAATTCAACAACAGCGTCAGCTTCTTCACCCTTCCCATATTCCAAAGTATGAGTGTCCATCACTCTTACATGAAGATCGCCATGCTTCTTTTGAAGCTTGGTTAGTTCGGTAATGAGTTCGGAAATCTTCATAATCCGACTCCATAAATCCTAATGGATTTAGACTTTGTGGATTACTGTGCGTTCTGCTATTCTTTCACCAATTGTGTAGCCTCTTCAAAAGACATTCCCTGTCTCAGAAGTTTGTTAATAGCCTCATCAGAAGAAATAATTCCATTCTTCATATTCTTGATGATCTTCTGAATCACAACAGCATCAGAAGAACCAAAAGGCATTCCATCCATGACTTTTCTCCATATCCTATATCCTTACTGTATAAGGACTTAGGACTTTCCCCGTAATAGCTTAATCCAACTATCACCTTTAACCCCATATTAACCCCTTACTTTAGCCTCTCAATTATATAGATAATTAAATCCATATAAGAAAGACTTAGTAAGGAGTCAATAATGGAGGGTAGTTTACCATAAACGGCAAACTATAAGTATTTTGGGCATCCTCAGACTTCCCCATTTTCCCACTATTTAATGGGAATAACATATATTCTTCCCTATAAGAATAAGAAAGATATAAGGAGGAAGGAGAGTTAGAGTTTCTAGTCGGGGTTTTACCATCGCTCCAGGCAGCGACCAGACTAGCAAATCCATCTCACTTTACCAAACCCCTTCATTCCAAGGGTTTTTATTCAAAGCGAGCATTAAAATCCCCAGTGAGAATGGAGAAATTAATAATGTAATGGATACAGATTCTATCTGTGATATTCCTTTGGGGAGGAAAATCTCACTCAAAATAGAAAATGAAAACATCATTATTCCTTGAGATTCTTTCGTTTTTGACTCTAAGAGGGAAACAAATAAATTGCTATATTTAAGAATCCCCGTTTTCGCTGTTTATTTAGCAGAGAAATATAAATATGAGGAGAATTAACCCCTCAAATACTTACTTTTCAACACGCCAATAATATTCCATATAGAATTCCCGCAAGAGAACAGAGAAGGGAACAGACTTCGGCATGGTAATTCTCCGTGAGTACATTGGAGTAATCCCCAATGAATATGGAAAGTGCGGGTCTAGGGAGTTAAACCCCAAATTCCTAGTATTATACATAGGAATTATCTCGGATGACCCACAAATATAGTTCCCAAAAGCGAACGGGATTTAATCCATAGTGGACTGTACAATCCCTTAAGCTATATTACCCATAGACTTCCAGGAACATTTCCAATGAATGTTTTTGTGTGGGGTGGATTACTGGATGCCACCCGCCATACACTTAAATGGAAACATATAGAATCTCCCATTACTCATCTCATTGATTGAGAGAGTAAAATTGTTTCAGCAGGAAAAAGATATAGAGAATGTTAATCCTCAATATATCCTCTCTTCTGCTGACTAAACGTGTGGATGGAATACGCTATTAGTTCTTAGCGACAATTCCACCCCGACAATGGAAAACTTCGCACAATATCCGATAGTGGATTCTGTGGGAAATACCATCAAAGTACCGCAAGTATATACATCAGACTTCCAAGTGATTTGTGCTTGCCCGGTTGTATCGGATTCGTGAACAGAGCAAATAGCCTGTTCCATGCTTCCATAAATCCCCATTGCGACCGGAAACCCATCCGGTGCAATCATTGACACAACGAACATCTGACTACCTCCCTAATGGGGGGTGGAAGGGCTAAAGCCCTAGGAATTCCTTGGAACTATACAATCCCAAGGAATTAATTAATCTCTTTAATCCAATCAGGGTAAATGGAAAACGGTTCTACATCTTCCCCGTCGAATGTAACAATTACCCCGATTACCTCTCTCACTCCAACACTTCTGGCAATATTGCAAGTAATCACATCATCCACGGTTGCAGGAATATCTTTCACGATATCCGAACCAGGGATAGAGATGGTGAGTTTATCACCAATACGGATGGAGGGAGAGAATGGCATATAAGTCTCTTCTGCTGACATTTCCCTAATGGGAAACGAGTGTTTATTTCGAACCCACCAGGTTAAAACTAGGCGGGTCGATTCACAGTACTCACCAGGTTCGCGGTCATTATCCTAGTATGTCATCCAGGTAGATTGCGAAAAAAAAGGACAAATGGATATTTTTGTCCAATTTCAGGGCATGAAAAAACCCGGCAGGTGCCGGGTAAGGTAGTCGGGGATTTTTACCAGTTAGCTTTAGGGTCTAACGGCGCGATAACCGTTTCATCCGGAAAACCGTAATAGTCGAGTTCCGGGGATTTACCCGTAAAGATTCTCCGCTCTCCGCTTTCCCATTCTCGCAGGGATTCTTGAGCGCGTGCAATCCGATAGGCTTCCCTGCCGGACCATTCCGCCCATTCACGGAGTGTATCTAACTGCGCCCGTTCCGTGACAATCGCCTGAATCCCTTCCGGGTAATTCTGACGGGCGGAATCGACGATAGGATACTCTCCATCGGAAATAGATTGTTCTCCGAGGGTATCGGGGGATTGAATGTACTTACAATCCCTTTCCACGATTGCGAGCGCGTATCGGTTCGCTTTGTCCGTGTCCCCGTCCATATTCGCCCGTACCATCGAAACGGCAAGGGTAAACCAGAAGGAATGAACACCATTCGTTAAGGAGAGCTCGGCATCGGTGCAATTGAAGGGTTCAGACTGGAGAATGCCGATAATCTCGGATTGTAAAGGCATCCGCTTGGATTGCGGGAGTTTGGAGTATTCGACGGTCGCACCATGCACTTTGTTATCTTCCCAGCGCTCGATTCCGAACCGACGCATAGCGTGTATACGCTTAGCAGTAGTGGCGGAAATTGGTCCCATGCCAATCGCATTCGGTTCCGCGCCTTCCAGAGGTTGTTGGATGGTGCGCACGAATGAAGGGAGACTAGAGACGGGAAAGGCAGAATTGAGAGTAAAGTAGTCGGCGCAGATTGAAAACCATCCCGTTCCCTTATCCTCCCTGATTCCCATTTCATCGGGATTGCTCGCGGCTTCCCATTGGATACCCCATTCACGGCAGTAGTTACGGAATTGGCGGAAAATCTCCCCGTCCGTAGCTTCACCTAGTTGCCGATACCCGGCAGGAATGGGCGCGTCCGGTCCCTTGCGCGGACCTACTCCGCGCTGCGAGTAGTAATCGGGAAGCGCGGGAGTTAATTTAACCATCAACAGAGTTTGGCGACCGCGCGTTACCCCAGCGTATAGGTTCCCTTTAGTGGGATCGATTGCGCTGGGACATTCGGCAATATACTGGTAGCGCGCTGTAGAGGTGTTCTCATGGGTTTTACGGTGGGCGCGTAGTTCTTCCCCCGTCATTCGCCGATAGGTTATCCCACCTAATTCGATGGAATCGGGAAGAATGGCAAGAGTGCCGACTACGCGCCCGAAGGGGAGAGAAGGACGGGAATATTTAGAACGTGCTTTGATGCCGCGCGCGTCAACGCTGCGCAGCTCGTGAAGTGTAGTCGGTGACGTGTTGTTAGGAATGCGCTTCGACATGGAAAACCCCTTCCCCTAATGGGGAATGAACTATCCGTCTGTGTAAACGAAAAATTCCCGCGTCACGGCATCGCGCCATGACGCGGGAAAAGTGGATTACGCGGCAACCGTTTCACCCGGTGCAGCGACGGAAGGCGCGGCAGAGAGCTGCGCGGGTTCGGACATGAATGCGGAAAGGACATTGCGGACGCCCGCAACGTTTTCGAATTTCTGTTGAATGCGACGGGTGAACCCGTCTTCCGTGGTCAGCGACACTGACGCCTGAATGGTCGCACCGGGTTTATTCGTGGCTTCGCGGATCGCTTCCGTGGTGAGCCCTTCGGGCACGACACCCGAAATGCGAACGCGCTCCGTGTAGGTTTGCCCGTCCGTGCCGAGCACATCGCGGGAAATGGAGGTTTTCGCTTCCTTCGTGAACGCTCCGAGCATGGGAGTTGCGGACATAGTGGTATTCTTCCTTCCGGCTCTAATGAGCCAAGAGTTACCCCTCCGGAGTGTCGGCGGGACGCGGAAGTGCGCCCGCTCGTCCGGGGGGGTGTCGCCCGATTGGTCCGCCCTTCCGGGCACCGCTCGGCACGAGTGTGGCAGGAACGGCATAGCGTTCCGTCACTGGTAAGTAGGGGGAGGGGGAGCCAAGGTAGTCCCTGGATGTTATACTTTGTATAACCTGGTCGCGTCGCCGCGGGGGGTGCAGACTAACCAACCTCTCAAAAATCCAGAGTGTATATCCCAAACTAAATGTGTATCCAAAACCATTTATATATTGTTCATGTGTTTTTCTTATGTGTAATAGGATTTAAAAGTCGAAAAGTCCTACAAATTATTGAAAAAAATCCGGGACCACTATTTTCAAAATTCTATTTCCTCCTTCTAGTTATGTGTATATATTTAATATTGTATTAAGTATTTCCATATTTATGTGTATAATATAATTAGAGTTATAGCAATAAAGGATGATTATGTTAGATAAAAATGTAGATGTAATTATTGATGAAGATGAAGAAACTACTAAGGCTGATTTACTAAAAGCCGATCCTAGTGACGAAGAAGCTGAGAAAACTATTGCCATGCATATTATTAGTGGAGTATATCCTAGTACATTGAATTATGATTTTACAGTAGAAGGTAATTATAAGGAATCTATATGGCATAGTGGGACTCCTAAAGTTTGGAAATAATATGGAACATCGAGATTTAACCGATAAAGAAATAGAAGATGGACTTTTAGAATTCTTTGGAATAAAATTAATAGATGGTAGTTATTATACTAGGGAAGGTAAATTGGTAACTAAAGTTAATAAATTTAATCATTTAGGAGTAGAGTTTACAGATGGCAATAATAATTATTACATGCTTTCTAAACCTAAACAATTGATTTCTTCTGCTGAAAAGGATAAATAATATGAAGGTTCCCGACTCTCCTACCATTCCTCTAGATGAAAATATAGCAAAAAAAATAATGGAAACATGTTGTAAAGAAGATTTAATTTGGGGACCAGAATATCCTACTACAAGTGATGAAACCATATATCTAGGTTTAGGATTACCCATTCCTATTTCTCAAGAATTAAAAGATGATGTCCCTGTATGGATAACTAATGAGTATTTAGTAAGTAAAGAAGTTATGGAAAATTATAATGAAAAGTTGAAAAGAATTAATGAAGCACCAGCAGATGGTATAGTTAAAACTCTGATTGAAATGGAAAAAATTGGAGAGAATTATTGGGGTGGTACTTTAGATAGTAAGGGAGACTTATAGTGTTTGTTCCATCCGGTATGACTGAAGAACAAGTCCTTAGAGAAATCAAACAAATTGTTGATAAAATCTCTCCCACATATACTTTTGGTTATTATGATCTAGAGGATATTAAGCAGGAAGCAACAATAGAAGCTTTAAGTGTACTTCCCTCATATGATACTACTCGTCCATTAGCTAATTTTTTATTCGTACATATTAAAAGACGACTCTTAAATTTAAGACGTAATAAATATAAACGAACGGATGCCCCTTGTAGTTTATGCCATAACCATAGACATCACGAGCATGAAAATGGTAAGATGTGCAAGAAGTATGTTAACTGGAAAAAGAATAATAGTACTAAGGCTAATTTAACTCATCCACTTACTATCCATCATATTAATGAAGACACAGAATCAAATGTGGAAATTGCCGATACAATCTCTAAAGAGATAGCTAATAACGAGTTACGTGAATTAATAAATACTAAATTAGATCCCTCTTTACGTAATGATTACTTAAGAATGTTGGCACGAGAAAAAATCCCCAAGGTAAGACGTAAAAAAGTAGAAGTTGCTATTAGAGAAATTGTGGCGAGCGATTATCTAGACGAGTAATTATATGGCAAATAAAGTTAAACTTGGTAGGTTAAAAAAAGAAGAAGAAAATTATATTATCGCACATGCGGGTAAGTTGGTGCCGCAGGAAATTGCTGATAATCTTAATAGAAGTATACGTCAAGTATTAAACATATTATCAAAAGTTGATGTTAAAAGACCCGCCAAAGATAGTGCTAATGAGAGTAAACTAAGAGTAGGGTTGAAGGAATCAGCTCTTTGGAAAACTCTCAAGGCTGAGTTTGAACCTGACGAACTAGTTTATTTCGAAGAACAATATATAGCATTAATGGATCAATTTAAGCAGGAAGAAGTATTGCATACTGAAGAAAACCAAGTCTGCAAAGTCATTAAAATTGATATTATGAAACACCGTAATGCTATACGACAAAAGAGATGTAGTAGGGAAATAGATAGATGTGAAAGGTTACACGAAAAAATAATTGCTAGTAAGGATTATCAGGCATTAGAGAAGAAAGCTATTGAAGACTTAGAGATCGTTAATAATCAAATACAAAATTTATATGCTCAACAAAAAGGATTTTCTGATGAGTATGTTAAATTAGAAGAAAAACACCAAAAATTAATGGTGGATTTAAAGGCTACCCGAGAACAGCGTGTTGATCAGATTCAATCTGGTAAGGTAGACTTTTTAGGGGTTATTCGTAATTTATGTGAAACCAGAGTTCAAGCTGAACAAGACAGACAAATAGAGTTGATGAGACGGGCAACCAAGAATGAGACTGATAGATTGTCCAAACAATATCAATTTGCTGATGGTGAGAATGATCCTATGTTATTAAATAGTAATACACAAACGGAATAACTATGTTTAATGTGATTTTAATTGTAATGGTAGTGGCTTACATTTTTGATGTATTGTCTAATCATAAATATCGTAGACGAGTAGTAGATAAGTTGGACGCCATACATATATTACTTTTCTCTGCTGAACAACGTATTCAAAAATCGAATGCTCGGATTTTTTACGAGAATTTATCTTGTGGAATTAAAGTAGGTGATGGGGGTCAATCTATTGAATACTATGGTAAAGATGTGGATGTAGTATTAGATTTGATGGAAAGCCAAAATGGATCCTTAATAAGCGATAAATAAGCCATATTCATGATAAATAGAGATTTTGCCGATCCTCGTTATAAAAAGTGGCGAGCCGATGTTAGAAAACGAGATGGATTTAAATGTAAGATGTGTGGATCTAATAAGAAATTACAGGTTCACCATATTAAACGATGGGCTGATTATCCTACCTTAAGATTTGAAATATCCAATGGTATTACTTTATGTAAATTACATCATAAAAGGATGTGGGGACGAGAAGATGATTTCGTTGCCCTCTGTATGACATTAATATCGAATGGGAACAACGTAAATAGTTTGTTTAAAAAATATGGCATCGAATAAAATAACTATTGTTAATAAGTTTACTGTTATTAAAGATACTCGTGAACAAAACGGGTGGAACTTTAGTAAAGAAGGTAATTGTGATGGGACCGTGGTAGAAAAGTTAGACACGGGTGATTATTCTTTGAAGGGTTTAGAAGATAAATTTACGATTGAGCGGAAGGGTTGTGTAGCTGAATTCGCAACTAATTTATTTCAAGAGAGATTTTATAGAGAATTAGATAGACTTAATAAATTTGAACATCCATATTTAATACTAGAATTCCCTTTTGATTTGATGGAGATCTATCCAAAAAATTCAAGCATTCCTATGTGTAAATGGGAGTTTGTTAAAATTCGTGGTAATATGCTTATTAAGAGTTATCATGAAATGAGATTATCTTATCCTAATATCAGAGTGGATTTTGTAGGATCAGGAGGAAAATTTTATTCCTTCTCATTGTTTAAAAGAATAACGGAATTATATGGCAGAAAAGTTTAAAGCTACCCCTAATATTGATTTTATTTTTGAACTGGCAAATAATGCCTGGGCTCTTTCGGAAGAACAAATAAAAAGTGTTAGACCCGGAAGTGATGGAGCATTAGATGTAATTAAACTATTAGATATACCTTTACCTGCTGATAGACCTCTAGTACCTAAAACAAAGTTTGAATTTGACAATCCTCATATACACCTTCTAAAGATAATGTCAGATCCGTTGTTTTTTCCATTTACCTGCAAGACATTATTTTGCCGACCAGATGGCGCTGGTCCACTGCAAATCCTCCCATTCCAACAAATCACTCTACAGGAATTGTGGTGGCGTCAATTCCCAATGTTGATTTATACCCGAGGTGGTAGTAAATCTTTTATATTAGCCTTATACGCTTTATTACGCGCTACCTTTACTCCTGGTTCTAAGATAGTTATTACTGGATCGTCTTTCCGGCAAGCTAAAAACGTTTTTGAGTACATCGAACGTATTTGGTACAAATCTCCAGTATTTAGATCTTTAGTGAAAAGTAGTCCTAGTGGTCGTCGATCTGGTCCTATTCGTGGTATTGATAAGGTTGAATTTATTGTGGGAGACTCCATAATTACTGGTATCCCTATTGGTGATGGTGAAAAAGTTAGAGGTTTGCGTGCTAACTATATCTTGACGGACGAATTCGCATCTATTAATGAACTAATTTACTCAGTTGTTATTCAGGGTTTCGCCGCTGTTACCGCCGATCCCATAGGAAACGTTAGAGATTATGCTCGAATGGAATTATTAAAGCGTCTAGGATATTGGACGGTAGATATGGAAGAAGATGAATTAAAAAAGGTTAGAGGTAACCAAAGTGTTCTAGCAGGAACTGCTTCATATGCCTTCAACCATTTTTATAAATATTACCAGGACTATAAAACGTTTATTGGTACTCGTGGTGATGAAGAAAAAATTAAACGAGTATTTAATGGAGAAATTCCTACTGGATTTAAATGGGATAGTTATTCTATTATCCGATTACCATATACTCAAATCCCACATGGGTTTATGGATGATCAAATTATTGCCCGTGCTAAACGTATTACTAATACTTCCGAATTTATGCGTGAATATGAAGCTTCTTTCGTTAAGGATTCTGATGGATTTTTTCGTCGTTCTTTAATTGAGAGTTGTGTAGTAGGACATAAAGATCGAGATCCAATACAATTTAAATCTTGTGGTATTGTAAATTTTGCTGCTTTATTAAAGGGAAGCAAAGATAAAAAATATATATATGGAATTGATCCTGCATCTGAAAATGATAAATTTGCTTTAGTAATTGTTGAGTTATGGGAAGAACATAGACGAGTGGTATATTCATGGACGACCAGTAAGTCTAAACAAAAGGATCAGCTTCGTAAAAAATTAGTTAGTGATGGTAACTTTTATAAATATGCTGTGAGAAAAATTAGATCTTTATTTGCTGATTTTCCACCAGAAAGAATTCTAATTGATAAGGGTGGTGGTGGCGTAGCTTTACGCGAAGCGTTTGGTGATACTGATAAATTGGATGGTTCAGATTTACCCGTTTATGAAGTAATTGATCCAGATCCTAAAAACTATAAAGATACCGATTCTAAAGAAGGTTTACATTTATTAGAAATTGTCGACTTTACTAGTGAATGGTTAATGGAAGCTAATGAAGGTATGAAGAAAGATTTAGAAGATAAAGTCCTTTTATTCCCATTATTTGATAGTCTCCAATTAGGTATGGCTGGTGTAGCTGATGAAATGAGTGGTCGTAAATCTAAAAATGATGAAGGTGAAATAGTTTATACTACACAGGATACTCTAGAACAAAATATGTTAGAGATTGAAAAACTTAAAGATGAGTTGGCAACTATTGTGGTTAGTCAAACTCCTACGGGTAAGCGTAGATGGGATACTCCAGATCATAAAATGCCTGGTTCTAAAGTTGGTCGATTACGTAAGGATAGATATTCCGCACTTTTATTAGCAAATATGGGTGCGCGAGTTTATCAACGTGGTGAAGATGAGTTTGAACATGATGGATGTGTTAAGGGAGGGTTTGTTTCCGAAATTTCCACTCCATTAAAAATGAGAGAATCATCTGGTAAGCAATTATATAAAGGTCCGGCTTGGTTTAATAAAAAAGTCGGGTCTGGAATATATGGATCTTTAGTACAAAGATAGCATGGTGTATTAAGTATATATAAGTAATCCCATTACCAATTGAATTAAAAATTATGGCATCTAAAATTCCACAACATCAACCAGCACCACTATTTATAACTTGGAACCCAAAAGATCCAAAAGGTATGGCTGAAGCTCTTGCTACTGCTTCTAAAAATTATAAAACTATTGAGCCGGTTACTAGAAGTGTTGCTGGTGCTACTACTTATCGAAATGTGGATTCCCCAAACATTTCGGTGAGAGACGGATATAACAGAAGCGATTATGATTATTTTAGACCGGGAGAACGTCTACCAACTGAAAGACAAGGGATTCAATCGGCTTGTAAAATGGCTTATAAAAAGTTCGGAATTGTCCGAAATATGATTGATATGATGACAGATTTTGTTGTAAAAGATATAAATATTGTTCATAAATCACCAAAAGTACAAGAATTTGGTAGATTATGGTTTAAAAAAGTCGCTGGAAAAGTTGTTAGTGGAAAAATTGTTAGACGACTTTTACGAGAGGGTTGTGCGCCAGTTCGTAGAAAAATTCAAAAACTTGATGATCTAACATTAACTAGTATAACTCAAGCTGGTGTTAATGCCAAGTCTCCATTAGGAAAAAATGAAATTCCTTTAAGTTATAAAATACTTGATCCTATTAACATGGAAGTAATTGGTGGAGAATTAGCTCAATTCGTTGATGATGGATTAGTACAATATGGAATTTCTGTTCCTAATCATTTAGTTAAACAATTGCAAAGTCCAAAGAATGAAGCAGAACGTTTAATTGTTAAAAGTTTAAAACCGGATATTTATAAACACGCAATAAATGGTCAACATATTATTCCTCTGCCGACAAATCGTTTGGTGATGCTTCATCACAAAAAAGACGATGATGAATTATGGGCAACCCCACTTTTGTATGCTATATTAGACGATTTACAAATGTTGGAAAAACTCAAGATGGCTGATAGATCAGCTCTTGATGGTGCTATTTCACATATTCGATTATGGAAAATGGGTAATTTGGATAAACAAATTATTCCAACTGCTGAAGGTATACAAACATTAGCTGATATCTTATTAAGATCAACTGGTGGTGGTTGTATGGATTTAGTTTGGGGACCAGATCTTGAATTACAAGAAACTAAAGCTGAACAATTTCAGATTTTAGGAAATGAAAAATATATATCAACAATGACATCTATTTATCAAGGATTAGGTGTTCCTCCATCATTAACTGGTGTTAGTTCTGATACTGGATTGACTAATAATTTCGTATCTTTACGAGTATTAGTTGAACGTTTAGATTATTGTAGAGATATATTAATTGATTTTTGGTCAAACGAATTAGAAATAGTACGAAATGTTTTTGGATTTAGAAATCCATTTTCATTAAGTTTTGGCATTCCTAGTTTATCAGATGATTCAGCAGAGAAGAAATTACTTATTGATTTAATTGATCGAGATGTTATGTCTGGAGTCTTTGTACAAGAACGATTTGGTGCTGATCCAGATATTGAACAAGCTCGGCTAAAACAAGAAGCTAGAAAAAGAGAAAAGGGATTATTACCAGCTAAAGCAGGTCAATTCCATTCAGATAGTCAACAAAAGAATAATTTGGAAAAACTATTTGTACAGACTGGAGAAATTACTCCATCAGAAGTTGGAGTTTCTCTTAAAGATAGAAAGTCTGGAGAAGTTCCATCAGCTGAAAAACAAGCTTCTCGTAAATTAAAAGAGGTTAAGGCTAAACCACAACCAAAAATTAATGGTAGACCTATAGGTGCAAAAGATAATATAAAGCGTAAAAATGCACGACAAGCTCCAAAACAATCTTCAAAAGCTGAAATAGCTCAGGCTGTTTTATGGGCTAATGATAGCTATCAAAAGATTGATGATTTGTTAAGAGATAATCTTTTAAAGATGAAGAAAAAATCTAACATGCGTCAATTAACAGATGATGTAATTGCTGGTTATGAAGATTTAAAATTCCAAGTTTTATGTAATCATAGAATTGGATCAGAGATAACAGAAGTATCAGTCAAAGCATGTATTAAAGCAAATACTCCTGTTTCTCTGCCGATAAAACGATTATCAGAAATTACTATTAATCGATTTATTGAACTAAATAAAGAAAAACCTAATTTAGATCAAGTGCGACGTATTCGCGCGATGGCATACGCTATGTTTAATTATGATGAAAATGGTGTAAATATTAATTAAGGAGATTGTTATGGCTAAAATATTAATTGAGTTCGATACTGTAGGAAAAACTGCTGTTGCTAAAATTGATGGGGTAGAAGTTCCCAACTTTATATCAGCTAATTTGTATGGCGGATATAAGAATAAATTTGGCATTGAATTAGTAAGTGGTAAACAAGATGATGACAATGATATGCAGGCTTGGACTCGTGTTTGTGCTAATGATGGTCAGTTAGTTGACAAAACAGAAGAAAAAGAAGAAGATAAAGACGTATTAGATGAAGAAACTAAGCAAGAACTAAATACTTACTTTGGAATAGATGATGCCTAATTCTGATCCTTCAATCAGAGGTCGTTGCGCCTGCGGTGCAATAGTTTATCAATGTCGTTGTGATTGTTCCAAAGTTGACAAAATAGTTCAACAAAGTTGTGAACAATGCAAAGGACAAATATTGGTATTTCCAGAAGAAGTATCTGCTGGAATTGCCGATTTAGTTCGATCTACTGCATCTGCTTTTTTAACATCTGATATCGCTCCTGATAAGGACGAAATTAAACCAGAAGTTTTAACTAAGTTAAATGCTGTAGCGGCACATAATCTTTCATTACCAGATTTATATCCAATGAAAGGTATATTAGCATCTACTGGTGTTAATTTAAATGATGATTTCTTTGATAAAGATGAGAGTTATGCAGCTCGATTAACACCTATACATAAACCATTTAATTTTGAACATAAATCTAGTGATATAATTGGTCATATGACTGATTGCTGGATTTCAGATTTAGATGGAAATGTTGTTACAGCAGAAGTTGCTCCAAATGCTTTTGATATTCCATTTAAAGCAGTTTTATATCGACACTTTACTGATAGCGAAAGTAAGCAGGAAAGAATAGATAAGATTATTGCTGCTATAGAAAATCCAACTGATGAAGATCGATGGTTTGTTTCTATGGAATGTCGTTTTCGTGGTTTTGATTACTTAATGTTCTCTGATAGACAAGATGTTAGTAATGCAAAAATAATTGAACGAAATGAATCAACTGCGTTCTTAACTAAACACTTAAGATATTATGGTGGTAGTGGTGTTTATAAAGGCAACAAATTAGCGAGATTTTTACGTAATATAACATTTTCAGCAGTAGGTCTAGTACGAAATCCAGGAAATCCGCGTTCTGTGATTTTAGCCCCAACTAGCACAATAACTTCTGGAAAAATTTACTCGTTTTCAGAACAATTGGGGTATGATGAAAGTAGCGGCTTAGCGAAAAAGGAACTTATGAACGAACAAGCATTAAAAGCAGAACTCGAAGCTCTCAAGTTAAAGCTTGATGAAGCTAATAAAGTTATAGCTGATACTCAAAAGGCTAATTGGGAAAAGCAAGTTGCTGATCTAAAATCAATAGTTGCTGGCAAAGAAAAAGAAGTGGAATCAGTATCCGCCTCCGTTACAGCCGCAAAAGCAGAAATTGATGCAGCAAAGACTGGCTTAGAAGTTTTAACAAAAGAAAACACTGAACTAAAAGTAGAAGTTCAAAAATTTAAAGATGAAGCAGCAAAAACAGAGGCAGCCCACAAGTTAACAAAACGTCTTGAACAAGTAAAAGAAGTCTATGGCTTAAATACTGTTGCAGATGCACAAAAATTTGTTGAACCACTTGTTGCCCTAACCGATGAAGCATTCGCTGCACACTTAGAAGTAGTCAAGGGTTTTAAAGTTTCTACTAAAACTGATAATGCTAAAGCATTAGAAACAGGAACTCCTGTTGTAGAACCTGATTTAAATGTTGGTGCTAATAGTGGCAAAGATGAAGAAAAAAATGCATTAGCTTCTGAATTAAATGAATTCTTTGGTTTAAATAAAGAAACTGAAGAACCTGCTAAAGCATCAAAAAAAACCAAGGTTAAAAAGTAAAAAAGGAGATTAGCTGTGGCTTTAAAATCTGATCGCGAAATTCGAGCAACCAATATCCGCCATATTTGTGATACTACTGGCGAAGCTGGTGTGTTAATGATATTGAAGGGTACTCAACCATCTGGTCGTGGTGTGGGTCAAGGTATTAATGATTCTGCTCCTGTTGCTGTTCCATGTACTGGAACTCCCGCAAGTGGAACAAGAGTTCTTGGAGTTTTACTAGATGATGTTAAAAACATTGATCCAGTTACACAACATCGTAACTTCCAACGAACTGACCAATTACAAGGTGAAAACGTCTGCATCGTAACTGATGGTTTTGTAAGAACCAATAAAATCAGTGGTACTCCAGCAGCTGGTGATACTGCATATATTGGAACAGACGGTGCATTCGCAAACTCACAAACAAATAGTATTCCAGCAGTCGGTAAATTTGATACCTCAAAAGACACTGATGGATTTGCAATTGTAACTGTAAAAATTCCATAATTTATAAAACAAGAATAGGAGTAAGTAGATGTCTCGCTTTAGTAAGAATCCTGGACCTCGGATGACCGAGTTGCTTCAACGTGCTGGCTCTAACGAATTAACCATTCGTGCAGAAGCTACCCATCAACTCGCCAAAGCTTTAGAACTTCCTTTGCGTCAAGGCGTTCTTAAGGGCGACATAGTTGGTGATATTTATGAAAAAGAACCTCTTCAACCTGGTGTTGCTGCAGAATATCCATTAGATCTTCTAACCCCTGGTACTGAAGATGAATACGTAGCATATACGATCCCAGCTCAAGGTCGTATCCCTGAAATGCACGTACAAGGCGATTATGTAATGGTTCCAACCTTCGAAATTGGTTCCAGTATTGACTTCGCTACTAAGTATGCTCGTGATGCTCGATGGAATGTCGTAGGTCGTGCAATGCAAGTCCTAGAAGGATCAGTTGTTCGTAAGCACAATACTGATGCTTGGAGATGTTTAATTTCCGCTGGTTATAACCGATTCCTAAACGTCTATGACGATAAGGTACAACCCGGTTTCTTCAGTAAGAGATTAGTCGAATTAATGAAGAACGTAATGAGACGACAAGCTGGTGGTAACTCCACTTCAGTAAATCGTGGTCGCCTAGATCGTTTATATGTCAGTCCAGAAGCTTTAGGTGATATTCGTACTTGGGACGTAACACAAGTTGACCCAATTACTCGTCGAGAATTGTTTGTAGACGATGACCTAGATCGTATGAAGATTTTCGGTGTAGAATTACGATCAATCGATGAATTAGGTGTTGGACAAGAATTTGAATCCTATTGGGAAACCAAATTAAGTGCATCACTCCCAACTTATTCTCTATCTAGTGTTTCATATACTAAGTTAGAAATCATGGTTGGTCTAGATCTCTCCCACGATGGAGTCTTTATGAACCCAGTTCGTCAAGAATTCCAAGTCCAAGAAGATCCAACCTTCGCTCGTCAACGAAGAGTTAGCTTCTGGGGTTATGCTGAAGGTGGTTGGACAGTTCTAGATGGACGTAGAGTATTAATTGGTTCTATCTAAGATTGTTAGAAGATATGAACACTTAAATCAGGGACATGGGTTCCTGATTTTTTTTTATTTATATACACCAATTAACAATATTCATTCCTGCTTATTCCGGTGTATAAATTAGTAGACAATACAAGGTAAAATTATGCCAATTACATCATCCGATATTAAATTAAGACTATCTGTTACTACTGGTTCAGCTGGTGGATCAACTGCTCAGGGTGATCCTAATGCTTCTTTAGGTAAATATATATCAACAACTGATATTTCCGGTACTCCATTAAATAATTTATTTGATAATGTGAGTGGCGATGAAAATTCTATCGGTACTACAGATTATCGCTGTGTGTTTATTTATAATTCACATGCTTCTTTAGTTTATCAAAGTCCTAAAGTCTGGTTAAGTGGCTTCAGATCAACTGCTGTAGGCTCTACAGACATTATAACTGCTTCTGGTCATGGAATGGCTGATGCTGATACAGTTAGAGTAGAAGCTGAATATAATACAGATGCTATACCATCAAACTTAGTTAACTCTACTACTTATTATATAAGAGATAAAACTACTGATACATTTAAATTAGCATTAACTGCTGGTGGTGCTGCCATCGATATTGGTGATAGCTCTGGCTTCGCGACCCGTCAATTTGGTCATACTACAATGTCAATTGGTTTAGATCCAACTGGTATTATGGTTTATACTGGAGCTCCACCACAAGCAACTTCTATTTCTACTGAAACTGGCGTTCCTCCAGGCGTATCTTTTAGTTCACCAACTACAAAATCTGGTGGATTATCTCCATCAAACTTAACTGCTGGTTTTTGTCAAGCTGTTTGGGTTAAACGAGTACCATTAAATACTGGTGCTAGAAATGCAGATGGCGTCACTTTAGGTGTTGCGGGCGATACAGCTGCCTAATAGGAGACGAATATGGCTACTGCAGATAGATGTAAAGAAACTACTACAACAACAGGTAACTCAACTATAACTTTAGATGGTGCCGTTGTTCAACATCAATCTTTTGCTAATGCTTTTAGTGTTGGTCAAAGAGTACAATATGCTATTGTTGAACAATCAGGTGTTGATTGGGAAGTTGGTGAAGGTACTTTATTAACTTCTAATACCTTATCTAGAGATAAAGTATATTCTAGTAGTAATAGTAATGCTTTAGTAAATTTTGGTAGTGGAACAAAAGATATTTTTGCTACTATAATCGCGGAATTTGTTGAGCATGCTAGTTTAGGTATACAGTATGCAAATGCTAATGGTTGGAATATGTCTTAGATAAGGAAAATATATGGCTTCTGTAAATATTGATCCGATTTATTCTCGTGCCGGTTCTTGTTCAAATAATAATGCTACTGGTATGAATCAGTTGGTGTTAAATGCTGCTAATGATTATACTGGTATTGATGCTGACGTATCTTTAATTTTTACTGCCGATGCTACAAATGGATCTTTTGTACAAGGTATTAAATTTAAAGCTGGTGGTACTAACATTGCTACAGTGGCTCGTATATATATAAATAATGGTGGTGCTGCTACTACTGCAACTAATAACGTATTTATAGGTGAAGTTTCACTACCAGCAACTACCGCTATTGCTACTGCAGCAACTGCTGAAATATGGTTTCCATTAAATTTTGCTTTAGATCCTGGTTTTAGATTATATTTTGGTTTAGCTACTGCTGTTGCAGCAGGATGGGTTGGATTTGTAGTAGCAGGAAAGTACTAATAATATGGCTCGTTATTTATACATAAAAAATAATACTGTAGTTAATATAGTTGATAGTCCATATGCTATGCCAGATGTATCAGATATGGGTGAAGATATTATACCTGATCCTGGTGGAGTAAATTTTGGTGATACATTTAATGTGGCTACATATAGAAGTACTACTGCTAGAACTCCAGCTTCAAATATTATAGATGATACTGGATATTTAGGCAAATTATTTAGAGCAGAAGGTGCTGTTTTAGTAGATGAGATTAATGCTCTTAGACAATGGATTACTTCTTTTAAAGCTGCTGTAGCTGCTGCAACTACTTTTGCTAATCTACAAACTAGAGTTGCTGCCTTAGCTTCTGTGCCAGATCGTACATTATCTCAAGCTAGAACTGCTATACAAACTAAAATTACTTCTGGTTCTGTAGATTCATAAAAGAGAAAATAAATGTTAGATTTAGGACACCTATCAAACTCCAGTGCATTTATGAGTTCCTGTGGCAAAGGGGACTTACAAATTTTCACTACTCCATCTACAGTTACTAATTTACAATGGTCTACGTGGAAAAAACCTCGCGGATGCTCTATGTTTTATGCATTAATGTTGGGTGGTGGTGGTGGTGGTGGAGGTGGATTTAGTAGAACAACTAACGGTGATGGTGGTGGTGGAGGAGGAGGGGGATCGTCAGGTCAAGTTGTAATGGCTGGTCCTATATTCTTATTATCTGATATTTTATATATACAAGTAGGAGCTGGTGGAGCAGGAACGGTTTCTGGTGGTGGTACTGCTGGTAGTGGTGTTCGTAGTTATATTGCAGTATATCCTGATATAAATGCTAATAATGCTGTTTTAACTTGTTCCCCAACTGTTCCAACTGGTGGAGTAACTGGAACTGTTTTAGCTGGTGGTGGTGGTGGTACTGCTGGAACAATTACAGCAATTGCTAATCAATGTTTTAATGGACTCGGGTTTTTTCAAAGTATAGCTGGGCAAAATGGTACTGCTGGTGGAGCTCAAAGTGGTGCAAATGGTACAGCTTTAACTTTACCAACTACTGGAGCTTTTACTACTGGTGGAACAGGTGGTGGTGGTTCAACTGGTACAGATTTTTTGGGTGGAGCTTTTAGTGCAACTGCACAAACTTTAGTATCAGAAGCTAGACCTGCTACAGCCGGTACTAATGGACATGGTTCGGGTGGTACTCAATTATGGAAACCATTCTTTTGTTTTGGTGGTGGAGGTGGTTCAACAAATAATAGTGCTACTGCTGGAAATGGTGGTAATGGTGCATATGGATCTGGTGGTGGTGGAGGAGGAGCGGGTAATCCTGCTGGACGTGGTGGTGAAGGTGGAAATGGAATTATAATAATTTATTGTTGGTAATAATATGATAGATTTTGGGCATTTACCTACAGGTAAAGGTAATTTACAGATTTTTACTGTTCCATCAACGGTTACATTTTTGCAATGGCAAACATGGAAAAAACCTCGCGGATGCTCTATGTGTTATATGTTTCTAATGAGTAGTGGAGCTGGTGGTGGTTCGGGTGCCAGTGGTGCTGCCAATACTGATAGAGGTGGTGGTGGAAGCGGAGCTTCTGGTGGACATATATCAGGTATTTTTCCATTATTTTTATTACCTGACATTTTATATGTTCAGGTCGGATTGGGTGGAATGGGTGGTGTTGGTGGGACTGGTGTAAGTAGTATGGTTAGTTATGTTGTTGTATATCCTGCTACAACTCCATCACAAACTTCTAATAATACACTTATTGCTTCTCAAAATACTAATGCCACAGGTGGGGCTGCTGGATCAGGAGTTGGCGGTGGAACTGCGGGTGTAGCAGGATCTGCTATAGTAATTACTGCTTGTAATTTTATGAGTTTAGGATTTTGGCAAGGCTTTGGTGGACAAAATGGATTAGTTGGGGGGGCTCAAACTGGTGCAAATGGAGGAAATATAACATTTTCTACATCTGGTCAATTAACAACCGCTGGATGTTCTGGTGCTGGAGCAGGAAATACTAGTACAAGTGATTTTGCTGGTGGAGCATTTGTAACTGTATCTAATACTTTGCTAAATGAAATTGCTGCAAAAGCACCAGCGATTGGCACTTTTAATGGGAGCAGTGCATTACCTTGTTGGAAACCATTTTTTGGATTTGGCGGAGTAGGTGGTTCATCAAGTGAAGCTGGAAATGGTGGGAATGGTGGACATGGAATTTTTGGTGGTGGTGGAGGAGGAGGAGGAGCTGGTATAAATGGTGGTAATGGTGGAGATGGGGGGAATGGATTAGTAATCATTTACGCTTGGTAATTCTTATATAAGAGATAAATATGTTAGGGTTTAGTCCATTATCATCCACTCCTTTAAGTACATTAGGTAATAACCTAACATCTGTAACACTTAATACTTTATCTACTTGGAATGACTTAAAGAGAATAACTAAACAAGGTATTTGTACTTGGAATGATTTATATCGCATTTCTAAAAATAGTACTTGTAGATGGAATGAACTATATAGAATTACAAAAGGCAATTTATCTACTTGGAATGACTTAAAGAGAATAACTAAATCTGGTTTATGTACTTGGAATGATGCAGTATTAGCAAATGTTTATAAAACTGCACTATGTACTTGGAATGACTTATATAGGATTTCAAAAACTAATTTAGAGACATGGAATGATTTATATCGAGTGAGATCTGGATCTTATTCTAGTTGGAATGATAGATTTGTTATTAATATTAATAAAACTTGTACTTGGAATGATTTATTAGGTATTAAAACTAGATCAACTTGTACTTGGAATGACTTAAAGAGAATAACTAAAGCTGGATTGTGTACTTGGAATGAAATATATTCAGTACGACCACATATTCTTTGTACTTGGAATTTATCTGCTTTAGGCGATCCTGTAATACTTCATTTTTTGTGTACTTGGAATGATTTACAAAGAATTTCCAAAACAACCAATAATAATTATAATTTAAATTATAGAATTGGCAAACAATCTAATAGTACTTGGACTGATAAATCTAATATTTTAAATAATAACTATATTTCTTGGAATGATAGATTTAGAATTATTAAAAATAATCAAATAAGTTGGAATGATTTATTAAGAATTAACAAATTGATTTCAAACTCATGGAATTTGATATATCGTGTTAGTGGGAATAAAGTAGCAAAATGGGGTATAAATAGTGTAGTGAGACAATCATTATCAAGCAATTGGTATGATTTAATCAGTATAATTCGGAAATATCCTTCAGTTTGGAACGATTTAGTAAAAATTGCTAAATCTATTGATCAAAAGTGGGATTTATATACACGAATAAGTGTTCAAAGTTTATCTACTTGGGATTTAATTAGTAGTTTATTAGCTACTTTACTTATAGTAGAAGATTTAATTTTGAATAATACTCTAACTGAAGAATTGACTGGAAGATTTAATATTGTGGAAGATTTGTTATTAATAACAGAAGAAACTGGTGATTTATAATGGCTACTGAACTTCAAGAAGATTGTCTAGGATTGTCTGTAAATCCTACATTATTAAATCCATCAACTTTAGCTCCAATTGATCTTACAACCGCATCAGAAATATTATTTAGATTTTTAGGACCAACTATTGGTGCTACTGTTGTTGAAGTAACTGGTGCAGTCGATGCTGATCCAACAACTGGTAAGGTATATTATTCCAATACCAGCGATGAATTTTCTACTCCTGGAAACTGGAAGTATCAAGTAAAAGTAACTTTTGCTACTGGACAAGTATTTTATAGTAAAATTTCCAAAGTTAAAGTTAAAGCTAATTTAGGAACCACATAATGGCTTGGGATGAAGAAATAAATATAATGACTCGAACTTTGATTAATGATGCAGATGCAATAAAGTTCAGTGATGATAGAATCAACCAAGCTATTTTGGTTGCTATGAAATTCGTACAAATAGAAGTAAGCTTTGAACAGGTTTATACAGTTGATATAACTAATGAATCTGTTAGTCCGGATCCAACTGTTGGTGATGATAGAGATGATGGATTTGTGACTCTTGTGTCTGTTAAAACTGCTTGTATAGTTGATCAGGGTAGTGCATCGGATGCTGCTAGTCAAGCTATTAGAGTTAAAGACGGAGCAAGTGAAGTAGATTTAAGAGATAGTTTTAAGGCTAAGTTAGAATTATTAAAACGTGGTTGGTGTGCCTTTTATGAAGATCTAAAAACAGATTATGTATTAGGACAAAGAGGACGAGTATTGGGTGCAGCAGTTATGACACCATTCAGATTGTTTGCTGGATATGGTGCGGATGTTCCTTTTGCAAATGCAGGATTATTAAGACCTTTTAGCAGATAAGTGTGTATGCTTCTCTGCTGAAAATTGGAGAAAATATGGCAATTTATGTTTACCCTAGTGGCAAAACTTATACAGACGTAGATACAGTTCGGGTGACTATTGGTAAACCTGAATTGGGTACATTAACTACTTATACAAAGTTAAATGATCCAGTTACTCATCCAGATATTACTGGATTAAGTGGAGTGCTTAATGTTAGATATATTCATGATTCACAAAATCCTTGGGATAACCCTGCTATAACTGGATAAAATAATGTCTAAATTACATCAAGGCAATAATAAATTAAAAAAAGAATACGAACAAACTTATTTATATTTTAATTGCCTTGGTTGTCATTCAACACATTGTTTTGCTTATCCTTTATGGAATTGGAATATGAGTTTTGAAAATCCTACGGTTAGTCCAAGTATAAAAGTAACTTATCATGATAAAATTTGCCATCTTTTTATTAGGGATGGTAAATTGTGTTTTTGTAATGACTCTTGGCACCAATTAGCAGGAAAAGAAGTAGATATGGTTGATTGGGATAGTATTTGGTTTGCAGAGGATGAATAATGGGTGTTCTATTTACTTTAACTCCAGAAATAAAAGCAATTACTCAACAAGCTTTAGATGATTTGATCACTGAACTTGCTAAGGATTGTGTTTTATTGTATCCTCCAATAATGGAAGCCTGTACATCAAGTGGATATCATCAATTAAGTGGTGGATTTGTTCCACCCGGATTTAGTAGATGTCAATTTTGTGATGGTAGTGGTTTTCGTGAAGTTCAAACTACTGAAACTATTCAAATGACAGTTGTAGCTTCTCCTGCTCATTTTTATAGAAAATTGCCACGCAATATTGATATTCCTGATGGATTAATACAAACTAAATGTTATGCTGCTGATGTAGTTAAGATTAAACAAGCTAGAGAAATGCAATTACAACCAGAATTAGATGCATTATTAAGACCTAGATATAAATTAGTAGGTGAACCTATAGATGTATCTTCTATTATTCCAGGTCGCTATTTTATAGCAATGTGGGAAAGAATACAGTAATGGAAGCTATTAATATAACAGTTAATCCTGATTTAACTGGTTTTGACAAGAATATTTTAGAGGAATTTAAACAATTTGCAATTCCTCGATTAAATAAAATCAAAACTAAATTAGAAATTCCTGTTAAAAAAATTATAGCTGATGGTATGAGATCTACTGATCATTATGGATCATTAATTAGTGATAGAGGTCAACTAAGAGTAGAATTTGGTATTTTAGATAATAAAAAAGCTGTTGAAGATATTATTCAAGCTGTTCAATCTTCTATACAATTAGATGTTATTCCTCCAAAAGGAACTAGTTTGGGTGGAATTTTTATTGGAGCTTATAGAGATAATTTTAGTGATGCCTTATCTGCACAAGGCGCTCAATATATTTCTGTTAATAGTGCAGGTACTTCTACTTTAATTGAATGGTTAAAATGGTTATTGTTTGAAGGTGATGTAATTATAATAGCAGATTATGGAGTTTTTGGACACGCTAAAAAAGGTTCAAGAACTGGATCTCATATTATGGTTAAAACTAAAAAAGAAGCTGGAAAGTTACAACCTTGGAGAGTCCCACCTGCTTTTGCGGGAACTGTAAATCATAACTGGATTACTGATGCTGCAAAGTTTTCAGCAGAGAAGATTACAAGATTGCTAGAAGAAACTGGCAGAGAAGTGTTAAATGGATAAATATAATTTTCGTGGGAATTATACTCAATATGGTAATTATTTGTGGACCGATCAATTAGAGATAAATTTGATCTCTTGGTTGAATTGGGCGTTGTTGGGTATTGGTGCATTTGAAAATATACATAAGGATGATGCTGGTGTTTATGGTGGAGATCGTTCTAGACTCAGAGCAGCAATTGATCCGCGATATGCTACTAATAAAGTATGGCAGGCACATAGACCGGATTGGTGTTGGGAAAGTGGAATAGCTTATGGAACTCAACCAATACATGTTTCTGGTGTTTGGGTAAATAATTCATTTTATCCTACTACTGGATCAACTTATGCTCATTATATTGATTATCCATTAGGACGAGTTGTATTTAGTTCTGCTATTCCAGCAACTTCAATTGTTCAAGTGGAATACTCTCCAAAATATGTAAATATTAGAAGATCTGATGATCCTTGGTTTAAACAAGTTATGAATGGTAGTTTAAGAGTAGATGATACCCAATTTACTGCTACTAATCCATCTGGACAATGGACGGCATTACCAGAACAAAGATTGGTATTACCAGCATTAATTATTGAACCCGCTCTCCATATGAATTCTATTCCTTATGAAATGGGAAATACTTCAAGAATTCATGAAGAAGACTTTTTAGTACATGTAATAGCAGAAAATCCATTTGATAGAAATATTTTGACAAGTTTATTAAAAGATCAAAGTGATAAAAGAATTATTGGATTTGATAGAAATAGAGCTCCAATGCCTTTAGACATTTTTGGGAGTCCGACGCCATCTGCAATGACATATCCTCAATTGTGTGAGGCATATGACTTTCCACAAATTAGTATTAATAAAGTAGTTACAACAAATCAAGAACCTATTGGAAATAAAATTTGGTGGACTACAACAAGATTAACTTTAGAACTTGATGTTCCGTAATAGTTTATGGTGTATTTAACAATAGAAATATTATAAAGGTAGGATATAATGTCACTTAATCGTCGTGTTTACTATGCCAACCGAGTAGTTGGTGTTCAATCTTATGATTTAGGCGGAACCTATACAGCCGCTCGTGGTGTACAAAGCGTAGGCATTAATACCACTTTTAATCTAGAACAAGTGTTCGAACTTGGTCAATTAGCTGTTTATGAAAATATTGAAAACGTTCCTGACGTTGAAATAACTATGGAAAAGGTTTTAGATGGTTATCCTCCATTATGGACTTTGTGTACTCAAGGATCACCTGCTTCTACATTAGTAGGACGCTCAAATGCTAGAGCTAACGTTGCTGTTGGTGTCTTCCCAGATACTAATTCCACTGCTAGTGGTGGACAAATAGCACAGGTTATTTGTTCAGGTATGTATCCTAGCCAATTAGGATATGATTTTAACGTTGATGGCAATGCCCGAGAAACTATGAGTTTAGTGGGTAATAACAAACTTTGGAGTACTGGTAGTTTCTTATTTGCTGGTTATACCGCAACTAATGGTGTTACTGGAACTGATCCACGTGCTCCTGAAGGTGTAAACCGTCGACAAGACATGTTAATGCCAAGTTGTTTATTTCCAACGGATATTCACGGAATTAGTTCAAGTGGTACTAACAATGATACTGGTAGTGGTTGCTTTACTGTATCTATTCAATCTATTAGATTTTCAACCAACTTAGGTCGGTCACAAATTCTAGAATTAGGTCGATTAGCACCATACTTCCGATATGTAGAATTCCCTGTACAAACTTCAACTACTATCGAATTAATTGATAAAGAAGGCGAACAAGTTTCCGCTCTTGAAACTGGTATTTATTCTTATAACAGAAACGTTCTTGATCAACATATCAAGATTGTAATGCAAGAAGGTATTCAAATTGATATGGGTACAAAGAATAAGTTAAACAGTGTTAGTGAAAGTGGTGGTAACGCAGCTAGAGGTGGTGGTAATGCATCCTTAACATATAGTTATATTGGCTATAATGACTTTGATGTTAAGCATCCACTAGATCCAACAACTGGTTTAAGACCATAAAAATAATTCGCAGTTATTTTCGAGCCGTCCTAGATGGGCGGCTTTTTTATTTTATAAGATTAATATACCTTTTGGTGTATTTCTTTATAGGCACATCTCTTAAATCAATTATAATATCTGTGAACGATAAAGACCGCGAAAAGATTCTCTATAGAATTTTAGCAGGAAAAGAACGAGTTATATTAATCGATAATGGTGTTAAAAGACCATTTTGGATTAAAGCGCCTACAATAACTGATAAACTTATTTCCTGTGATATATATGATGAAGCATATTCTGAAGCCGTATTAAATGGATTGTATACGGAAGAAGAAGCTATAGCCTTTTTAGAAGAACGATTGACATGGAGAAGTGCTGATAAAAAGGATTTACAAACGGCTATTGATAATATTGATAAATTAAAAATTGGTCTTTATAAATCATTAAGGAAACGAGATAAAGAAGCTGCAAGATTAGGTTTAGCTAAAACCCGTGAACTCATTTCCACTCTTTCTGCTAAAAAATTTCAATTATCACATAGGACAGCTGAACACTTTGCGTCTACTGCTAAGATTAAATACTTGATAGGAAGATCATTATTTAATGAGAGAAATAAAAGAGTTTGGAAACACAATAAATTTTGGTTAGATCAATCTGAATTATTAGATAACGCCTATTATGCACATTTAGTAAATAAAATAACTGAAACACAAATAAGAGAATTGTCTAGAACCGATCCGTGGCGACCAATTTGGATATGTAAGTCGGTAGAACATTCTATGTTTGGTATATCTGCTTCTAATCTATCTGAGGATCAAAAATCATTAGTTGCATGGAGTAGATTATATGATTCTTGTTATGAAGATCAGGAAAGACCACCAGATAGTGTTATTGAAGAAGATGATATGTTTGATGGTTGGTTAATAGTTAAACGTAAAGAAAGAGAAAAAGACGTAAAGAAAAGTAAGTTTGAAGATGCTATTCAGAATGAAAAAATTGCCAATTCATCTGAGGTATTTGTTATGGCAGCGGCTCCAGGAGCTGCTGATCCAGGATTTACTGATGAAGAATTAGAAGAAATAGAAGATATGAATAGTCCGGTTGCATTAAGTATTAAACGTCAAAGAATGAATGTAGTTAAAGAATTGGGTGAAGTTAAAGAAGCTGATATGCCAGATACCAAACAATTCATACAATCTGAATTGAATAAAATGAGAGCTAATGCTAAAAAATAGCTTTGTTTTTACACCTCTAACCATATAATATTACAGTATAAGGAATTATAATTATGACAGTTAATAAGATTGAATTTAAAGTTGAAAAAGATGGTAAAGAAGTTATTCTAGCTGCCGTACGTCCAAATCAAGAAGTTAAACATCAAGCTGAAATGGAATATGCTAAAGCTTGGTCTAAATATGTTCGAGATGGTCTAATATTAGAAAGTACTTTATGGGATCATTTACGTAAGCAGAATATATGGGATAATGAAAAGCAAAATAGATTAGATGAGATTGATAAGCGATTAAATGAAAATCAGGATAAATTACCTGATGAAAAGGGCAAGGTAAAACAAAAGGGTGTTACTTTAAGTCAGGCTCGTGAAGCTGCTATACAAATGCGTATAGATCGAGTCCAACGAGTTAATTTACTAAGAGAAGTAACTAGATTAACCTCAAATACTTGCGAGGGTATGGCTAATAATGATAAATTTAATTATTTAGTTTCAAAATGTATTGTTACTGGCGATACTAATAATCCCTACTTTTTATCTTTAAAAGATTACCTTGATCGAGCAAATGATCCTACATCAGAAAAGGCTGCACAAGAATTCGCCACGCTTTATTATAACCACGATCCTGATTTTGACAAGAATCTCCCTGAAAACCAATTCTTATTAAAATATAAAATGTGTAGAGGGGATTTATCCTTAGTTGACAAAGATGGCAACTTGGTAGATATTGTAGGTAATAAGGTTGATGAGAATGGATTTGTAATAGAAGCTCCAAAGGTTGATGTGGAAACCTTTGAAATTGAAGATGACTGGAATCCAAAGCCTGTAGAAAACTAACAATAAATATGATGTTTCTCTGCTAAAATATAAGGGTTTAATAGCCCTTATTTTTATTTAAATATGGTGTATTTAATATTAGGTCATAAGGACATATCGTGTTTTTAATCAATGCTCAATTAAACTTAGATTTATCTAAAGGTTCTGGTTCCAAACTTAAAACTGAAGTTGAAGCTTTAATTGGTGGAATTAAGGGAAAAGTAAGTATTGAAGTTTCTTCTAAAAGTAAGCAAGATATTGCTGAACTTGCTAGAAATCTCGATGCACTACGTAATAGTATGAAGGCATTATCTTTAGAAAGTGCTAATGCTGCATCTACCATGAATAAAATGTCTGGTGGTATGAATAGTGTTAGTTCTAATACTAAAACTGCTACTAGTAGTATTACTGGAGCTACTGTTGCTACTCAAAGTTTAAATAAAGCAATGGGTGAAGGTGTTGATTTAGCAACTGCATTTGGTACTCAAGCTGGTTTAGCTGGTCGTAGATTTTTAGCCTTTACAGCTGCTACTACTAGTATGTTTACATTAGTCCGAGCATTAAAAGCTGGTGTGTCTGAAGCTATTGAATTTGATTTAGCAATTAATAAATTAAAACAGGTTTCTGATGAAGGAAGTAAAGGCGTTGCGAATTTACGTTCTACTATTCAGGATTTAGCAAAAAATTTAGGTGTATCATCCTTACAATTGTCAGAAGCTGCAACAGCATTTACACAAGCTGGTATTTCAGCTAGAGATTCAGCTAAAGCAGTAGAAGCCTTTGGATTAGCTTTATTAACTCCAAACTTTGGTAATGCTAAAAATACTATTGAAGGTATGATTGCCTTATACCAACAATTTGGTAAAGATGCTGATAATCTTAAAAATCAATTGGGTTCTATTAATGCTGTGGCGGGCGCATTCGCGTCTGAAGCAGAGGATTTAGTAACTGCTGTTCAGAAGGCTGGTGGTGTTTTTGCTACTACTGGTGGAAAGCTTGAAGAACTTTTGGCTATTATGACTTCTGTGCGAGCTACTACTCGTGAAAGTGCTGATAGTATTGCCACTGGTTTGAGATCCATCTTCACTTATGTTCAACGTACTGAAACTGTAGATGCTCTTAAATTATTAAATATTAATCTAAGACGTACTCGTGAAGAAGCCGAAGCATTAGGTGATGTTGATTTAGCAGAACAATTCGTTGGTCCATATGAAGCCATTCAAAGATTGAGTGCTGGTCTATCTAAATTACGTTCTACTGATCCTCGGTATTCACAGATTGTTGAAGATTTAGGTGGTGTGCGTCAAGTATCTAGAGTACTTCCATTAATCCAACAATTCGGTGAAGCCCAAAAAGCATTAAATGTGGCTCGTGTTGGTGCTGCATCTCTTGAAACTGCAGCTGCAATTCGTCAAGATGCATTAGTTACTAAATTAACTAAAATTCGAGAAACTTATCAACAATTAACTAATGATTTATTACAATCAAAGGGATTTAAATCATTGATTGATTTTATTGGTGAGACTTCAAATGCTATTGATAAGTTAGTTCGAACATTATCTCCATTATTACCTGTATTAGGTGGTTTAGCATTAGGTAACTTGGCTAAATTTGGTTTAACCGCTGGTGCTGCATTCGTGAGTACGGTTAAAGCTCCAAGTACAATCATACATAGATCATCCGGCGGTCCAGTTCCAGGATATGGTAATGGTGATACTGTTCCAGCTATGCTTGAAGGTGGAGAATATGTAATAAAGAAGGATTCAGCACAAAAGATTGGCTATGGAAATTTGAATTCCATGAATGCTAAGGGATATGCTAATGGTGGACAATTTAATATACCAGTATATAATACTGATCCATATGCTAAATTAAAATTATTAAATGGTCCTACTCCAACAATACAAAAAGTATTATCTAAAGTCAATGATATTGGTCTTAATCCCGAAGCATTAATAAATGCGATTGAGATAAATTCGAGCGCCATGATAGGCGGTGTACAGAATTTAGGAGCATTTTATCATAATAGAAAAGGTGTTGCAGTTAATAATATTGCAATATCACATGCTAAACCTTTAGCTAAAACTTCTACTTTTAGTTCTGTATTAGCTCATGAAATAGGTCATGGATTAGATTATAGTATTATAGAACAACTTGGTAAGAAAGGATATGTTAGTGATTTTTCATCACAAGTACCCGGAAGTGGTTTAGCATCTACTGGTAGTGATTATTTAGATAATCCTCAAGAAAAATTTGCTGATGTATTTGCGTCTTTAATTACTGGACAAGCTCCTGCTAATAGAAGACAAATTCCTTCTGAAGAAAAAATTGGATTAATTAATTTCATAAATCAGTTTGCAGAAAGATTACCAGGATTAAGAGCTAAAAAGTTTGCAACTGGTGGTTCTGTATTTGGTGGTAGTTCTGATGAAGATTCTGTTAATGCACGTTTAACTCCTGGAGAATTTGTTTTACGAAAAGCTGCCGCTGATAAAATTGGTCATAGTACTTTAGAGTATATGAATAAAAAGGGCAAGCTTCCAGGTTATGCCAAAGGTGGTAGAGTTAAACGAGATGAAGATGCACCTTTCAGATTACCAGATGAAGCTTATCAAAATGAAATAGATCCTAAATTTTTATTACAGAAAGCTACCTATACTAGTTTAGAATCTAAAATTGAAGATTTAGATAAAGCTTTTGGTGGTCTTGGAACTTTAGCAGAAAAAGTTACAAAAACTGTTAATAATACTATTGCTCAATTAAAGAATAAGTTTCCAAGAGCGGATGCTGAAAGTAGTCCGGCAATAGGTACTGGTTTAGCTAAAGCGGTTCAAGGTTATACTTTTACTGACAAATCTACATCTGGTGGTTTTCTTAATTTTATTCGTAATGGAATCATAAAAGATTTTAAGTCTGAATTTTCTAGTGATAAATTTAAATTAAGTACAGCTACTACAAAAGCAATTGAAGCTGAA
>Ga0184628_10000256_pt1 | contig 31293 bp, 36 predicted proteins | sample PLM4_5_b1_FD_133149 | JGI IMG/M metagenome (GOLD analysis project Ga0184628, IMG submission 133149) | Groundwater sediment microbial communities from an aquifer in East River, Colorado, USA - PLM4_5_b1 | ecosystem: Environmental > Terrestrial > Soil > Riparian zone | place: USA: East River...
TGTTGTCGCTCACTTCCCTGTTGCCTGGCGTACCCCTGCGATCGGCAATTGCAATAGTTCCCATCGCGAATGTCAGTGTTGCCGCGCGGGAAATCCTTGTTGGGCGGCCAGACCTTCCGATGATTCTTCTGACGTTTCTTGTCATGGTGGGCGTAGCGTCCTGGCTGATGCGCACAGCGAGGCAGATGCTCTCGCGTGAGGACATTATTCTGCCCGCACATGCGGAGCCCGCCGAATTCATCGGTGGCAGGGCGCTGTTTGGAAAACGCGTGTTGCGCTGGTTTGCGCTGATGTGGGCTATTGAGTTTGCCGCCGCCGCAAATGTGCCTCAACTGGCCTCACTCCAGCGTCAGATTGTGTTCAATGAAGTCTTCCTGATGCTTGGCGCCAGCATACTCATGATCAGAATCTATAAGCTGGACCTCCGCGAAACACTGTCGCTGCGAGCGGTAAAGCCGGTGGTATGGCTCGCGATTATCTGCGCGATTCCGACGGCAAACTCGGCCGCGGTTGCGGTATTCCGCCTTGCGAATATTTTCATTCCTGTTTCTGAAGAACTACTGCGCAGTACGTCGGAGAGCATCATTCCACCGGGAATACCGCAGTGGCAGCTCTTTGTCTTCCTTGCTGTGCTCCCGGCCTTGTGCGAAGAAATTGCGTTTCGTGGAATGCTGCTCAGCGGATTGCGGCACCGTCTTCGTCCGGTGACGCTGGCAATCACCATTGGCCTGGTCTTCGGAATGTTCCATATGACGCTGTTTCGTATCGCCCCCACAGCCGTACTTGGAGTGGTCCTGACAGCCATCGCGCTGATGACCGGGTCCATCTTCCCCGGAATGCTCCTTCACATGGGAAACAACGCGTGGGGTGTCTGGGCGGGACTGCACGATTTTGACCCCGACACCATGGGGCCCTGGCAGTTTGCCGCAATGCTTGCCATCTTCGCGCTATCGATGTGGATCATCTACCGGAATCGGGTGCGGCCCGGAATGAGCCATACACGTTCATAGCCAGCGCACCAAATCCGACCAGGACCAGAACGAAATGGATAAGGCCGCCGATGAACGGAAGGTTGATGGCGACGAATATCAGAACCAATCCAACGATCAAACTCAGCGCTACTGAGGACATGCGGTCACCTTGCGACGAGAGAAGCGTACGGCCAATGAAATTCGCAAGGGCGATCTTGGCCAGATAGATCCCCAGCAACCACGTTACAAATCCGACAAATGCAACCGGCAAGCCGATCAGTGTGATTGCGAGAATGAATGCTGCGACAGGCAATGCAAAAACCAGAAGAAATCCAACACCGCCCGACTTGAGGACGGAGACGACGTCGGGAAGGCCTAAATTTCTTAGCCTCGGGAAAATCAGGAGGAGAAGCATTCCTGCGATGAAGGCAGCCGCAACATGGAGCATCTGCGAAAAATAGAAACCGAACCTGGCGTATCGACTAGGCCCGGGTTTGGGCACATCGATAGTCTGCTTGCCACCAATTCTCGCAGCTGGATCGACATGGACCATCTCCGCCTTGGATACTTCCGCTTTCAAGTCCCCCGTAATATTTGCTGTTGGAAGAACATTTAGTACCGCGCCCTTGAATATCACATTGCGGCCGACGCTTCCGGCGATATCCGTCAGTCCGAATGCATAGAAACTATGGGCAACGGTTCCATTCATAAGGACCGGGTTGCCAAATCCCGCTGCATCTCCCCCGATGGTCGCGTTCTTCCCAATGTTGATCGACTGGCCGAAACCCACCAGGTTGCGGGCCACCTTGCCGTCAATCTGAACACTCTGGCCACCGGCAAGAATGCTGCCTTCGACAGCGCCCGTCACCTCGACGTTTGATGCAGCCGTAATGACGTTTCCCCTGACCGTTCCGTTAATCGTGACATTTCGCGCCAAGGCTATGAGATCGCCATTCACAGTTCCATTAATAACGACCGTGTCTCCAGTCGCGAGAAGGTTGTCGTCCACAGTCTGGTCGGCTGGAAGTGTCATGACCTTATTCTCGCCGGCGATACGCACGTCCATGGCGAATCCTGGAGTCGCAGATACAATCACCAGGAGCAACCCCAGTGTTGCCACCATCGCTCCTTTGCCAATCGACCGCCGGACCAACGTGATCGCACCTGCAGATATCAAGACAAAAAGAGCAACGAAGCTCAGACTGTCCATAAGCGACGTCATTTTGGAAACTCCTTCTGAGGCAAGAAACGAAATGCTGCTCATCAGCCAATTCATACGGCCAGACAGGTTTGAAGGATCGAGCCAGCCCAGATTCACAGGAATGGACGGAAGGGACAGATTTTCGGGCGAAGAGATTGCGATTTGGATCAAGGTCGCCAATCCGATGAGAATGCCACCGCCCTTCAAAACGTCTGCGGGACGCGCGGTTCGCGCAACCGGACGCGAGCCCAGAACCGGTATGGCGGCTTCGGCAGGCTCCGGCAGATCAATCTCCTGTATGCACGCAACCAGCAGCCGATTTTCTTCACGAAATGCCGCAGCCATCGTTCTGCACTGCTCGCAGCCCTCCAGGTGTTCTTCGACCTTACGGAATTCCAGATCCGTCAACTCCCCGTCGATAAAAACCGAACACCTGAATTCAGTGAGACATTCCACGGTATTTCTCCTTTTGTAGCTTCTGACGCAGTTGCTGCTTGGCTCGAAATATCAACGTTGCGACCAGATTTCGAGTCAGCCCAAGAGCCGCTGCGATCTCGTCGTAACTCATCTCGTTGTAGTACACGAGAACAAGCGGTACGCGATACTTGTCTGCCAGCTGTGCCAGGGCTGCGCGGACATCATTCCCCCGTTCTGCAGTCAATATCTCCGTCAACGGACCAGGGCCACGCGACGGTGAATCCAGACTCTCCGACGACGCAAGATCGAAAAGTCTCTTTTCGGTTCCCCGCCGCCGCAACACATCGATGCAATAGTTGGTAGCGATCCCGGACAGCCAGCTCGAAAGAGGAAGTGACGGATCGTAGGTTGAAATTCTGGCCTGAGCACGCAGAAACACTTCGTGAGCGGCATCTTGAGCGGCATCCGCGGAATTCAGCAGATACCTGCATAACCGGAGCACACGGCCATGCTGCGATTCGTAGATGACTGTAAAATCCTGTTCCGAATTCTCCATAGGTACTGAGGGTTCCATCAGTGCAGACATGCTTTTACTACGAACCGCGGCTTTGGAAATTACGAAAAATCAGTACAATCCCGAATCATGATTTCAAGTCACGAGGTCCGCTGGTTCCTTGAAGGCAGTGTCGAACAGCATCCGGCACTGCGGGGATGGGTGGAGGAAGGCGCTTCAGATCCAAAATGGATCGGCCGGCTGGGCCGGAAACCGGATGCCTATCTGGTTGTACCGGGCGCCACGGATATGGGCATCAAGTGGCGCGAAGGTCAACTGCAGATCAAGGGACTGGAATGTTCCATGGGAACGCAGAAGTTCTCAGGAGGCCACGAAGGCAGGGTGGAGCGCTGGATGAAGTGGGGCTATGCGGGCAAGTCCATTGGGGATGCGTTCACCCCCTGGTTCACAAACGTGAAGGCCGAACCGCGAATTGTCGAGGTTCACAAGACCCGATGCCTGCGCAGAGTGCGAATGAACCCATTTACGCCGACTCTGATCGAAGTCGACTCCAATACCCTTATCGACCGCGGAGGCGCACTGGAAGTCACCGATTTGCGCGTGGGGGCCCACGCCTACACTTCGGTCGCGTTTGAAGCATTTCCGAATGATTCCGGAATGCACAGCGATTTCAGAGGATTCCTGAATACTTTTCTCGGAAAACTGAGCGGAGTGGAACTGTTGGAATCCAACTCCATGAGTTATCCGGCATGGCTGCAGACGCTGGAATAAACCCCTCGCCCTGTGAGAGGGATCACTTATCCCAACCGAACTTCCCGGCGTGAGAAAATGATGCAACCGAGGATAAAGAAGATCGCGCAGTAAAGCAGGTTTTCAAGCAGAGTTTTCGACAACGCGCTGCGATCGAGCGCCATCGTCGCATCGACACTATTAACGAACACACTCTTGAAGCCTGGCGGAACGATCCAATTCAAAACAACTCCAAGCAAGTGCCGCCACTGAATCGTTTCGCCTTTAAGCAACGTCACGAAATCCGGGATGAAATACATGACGAACGAAACTCCTGCGGCCGCCATCCAACTTCCGATGGTTCCCAATGCAAGGGCGATGGCGCTATAAAGCATGATCGAGACCATGGCATGTAAAAGAGCCATCCACAACAAGCTGGAAAAGTGGAACCCGAGATACTGTCCTGCCGCTAACTGTATTGCGACGCCAACTGAAGGGAGAGGGATTTTCGAAACATTTCCCCGATTTGACCCACAGTCGGATGTACTCCAATGCCCCCATGCGGGCGGGTCACTAGCGAACCTTTTTCACACCTTTGAAGACGATGGGCTGCTCGCTGTAGTTGCTTACGGAGATGCTCTTTGCTGTGGCGTCTTCGGCAATTTTACCGGTCAAGGTCGTGCGGCCTTCGCCGTCTCCCTTATCATTCAGCCGAAATTCAAATACAGTGAGTGGCAGGTTGGTTGGCGTGGAAGTTCCGGTCGGCTTCCACCATTGTTCGCTCCAATTGCCAAGACGACGATCTGTCGCGAAAATAATGCGCTCGCCACCTTCCGGCAATGTCATGCGGTAGGCGAATTTGATGGAGTAACCCGCGCTTTCGGAAGTCCAGAGGATTCCAACGCTGCCTGTTTTTTGCAACGCCGCGGCCAATGCGCTTTCGGGAGTTTCCGGAATTACTTCCACAGGAGCTGCCGGAGCCCCGCCGCCTCGGCCGCCACGTCCTCCTGCTGCGGCCCCTGCTGCAGCAGGAAGTGGAGGTGCTACAGCAGCATCGGCTGCAGCTGCTGGGGCAGCGCCGGCGGCAGGCGGATTCCCACCGCGTGCCCCTCCGCCTCGCCCAGCTCCACCGCCGCGTGGAGGGGCAGCGGCATCGGCAGGGGGTGCGTCACCATTGGCTGGCGGGGCCGGCGGGGCCTGTGGGGGCGCCGCGGCTGCGCCGCCAGCTCCGCGACCTCCGCCTCCTCTTCCACCACCGCCACCCACGGCTGCACCACCCGCCGCGGCCGGAGCCGCGGTCTGCGCCACAACGGGAGGGGCTGGCGGATTCGGATGAAGCCAGGCATTTAGCAGCTGGTCGCGATCCGCGTCTGTGGACCACTTCAGCACTTCAATTCGAACGGCGTCACCAGCTCCACTGACATTGCTTGTGGTAGCGGTGTAGCGCGCGACAAGCGCTGGAGTCTGCGCTGTCAATAGAACGGAAGCAACGACGATGCCAATCGATACAATCACTACGGTAAGCCGCACTCGAATTGTTTTGGTCCGCACAGGGAACCTCCTTCACGTAACTGAAATTGGGTCGTTATTTCACTGCCGCCAGTCCCTGGCTGACTTCAATGGAAGTTCCCCAGGGATCGGTGAGCTGGATAACCGATAGATTGGCCGCGGCTGAAGTGGCAACCACTCCTGTACCATCAAACTTTCCGCCCGCATCCTGATATCTCTTTACGAAAGCCTGGAGATCCTTCACCTCGAAACCCAACAGCGCGAGCGAATGCCCTTTTAAGGGAGCTATGGGATCTTTCGTTTCATGAAAAACAATTCGCGCACCGGGAATATCTCCAACTGTGTCCGATCCACTTCGGCTGAGTTTTGCGCCAAACCATTTTGCGTACCAGGCGGAAACTTCCGCAGCGCTGGCGACGCTCATGACAAGTCCATCAGAAGCGACAGGAGCCGCCAGATTCTTGTCCTCGATGATGCGAACCTGTACATCATCGGGACCAAGCAGCGTCACATCCTTGTATTCCTTCATCGGCTCGATTCCAGCGGCCTTCCATTTCGGAAGCGCTTCCTTGAGATCCTTCACTTTGAAGGTGATGAACTCCACTGTTGTTCCGTGGTTGCCGCCCAGCGATGGGGGCGGAGGAGTCCCCCGTGGCGCGCTGATAAAAAGAAGAACGCCGGGAAACTTCATCAGCTTGATCGTCGCAAGGGCCGACGGCTCGCCGCCGAGCGCCATCCAGAACTTGCTCGCTACATCCACATCCTTCGCACGGAAGATATGGTGACCTGCGGAAACGCCCTCGGCGTTGGGAGTTGGAAGCTGCGCGACAACGGTCAGTGCAGACCAGAGTGCGAGCGTCACGATAAGTAGGGGTTTCACAGTGCGCGCGATCATATATCACCGTGGTCGCTTAGGCAAAACAAGCGGAGCCTTTGACAAATGTCAGGCAACCTTCAAGATCCGTTCGATAGAAAGCTTCCTGGCTGCTTTCCAGGAGACGGGTCAGTTCCCGGTTCTCCCGGTTGAGACTTTCAATGTCCTGGGGTACTTCAGCTTTGTCGTACATGCAAGATGGCCGACATAATAGTCCCGGGGCAATTCCCGAAGCCATAAATGTCGTTTTGAAGGCACCCACTTCTAAAGCGGCTCGGCTATCGCGAGCGAAAGAAATTCCTCAATGGTTTTTGATTTCAGATCCTCGCCGGAGCGAAGACGGACAGCGACGGCATTGCCTTCCTGTTCGCGATCGCCCACAACCAGCATGAACGGAATCTTTTGCATCTGCGCCTTGCGTATTTTGGCATTCATGCGGTCTTCGCTCTGATCGAGTCCAACACGCAAGCCAGCCTTTTTCAGCCGCGCCTGAACTTCAATGCAGTAATTCACGTGCCTGTCCGAAATCGGAATGAGCACCGCCTGGACCGGGCTCAACCACACCGGTAAAGCACCCCCATGGTGTTCCAGCAGCAAACCGAAAAACCGTTCCATGCTCCCAAGCAGCGCACGATGAATCATGAATGGCCGATGCGGCGCGCCGTCTGCTCCTACGTATGTCAGATTGAATCGCTCCGCCATATTGAAGTCGAACTGAATCGTGCTCAGCTGCCACGGCCTGCCAATGGCGTCTTTCACGATCAGATCGATCTTCGGGCCGTAAAACGCGCCGTCTCCGGCATTCACGTGATAGGGAATGCCGGACTTCTTGAGCGTATCTTCCAACGCGGCTTCAGCGACATCCCAGTCTTCCTCACGCCCGACGCGTTTTGGGGGCCGGGTACTGAGCAGCAACTCAAAGGTCTCGAAGCCAAACGCACGCAAGATATCGAGACTGAACTGCAAGACCCGGTCGATCTCCGCGGGCATCTGTTCCGGCGTGCAAAACAAATGCGCATCATCCTGCGTGAATCCGCGCACGCGGGTCAGTCCATGCAAAACGCCGCTCTTTTCAAACCTGTAAACCGTGCCCCATTCCGCCAGCCGCATCGGCAATTCGCGATACGATCGCACGCCGTTTCCAAAAATATTGCAGTGGAACGGACAGTTCATTGGCTTCAGGTAGTACTCCTGTTCGTCGATCTTGATTGGCGCATACATGTTCTCTGCGTAGAACCCAAGATGGCCGCTGGTTTCCCATAGAGTCGCTCGCCCGATGTGCGGCGTATAGACAAGATCGTATCCGGATTCGAGATGCTTCTTCTTGCAATAGTCTTCTGCAAGATGGCGGATCAGCCCACCCTTGGGATGCCAGAGGATCAGTCCTGCGCCGACTGTATCGGGCTGAATGCTGAACAGGTCCAGATCCTGACCAAGTCTGCGGTGATCGCGTTTCTTCGCCTCCTCAAGGCGAGTGAAATAATCCGCGAGTTCCTTCTTCGTATCGAACGCCACTCCGTACACGCGCTGCATCTGCGCTCGTGCCTGGTCGCCGCGCCAGTAAGCGCCGGAGACCCGGGTGAGCTTGAAACTGCCAGGCTGAATCTCGCGGGTGGTTGCAACATGGGGACCGCGGCATAGATCCGTAAAAGTTCCGGTCTTATACAGGGTGATTTCGTTAACGCTTTCACCGACGAGATTTGGATCATTCAGTTCTGAAGCAATCGTAGTCCCACGGGTCTTGAGATCGTTCAGCAGTTCCACCTTGAAGTCCTGATTCATTCCCTGAAACTCAGCAATAGCGGCATTGGTCGGCATTTCGGAACGCTCGAATCGAAGCCCCTGCTTCACCTTTTCTGTCATGCGCTTCTCAATGGCTTCCAGATCTTCGGGCGTCAAGGTACGTGAAAGCATGACGTCGTAGTAAAAGCCGTCTTCAATGACGGGCCCGACACCGAACTTTGCTTCGGGAAACAATTCCTGAATGCTGGCTGCCATCAGGTGGGCCAGAGAATGTCGCTTGGTATCCAATGGTTCGTTTTTAGACATAGTTTTGCTGAACTGCGGATTTCGAGTTAAGGATTGCGAATTTCCCCCTTTCGGGGGTCACGTGAAAAGTAATTGGCTCTGCTTTTCGATGCCAAGCAACTGCTGTTTGAGGTGGAGTCCGCCGGCGTAACCAGTCAGAGAACCGTCCGCACCCACGACGCGATGGCAGGGAATGACGACGGCAACAGGATTTTCGTGGTTCGCCATGCCAACGGCTCGCGCCGCCCCGGCCTTACCCAGCGAACGGGCGATATCGATGTAGGAACAAGTAGAACCATAGGGGATTTTCCGCAATTCGTCCCATACTGCAATTTGAAAAGGCGTCCCCTGAACGTCGAGGGGAAGATCGAATTGCGTCCGTCTGCCTTCAAAATACTCCTGAAGCTGTTCAATCGCCTCGTGGTTGGCCGCATCGTCGAAGGTCCCGTCGGAAGGCATGTTCAGTCCAAATCGAACGGATGCGAGGCCCCTCTCGGTCGACGCCAGAGTCAAAGTGCCGAGCGGCGAATCCATGATTGCATAATGGACATCGTTTACCATGGCAGGTAGAGTAACCCAACCCCGTCCGTAAAGGCGTGATTGAAATCACTCCTGTTATTTTGTTAAGGTTGTCGTTTGTCTTTTGCGGAAATTTTTAGGAGGTCCAAACCATCGACAAAAACATAAGGGTGAACCATCGAATCCGGGCAAAGGAGATTCGCGTTATCGATGATAACAATGAACAGCTCGGAGTTTTAACACCTCCCCAGGCAATGAAGATTGCTGAAGAACGTGGATTGGACCTGGTGGAAGTCGCACCCACTGCAAACCCTCCGGTTTGCAGAATCATGGACTACGGCAAGTATCTCTACCAGCAAAACAAGAAGGAACACGAGGCGAGGAAGCATCAGAAGAACATCACGGTCAAGGAAGTGAAATTTCGTCCGAATACGGACGAACACGATTACGAATTCAAAAAGAATCACATCATCCGCTTCCTGACGCAGGGCGATAAGGTGAAGGCGGCCGTCTTCTTTCGAGGTCGTGAAATTGTGCACCAGAGCATTGGACGCGCCATTATTGATCGGTTGATTGCAGAACTGGCTGAAGTTGGAGCAGTGGAAGCCAGGCCGAAAATGGAAGGACCGAATTTGATCGCGATCTTTGCTCCGAAGAAGGCGTAGCGACAAGAGAAACAAAATGAACCAGAAGTTGAAAACACACAAAGGCGCAGCCAAGCGCTTCAAAGTCACCGGGACGGGGAAGATCATTCGTCATCATTCATTCGCCCGGCATATCCTGACGTCAAAATCAGCCAAACGAAAAAGGAAACTGGGCAAATCCGCTGTAATAACGGACGCCGATACGCCAGCCGTGCGTAAGATGCTGCCGTACGCCTAGTAAAATGAGCGGAGCGAATGCGAGCCCGGCAGGGCGAAGCCATCAGAGTTAGAGAAGGAGTTCACTGTGCCCCGAGTTAAACGTGGAACGAAACGCCACGACCGCCGCAAAAAAATTCTCAAGCTTGCGAAGGGTTATTACCTCAATAAGAGCAAGCTCTATAAATTCGCCAAAGAGTCCGTCGACAAGGCGCTCGTATACGCCTACCGGGACCGGAAATCACGCAAACGTGACTTCCGCCGGTTGTGGATCATCCGCATCGGCGCCGCTGCCCGGCAAAATGGCCTCAACTACAATCAGTTGATTCATGGGTTGAAGGCCGCCGGAGTGGAACTGGATCGAAAGATGCTTGCAGACATTGCGCTGCAGGATCCGGCTGCATTCACGAACCTGGCGGAAACCGCTAAAAAGGTTGTTGCTGCATAAGGTCACCACAGACTATGGAACCTGGGTTTAGAAAATGTCCTCGAGTGATGGGATCGGCCAGCTTCGTTCCATTGAAGACCAGTTTGACCGCGAGTGCGCGGCTGTGGCTGATCTGCGGACGCTCGAAGACATTCGCAATCGATACCTGTCCCGCAAGTCTGGTCTACTAACCACACAGCTCCAGAACCTGCGCAATATCCCCACCGCCGAACGCGCGGCGTTCGGCCAGGCCGCCAACCAGATCAAAGGGAAAATCGAATCCACGCTGGAACAGTTGGACACACGGCTGTCCGGAGTGGAGAAGAACGCCGCTCTCGAGCGCGAGCGTCTGGATACTACTCTCCCGGGCAATCGGAGACGACTTGGACATCGGCATCCACTCACTAAAGCTCGCAGGGAAATCGAGGACATCTTCGTGGCTATGGGATACACGGTCGAAGACGGTCCCGAAGTCGAGAGCACTTACTACACGTTTGACGCCCTGAACATTCCAGACGGCAATCCGGTGCGGGATCCAAAGGACACGTTCTACATTGGAAAGGACGTCGTACTTCGCCCCCACACTTCCCCTGTTCAGATACGCACGATGGAAAAGATCAAGCCACCAGTGCGAATCATCTGTCCCGGACGCGTCTATCGTCGCGATCCCGCAGATGCAACCCATACCCCCATGTTCCACCAGATCGAGTGTCTGGTCGTGGACGAAGGGATCACCTTTTCGGATCTCAAGGGAACTCTGGAACGATTCCACAAGCAATTCTTTGGAGAAAAGACCGAGACGCGATTTCGACCGAGCTACTTCCCTTTCACCGAACCGAGTGCGGAAGTGGACTTGTCCTGCGTCTTTTGCGATCGGTCGGGATGCCGCGTCTGTAAGCAGACGGGTTGGATAGAGGTCATGGGATCAGGGATGGTGAACCCCAAAGTATTCTCGTATGTCCATTACGACACGGAGAAATACACCGGGTTTGCATTCGGGCTCGGTATTGAGCGGTATCACATGCTGAAGTACGGCACGGGGGATATTCAGTTGTACTTCCAGAACGATTTCAGATTTCTGGAACAGTTCTGAGAGAAGTCAGAACGGTCGATAAGCCATGCTTAACTCGAATCTTGAATATTTTTCAGAACTGTATTCCCTCACCCGCCGCTTCGCGGCACCCTCTCCCTTCAGGAGTGGGATATGAAAATCAGTCTGAATTGGTTGAAAGAGTTCGTGGACATCCCGGTTGACCCACGGGAACTGGGCAGGAAAGTCACGAACGTTGGCCTTGCTGTCGACGGCATGGAGCCGCATGCGGGCGACATTGTCTTCGAACTGGACATCACGACCAATCGCCCGGATTGCCTGAATCATCTTGGAGTCGCAAGAGAGATCGGCGCGATATTCAGAACCGCAATTCGCAAGCCACAATTCAATCTTCGCGAATCTCCGAATAAAACCGCGGACGTTATTTCCGTATCGATCGCCGATCCGGATCTCTGCGGCCGCTACTGCGGTCGATACATCGCCGGCGTGAAGATTGGTCCTTCACCGGCCTGGCTCAGCCAACGCCTCGAAAGTGTTGGCATCCGCTCCATCAACAACGTTGCCGACGTGACGAACTACGTTCTGATGGAACTCGGCCAGCCACTGCACGCATTCGATGCCGACACTCTCGATGGACATGAAATCATCGTCCGCCGCGCAGGCATCGGTGAAAGCATGACTACACTCGATGGCATCGAGCGCTCCCTGAATCCCTCCATGCTCGTCATCGCAGATGGAAGGCAAGCTCTGGCTCTCGCGGGAATCATGGGAGGAGCCGAAACTGAAATCTCCGCGAAAACAACCAACGTGTTTCTGGAAAGCGCCCACTTCAATCCCAAGACCATCCGAAGCACTGCGCGTTCTCTTGCCATGAATACGGAAGCGTCGTACCGCTTTGAACGCGGGGCCGACCTGGAAATGGCACGCACGGCCTGCGACCGTGCGGCAGCTCTGATCCAGGAACTCGCAGGCGGCAAAATTCTCGATGGGCTGATCGATGTGTATCCCGGCAGGGTGGAGCCGACGACGGCTACGCTGCGCCGCGCTCGCATCGAAAAATTTCTTGGAGCAGCCGTCGAAGACTCCAGCGTGGATGCCATTTTTTCGCGGCTCGAATTCAGTGTGACGAAAACGGCCGCAGGTTGGACCGTCAAAGTCCCCAGCTTTCGCGGCGACGTCCAGGGCGAAGAAGATCTTCTGGAAGAGGTCGCCCGGCATCACGGCTACGACAGATTCCCAGGAACTTTGCCGGCATGGCGGGGCCACGGCGCTTCACTCCCGCTCGAATCCGAAGAACGGCGGCTTCGCAATCTGCTGTCGAACAGCGGTTACAGCGAAGTCATAACGTATTCGTTCAGCAATGAAGAAACCGAGCGACGTTTCCGACCGGATATCGCGCCTGTCCGATTTCAGAACCCGATGACCGAGGATGCGACAATCCTGCGTACTTCGCTCATTCCGGGAATACTCGAAACATTTCTGTGGAATCTGAATCGCGGCATTCATGATCTGCAGTTCTTCGAACTGAGCAAGGTTTACAGCAAGGCCGGCGAGAGTCGGGCATTGATCCTTGCGGCATGCGGAGTGTTGCGCACGCACAGCGTGCACGAGGCCAGTCGCGCCTTCACATTCTTCGATCTCAAAGGAGATGTCGAAAGCATCCTGGATAGTTTTGGCGCTCCAATGGAATTGAGCTCGGAGCGAGTTCCCGCCTATTACCACCCCGGACGATCCGCGAGATTCGGAGATCTCGCCGTATTCGGCGAAATTCATCCGGAGCAGCTGGAAGCACTCAAAATTCGCCAGCGTGTCTTCGTCGCCGAAATCGATGTCGACCGTATTCTGTCCGGAACTTCAAGACGTTCGGTGCAGGCGATTCCGCGATTCCCTGCCATCCGGCGTGATTTTTCTTTCCTCCTCGACAAAGGGACCCAATATGCCACCGTTCAACAGATGATTGCCGATGTCGGCATACCGGAGCTGACTCGCATTGAACCATTCGACCGGATGGAATCCGGGCAGTTCGCAAACACAAAGTACAGCCTCTCGCTTTCGGTGATATATCAGTCCACGGATCGCACATTGACTGATACTGAAGTGGAAGGCTTTGATCGCAGAATTCTCGACGTCCTGGAACAGCGTCTCGGCGCACAATTGAGGAAGTAGAATGACACCTTCGGCTATTGATAGATTTACGGAACTGGAAGCCCGCATCGTTCGCATCGTTGAACTCGTTAAGACCACTCGTCTGGAAAAGGCCGCTTTCGAAAAGGAACTCACGATGACACGCAAGAGCGTCGAGCGGCTTGAGCGTGAAATCGAGGAATTGAAGCAGGAGCGGGAAATGGTGAAGAATAGAATCGAATCCCTGCTCGATAATTTATCGGAAATCACCGAGGAGTCTGTTGTCTAAACCCAGGCCGCGCAGCATTGATGTCGAGATATACGATCAGAAATACTCGATCGTGCTGAAATCCGCGATTTCAGAAGAAGAGTTTCGGGAGCTTGCCGATCTTGTCGATACGCGGATGCGCGAGATCGCCGCGGTTGCCAGCACGCCGGACTCTCTGAAGATCGCAGTCCTGACCGCCCTTCATCTCGCCCAGGAACTCCGGGAACAACGCGAATTTGCCGAACAGGAAGCCATCCTCTGCAGGAAAACCGACGCCTGGACACGAACGCTGGAACAGCTGCTTGGCAAGTAGTAGTCCCTCTCCTGGAGGGAGAAGGTGGCACATCAAGAGCCATCAACGGATGGGCACCGGGTGGCGGTAACGAGGCTGTCTCAGTATCTTCATTTGACCCATCGTGGCCGGTTCCTTACAATAGGCGAACCCTGCAAGGTTCGTGATGGTCTCAACTAATTTTGAACCAATGCTTATTTGATAGGGTGTCCGATTCTCGGCGTGGTGTGTGGGTCTGGTCTTCTTCGGAAGGCATCAAGATCCCCTAAAGCGTCGATAGGGTGCCCACCTGTTACGGCAGGTTCAAATAGGTAGGGCCACACGGCCAAGCGGGGTAACAAAATTTCTGCAAGTCCGGCGTCCCCCAAGCCTTAGAAAGTTCGAGTTTCAGTATCCGTGAAAATTTTATTCATTGGTGACACGGTGGCCCGTGCGGGCCGTACCATGGTGCACGACTGCCTGAAGCACCTCAAGGAAGAGTACGAAGTCGATCTTACCGTTCTCAATTGCGAGAATGCGGCGGCGGGATTCGGCGTAACTCCCACCATTGCCGTCGAGTTTCTCGATTGGGGAGTGGACGTCCTGACTTCCGGCAACCATATCTGGGATAAGAAAGAAATCTTCCCCTATCTGGACAAGCACCCGAGAATCCTTCGCCCTGCAAATTATCCACCGGACAACCCCGGACGAGGCTGCATGGTTGCGAAGACGAGGGCCGGCGAGGAATTTGCGGTTCTCAATCTTCAGGGCCGCGTATTCATGCCGACGACAGACGATCCTTTTCGCGTGGCGGACGCGGAGTTGGCAAAGCTCTCCAAAGACGTGAAGGTGATATTTGTCGACATGCATGGCGAAGCGACGTCGGAGAAAGTCGCGATGGGGTGGTACCTGGATGGACGCGTTTCAGCCGTAATCGGGACCCATACGCACATTCCCACAGCGGATGAGATGATTCTGCCCGGAGGCACGGCATATCAGACCGATGCGGGGATGACGGGACCGTTTATGTCTGTCATTGGCGTGATGAAAGAAGATGTGATTCACCGGTTCCTGACGCAGATTCCGGTGAAGTTTGAGTCGGCATCGCAGGACGTGCGGCTGAACGGGACGCTGATCGATGTGGATTCGTCCACGGGCAAGGCACGGAGTATCGTAAGGATTAATAGGAAGTAGAAGCAAACAGGGGCATCAAACTGCACCCTCACCTGGCGCCCATTACTTGAAGGGCCGCCCTCTCCCTTCGGGCGAGGGATCAGATACAATAGGAACTCCATGTTTGAATCACTGTCGGAAAAGCTGCAACGCGCATTCAAGAATCTGAAGGGCGAAGGCCGCTTGAGCGAGCAACACATCGATGACGCGCTCAAGGAAATCCGCATCGCTCTGCTCGAAGCCGATGTGAATTTCAAAGTCGTCAAGCAATTCACCGACGCCGTGCGGGCAAAGGCCGTCGGGCAGGATGTGCTCCAGAGCCTCAGTCCGGGCCAGCAGGTGATTAAGATCGTCCGCGACGAACTGGTCGACATGCTGGGCGGCGAAAATACCCGCATTCACTTCACCTCTCAGCCTCCAACGGTCATCATGCTGGTCGGTCTTCAGGGCGCCGGCAAGACTACTTCCGCAGGAAAGCTGTCCAAATGGCTTGCGAAGAACGGGCATCGTCCAATGCTGGTTTCCGTCGACGTCTATCGCCCGGCCGCCCGGGAGCAGTTAAAGGTAATTGCACGCGACATTGGCGTGAAGATCTGGGAAGGAGAAGCGGGTGACAAGCCACTGTCTCTGTGCCAGAACGCCTTGCGCGAAGCCCGCAACACCGGACACGACGTGCTCGTCATCGATACCGCCGGGCGTTTACATATTGATGAAACGTTGATGAAAGAACTTGGCGAGATCAAAGCCATGATCCAGCCTCACGAAATTCTGTTCGTCGCCGACGCCATGCTCGGTCAGGACGCCGTTAAAAGCGCGCAGCAGTTTTACCAGCAGCTGGGATTCAACGGATTCATTCTCACCAAAATGGACGGCGATGCCCGGGGCGGCGCCGCCCTTTCCATCAAGCAGGTTACCGGGCAACCTGTAAAGTTTGTGGGAACCGGTGAAAAGTACGACGCGCTCGAGCTCTTCCATCCCGATCGGCTTGTGTCTCGCATCATGGGCATGGGCGACATCATGTCGCTGATCGAGCGAGCGGAAGAAGTTGTCGACAAGAAGCAGGCACTGGAACTTCAGGAAAAGATCCAGAAAGACAGCTTTACTATGGAAGACTTCCGCGACCAGCTGAGGCAGATGCGCAAACTGGGTTCGATGGAGCAGATCCTGGGTATGCTGCCAAGTATCGGACCGTTCAAGGATCTTCAAAAGGCCAAGGTCGACGAAAAGGAACTGGTACGCATCGAAGCCATTATCAATTCCATGACGCCGAAGGAGCGTCGCCACCATCAGCTCATCAACGGAAGCCGCCGGAAGCGGATTGCCAAAGGCAGTGGAACCAGTGTTCAGGCCGTGAATCAGCTTTTGAAGCAGTTTGTTCAGACGCAGAAGATGATGAAGGGAATGAAGAAGGGATTGTTTGGTAAGGCAATGAGGGGGATGAAAATGCCCCAAATGCCGTTCTGATGGCTAATAGCCCGTAAGTCGTTTATACTTGTCGGGTTTTTCTACTTGAAGGAGGCTAACCGTTTGGTAGCAATTCGACTGGCCCGTATTGGGTCCAAGAAACGTCCCTATTACCGGATTGTGGTCATCGAGAAACGCCGCGCCCGAAATGGCCGGTTTCTCGAAGTACTCGGACAATATAATCCGATCGTCAATCCCGCTCAGGTCAACATCAATGGGGAACGGGCACTATACTGGCTTTCGAAGGGCGCTGAACCTTCCGAGACCGTGGCCAGCCTTCTCCGGAAGAAGGAGATCGTCAAAGCATAAGTTCCCGGCTCTCGGCAAACACGGACAGCTGAGCCTCCCCAGAGCCCTTAATTCTTGAGCGACGCGACATCGCAGGTCCGTTGGAGAATGGAGGCTGAAATGAAAGAGCTAATTGCAGAAATCGCCAAAGCTCTCGTGGACAAGCCCGAAGAAGTGGCAGTCCACGCAATTGAAGGGGAACAGACAACGGTTCTGGAACTGAGGGTGGCCCCAACCGATCTCGGTAAAGTTATTGGGAAGCAAGGCAGGACCGCACGATCTATCCGGACCATACTGGGCGCAGCCGGAATGAAAATGAAGAAACGGTTTACGCTCGAAATTCTGGAGTAACGCCCCAATCGCCAGCATTGACGCCGGTTTTATTCGAGTCGCACGCGTGACCCGCACTCAGGGACTGCGTGGTGTTGTCAGGGTCGATTTGATTCTCGACGACGACCGCGTCCTGGAATCGGGCAACCGGATTCAGATGTCGATTGGCGGCACGGATCGAACCGTCAAGATCGAGTTCTTCAGAAGACAGCATGGCCGGTTCGTGATGAAGTTTGCCGGAATCGATTCGATAGAGGATGCCGAGAAGATTATCGGCGCAGAACTACTAGTCCCTGAGGCAGAGCTGCCTGCCGCGGAAGAAGGATCGTTCTATACGTTTCATCTGCGGGGCTGCCGGGTCTATACGGTCCATGAGGGAATAGACGACTATATCGGCGACGTAACGGATGTTGTAGACGGCGGTGGGACGCAGCTTCTGCAGGTGGGTAGCGGCAAGGAAGAAACGCTGATTCCCTTTGCGGAGTCGATTGTGAAGAAGGTCGATCTTGCTGCGCGGCGAATCGAAGTGGAGTTACCGGAAGGTCTTCGGGAATTGAATAAGTGATGGTCTTCGATGTCATCACAATTTTCCCGGAGTTCTTCAATGGACCGTTCGAATGCGGTGTCGTCCGGCGCGGCCGCGCCAGTGGCGCGATTGAAACGCGGATCCACGGCCTCAGGGCGTACACGGACGACCGGCATCAGACGGTGGACGACAGGCCGTTCGGCGGCGGTGAAGGCATGGTGCTGAAGCCGGAACCGATATTCAAGGCTGTGGAAGCGATACGGCAAGGCAATGCGTCGGAAGTCGTGGTGCTAAGCGCCTCGGGACGCCGGTTCAATCAGGCTGAAGCGCTGAGGCTCTCGAAAGCGCCTCAGGTTATTTTGGTCTGCGGCCGGTATGAAGGCATTGACGAACGGGTTGCAGAGCACCTGGCAACGGCCGAGCTCTCGATCGGAGATTTCATCCTGTCGGGCGGTGAGATTGGCGCAGCGCTGATAGTAGACGCGGTAGCGCGATATGTTCCCGGAGTTGTCGGGAAAGAGGAATCCATACTGAGGGATTCTTTCTCGGATCCGGAAGCGCTGGAAGTAACGGTGGAACATCCGCATTACACGCGGCCCGCCGAGTTTCGAGGTTGGCAGGTACCGCCGGTGTTGATCTCGGGCGATCACATGGCAGTAAAGAAATGGCGAGCGGAAGCCGCAATGAGCAAGACCGCCAGAAACAGACCGGATTTGTTGAATCGAGGAATTTATGAACGTAATGGACACGATTGAAAATCAGCAGCAGCGGACCGACCTCCCGGTCTTCCATCCCGGAGACACCGTGAAGGTTCACGTGAAGATCCGGGAAGGCGACAAGGAACGCATTCAGGTATTTGAGGGAGTCTGTATCGCCCAGAAACACACCAGCATCCGATCCACTTTCACGGTTCGAAAAATTTCATTCGGCCATGGCGTCGAACGCATCTTCCCTTTGCATTCCCGCATCATCGATAAGATCGAAGTGGTGCGCTCGGGACGTGTGCGTCGCGCGAAGCTTTATTACATCCGTGAGTTGCGCGGCAAGTCTGCCCGCATCAAGGAAGTGCACGATACGAAGGAGACTCGGAAGGCAGTTGCCCACTAAAGAATCTAAAGGGCATTCATGAGCCGACTGCTAGCTGTTGCCTTCATTCTGTTTTGCTTTGAAGTTGGCATATTCCTGATTCTCATACCGTGGTCCGTATTCTGGGAGAGCAACCTGCTGCTCGACTACGTCTCTTTCCTCCGTCCATTGGTGTTGCACAATTTCTTTCGCGCCGGGGTCTCCATCCTCGGCGCGATTGACGTTTTTATCGGCCTCGCCGAACTGCGATATTTCCTGAAATCCCTGAGAGTCGTCAACCGCACATCCCTATGATTCGGTGCTACGTCACGGATCGACGCCAGGGTGATGTACTTGCGCACGCCGAGCGCGCCGTCGCCAGCGGCGTCGATATGATCCAGGTGCGTGAGAAAGACCTTGTTGCCTCTGAATTGTTCGACTTGGTGTGCCGTGTGCGTGATGCGGCAGCCGGTACCGGGACCAAAGTACTCGTTAATGGCCGGCTGGACATCGCCCTGATCGCAGGCATTGATGGTGTTCACCTGCCCGGTGACGGATTGCCCGCGTCACGAGTCCGGCCTCATGTGCGCACCCTGGGAGTGTCCTGTCATTCCATTGAAGAATCAATCCAGGCGGAACGTGATGGCGTGGACTACATCATCTTCGGCCCGGTGTTCGAGACTCCAGGCAAGAAGGCAGTTGGAATTGAAGATCTCCGCCGCGTCGTTCAGGCTGTGAAGATTCCGGTGCTGGCAATAGGTGGAATCGATTCGAGCAATTCCCCGGCAGTCATCGAAGCCGGGGCGGCTGGCATTGCCGCCATCCGCATGTTTCAGCAGCCGTAGGTGAGAGATTCAGACATGTCTGACATTGTGGTGGGATGTCTGAAGCTGGCACTCTCTCAAAAATCTGTTCCCAACTTTCCTGTGGTCCGGAATGACCTCGTGTGATGATCCTGGACCTGGAACGACCAGGAGAATCCGCCGATGAACGATCAAGACGCTCATCGAATCATTCACATTCTGGAAGAGATTCGAGACAACCAGAATCTACAGTTCGCTATGGTGCAGAAACAGCACGAGCGAACGGATAGGATTCAGGACAGGGCCGAACAGATTCAGGCAAAAAGCGCGCAACTCGTCGCGGGATCTCGCAAGGCCATGCTGGTCGTACTGCCGACTATCTTTGTCCTGATTCTGCATGTATCGTGGCTGATGTTTCATCGGATGGTGCGCTGAGCCGCAAGATGCGCAGGAACTTCCCACCAGTTGCCGTCCGCGCCGCCACCGCGGCGTAGTATCGATCATTGGATGGATTGAAGAAGAGTGTCTAAAGCAAGACGCGGGTCCGCCGCAGCCGTGACCGCGCGACCAACGACAATGTAGTCGGCACCTGCATTCAGCGCTTCACGAGGTGTCGCCAGCCGTTGCTGATCGTTGGCGGACTGGCCGGGCATTCGTATTCCTGGCGTGACGATCTTGAAATTGGGGCCGGCTGCCCCTCGGACAAGCCTGATCTCCTGAGGCGAACATACGACGCCGGCAAGCCCACAGTCCTCGGCAAGCTTTGCCATTGCCGCGACCTGCGGAGCCATTGGTCTGGCAATGCCGATTTCCTGAAGTCCTGCATCGTTCAAACTAGTCAGCACCGTCACGGCAACGACCATCGGCTTGCGGTCCCCCAATTTGTCCTGCAGCTCTTTTGCAACCGTCTCCATCATCGCCCGGCCACCGGCCGCGTGAATGGTCATCAGGGAAACTCCGAGCTTTGCGGCTTCCAAAACGCCGTGAGCAACGGTGTTCGGAATGTCATGGAACTTCAGGTCGAGAAACACCTTCCCGCCGAGATCCACGATCTCCCGCACAACAGATGGGCCTTCGGCAGTGAATAGCTGCATGCCAACCTTGAACATGCCCACATGTTCGTAAAGAGGCCGCACCAGTTTCATGGCTTCCTCCCTCGAACTGACATCCAGCACGAGAATAATTTTTTCCTTCATATGCTGACCTTCCCAACAAGATCCCGTACTGAAGACATTTTGCGTTTCTGCAAAAACTTCGCCAAACCGTCGAGTACGTGCAACGGGGCTTTCGGATCATGAAAGTTTGCAGTGCCCACCTGAATTGCCGATGCGCCGGCCAGAAAATACTCCACCGCATCTTTCGCCGCAAAAATCCCGCCAAGACCGATGACCGGAATCTTCACAGCTTTCGCGCACTGATAAACCATCCGCAGAGTGATGGGCCGGATCGCGGGCCCCGAAAGTCCTCCGGTAATATTGCCGATGCGCGGCTTGAACGTTTCCGTATCGATGGCCATCGCAAGATACGTATTGGCCACCGTCAGCGCGTCGGCCCCGCCATCCTGCGCCGCTCGAGCCATCTCCACAATGTCCGTCACATTCGGAGACAGTTTCACGAACAGCGGCCGTTTCGATCGGCTCCTTATCGTCTTCGTCAGGTTGCGAGTCAGTTCCGGATTCGTTCCAAATACCATTCCGCCGCATTCCGTATTCGGGCATGAAATGTTGAGTTCGTATGCGGCGATCCCACCGCAACCGTTCAATTTCTCGACAACTTCGATGTATTCGTCTTCAGCGAATCCGAAGACGTTCACAATTACCGAACAACCAGCCTCGCGAAGAAACGGCATTTTGTCGCGGATGAATGCATCGACGCCGACATTTTCCAGACCGATGGAGTTGAGCATTCCGGAAGGTGTAGGAAACAGCCGGGGTGGGCTGTTCCCTGCGATTGGTTTGGCTGACGTTCCCTTAACTACGACGGCGCCGATGCGTTTGAGATCGACAAATCGGGAAAATTCCTCGCCGTAACCAAACGTCCCACTGGCTGCGATAACGGGGTTCCTGAGGCGGATTCCCGCGAGCTCAATGGAAAGGTCGGGCGGTTGGCTCATATTCGCAAACTGGAATTTAGCATATAATTTCAGCCGCCATGACACTGAAGCCGAACTATCAGCTGATGAATGCGGACGAAATGCGTGGCACTCTCAATCGTTTGGCGGATGAAATCCTCTCGGCGCACGCCGGTCGCGATCTCGTCCTCGTTGGCATACAGCGTCGCGGAGTCCCCATGGCGCAGCGCATGGCGAAGACAATGGGCGAGAAGGCAAATGTCCGGCCACAGCTCGGAAGTCTGGACATCAACCTCTATCGCGATGATCTGACACATGCGGCGGTGCAACCCATCGTCCGGCGCACCGAACTGCCGCCTCACATCGATGACAAGGATGTCATTCTCATCGACGACGTCCTCTACACCGGCCGCACTGTCGGCGCAGCGCTGCGAGCGCTCACCGATTTCGGGCGGATGCGAACCATTCAGCTTGCGGTTTTTGTGGATCGCGGCCACCGGGAGCTTCCTGTTGAACCAAACTTCGTCGGCAGAAAAATTCCGACCAAAGACAACGAAGTCGTCGAAGTACGATTGACCGAAATCGACGGCGAAGACGCAATCTATGTGATGGAAAAAGCGTGAAGCGAAAAGACCTGCTGGGAATCCGGGAACTCGACTGCGATGAAATTCTGGAGATTCTGGATACCGCCGAGTCCATGCAGGAACTTTCGTCACGCCCAATTAAAAAAGTCCCCACCCTTCGGGGCAAGACGATCATCAACCTGTTTTTTGAAGCATCCACCCGTACCCGCACTTCGTTTGAAATTGCCGGCAAGTGGCTGTCTGCCGATGTCGTGAACATTTCGATGTCGACCAGCAGCGTTTCCAAGGGTGAAACACTGATCGACACTGCCAGAACCCTGGACTCGATGTCCGCGGACTGCGTGGTAATCCGACATTCATCGTCGGGTGCGCCGCACACGATAGCGCGCATGACGAAGGCTCGTGTTATCAACGGAGGCGATGGCGCACACGAGCACCCGACGCAGGCGTTGCTGGACGCGCTCACGATTCGCCAGCGCAAGGGCAGGATCAGCGGTCTCAAGGTCGCAATCGTCGGAGACATTGCGCACAGCCGCGTGGCACGCTCCAACATTCACTTGCTGACAAAATTCGGATCGGACGTGTGGGCATGCTCCGCTCCAACGCTGATGCCCGTGAAAATGGACGAGCTGTTATCGGAAAATCAAGGCAGGCTCCACATCACAACATCGATGGACGAGGCACTGGATCAGGCAGACGTCATCATGATGCTCCGCGTGCAGTTTGAAAGAATGAATGAATCCTTCTTCCCTTCGGTACGCGAGTATTTCCGATACTACGGACTCAGCCGGGAACGGGCATCACACGCGAAATCCGACGCCATCATCATGCATCCGGGGCCGATCAACCGCGGCGTGGAAATCGCATCGGATGTGGCCGATGGACCATATTCGGTAATTCTCGACCAGATCGCCGCAGGTCTGGCGGTGCGCATGGCAATTCTGTATCTGCTGCTGGGGGTGTAATGGATCTGGTAATCAAGAACGGCCGGTTGGTGGATCCAGCACAGAGGATCGATGCCGTCACCGACATCGTGATCCGCGGTGGAAAAATTGTTTCCATCGGAAAGACAAGTGTTCCGGATCTTCCGCAGTTGGACGCAACCGGCCTGGTCGTTGCTCCCGGATTTTTCGATATTCACGTTCACCTGCGTGAACCCGGAACCGAAGAAGCGGAAACCATAGCCAGTGGCGGTGCCGCTGCGGTGGCAGGAGGTTTTGTGGCTGTCGCCGCCATGCCCAACACAAAGCCTCCCAACGATAATCCGTCGATTACCTCTTATATTATTTCCGAGGCCAGGAGATCTTCTCCTGCGCTCGTATTCCCCATCGGCGCTGTGACACGAGAACAAAAGGGGGAAACACTCGCAGAAATTGGCGAAATGGTGGAAGCCGGCATCGTCGGCATTTCGGACGATGGAAAGCCCGTCATGGATGGCCGCCTGTTCCGGCGGGCGCTGGAATATGCGCAACTGTTCAATCTTCCTGTGATTCAGCACTGCGAGGATCTGAACCTGTCGAAGGGCGGCGTCATGCACGAAGGTGTATATTCAACCCGCCTCGGCCTTAAGGGTATACCGTCCTCTGCAGAAGACACGATGGTCTCTCGCGATCTGATCCTGGCAGAAACCACCGGAGGGAAATACCATGTCGCGCATCTGAGCACGCGACGCGCTGTGGAGATGGTTCGTCAGGCGAAGGCTCAGGGACTGAACATTACGGCCGAAGTGACGCCGCATCATTTCACATTGACGGACGCCGCTGTTGCGGAATACGACACGAATGCAAAGATGAATCCGCCTCTACGCTCGCAGGATGATGTCGACGCACTGCGCAAAGGCATTGCGGATGGCACGATCGACGTCATCGCCAGCGATCATGCGCCGCATCACATCAATTTAAAGATGCTGGAGTTCGATCGTGCGCCGTTCGGTATCACAGGTCTGGAGACCGCCGTTGGACTCGCATTCACCGAACTTCAGCTTCCAATCGGCCGGATTGTTGAAATGTTTGCTTCCAATCCGCAGAAGATCATGCGCGTGTCGCCCTGGGGGCTTTTCGAGGGCAGCGAAGCGCACATTACGATTCTGGATCCAAAACGAAACTGGAAATTCGATGTCGGCCAGTCTCGATCGAAGAGCCGGAATTCTCCATTCCACGGCCGTGAAATGACAGGGAAAGCGGTGGGCACTATTGTGTATGGCAAGGTCGTCTATGAGGATCGCGCTTAGGGTCACTTCCTTCTGTCTGCTGACAACATCGCTCTGGGCACAGACGCCTGAAGCGACGGTCAATCGTGTTGTCGGCGATCCCCGCGTGAAAATCGCCGAGCAGTTTATCCGTTCCGACCACGACCGGATCATCCGGGAAATCATTTCGCTTACGGAAATCCCCGCACCGCCATTCATGGAAGCCGAACGTGCCCGCGCCTTCTTGCAGATGCTGAAAGAGCACGGACTGACAAACGTGGAAATGGACCCGGAAGGAAATGCGATGGGACTTCGCAAAGGCGTTGGGAATGGCCCGCTGATCGCCATTGCCGCACATCTGGACACTGTCTTTCCTGAAGGCACGAAGATTAAAGTGAAAAAGGACGGCACGCGCCTGCTGGCTCCAGGAGTTGGTGACGACACGCGAGGTCTTGCAGTGATGCTTGGAATCATTCGAGCGCTGAACAACGCGAAGATTCAGACGACAAGCGACATTCTCTTTGTCGGCGACGTTGGCGAAGAAGGACCAGGGGACTTGCGTGGAATGAAGTATCTGTTCGAAAAGGGTATATACAAGAATCGGATCAAGATGTTCATATCGCTCGATGGTGCCGGAGATGGCAGCGAACTCACCACGGGCGCGCTCGGCAGCAAGCGATACCGGGTGACATACAGGGGACCCGGAGGACACAGCTATGGTTCCTTCGGTCTGGTCAATCCCGCATACGCTCTGGCCAGCGCGATGAGCCGGCTGGCGCGGATTCCCGTGTCATCGAACCCACGAACGACGTTCAATGTGGGTGTCATCGGCGGAGGCACATCGGTGAATGCGATCCCGAACGAGTCCTGGATGGATGTTGACCTGCGTTCGGAATCACCCGACAACCTCGACAAACTGACAGATAGCTTTATTGTGCAAATGCGAGCAGCGGCCGACGACGAAAACGCGGCGCGATCCACGGCCCAGGGCAGGATCGAAGTTGAAGCGAAGCTTATCGGGGAGAGACCGTCCGGATCGACACCGGTAAGTTCCCCGATTGTGCAGATCGCCAGCGCCGTCGTCCAGAAGTTCGGGATGCAACCGACCCACAGCATCGGCAGCACAGACGCCAACATTCCCATCAGCCTTCACATCCCGGCCATTACCATCGATTCCGGCGGCAATGGCGGACGTGCGCATTCCCTGGACGAATGGATCGACGTGGAGAAAAACGCCAGCGTCAAGGGTATTCATCTGGTGATGACAACGCTTGTCTCCCTCGCCGGTCTCCAGTAAGAAAGGGGCCAGACGGGTCAATCCCCTTTTTCCTTCGGGAAAAAGGGGATTGACCCGTCTGGCCCCTTTTCTACTTCTCGTTTACGGTGTCTGCGAGCCGGCGAATGCCTTCGTCAATTTCGGCGGGACTCAATGCGCAGTAAGGCAGTCGCAGAAACCGATCGCCTCCGCCATTTGGAAAAAACGCCATCCCATCGGCCAGATTGAGATTCCGTTTTGTTGCGGCAGCGCGAACATCCGCGGTGCGCGAACCCTCAGGCAGCGTCAGGGAGAGAAAGAAACCTCCGTCCGGCCGTGTGGGCTTTACGTCAGGCATGTATTTGTCGAGCGCTGCCAGACACGCGTCGAGCCGCGGGGCATACAGCGCCTTCAGCTTCTCGATCTGAGGTAGGAGCAGACCGCGGCGGCACCATTCATAGGTCACGCCGTGTGCGAAATATCCCGGCGAGATATACGTGTCTTCGGCAACCTTCGCGACACCCGCAAGCGTGCTGGCGTTCCCCATCATGAAGCCTGCGCGCACACCGGGCGCGATGAGCTTCGTGAAGGAACTCATGTGAAGCACGCGATCCGGAGCCATTGAAAACAGAGTGGGTTCGGCTGTACCGCGATACCGCAAAAGGCGATACGGCGCATCTTCCAGCAAGATAAATCCGTATTTTTCGGAAAGCTCAACAACTCGCCGGCGCTTTGCGGCAGAACATGTGGCGCCGGAGGGATTCTGAAAATCGGGAATAATGTAGAAAAATTTCGGCACGCGCTTCTTCAACGCGCTTTCCAGCGCATCGATGTTCGGTCCGTCGGCTTCCAGAGGTATGCCCAGAATCTCTGCTTTATGCCTCCGGAAAAGTCCGATGGCGCGATCGTAGGACGGTGATTCGGTAAATACCGTATCGCCGGGTTGGATCATGTAGCGGCACAAGAACTCGACCAGCTCCAGCGAACCGTTACCAGTCAGTACCTGGGAGGTCTCAACCCCTTGCCATTCCGCCAGCCACTCACGGAAAGGCGCAAAGCCCAATGCAGGGCCGTATTGCATGATGCCCGGCCCATTCGATGCCAGAATCGCTCGGGATGCATCGGTGATTTCGCCTAACGGAAACGATTCGTTTGCAGGAATTCCACGTGTGAAATTAATAGGCTGTGTGTTCGACATATAGAAAGAATATATATGATTCAGAGCAAATCTGGCTGACTCCCGCTGTGCTATATTCCCGCAACCATGAGCAATGAATCGTTGAAAGGCATGTTGAAGTGGCCGTTGATCATTGCCGGAATCGCCGTCGTGCTAAGGGTCGTGCTGGAGCAATTGCAGGCACCGGCTCAGCTAACGAATCTTGTCAGCGTCGTTGTGATGTATCTGTTGATCTTTCCGATCTACTTCGCAATCCGCATCGCCCGAAGTGGAGTCGATCACCCGTATCGCCAGCTTCTCAAATCCACCGCCTTGTATGCCACGCTGGCTCGCTGCCTCGTCATTCCCACCTACTGGCTGGCATACATCTACCAATGGAATGTGCCGCGGTTCCTTGTCAGTCAAGGCGGTGTCGTCGGACCAGACGTCACCCCATTTCGGGCGTATGTCGGCACGCCGCTCGTCGCAGGCGTCGCGTGGGTTATCGGCTCCCTCATAATCGGTGGATCTCTTGGTTCGATTGTCATCGCCATCATCCGGCGAAGTGCGTCCCGGTGAAGCCTGACAAGAACTTCAGGCTCCTTTGTCGACATACAAATTGACGCTGCAAAGACGATACAACAACGTTTTCGCAAGGAAAATCCACGGAGGCTGTTGCAACGCTACTGACCCAGACTGGTGTCGCAAAACAGACCCTGAGTGTTGGAGACACGCTCAGCATTACCGGACGGCCTTCACGCGATAAAAATGAACACAAAATACTCACTGTGAAAATCCGCCGGCCAGCGGACGGATGGATCTGGGGCGACAAGCCAGGCGAAGTTCTCAAGGGTTATGGGGTTTTACCCCGAACTGATCTATTCGTCCCGGTGGACGGAGTCGGGTGTGAATGCCGGCAAACACACCGCAATGTATTGAGCACCTTCCGCGCCAGGAGTGCTGTACTGGATCCACTCGCCTTTGTGCGTGATGATGGCTTGACCTGCTTTGACTTCGACGGTACTCGTTTCGGTCTTTACCTGGAGTATGCCACTTAGCACGATCGTGTATTCGTCAAACGTCGGCCTCTGACCCGGCTCCACCCAACCGCCGGGGCTCGTCATCTTCGCCACGCTGACTGCACCGGTTTTGGAATTCACGTGGCCAATGAATTCTTCGATAATCTTTGGTTTGTTACCCGCAGCCTTAATAATGGACGGAGCGGAAATCACTGTCGGCATTGTGGAACCTCCCTGGGAACCTTCATTGGTGGACTACACGAGTACGAGATTGAGAATCTTGCCTTTCACATAAACGCGCTTCCGGATCTGCTTCCCCGCAATGTGCCGTGCGATGGACGGATCCTTCATTGCGGCAATGAGTACGTCATCTTCTACGGCGTCCACATTGACCGATACGGAGCCACGCATCTTCCCATCAATCTGGATGACGACACTGGCGGTACTCAATGTGGTGAACTGCTCATCCCATTTTGGCCATTTCTGGCGGAAGATTGTCGGCCGGCCGCCAGTCCGCTGCCACAGCTCTTCTGCAAAATGAGGAGCAAACGGCGACATTAGAACGAGCAGTACTTCGACGGTTTCCTTGTCGGGCGATTCCTTGATGATTGTCATCGCGTTGATGAACTCCATGAAAGCGCTGACAACCGTATTCAGCCGGAACGATTCCAGACGCTCGGTAACATTCTTTACCAGGAGGTGACGATGAGTGAGAATTTCACGCGATGGCGTACTCGACCAATGCCCGTTGTGCATCATGACCCAGTTCCACGTTCGCCTCAGGAAACGGTGGACACCTTCGATTCCCTTGTCATTCCATTCCGCATCCAGGTCTGGCGGCCCGACGAAGAGTTCGTACATGCGCAGCGAGTCGCACCCGTAATTACGCACCAGATCGTCGGGCGTTACCACGTTGCCCTTCGACTTGGACATTTTCTCCGCCTTGCCGCTCTTACCGATGTACGTGATCATGCCCTGATTGAACAGCCGCTTGAACGGCTCTTCAAATCCGACAACGCCGATGTCGAACAGAAACATCGTAAAGAAGCGCGAATAGAGCAAATGGAGCACCGCGTGTTCGACGCCACCAACATAGAGATCGATGGGCATCCATTGCTTTCCCGCATCACTGATCAACGCATCGGAAGAGTGCGGAGACGTATATCGCAGGAAGTACCACGATGATCCGGCCCATTGCGGCATGGTATCGGTTTCACGCTTTCCGGCTTTCCCACACTTCGGACACTTTGTATTCACCCACTCTGCAATCGCTGCCAGCGGTGATTCGCCGGTGCCCGTCGGCTCGTATCTTTCGACATCGGGCAGCCGGACCGGAAGATCCTTTTCGTCGACTGCAACCAGGCCGCACTTTCCGCATTCCACGATCGGAATGGGTTCGCCCCAATACCTTTGGCGAGAAAACACCCAGTCGCGCAGTTTGAAATTTACCGTCGCGCGGCCTATGGCCTTCGACTCCATCCGCTCGACAATCTTCTTCCGGCCTTGCACAGACGGCATACCGTTAAACTCACCGGAATTCACCATGGTGCCTTCGCCGATTGCAGCATCCGTTGCGATGCCTTTATCCGTGGAAATCACTTCGCGGATTTCCAGTCCAAACTTCTTCGCGAATTCGTAGTCGCGCTCATCATGTGCAGGCACCGCCATGATGGCGCCGGTGCCATAGCCCATGAGAACGTAGTCGGAGATCCAGATGGGAATGCGCTCGTCGTTGACGGGATTTATCGCATACGCCCCGATGAACACGCCTGTTTTTTCCGTCTTCGAAGTTCGGTCGAGGTCGGATTCGCCCTTCACCCGCTGAATGTATGCATTTACTTCCCTGCGCTGATCTGATGACACCAGCGTGGCGACCAACGGATGCTCCGGCGCCATGACCATATATGTCGCGCCAAAGAGCGTGTCCGGCCGCGTCGTAAAGATCACCAGCGGATGTTCGGTCCCGGCGTTGGAAACGGCACGGAAAGTCACCTCCGCACCATCGGATCGGCCGATCCAATTGCTTTGCATTGTTTTGACTTTGTCCGGCCAGTCCAGTCCCTCGAGTCCGGCCAGCAGCCGATCCGCATACTTCGTGATGCGCAGCATCCACTGATTCATTTCCCGCTTGGTCACTTCGGTGCCGCAGCGTTCGCAACGGCCGTTGACAACGTCTTCGTTGGAAATCCCGGTCTTGCAGCTCGGACACCAGTTGATGGGCATGAACGTCTTGTATGCGAGGCCGCGCTTGAACATCTGCACGAAAATCCACTGCGTCCATTTGTAATAATCGGGATCGGTGGTGTTCACTTCACGGGTCCAGTCGTACATGGCCCCGATTTCGTTCAGCTGCCGTTTGAAATTTTCGACGTTGCGGCGAGTCCCAATGCTGGGATGGATGCCCTTCTTTATCGCATCGTTTTCCGCTGGGGAACCAAACGCATCCCAACCCATGGGATGGAGCACGTTGAAACCCTGGAGCACTTTGTATCGGGACCAGCAGTCCGGCAAAACATAACTGCGCCAGTGACCGACATGGAGACCCGAACCGGAAGGATACGGAAACATGTCCAGGCAGTAATACTTTGGCCGTGGATCGTCGTCATGAGCTTCATGCAGATGCTGTGCAGCCCAGTAATTCCGCCACTTGGGTTCGATGTCGGTATGGTTGTAAGTGCCGTCAAATGACATCCGGAAATTATAGCAGGGGCGCTACACAAGCGTGTCTCTGACCCGATTGCTGCGCGAGGCAGGTTGCCTTCGGCTTGGGCCTCAGGCCACTTCGAATGGACTATCGAGATTCTCGGGATCGTAGAGGACTCGCTGGCAGGCATCGCAGGCAATGATCTGATCGTTCTTTCGAATTTCCTGAAAGACCTGGGGTCGGAGTCGCACCTTGCAGGCGTCGCACATGTAGTCCTTCGCAGGAGCCACACCGATTCCCCCTCGGAATTTCCGAACGCGTTCGTACCGGGTCAGCAGATCGGCGGCAATCAACGGTTCGATGGATTTACGCTCCGTCAGATAGCTTTCAATCGCGCTGACGTCTTTGTGATTCTCCGCTTCAAGGGCCTTGCGCTCCTGATTCACGAGCTGTTGATCTTCCTTCAATCGGACTTCGGCAGCTTTGATTTCAGATTGAACGTTTTCGGCGGCCATCATCAAAGTGAGAATGCCGTCCTCCACCCCTCGAATTCCAGCCTGGGCGTGTTCAATCTCTTTCTGGAGGGCCTTGTATTCCTCATTGGACTTCACGGACAGCATCTGCTCCCGGTATTTGGAGATCTTTGCCTCAAACGCCGTCACTTCGCCTTCAAGCTTCTTACGAGCGGTTGCGTCGGTCTTGGATTTTTCCCTGGCGGTTTCGAGGCCGGAAACGGCAGCGCTCAACTTCTCGTCGAGCGCTTTAGAGATGCCGGGAAATACATCGATTCGTTCCTGTATTTCCAAAATGGAGAGGTCAATACTCTGAAGACGTATGAGACTCTTGAGATCAACGTTCATCGTAAACTGCGACGGTCCCCTAATGGGCCCAGTAGGACTTGAACCTACGACAGCCCGGTTATGAGCCGGGAGCTCTAACCAACTGAGCTATGGGCCCAACAAAA
>Ga0184628_10000257_pt1 | contig 31264 bp, 35 predicted proteins | sample PLM4_5_b1_FD_133149 | JGI IMG/M metagenome (GOLD analysis project Ga0184628, IMG submission 133149) | Groundwater sediment microbial communities from an aquifer in East River, Colorado, USA - PLM4_5_b1 | ecosystem: Environmental > Terrestrial > Soil > Riparian zone | place: USA: East River...
TACGGCTACGGCGACGGCTACGGCTACGGCGACGGCGGAAAACTTAACGGCGATGGAGGTCACAAAGCCTAACCAGATTCGGCGGCGGCCCGCCAAGGGCCGCCGCCTGAAAATCATGACCCAACCCGAACTCCCCATCCGCGCCGAGGCGCCGCTCTTCTCGATCACGCCCGATCATCCGAACGTGAAGTGGCTCATCGGCGTTTTGTCGGATGCGGACTGGACCACGGCCGCGCAGATCTGCGAAGCCGCGGGCAAGGAAGCCAGCGACTATCACAAGCGCTGGGTGCGGACGTTGGCCGACAAGAGTGGCGGCATGGTGGCGGGCGGGCAGAAGGGCTACAAACTCGTGCGCAAGATGACGGCCGAGGAGTTCCACCATTACCGCAACTGGATGCACAGCCAGGCCACCGAGATGCAGCGCCGCGTCCTCGAATGCGACAAAGTCTTTTACAGCAGGCAACCCCTAACCGCATGAAACCCTTTGCACGCGAAACACGCGAAACACGCGAAAGAGGCGGTCTTTTTTTCGCGTCATTTCGCGTATTTAGCGGGCAACCCATCCCATGAACGAACGCATCATGCACATGGTAAAGCGACTGGGCGAACGGTATCCGGCCCTGTTCGGGATACCCACGGGGCTGGCCATCACCGCCTTGATCATTTGGCCGTTTGAATGCCGGAAGCGGGCGTATTTGCGGGACGTTGCGCACGAATGGGAGGTCAGATTAAACGAATTCAAAAGAGGTCCTGGTGGCTGTGTTGTCGGCTTGAGCATTTGGGCCGGTGCGTCCGCCTATGACCCAGGGGAAATCTTCGCCACACTTCCCGGCAGCGACCCCATCGCGATCCAGAAGGCGATCGATGAGTGTCCCGCCGGTCAGTGGATTCAAGTCGACGGCGGGATTGACCTGAGAGGGGGCGGCAAGGTCCATGGAAAATATGGGGTCACGCAAATCCTTATTTCCGGGAACGGTGACTTGGTCATTGGCGCGAGTCTCATCCTGTCGAATCGGATCTCAATGTTCGATAGTCGGCCCTGGTGGCTGGAGGAAAAACCGTGAAACGAATTGCCTCGGCCATCCTTTTGCTAGGCGCGGCGGCGCTCCTCTTGTTGCCAAAAGCGCCGAAGGAAGTGCCATCAGATGGGTGCTGCGACATCTGTGCATCCAATCTCGGAGCGCTTTGGATTTACGGAGCAGACCACGGTCCGCACTGCGCGGACGACTGGAGCAATGGCGTCTTCACCATGACGATTAATGGCGCGAGTTGGGGTGAGGGATTTCCCGATCAAAAACCGGACGGCTTAGAGATTCAGCATATGGTCATTTGGGATCGCGTGCTCTCCTCCAACGAAATCTTCAACCTGCAGGCATGGATCAAGACGAACGGCCACTTGCCGAGGCTGATAACGAACCAGGTGGCGAAGTGAACCGAGGCAAAATCTGGTACAAGAAAGGCGTCGAGGCAGCAGTCCTGCGCAGTGCGCCAATGGGCCTATTCACCCCCACCGAGATGGCGAGGCGCCTCAATGACGAGTTTCCTCGCCAGTCGGTTAAGGACGCGATCAAGCGCCTGGTTACCTCCGGAAAGTTTGTGCGCATCTCAACCGGCGGCGGCATTGACGACAGGAAGAGGGTTGGTGAGAGCATCTTCACAATCGCAAATCGCAAATCGCAAATCTAAAATGGCAAACCTCTTTAAAGAAGCACTGGAAAAGCTCAGCCGCCGTTCGCCTGTGGCGTCCGACCTGTCATCCAGTCAATGGGGCGATGTGCCGGCCGGCCTGCGCGATCGCGCTTTCTTCTCCGCCCGCGTCGGCAACGCCCAGTACGTGCAACAGATCAAGGACGCCGTCACCCCGCTGCTCCAAGGCACCGAGAACGTGGCCACCATGCGCCTGGCCTTGAAGCAGGAGCTGCAACGCATCAGCTACGATCCCGGCGATGACGCCGGCTCCCTCAAAGACCTCAGCAGCGATGCCCGGATCAATCTCCAGCTCAAGACCAACGTCGAGACCGCGCAAGGTTATGGCAACATGCTCCAGGGCCAGGCCGAGGGCGCCATCGACGCTTATCCCGCCCAGGAACTCGTCCGGCTCGAAGATCGCGAGGAACCGCGCGACTGGCTCCAGCGCTGGATCCGGGCGGGCGGCGCCACCTTCGAAGGGGGCCGGATGATAGCCCTCAAGAACTCGCCCATCTGGGCGGCGCTGGGCGATCGCAACCTCTTCCCCGATGCCCTTGGCAATCCCTATCCGCCCTTTGCCTTCAACTCCGGCATGTGGGTGCAGGACGTGACCTACACCGAAGCGCTCCAGCTCGGCCTCATGCAACCCGGCGACGTCGTGGAAAGCAGCGTCCCTGAGCTGAACGAGAAACTGGAAGCCAGCGTGCGCGACCTGGACCCGGAACTGCAGCAGAGCCTGAAGGAATCGTTCGGCGACCAGATCGAGATCACCGGTGGCGTGGCCATGTGGCGTGGTGATTTTGCGCCCGCGCCGACACTCCCACGGCCGACACCCGCGCCGGTGCCAACGCCCGCACCACCGGCGCCGGCGCCCACGCCAGCACCACCGGCGCCCACGCCCACGCCCGCACCACCAACGCCAGCCCCGGCACCGGCACCTAGGCCCGCGCCCGCGCCCGCGCCAGCCGTGGTGCGCTCTAAGCCTGTCTCGAACGCGCTGTCGCTGCCGAAGTCCGGCGTGGCCAAGGAAGCGATGACCACCGCCCTGGCCGCGATTGACAAGGTCCACGACGATGGAACGCTGCCCACCATTCCCGTGAAACCGACCCGCAGGGCCGACGCGTTAGGCACACTACAGTTGAAGGCCGGCCCGAACGGCACATCGCTTCCGGACGGGATCCAAATCAACACCACTGGCCTATGGCCGGCGTTGACCGCGGCGCACGAGACGGGCCATTTTCTCGATCTCTCTGGAATTGGAACGCCCGGCAAATTCTCCAGTCACTCCGGCGAGGCCGGCGTGGGAGACGTGATTGCGGCGCTGAAGAACACGAAAGCAATCCGCAACATGCAGACCCTCGCGCTGGTGGAAACCAACCGGCGCCACAAGGGGTATCTGAATTACATGTTAACGCCGCACGAGCTTTGGGCGCGCGGCTATGCCCAGTTCATTGCTGAAGAATCGAAGGACCCAACCCTGCTGGTCGAACTACAGCGGGTGCGCCAGGCGGGGCCCAACCGGCAATGGGAGACGGATGATTTCAAGCCCGTGGCACAAGCCTTCCGCACCCTCTTTCAAAAACTCAACTGGATATGATGACCGAAGAACAATTTTCGCGCTTGGTGGATGCGATCATGGCGCTGGGCTACGACGAGGAAACCGCCGCCGACTACGCCGCGCGCATCGGCGACACGCCAGTCCGAGACGAGAACGGCCTCACCGTGGTGGATGACGGCGGCGTGATCGTTCGGTTGAACTTGCCCAGGGAATGAAGAGCCAAATTCTTATTGCCGGCCACCGTTTCGGAACGGCGAATCTGGTCGATGAACCTAGAACACACCGAACCGGGCGGCGAATGGTGGGTATTCAAAGTGCGCTCCCGAGCGAACCGTCGCGCGCGACTTAAGAAAGAAAAGAAATGTCCGCCACCCCCACCCGCATCGAAGCCCTCCACGACTGGTATTGTCGGAACGTGATTCCCATGCGGCTCACGCCCGAGGTGGAGCGGCTTTGGTTCGAGTGGTTGAAGGCGGGTTACAATGGGAACGACCTGCGTGATGTCATCCGCTACATCCGCCGACAGATCGCCGAACGCAAACGCAACGAGGGCGCGCTCAAACTGACCAACCTCATCCAACGCAGCGAAGCGGGGTTCATTGGATTCGATCAGGATTTGGGCCTGGCCCGCGCGCGGGCGAATCTCAACGTGGACAAGAGACTTGAGCGATCGCCGGACGCGCCGCCTTCGTCCCATCCGTCCCAGGCGTCGCCTTCGTCCCATCCCATCGACCGTCCGGAAGTCCCCGCCGATACGCTCAAACGCCTCCGAGAAGCCATCGAATGAGCTCCCAGTCCTTCAACGTGACCCGTGCGGACCGGAAGAAACTCTTGGGCTACCTCGAAAGCTTTGGGGACGACTGCGCCATGACCTGCCACGACTTCCGGCGCGAGCTGCGCAAGACCATCAAATGGCCCGAGCTCGTGTGCATCGAGGTCCAGGCATCACAAGGAGACGTCTCGGCCGACATCACCCTGAAACAGCTCGCGGCCCTGGCCAGGCGAGGTGGGGCCCATGACGTCATCCGAGAACAAGCCATCCAATGAAACACACCTGCATTATGTGGAACGACGTAGCCCAGCGGTGGGACCGCGTTGCCTATTGGCTGACGTGGCGAGAGGAATTTGAATACATCAAGGCTCACGTCGCGGCTTTCTGTCTTGGCGGCTGTCCGGCAAATCACATGTCAGCCGATTTGGAGCGAATCCTTTGCAGTCATGGGAACGAACGGCAACGAACCATAGAGGAGGACGTGTGAAGCTACTCCCATTCCTCATCCTCGCGCTGGCTGGCTGTGGGAAGCAAGCAGTCGGGACGTACGTCCCAGAGCAGTTGTATCAATGCGGCACGCAGACACTCCGGATTCCCGCGCGCGTCATTCCTCCCGGCCGAACTGAATCAATCACTGCCAATGGTTGGCCGTGCGTGCCGTGCGGTGGTTGCGGCGTGCACGGGATGATTATCGTGGCCGCGCCGCCGAGCAACGACATGGGGGAAATTTTCGTCACCCTCCCGGACAACAATCCGGCCGCACTCCAAAAGGCAATTGATGAGTGCCCGGCCGGTCAATGGATCCAGATGCCCGGCCCGGTGGCATGTGAGTGCGACCAAAGCATTCACGGACGACTTGGGGTAACGAAGGTTCTGCTGACAGGCGAAACCGACGCGGTCATTGCGGGGGGCGCTTCGGAAAACATGATCTGGATGGGCGACATCAGCCCAAGCCAACTGGAGAGTTTTTGTGCAAGCGGCTTGGCTCCGGGCCGAAGTTTCATCGACCACGGTTTCCGTGGAATGAAGACCCTTGCCCGCGAAACACGCGAAACACGCGAAAGGCAATGACCTCCGCCCCCCAACAACTGCGCTTCGCCGAGCTAGAGTTCGACGCGGATCGCACCGCGCTCACCGTGGGCGAGTGTGCGCGCAAGCTGGGCTACACCCAGGAGCATATTATTTCGGCCATCGAATGCGGCGACCTGGTTGCCCTCAATTGTGCCACGAGCAACGACATGGTGCACTTGCCGCGCGCCTTTGCGCTCGAGCTGGCGGACAAGGCTGGATTGACAGAAGCCGAATTTTTCGCGCAACTGAGCGCGGCCAAAATGAAGACACCGCATCGCCGCCCCAGCTACCGCATCCCGCCCAGCGCCTGGAGCCGCTATCTGCAGGCCCGCACCACGTGAAGACCTTTGCCCGCCAACCACGCGCTCAACGCGAACCACGCGAAAGAGAAAACCGGCTGTCTTTTTTTCGCGTCTTTTCGCGTGTTTAGCGGGCCCTCCTCCGGAAATCCTGCAATAGATCGGATAGAGCGGACGGCCCCTTAGCTCCCCACCGGTAGTTCCCCCATTGTCGCGGTGTGCGAACCGCGTCTCTCAGGACACTGACCGATTTTAGAAGCGGCATGGTCAATGCCGCCCTGTCTTACCTCCAACAGGGTTCCTCCCTCGTTCGCACGAGTGGCTTCCGTGCCGCTTCTTTCTTTCCCTGGTCCGCATTCCGCCCCGCTTTCAGGAACTCCCTCGCCCCCGTCTTCGGGGGAGAGGGCCGGGGTGAGGGGGAACGCCGCACCGTCGGTCCCACTGCTTCTATCCGATGAACGAGGTAGAAACAATCCTTTCCCAATTGACCGGTCATGCCGGCTGGGTCTCTGCGCTCGTCACCTGGCTCTTCACCGCGCAGACGTTCGCGAAACTCATCCAGCCGAAAGTCACGGAGTTATTCACCCGCCTCTTCGCGCGCGTGCTGGAGACCGATGGCACCGAGGATGAAGCCCGCCTTGTGAGCATGCTTGGCTGTTTTCGTTACTGGATCATCAACGAGTTCTTGGACCTGGTCTTCCGGGTCAAGCTGCCGACCTTGACCGATTTCAAAAAGCTGTCCGCCACCAAACCTCAAACATCAACACCATGAGATCCTTCATCACCTCCATTCTCCTCTTGTGCGCCACCATCACGATCGCTGCTCCGCCACCCCCGCCCCCGGTGGCTACGGGCCCAGCGACGCCGGCCGCGCCCACGAAGCTGGACGCCGCGGAGGCGCCCAGCTTCTTCGAAAGAATCAGCATCTCGCCGTTCGCGAGCTATCGCGTCCACGAGTTCGGCCAGTTCAATGGCAAGTTGGGCGGCGGCCTGGCGGCGGGCTTCGCCATTACCCCGCGGCTCACGTTGGAGGCGGAAGTCCTGGCTGAACGCTTCGATGATAGTCACTGGCTCGACTCACTCACCGAGGCCGGGGCCAACTTCAAATTCTACGTGCTGAAGCCAGGGTCGCGGCTCAATCCCTACGCGCTCATCGGCTACACGCGCAACCTGGACTTCGATCAAAACCGGATGAACGCCGGCGCCGGCCTCGAGGTGCGCCTGGGCGACCACGCCAGCGTCTTCGCCGATGGCCGATGGACCCACGACTTTGGCACCACCGAACCCGTGAGCCTGGGCCACGCGATGTTCCGCGGCGGACTGAACTGGCGCTTCTGAACGTGAAACCCTCTGCGCTCATCAAGGAATGCGAAGCGGCAATCGAAGAGCTGAAATTCCTCATGGCCAACCTGGCCACCGTCACCGAGGAACAGCTCGCCGCCGCCGGCCGCCAACTGGAGCGCATCACCCGCCAACTCAAACTCACCGCCAAGGAGAGATCCTGATGTGCTCCCCCTTATCCTCATCCTCGCCATCCTGCTCGCGACCGTCCTCGCGTGCTTCATCGATGGCGACCTGCGTCCGCGGGTCCGGCTGAGGATCGACTCACTCACCTATCACCCCAAAACCAAACTCCCCATGACCACCAATCTCCGAAGTCCCGTCAGTCAGTTCGCCCAGATCGTTTATGTGCCTGTCGATGTCAACGGCCGCAAGGTCAAGCTCGATGAGGACGCCATCATCGCCGAAGTCACCAGTGGCACCGGCGCCCGCGCGCGGGTCGAAGTGTTGAACGATGGGAACGGCGACCGCCGATTCCTCGTGCAGCTCATCCCCGGCGACGAACCCGGTGAGTATCAGTTCAAGGTCCGTGGCGATCTCGCACCTGGCGCCGCCGTGGAAATCCTGGAAGAGGAATACATCTACACCGGCGACCCGGAAAATGCGGTCAGCCTCGGCGGCACCGTCTCCTACCTGCCCAAGTCCTCTCTGCCGGCCTGAACCAACGAACGGCCAAACCTCACCCGCGCCCATGATCTTCGCCGCCGAAGCCACCAGCCAGGAAGTGGGGATCTGGATCATCATCGCCATCTGCGTGGTGAACGGCCTCGGAGCGTTGGGCGGGGTGGTGGCCTTCTTCGCCACCCGTCGCGAAGTGCAGGAGATCGATCGGCGCCTCATCAACGCGGAGACGGGGATCGTGAACATCCGCGAAGAAATCGCGGACACCAAAATCGAACTGATGGCGAACGGTGAGAGGCGCTCCGAAAGCCTCCATCGCCGCATCGATCCCCTGGTGGAAAACACCGCCGCCCTCAAAGCCGGCAGCCAGGCCTTCACCGAAAGCTTTCAGAATTTCGTCACCGTTCTGACCCGCACCAAGCAATGACCACCCGCAAGCTTCGCCTCGTTCGCATCATCCTGGACGTCCTGGAAAACCTGGACGGCGGCCAGCTCTCGGAGGTGGTCCTCAACGCCGAGGCCAACCTGCACATCACCCCCACCGCGACCCTCGCGGAATTTGAGGATGCCCTCAGCCACTGCGATCAATGCGGGTGGGTGATTGGCATCACCTCGCGCGTGAACGGCGGGCGCAAATGGAGCCTCTCGGACGCCGGCACCGCGGCCCGCTTAGAAATCAAGTGAATGAATGAGCACCAAACTCCGTGGCGACAAAGGACCGGTGCCACCGCTCCGGGCGCTAAAATTGCGTCTGGCGGAAGAGCGCGAGTGGGCATTCGAACTCGTCAACCAACAGCATCCCACCACGGGTCAGCCGCTGACCAATGCCGAATGCCGCGCGGAAATCCACGAGCGCCTGGGTATCTCACTCGGCTCGGATGGTGCCTACTCGGACTTTCGCTCCTGGCAATTGCGCCAGCGCCTGCACGATCGCCTGAACCAGATCGCGGAGGACGACGAGCAACATCTGACCGAGCAATTCCCTGGGCTCACGCGGGAGCAACTGCGGGAGATGACGATCAAACGCAGCTACGCCACGGCGGATCTCCTGCAGGATCCAACATTCACGCTGAACCTGATCAGGGTGGACCAGGCCGAAACCTCCGGCCGTTTCCGGGCCGAGATGGAGGCCAAGAAACACGAGCTAGCCACGCAGGCCGAAGCGCGCCAGGCAGCCGAGCACCAACTGAACCGCGAGAAGTTCGAGCTGGAAGCCGCGGAGATGATGCTCAACGAAGCGCTGCGCCTGACCGCCCAGGGCATAGCCGCCTCCAATCTTTCACAGGCCGACAAGATCGCCGCCATGCGCAAGGCAGCCTTCAGCGATGTGGATGCGCTCCAGCAGAGCGGCAAGATCCAGATCCCCAGGGCGTGAAACGAAATTCCACCAAAGAAGAAGGGGCTGCTGAGGCTGGAGTGTCGCCGACAGGGACCGCCAGCAGCCCCGCCCTTTCAGCCCGGCCGAAGCGTGCCCGTCGCGCCTACCAGAACGTGGCCCTCGTGGCCGTGCGCGAGGTGCGTCAGCTCGGCCTCTACTGGGCCCGCCGCTGCCGCAAGTCCACCACGCTCGGAGATATCGCCTTCGATCAGATGTCCGTTGCGCCCGGTCGCATGGTCATCGGCGCCAGCGCTTCCCTCCTGCTGGGCCGTGAGCTCGTGGGTATGTCCCTCACCGCCGTGGAGCAAGCCGCCATCGTCGCCCAGGAGGCCGCGGCCGTGCGCGCCGCGTTCGAGCATGGGGCGGAGCAGCACAATCTGGATTTCAAGATCGCCGAGGTGGATGACAAGGGGAAGGATCGCATCCTGGCCGGGCTCACCCCGGAAGATTTCGCCGATCTGTATCAATCGCGGAAGATGGAGCTGCGGCTCTACTTCGATCGCACCAGCTTTTCCCGCGAGCAGATCATCGCGCCAAACCCGGCCACCTGCCGCTCCTGGCGCGGTACCGTCCTCTTCGATGAGTTCGGCTACATCCCCAGCGCCCAAGCCAGCGAGCTGCGCATCGCCGCCGATCCCATGATGCGCGACACGCCGGATCTGAAAATGATCTACGCGTGTAATCTCTCCCTGGACGATCGCCATCCGTGGTTTGAGATGACGCTCCCGCGCGAGATCACCGCCAGCAGCGAGGAGGATCAATTCACCGCGCAACCCGATGGACACCTTTACATCGGCCAGCAAGGGATACTGGTCCACCGTGTGGCGCTCAAGGATGCCTACGCCGCCGGCCATTTGCTCTATGATGATTACGGCCAGCCCATGTCCTACGAGCAGTGCCGCGTCTTCCCGCAGTTCCGCGGCGGCTGGGACATCAGCTATGCGCTCAATCACAAGCCGGGCGGCGCGAGCGTCATTGATCTCATCGCGTTGGTCACGGCCCAGCGGCGCGGCCGCGGCGAGTGCGAATTCGTTTATGCCGAGAGCGACGCCGATTTCCAGCGGGCGATCCATCTCCTGCACGATCGATTGAAGGATGGGGCGGTCGGCATCGGCATCGATCAGGCCAGCACCACGAGCGAGCTGAGCAACCCCACGAGCATCACCGTCACCGAACGGTTGGGCGGCCTGAAGTATCAGCGCCTGGTGGTCGTGTTCAAAACGAAGAAGCGCCAGGTGCGCGACGAGGTGGTCCGAAATATTTGCGGTGCCGTGCGTGAGCGGAAGGAAGGCGGGCCCGTCCGCCGAATCTGCATCGACGCCAGCAACGAGCGCCTGGCCGCGGAAGAGAGCGCGGATGATTTGGCGATCCTCGCCCCGGTCCAGCTCGTCATCAGCGGGAACGTGGTCGACCCGCGCCCGAGTGGCTATGCGGAGAAGGACGGGAACGTGAATTACAAAACGTTCCTGGGCGACATGTACTCCGACGGCGTCAACGACGGGCGGACCGTCCTGCCCCCGGACGACTACATCAAAGCCGATCAGCGGCTGGTGATGAAGGATGGTGGCCGCTACATCTGCGTGCCCGATCCCCAGACCGGCGCGCACGGGGATACTTTCGATAGCGGGAAGCTGGCGGACTTCGCCCTGAGCACCACGGCCGGCGCCATCTCGGACCCCAAAACCATTCGCCTGGGTAAACCCCACCGGAACCGTCCGATCCTCCGAGCCCGGAGGTTGCCCGCATGACGCGTACGGACGCCAATGCACCGGGATCGGCTGAAAACCTCCCCAAGGGGCGGCAATGCGCGGCCGCGACTAGCCTGGTGGTAGGTCTAAACCCCACTTACACCACTAAAAGGGTATGACCGCCGCCACCCCCACCTCGCCCCCCACCAGACTTGCCCTCTCGCGCCTGACCGGCCGCCCGGTCGCCGCGACGTCGGCGGTGGCCATGTCCGGGGATGCTGCCGAAGTCCTGCAGGGGTCCAGCGCCCTCACTGCCGCTTACCCGCCGCCGGCCAAAGTGCCCGCGGGATTGGCCCGGATTCTCCGACCGCAAGCGGGCGCCCGCTGGATCCTGCCCCAGCTCTCCGCGATTACGCCGACCTACATCGAAAGCGTGATGCGCGGCGCGTTCGCCGGTGGACATCTGCAAATGTGGGAGCTGTTCGATCTCATGGAAGATACCTGGCCGCGCCTGGCCAAGAATCTGAATGAGCTCAAGGACGCCGTCCTCGCCATGGATTGGAAGTTGGAACCGTGGGCCGAAGAGGACGAGCCGCCCACTGAGAGCGCGCAGGAAAAGGCGAAGCTGATCAGCAGCGCCATCTGGCGTATGCGCCCGGACCCGGCCGGAGACGAGAACGGCTTCCAGCAAACCCTCTACGATATCCTGGATGCATGGGCCAAGGGCACGAGCGTGCTGGAGATCCACTGGGAGATCCGTCGGGCGGGAACCTTGGGCGATATCACCGCGCCGCGCGCCAGCTCCTGGGTGCACCCCGTTCAATACGCCTGGTCGAATGAAGGCCGGCTCGGGCTGCGTTCCGAAATGCTCGGCACTGATCCCGGCCGCTACTCGATGCTCACCACGAGCACCACGCCCGGCCGGAATGCGATCGAGGATTTCCCGCCGGACATGTTCTTGATCGCGATCAAGAAAGCCAAGACCGGCGCCGCGCTCCAGACCGCGCTCCTCCGTTCCCTGGCCTGGTGGTGGTGCGCAGCGAATTTCTCGGCCGATTGGTTGATGAACCTCGCGCAGATTTTTGGCCTGCCCATCCGCTGGGCGAATTACGCGAGCGGCTCCAGCCAGGCCACCATCGATGCCATCTCCAACATGCTGGAGAACCTGGGCAGCGCCGGCTGGGCATCCTTCCCCGAGGGCACCACGCTCGAGCTCAAGGACGCCGGGAACCTCGGCACCATGTCACCCCAGGGTGACCTGCTCGATCGCGCGGACAAAAATTGCGACCTGCTCATCCTGGGCCAGACACTGACCAGTGAAGTTAGGGACACGGGCGGCGCGCTCGCCACGGCCAAGGTGCACGAAGGCGTGAAGGGGGAGAAGATTGCGGCGGCGGCCAACTTCGCGGCCGAGGTCATCAACTGCCAGCTCATCCCCGCCATCCTCCGCCAGAATTATGGCGACGATGAAGAGCGCCCAGAGATGTGCGCCGAGCCGGAGAAGATCGAAGACGTCAAGGCGAACGCGGAACGGGACGCGGTCCTGTCCGCCATGGGCGTCGAGCTACCGAAGGAGTGGTTTTACAAGCGACACAACGTTCCCCTGCCGCAGCCCGGCGAGGAAACGATCAGCAAACCGCCACCGCCACCGCCCGCACCGGGAATGCCGGGTGCACCTGGAGCAGAGCCGGGCCCTTCGCGTGTTTCGCGTGTTTCGCGGGCAAATGAACCCAATGAGGAAGAGGAACCCGCCCAGGCGAAAGCAAACCGGACGGCCGGCCCGACGCCGCCTTCCGCCGTGGATCTCAACCGTCTCGCGTCCGCCATGGCGGACGATCTGAAACCGCTGCGCGATCGGCTCGAACGGATCCTCGCCATTCAAGACCCGGAGATTCTCAAGGCGAAGCTCGGCGCCATGGTCCAGCAGTTGCCTTCCCTCTTGACCGACATCAATGCCGATCCCGAAAGCGCCCGCGTGATCGAGGACGCGATGTTCAACGGGATCGTCACCAACCTGCGAAAGAAATGAACACCCCACTTTGCGCCAAGAGCGCCAACGCCGAGACCGAACCACTGCAAGGACGGATGGACGTGACCGCACCCGCCAGCACCGTGGGCGAGTTCATGTTCATGCCGGCGGGAGTGCAGGTCATCCACGCTACGAAGGGCGTGCCCGGCCAGCGCGGGAAAGATATCACCGCGCACGTCCTCGTGGAGCGCGGTGCGGAGTCCCACCTCCAGCAGCAACTCGCGGCGATCAACGCGCGCGGGGGTGACAAGGTTTACTTCGATTTCAATCACGAAGATCGCGACGCCTCCTTTTGGCCGCAGCAATTCGTCTGGCGCGAGTCGCCCACGCCCGGCGTTTACGTGGCCGGCGAATGGAGCGCGAGCGGCCGCCAGGCCATCGAGGGCAAGACCTATCGCAGTTTCTCGCCCGTGTTCCACGTCGATGACGATTCCAAGAAACCCTGTCGGGTCGCCTGCAACACCAAGGCGCGCCCAAACATGGGCGGCCTCGTGAACAACCCGGCTTTCAAAAACAATTTGCCCTTGTGGGCGAAGCACGCTGGAGCCAACCAGCAAACCACACAAAAAAACAGTATGACCCCAACAGAACTGGCTGCGCTCCAAGCCAAAATTGCCACCCTGGAGCAGGAAATCGCCGGCCTTGTCGCTGGCAGCACTGGATCCGCCGATGACGCCGAAGCCATCCAGGCCAAGCGGAACGAACTGAATGCGATCAAGAAGGATTGCGAACTCGAAGAGATGCGCGCCAAACAGGCGAGCCTAGAGCAGCAACTCCTGACGCAACGCACGAAGGACGCCGACGATGCCGTGAAAGCGGCCGTCCGCCGCGGCGCCATCCCGACCAAGGATGAAGCGCTCCAGGCCGCGTGGAAGAAAGCGTGCATCGAAGACGTGAACAACATCGCGCTTCTCGCCAAGATCCCCGGCAGCTCGGCGCTGATGGGCAGCAACGGTGGACTCCAAGGTTCCCCGGCCCGCTTGACGATCAACAGCGCGGTGATCAGCCGCGAGAGTAACGAGGCCGTGCTCGGCCGGATGAGCAGCATCATGGCCCGCCAGGCGCCCCAGGCGAATCTGCCCTATAACGAGCGGCCCCTCGTCGCGAAGGAATTGGCCGGACTCTACGCGAAGGAGATATTACCCCGGCTTGCCGAGGGCGATGACATTCCACTGAGCGGTTCCAACAGCCTGGGCACGCTCGCGCAGAGCCTCACGGCCATCCGAACGCTCGAGTTGCTCACGCTCAACTTCCCAATCCTGCAATCAATCATGACGGATTTCTCCGATCAGATCGTGAGCTATGGAGACACGCTGACCAGTCGTTACCGGGCGATCCCGGCGGTGCAGACCTACAACACGAGCACCGGTTGGCCCACGAATAGCGATCATGTGACCGTGGATGTGGCGATGACGTACAACCAGTGGAAGGGCGTCCCCATCATCTTCCAGGCGCACGAACTCGCGGGCACCCTGCGGCGCCTTTTTGATGAGGTTGCCCCTGGCCAGGCCTATGCGCTCGGCAAGGACATCGTGGATTACATCTACGCCCTCATCACCGCGGCCTACACGAACACGGTGACCGCGGCGGGCCTCGGCACGTTTGGACGCGCGACCATGATCGACGTGGGCGGCGTGTTGGACGATGTGGGCAATCCGGACATCGGCCGTTTCGCCATCCTCGCCCGGCCCTACTATAGCGCGCTGGCCAAGGATAACATCCTCATGCAGCTCGCGGCCTTCCAGAAAGCGGAGGTCATCACCCAACGCCTCTCCCAGGTCACCATGCCGGATGTGGAAGGCTTCATGACGGTCAAGGCCGTAAACCTGCCGGCCACCTCCATTGCGGGCAAGACGCTCAAAGGTTTCTTCGGCACCAAGAGCTCGATCGCCTTGGCCACACGCCTCTCGGCCGATTACGTCAACGCCATCCCTGGCGCCGGCAACGGCAACCTCGCGGTCGTCACCACGCCGGGCGGATTCAGCGCGAACCTCGTGCAGTTCGTTTCGCACACGGGCGCTTATGCCGCGCAACGGATGGATGTGATCTACGCGGGCAGCCGCGGCCAGCTCACCGCTGGCGCACTCCTCACAGACGTTTAATCCGACCAGCAATCGATCCGCACTAACATCGAAAACCACCGAATCACTTATGAACATTCGAAACACTCTGAACAAAGTCCGGCAGACGTTTCTGCTGACTCTCTTCCTCCTGGCGCTCGTCGCCATCGTTCCGCGCGCCAAGGCGGCGGATTACGCCGTCCAGAAAACCTTCTGGAGCTACGCCGGCACCTGGACCAATTCGCCCGCAGTGGTCACCAACCTTGCGGCGGCCATCGACGTCACGCAATTCACCGACTTCGGGCTCCAACTCGTGGCGTCCACCACGAACGACGCGGTGGCGGGCTTTGTCTCCGTCGTGTGGGAAACCTCCCTGGATGGATCCAACTGGCCCACCAGCTACACCAACTTCGCTGGCGCCCCGGCGATGCAAGGCTGGTTCGCCATCCCAGTCACGAACCTGGTGAAGACCGTGTGGAACACGAACATCACCATGAACGCGGTCGGCTACTGGCGAATCCGCAGCCTGACCAATGCAACCAGCGGCAACTTCACCAACCTGTCCCTCACTGGCTACGTGAAGCCGAAGCGCACCGCGCGCGACCAGTAACAATCGCCCCCAAGCCCAAGGCCGGTGCGGATGTGCGTGATCCGCAAGGTGCCTGCCGCACCGGCCATTTTTTAAACCGCAGTCGACCGATCCAGATTATGAATCCAACGAACCCGGTGAACCCGGCCGGCCTCGAAAATCTCGAGGCGGAAAAGCGCGCCGAAAAACGTCGCAAGGACGAACAGGCCGCCAAGGACAAGGCCGCCAAGGCCCAGGCTGACCAGGTGGTGAACGAGACCATCGCCAAGGACAAGGCCGAGCAGGAGAAGGCCGCTCTGCGTCCGAAAGTCGCCAAGCTGCGGTCGGAGATCCCGTCAGTTGTCGCCGATGCCCGCAAGACCGTGGACAAACTCAAGGCAACCGTCGCCGCGATCGAGGTCGCCATCGGGAACATTGAGGGCGCCGCCATCACCGCGGGCGATGTGGCTCGCAACGATCCGCAGCGTGCCCTGGATGGATTGGAACGGGCTCGCGCTTCCTTCAATCACTCCATGGCCATCCAGGGCACCAAGTAAATGTCCTGGGTCGCCATCAACGTCACGCAGTTCATCGGTGAAGGGTTTAACACCGATGAACGCACCACCCTCCAGGATGTGGCGGGGGGCGATGATGGCCTGACGAACATCCTGAGCGCCGCCATCGCCGAATGGCGCGGCGTGATTGAGGCGGCTGGCTTCGATCTTGATGCTGATACCACCACCATTCCGCCGAGCTGCCGGCGTTACATCATCGCCCAGGTGCGCTGGCAGCTCCTCGTCAAGTTCAGCCAGCTCAAACAGCTCCAGACCGAGGAGCGCAAAGCCGAGGCGGAAAAGGCCGAGGACGTCCTGACCGCCATCGCCGAGGGCAAGCGCGCCATCGAGGCCGCCGAGGAAGATGATTCCGATATTCCCGCCGGCGGCAATTGGGGCAGTGAGACCAAGGTTGATATGCGGACGCACCAAACCCCGAGCGAGGAATGAGCTCCGCCACCCATACCGAGACCGTCACGAGCTTCGTGGTGAACGCCACGCGCCTGGTCAAGGATGGCCAGATCGAAAAGGCTATGGGCCGCGGCGCAACGAACAGGGTCGTGCTGCACTTCAAAAAGCTCAATGCGCAGCGACCGAACAAGCTCGGCGGGGCCCGCACCAATTACTTCGCCAAGGCTGCCGCCAACACGAGCTACACGTTTCAGCCGGGGCGGTTCACGATCAGCGTCAACCAGGTCGGGATTAACCAGCGCATCCACGGCGGTGAGATCGTGGCGAAGAAAGCCAAGTATCTGACGATCCCCGCCGCGGCCGAGGCCTATGGCCACCGCGCGCGGGAGTTCAACGATCTCAAGGTTGGGTTCGCACGAAACCAGTATGGGGCCATGCAGCTCGCGCTGGTGAAGGCGAGCCGGAGCACGTTCAGGCTTGGGCGCGGTCGCCGGGATGGAAGCCGCGGGGCAGTGAAGCAAACCGGTTCCATTGGCGGCGATCCGATGTACTGGCTCACCCCACGCGTATTTCAGCGGGCGGATCCCACGGTGGCGCCCAGTCCACAAGAAATTTTCGCCGGAGCCCAGGAAGGAGCCGACCTGCTCTTCAAAACTTTGGATGACCGCAAGGCCGCGCGCGCGGCGAAAGGCGGTGCCGCGTGAGTTTCCGCGAGGATGTCTTCACCGATCTGCAAAACGATCTCTGCTGCCCGCTCCTGGCGGATGCCTACTTCGCGGACATCAACGTGATCGACTACCGGAAGCAAAACATCCTCCAGGAAGTCGAGCTCTCCCTCTCCAGTCTGAAGTCGAAGGTCGGCAAGATCGGCGTGTGCGTGGTGGCGCTGCCCGTCGTGATCACGGACACGTTTAAGGAAGGCACACCCTTTCACCCGCTCCAATGCCACGTGACCTATCGCGTGCTGGAAAATCCGCTCATCAACATGGGCGCGAGGGGCACCAAGAAACCGGCGCCGTCCATCTGCTCGCGCATTCGGCGGATCCTGAAGGCGTATCGCCTGGGCGGGTTCGCCACGAACCTGGTCCCAGCCGATCCATTCGTCGATTGGGTCCAAGTCGATGAAGCCCCAGTGGCCTTCGAGATCAACTTCACCTGCTTTGAACACGTGGACCAGAACGAGGCGAAATGCGCTTCGCTGGGTTACTATTACAACTCCGTGACCGGCGTGCTGCAGCTCTCCTGCAGCACCCCGGATGCGACCATCTACTACACCCTGGACGGCGGCTACCCGCACCCGAACAACCCGAACGGGTTCACCATCCTGACCTACACCGGCCCCATCACGATCGAGGGCGAGGTCCTGGTGCGCGCGGCGGCATTCAAGGTGGGTTATTTGCCCGGCGACGTCTGGGCAAGTCGCTTCAACATGATCGGCGATGGCATGGGAGGACTGCTTGGTGAGGAGGGCGGCGGAGCAATTACGCAGTCATGACGCGATGAACCTGACCACCACCAGTCTACGATCTGCAAATCGCCCACGAACGGCGGGCGGGCGCGCTCACCCTCTCCCTGAGGGAGAGGGCCGGGGTGAGGGGGAAGGGAAGGCTCGATCTATAAAATCGATCAAAGCGACAGCCGAGCTTACGTTCTGGATCTGGCTGATTCTTTGCCTGCTGTTCGCGCTCCAGGCCGACGCCCAGAACCCCACACCGGTCTACAATCTGCGCCACACCAATTCAGTCCGGGCCACCAACTGGATCATGGTGGTCACGCACCCCGGCCAGACCAATGGGAACGCCGCGATCCAGGCGGAAGATCTGCTGACATCGATGCTCACCTTCCCGAGTTTCGTCGGTGGGGCAGCCACCAACGCGGTGAGCTCGGTCTACAAGGATGGCTCAGTCGTGGCCGCAGCCGCCACGCGGATCAATTTCATCACGGGCACCAACACCGCGCTGAACCTGACCAACACGGCGGGCGTCGTGGATGTGCAGATCAGCGCTTCGGCTTCTGCCTCCGCCGCGGGCCTGACCAACAACAACGCCGACAACGTAAACCTGGCCGCTTCTCTGCGCACTGCGGGCAAGGGCACCAACGTCGGGCATTTCCGGGCGGAGTCCTCCGTCTATGTGGCCGATATCCAGACCAACGCCGGCGCGGCGCTCCGGTTGCGCGGCAACTCCAATCCAGTCCTGGAAATCACGAGCATTGGGCTACCCCAAACATTGTTCATGGATAGCCAGGGCGTCGGCACCAGGTCGGGAGGCGGCCAGCCTTACCTCGTTCTGCGCCCGGAGGAGACGTCAGCGTTTGAGATCACCACGACCAACATGCGCCCTGTCAACGCCGTCACCGCCGGCCTGGGCGACGTGTCGCGACCGTTCGAGTCGGCCAACATCAACAAGGGGACCTTTGTCAACGTGATCGCCACGTCCGTCACGGCGGCCACGTTCACCAACTCAACCCTGCCCACCAATGCCTTCATGTGGATCGGCGCGGGCGGCATCATGTCCACGGGCAAGATTGGTTCAGGGCTCGCCCTGGCCGCCGATGGAACCCTTTCGGCCACGGGAGTGGCGGGCGACTTGAACGCGGTGAGCAACGCCATCGTGGCCATCCTGGTGGCCAATGACACCACCACGAGCAACGGACTCTTCTCCGTCGAGACCACGCGCAACGCGGCCGTGAGCAACTCTGTGGTTAGCTTGCTGGTCGCCAACGACACCACCACGAGCAATGGACTGTTTTCGATCCTGGTCGCGAACGACACCACCACAAGTAACGGACTCTTCTCGGTGGAGACCACCCGCAATGCCGCGGTCAGCAATGCTTTGGTGTCCGGACTTCAGTCCGTCTCAAATCCGCCACACACCCTGCTCGGAACCGGAGCAATTACCAAAGCCGTCAACGGCGCAACCAACCTGGCGGCTGGTCTGGTCGGATTACTCGGCCCAACGAACAACGGCAACGTTCGGGTCAAGACCATCGCCCCTGGCAGCAATATCACTCTCACGGACCAGGGCACCAATGTCTCGATCGCGGCATCGGGCAGCGCGATCACTTACACAGCACTGCCCACGAGCGGGGTGGTTGGGGGAGCGCAGCAGGGTTACTCCACCAATCTCACCGCCAACACCATGGTGGTGGTCTCAAACCCGACGGCCGATGCGCACTACTTCGTGGATGTCCACACCGCCGGCTTTGTCGCCAGCATCTCGAATTATCAGGCGATCTATTTCCGGGACGCCGGTAGGGGTGGCATCTCCCAGTTCCCAACCAACGGCTCATCGACACTTGAGGCTTGGGTAGACAGCGTGAGCGGATGGACGAACGGGATCCTCCACGGCCCGGAGTCGACGCTGCGGGCGGACGGGAACTGCCTCCAGTTCCTGACCAACTACCTCACCCTCACGATTACGTTGACCAATACCTGCACTGGGAACACGGTGACGAATTGGGGATTGACCAACGGCACCTTCATCGGGCTCGTGGGGAACGGGGGCACCGCGGTGAAAACCGTCACCGCGGGTTCAAATGTGACCGTGACGGATCGGGGAACGAACCTCCTCATCGCCGCCTCCAGCGCGACGGTCGACGGGAATCTCAGCACCCTGACGGTTACAAACTCGGTCCTATTCCCGACGCGCATAATTCAGGCCGGAACGAACGGGATCGCAATTGCCGATTACTCTGCCGGCTACAGCTTTCACTTACTGCTCGTCACGAACACAACGCTGAAATTGAGCAACATCGTTGACGGAATCGTTAACGCCCCCCTGCAAGTCACTCAGGGAACAAACGGTCAATTCACCCTGACGATCACCAACCTGAACGGACTTGTGCGGACCAATGGAAGCTATGCCGTCACGACGAACGTCTACGGGACCGACAAGTTGCTAATCGACGCGAATTTCGGAACGAATGCGATCATCTCGTTGCTTCCGGCGCCAACCAGGGCCGGGCTTATCTATCAATCATTAGCCCTCTTCACGAATTTGAACGCGCTCGGGGTAATGACAAACCTCGGAAACGCGACGGTGACGGCCCACACAATGACGAATTCCGGAGACATGATCCGCGCCGAATGGCGAGGAACGATGCCGCTCGCCGCCGTCAATTCTAATCAATTTCAAATCGTGTTTGGAAGTCAGACGATTTTGGACACAGGTTTCCAGACCGCCAGCAACTCAGTGTTTCGGGCGTCGGTCGAAATAACGCGATCCGGGAACACGTCGCAACACTGCGATGCACGCTTCGAGTGGGGACCTGGAAACGGCGTTCCATTCGCCTTCACGAACGCCAATCTGGAACTCTCCCAGACCAACGGCATTGACACGACGCTGGCCTTGAAGGGCGGATCTCTCAGGCTTGGTGCTCACACGAACAACAGTGTCCGCGTTTGGTATTTCCCCGCGCCATGAAGATTTCTCTTACCCTACTCCTTGTCTTGCTGTCGCTGGTCGCCCACGGCCAGTCAAAGAACTATCTGCCGCGGATCGCGATTACGAACTCACTCGCCAGTGGGGGTGGTGCCGGCGCGGGAGGGGTCGGCATCGCAGCGGCCGCGGTTACCAATGCAACCAGCGGAACAACGATGACGTTCCCAATGGCGCACTCTGGAGACAACCGGCTGCTGATGGTTGGGGTCGGTGGATACGACGGCAGTCGCGTGATTACCTCGGTGACGCACAACTCCCTTCCGTGCGACCTGCTCTATCTCACGAACTTCTATGATGCAACCGGATCGGCCGCGATTTACTACCGAATCGGTCCGGATGTCTCCGGCAATGTCGTTGTCACTTACGACGACGGACTCCCGCAATGGAACGGCGCTGGGGCAGTCATCCTGACGAACGTCAACCAGTCCTCGCCGTTCGGAACATTCGTGTCGAAATACGATGCGAGTGCGGCGGCGGTTCCAGGGGTGACAAACACGATCACGGTTGCGTCGGGCGGCTTGGCACTCGATTTCTTGGTGGCACACCCACACAACGCGACCTTCACCCCAAATTGCGCGGAACTGACGAATCATTTCGACAGCGGCAATGGCGGCATCCGGTTTAGTTGGACGAACTCGGTCGGCTCGGTTGACATGCGATGGGTCTTCTCTGGCGCCGACCAGGCTCAATCCTCGATCGCGGTTCCCATCGCACGCGTGCCGTGAGAATTGCTTTCCTTATCCTACTCTCCTGCGTCTCGTGCCTTCCGGCATTCGGAGCAAAGGGTGTTTTTGTCAGCGACCCGGCGGCTGGATTGGCAAATGGCACAAGCTGGGCGAATGCCTACTCTTACACGAACATCACTTGGGCAAACGTGGATGGAGGCGACACGCTTTATCTCGACGGCGGCTCGGGGGATTCCAAGGTTTACACATCGGCGGGCGCCTATTTCGACATCGATACGTTTCGAATGTTCAACGTCACCAAGGCGGGAAGTGCTGGGAGTAAGATCCTAATTACAGTCACGAACGAATCCGGGCACAACGGGAGAGTGATTTTCAACGCCAATCACTTCATTGGCACCACGGGCAGGCGCGGTGACGCAGTGACGCTTAATTCTTACAACATTTTGGACGGTGGACCGCTCACAAATATCTGGATTCTGAATAACACGAACCAGATGGCCAAGGATCACAATGCAGGCATCTTCCTTGGTGGCGCGGTGGACACAACGGTCATGCGGGTCGGGGTGAGCAATTGCAATTCAGGGCTTTCAGCCAACGGCGGGGCTGGGCTTCAGGTTTACTCGAACTCGTTCATCTACATCATTGCCGAAGCCGGCGTTTCGATGGGCGGCGGTGTCCTTGCGTGGGACACGAATCGTGTTCACCACAATACGGTCGTGGTGATTCAAAATTACGATAAAAGTTCCGGGGCCGATGGGATCAAGCCTGGAACCGGAGCATCGGTCTATGATAACGATCTGAAGCTGTTGAGTGGATACGGTTATGTGAACCCCGGTCAGCATCCAGACGCCTTCCAGTGCAGTAGCGCAACCAACACCACGACCGGAAGCTTTTCGAAGTATTACAACAACCGGGTCAAGGGGTTTTACAACGCCATTCTAGAGATGGGATGGGGGGCGCACCCGTCAAACATCATGGTCTTCAACAACGAAGTCCATTTTGAGGACACCAACATCCCGCCGGCCTACATCGGTGGTTTCGTGTCGGAGGACTCTGGGGCCGAATCAATCCGAAACATTTTCATCTTCAACAACACTTTCGCTGACATGGTTGGGGGGAATGTTTTCCTGGCTATCCACTGGGACAAGGGTCGGTATCACGGACCACCAGACACCGCCCTGCCGCTCTATTTCCCGACGATGACGAACGTGTTCATCTGCAATAATATCTTTTACAATTGCAGCACACCGATCCATCCAGTCATTCACCTTGGCGACTACGTGAACACCAACTGGAGCGCGTCAAATCTGGCGTGCATCGTCGTCGCAAATAACCTCCTTTATGCCGGAGCGACTGGCGGAACCAATGTGATCGTGGGGACCAATCACACTGCGAGCGAGGGGCTTCACTTTCAGGGCCACATCAATCAGGTTGTCGGCGATCCGCTGTTCGCTAACCTTCCGGCGCCATACACGACAAACGCGAGCCTTCGGCTTCTCGCCGGTTCACCGGCACTCAACACGGGGACCAATCTGACGCTTGTAATCTCGAATTATGCCGGCTTGACCGGACTCCGGGACATGGATGGCAATGCGCATCCGCTTTACGGTGATCCGTCGATTGCGGCTAACCGATGGAACGTTGGCGCCTTCCAGTCTGTCAGTAGCGGCGGCGGCGACCCACCACCCAGCGCCACCGGCACCGGCAACCGCAAAATTCGAGGAGTCCGAATAAAGCTTTGAATTAATCTATGCAAGCACGCTCCACCATCATTTCCGGTCCGGCCCGCATTGTGCGCGGCGCCGGCTCCGTGCACGTCAAGGAACCGTTCTCCGTCGACCTGCCCAAAGCCCAGACGCCTGTCGTCCTCGAGGGCTATGGGGAAATCGACCAGCGGGATGAGGATATCCTCGTCACGGCCCAGTTCCTGCCCGATGGCCGATGGAACGCCGCCACGCGTGCTTTCCTCTGGCCGTATCTCAATCCCACCATCGGCTCGGACCCATTTGGCAGCTCGGACACGCCGACCTTGATCCACGATACCAACACGCATCTCCACACCATCTACGCCAGCGCCATCACCCAGATGCCGAGCCTGATCTTGAGCCCGTCCGGCACGATGATCGGCCCGGCCACGATCACTGGCATCCGCGCCTCGGGCAAGGGATGGAACGAAGCGAGCAGTCTCTACAATATGGCGCTGACCGGCGGAACGTTCACCGACTCGGGCCTCGTGGGCTCGGAGATCATCACGCAGTATTACACGGGGGCCTGGGGAGCGACGCCCGTCACCGGCTTCGGCGCGATCGCGACGGAGACCGGCTGGACCGTGGATTTCCAGACCAGTATCCAGTTTTTCAAGGTGGATGAGGTGGGCACCTGCAAAGCCTCGCTCCTAAGCGTGGGCGTGCTGGCCCGCTGCATGCCGATCAATATCTCGGCGGCGGACATCCTGGCAGCGCTCGATTACCAGGAGACTTCCCCCGCCAGCCGGCGCGGCAAGTCAGGCAACGCTCTCGGGAAGGACCTGGTCATCACCGGCGCGGACGCTTCCACCGTTGTCACCCTCAAGGCAGCGAAGCTGGTCCGGGCTGGCTATCGATTCGGCGCGCGGGTGCTGCGCGATGGCGAGCTTGGCTTCGTGGCCACGCGCTCGTTCGCTAGTGGCGTGGCCGGGGCCATGGCAACTCTGGCGTGAGGTCAAATGAATGAATTTGATCTGGCAACCCATCGACAACGACGGCGACAACGACGGCCGTCCGTATGTCATCGCCGCGCAATCCCCCATGCGTGGGCCCGGCTCCAGGGTGGCCATGGTCACGCAATTCCAGCATGAGCGCGCCACGGAACACGTCGCCTACCCGCGCGCCGAGGAAGCGGACCATTTCGACCGGGGCAACCAAGTCACCACGATGGGCTTTACGGTGCAGTACGAGTTCAACACCTACCGGGAGTGCCTGCAGTTCTGCGCGGGCCTGGCGGATGCCATCTCCGGCCGGGGCAATCTGCGCATCGAATACAACGGGGGCGGCTTCAATGTGCTGCCGCGCGCGGTGTGGCAGGCCATCCCGGTGCCTGGGAAGCTCGGCACGGTGGTCACCATCAACTTCGTTTTCATCGGCGGCAAACTGACCTGATTATGTCGATGCGCATTGATGGCTTCTCCAGGATCCGGGCGACGCTCGATATCTCCAAAAAGACTGGCGCGCTCTCAGATGTCTTGTGCGGGGACGCCGCCCGCTTCGCCCGCGGGGCGCGCCTGCGCTTGGAGTTGCTGCTCGTCCACGGGCAAGAGCTGGCGGACCCAAGTCTCATCGATGCCGCACGTCTCCGGATCCTTTCCACCGATGACCCTGACTCCGCGATCGCGGTGAACAAAGCGATCGGCCCCTCGGCCATCAACGCCGGTGTGACCCTGGAGGAATGGGACGCGGGCGAACCGGACAAGTGCCACCTGCGCTTTGAGCTCACGGCGGGTGAGGTGGCGGAAGGCGTGTTCACCGGCACCTTGGCGGACGCGTCTCAACACTGGTTTCTCCTGACCTACGGCGCGGGCGAGGATCTGCTCTTTGCGGGGACCGTGGGGAGTTTCGATGGTGGCTACACTGCCAGCGGGATCCCGCCGCTCGCTGGGAGCGGCGCCAGCCTCGATGACGTGCGCAGCTTCATCACTGCCGCCCTTAACAACTACGTAAAATTCTCCGGCAATCCCAAGGGGGCAACTATTCGCCTCGATGCGCCGGTGGCGGATAAACGCATCCTGGTCGGCTGCGATGATAACGGGGATCCCAGCTTTAGCACCCAGACCACCACATGAGAACGATTTACTGCCTCGCTGCCGCGCTGCTGCTGACCCTCTGCCGGGCGAATGCCGCCACGGAAATCACCGCTTGGGTCTTGATCACGAATACGCCGGCCGGCCTGAGCTCGAATCTCACCGCCAATATTGGATCCGCGGACACGCGTTACTCGACTAACAACGCCGCCGCCACGCCGAGTGTCACGTTTCAGATCACGAACAGCACGGCCGCCACCCGGACGAATCTCCACGCCCATCTCAATGCGTATCCGGTCTACAGCGCCGGCGCCGGCAGCCCCCAGCTCGTCGTCAACCTAAATGCGACCAACACGTCGATGCTGGATTTCATTGCGCCGCTTAATACGAACATCACCGTCACTTTTGGGGGCAATTGGGCCTACGTGGTCTACTTCACCAACACGTTCAACGATTCGCCGCCCATCCTGGCGAAGACGAACGCGATGTCGGCCATGGCCCGCACGAACGCGGAGAATTCCATCGTGAATCTCCTGGCCCAGAACCGCTCCACGAACGCGCTCCCGACCAACTCCACCTTCCTGCGCAATTACACGGACACCAACACGCCGCAGACCGTGGCTAACAAGACATTGGTCAACCCGGTGGTGACCGGCGGGCGCTGGACGGGGTTCACCAATGCGGTGGGGACGAATCTGCTGGCCACGAATGTGATCGCCTCGCAGGTCGCGGTCTACACCGGTGTGGACGATGCGGTGCGCATCACCAACGGCGTGGCCATCCACGGAACGGTCTATCGGCTGTTGGGAGGCTATTACACCAATGGGGTATGGGATCGGCCGCTCACCACCAACCTGATCAATTACGGCGACGCCATCCGCTCGGAGGGAACAGGAGGCAATTCGCTCCAGGTGGGAAGCAATGCGCAGGCAACGGCGAGCCTGGCGATGGCAATTGGCAACGGAACCATCGCGTCAAATACATCAGCAACCATAGTTGGCAATAGCTCTTACAGCCTTTCGGGATCTGCGTCGGTTTTCGGCAACAGTTCATTCGCTGGCAATCAGTCCTCCGCCTTCGGCCAAGGTGTGAACGCGTCAGGACCAAGCGCGGCGGCTTTTGGCGCCGGTGCGAATGCGGGAACCAATGTTGGCTCCAGTGTCTTTGGGGCCGGTGCGACGGCCTTTTACAATCCCGCTAGCCGCCACGGCAATTCAGTGACCGCCATAGGGACATCATCTCGGGCCAGCGATACGAATGCCTCGGCGTTTGGTGCAAGTAGCGTTTCCGATTACGTGGATTCGACGGCAATTGGCGCTGGTTCGGCAACGACTGCTGCTAACCAAGTCATGGTGGGTAGGTCGACTGAGACCGTGGTTGTGCCTGGCGTGCTGTCGGCGGCGAGCCAAACCAATTCTGTGCTGCGAGGGACCAGTGTCATCAACGGACGGGTGGATTTCACGCCCGGCTCCCGGACAGGCCTGGCCAACGGCTACAACTCGGGCACCATCTTGGGCACTAATGTCTATCTGCGCATGTCGGGGCCTAGCGCGGCCTATACCAACGCGGGCTTTGCGGCGGCCGTCGATGGCACGTTCCACATTCTACAATTCGACAATCCGGGGTTGAGTTACACGATCCTTCCTGACTCTGGCCTTGAAGTCACACCGGCTAACCGAATTTTGACTGGCACGGGCGGGCTGGTGAACTCAACGAATCAGCCGGCGATGTTCGGCGTGCTCTATGACGGAAGCGCCACGCGTTGGCGTCTCCTTTGGATCCGTTAAGCCCGTCCTGCCATGCCTGAGTACAAGATCACAGTCCTGACGGACGCCAACACCGCTGGACTTCAGCAAACCCAGCAGGCCACGGACAAGACGACCAAGGCCGTCAAGGATCTCAATGCCGAGATGGCCAAGGCCACCCAGGGCTACAAGGACGCCCAGGCCCCGGCCGTCGCGAACGCCACCGCGACCACGAAAACCGCTGAGGCAGCAGACAAGGCCTCCGGCGGATTCCGTCGTCTCACGGGCGCGGCGGATCGTTTGCGCCAAGCCTTCCCCGCTCTTGGCACAGCAATCGGAGGCATCGCAAATATCTGGACAGCGCTCGCAGGTGCGATCGTTTTAACGTTCAACAAGATTAAGGAGTGGGACGCTGTCATCGCAAACAACGCCGCCCGCCTCAAAGTCTTTCAGGATCTGAACAAGGAGGTGGACAGGTTCAGGGGTAATTTGGAGAAGGCCAAAGCCGAGTTTGTGGCGTTCCAGAAGCAATTCGAGAAGGCCGGTGACGACGGGGAGACGCCATCCGAGGAAGGGGAGCGTGCGCTCGCCGCGGCCCAGGCAGGATTCGCCGGCCGCCGCGCCAAGTTGGGCGCATCCAAGGAAGCGGCCCTCGCCCGTATTGCGCGACAGGAAGCCGCCGGCCAAATCACGCCCGGCCAGGCCGACGCCCAACGCCAGGCGCTGGGCGCCAGTACTGACAAACAGCTCCAAGGTATCGACCTCGAGGAGAAGAAAGAGCTTTCCGATATCCGGCTGCTGGTCGGCAGTGGAGAGCGCGCTCGAGCGGAGGAGCTGGCCCGCCAGGTCCCCGGCGCCCAGGCGCGCATGGTGGGCGCGCAAAATAAACGGGATGACGCCCAACGCGCCCTGCAGGCGGCCATGAGTTTTGGCGGCTTTGATGCCGACATGAATCCGGTCGCGGGTGGTCGCGCGGACGAGATCATGAAGGAAATGGGGGGCTTGGCATATCCGCATTCTCGCGACCGGGCGCGCCGCGATCAGCTCCAGGGCGAGTTTGATTCGCTCCGGGTTGGAGTGCTGACTCGGCGCAACATCATCGGGCCGCTCAGCGCCGATGCAACTGCAGCCGAGGAAGAGTTTGGTCGGGTTCGATCGGAAGCCATTGGCGCCGCCGGCGCCGCGCGCGGGCTCCGACGTCAGGGCTTGGCCGGTGCTGCCGACTTCGATGCGTCCGCCGGCCTGGCCGGGGAACTAGCCCCGCTCCGCGACGTGGCCGCGCGCGAGAACGCGAACGCGGCATCGTTCAAGGAAGCCGCGCGTCAGCAGGCGGAGACAGCCAAGCTTATGCGCGAGATTTTGAGCAGTCTAGGCCAGGGGCTGTCCGAAACTGCCCGTCTCAAACAGCAGGTCGATCAGCTCCAATCCCGCGATCGCTCCGCGCTCCAGCAGCAATAGCCATGGCTGAATGGACGCTCAAAATTGGGTCTGAGACCAAGACCATCGCAGCCTGGAAGCTCACCCGGCCCGTGCTGAACCTTGTCAACCTGGGCCGCGACATCCTCACCGCTCAAACGGCTGCGGAGTTTGACTCCGAGGGCATCGCTGAGTTCGGTGACTCGGTCCAGTTGTATCGCGATGAGGTGAAATGGTTCGATGGGGAGTGCTTCATCGTCCCGCGCTCGGCCAATGGCACACGGGAGGCCATCACTTACTCCTTTGTCGGCCCCTGGAATTTCCTCGAACGAAACACGTACAAGATGCCGTGGTATCGCGCCAGCAATGGGTCCACGATCTACACGTCGCACCTGCTTTTCCCTCTGCAGTCGGTGGCCCAGCACATCACGGATGCGTTGACCTACGCCATCGCCCGCGGGGCGAACCTTCAGATCGGCACCATCACTGCCCCTATCATTCCGCCGTCCTCGGAGACCACGGACATTACCATCGCGGGTGTCCTCCGGCAGATGGCGACCTACGCGCCGGATTGCGTGGGTTACTTGGATTACTCGACCACGCCGCCCACGTTCCATTTCAAGCCGCGCAGCGCCCTCACGGCCGTAACGCTGCAGATGCCCAGCAGCGCACTGCCGTTCGGCAGCCGCCTCGAGGTCATTGAGCCCGTCGCCCGCCAGGATCTGCAGGTGGATAACGTGGTCATCATCTACGAGATCCTGAGCCAGATCGATGGCCGGCAGAAATTCGGGTTCACGACCGATGTCCATCCCCCGGCCACCACCGGCCTCGAGGATGGTTGCCTCAGCGCCGTGGTGAACCTCCAGGGCTCCTCCAGCACCACCGTGCAGGGTTCGGCCGTGGGTGAGACTATCGAGCTGGGCTCGCTCGATTGGTGGCGGCGCGCGGTGCCAGCGCTCAATGATGCGCGCATCCAAAATCTGGCCTTTGCTGGGACGCCCGAGCGGATCGGCTATGAGGGCGAGGCGTCACTCGGCTTTGGCCGGAGCCTGGTCGATGGCCAGCTCGCCGCCTGGATGACGAATCCAGACGGTTCGGCTGTCGATTGGCAGAAGGAAAGGATCCTCTGTAAATTCACCTTTTCCATGCCCGTGGAGACGGGCCGGGGCGATGCGCCAGCGCTCGAGCCCACGGGCGAGGAATTTCATGTGAATTTGACCGCCACGAACATCCCGGCGGGCGAGACGGATTTTCAGACCCTGGCCACATTCGAGGATGGCGACGCCATTCCGGTGGGTATGGCGCAGTATCTCTACAACTCACTCCACCCGCTCCAATACGATGCGCTCTTCGTCCAGCACAAGGCTGAGTGTGATGGCGAGGTGCGCCTCGGTAACATCGTCAATCTAACCGGTGCCCTGTCCGAGTGGGCAACCATGAACGCCCTGGTGCAGCAAGTGGTCTGCGATATCGACAAGGGCACCACCGAGATCACCTGTGGCCCGCCCAGGCACTTGAGCATCGACCAAATCCTGGCCTTGCTCCGCGTGGGCCGGGTGCGCCGGCGCTGGACCAATCCCAGCACGCAGACCGATGGCAACGTGAGCGCTCAGAACGTCGAGCTGGGTAAGGCCACCGCCAACAACAACACCGCCGCGACCGTGGCGGAGTTCAAGCGCTTCGTGGTGACCCGCGCCGGCTCGGACCAAATGATCGACCTTAACCTGAGCGGAGAAGTGCTCGGCGTCGATACGTCCAAGATTTTCGCGGACTTCGGCGATGGCAAGACCCTCACCATCGACGCGGCAAACGCGCTCTGGGAGGCCGTGCCTCAAGCTTCTCGCGCCATCGCGCTGCGTGAGGTGTGCGTGAAGGTCAATGGTGAGTCCAAGAAGATGCTGGTGCCGGGCACATTACCCTACACCTGATGCCTACGTGCGCAGAGTTACCGCAGCTCGGCTGCTGTGATGGTGGGCGCCCGCCGGGTTTCTATGGCGTCTCTGTTGAGGGCCCATTTGGTTTCGGTCCTTTCGCTACTCGCGCGCAGCAGTTCGCAATGGTCAATTATATCCGATCGAAGCTTCCCTTACTGCCATTCCCGACCACGCCCGGCATCACGCACGTCTACTATCAGATCAATCCTCTGAGCGGTGAGCCGGTGTTCCAGTTCGCGACGCCCTTCGGCTGGAGCACTGTGGAACGACAATTGACCTCGGGCGTCATCGATTACGGGATGGAGTCGGGTGGATTTTTGGCTGGTGGCGGGCCTTTTTCAATTGGACGGGTGATCGTAAATAAATGTTTGGTCGTGGCAACCACCTCGATCGTGCCGGCTTGTATTGCACTTAGGACGCGCGGTGGTTTGAACATTCTCTCGGAGAGCTGTCAGGTTCCAAGATTGACCGCGAGCTTGACCGGGACGGGGTTTATTTACTCCTCCAGCGAACCGTCTGTTGAGTTGGAATGCCCCGACCCATTCACTTTGCCAATCCCTACTGACGCCGAGGTTACCCCCACGCAAGGATACGAGGTGATCCGTCGCGTGCAATGGAAGCCGGCCGGCCTGCCGGCCGTTGACACTCCGGCGTGTTGTGACCTCTCCGCGCTCCCGCCATGAGAGTGCGAATCCGCTACATCCAGGAGGCAGCCCAGCAGCGAGCGCCAGGCTATCTGGATTCCGTGATGGGAGCGGGCACGATCGATGGCGAATGGCTTGTGCTGGACGATGCCACCTACCGTGATTTGGTTGCCCGATATTCCCCCTCGATAATTGGCCGCGCGATGAGTGCGCTGCAGGCTGTTGGCAGGTGGTTGGCAGCAGGGCTGCCTTTGGCCGGCCGCGACCTCCATTTCGAGCGCTCGTGTGTGTGCTCACTGTGCTGGTCCTGGGATGCCCGCCGGGCGACTTGTTTAGCGTGCGGCTGCACTCGATTGAAGCTGCATCTAGAGACCGAATCCTGCCCGCTCGGCAAGTGGTAGGTGCCCGGATATGTGACCCTTTTCAGGGTAACCCGCGACCCTTTTCTACTTTTGCGCCCGGCTCCGCCACGCCCGAAACGCCGCCCCAATTTCCTTTGGTGGCGGCGATTGCCGGTTTGACAACGCCGGTACGTTTCGCAAATCCACCAGCACTGGAACGACAACCGTTTTCGGCGGCATCA
>Ga0184628_10000258_pt1 | contig 31243 bp, 29 predicted proteins | sample PLM4_5_b1_FD_133149 | JGI IMG/M metagenome (GOLD analysis project Ga0184628, IMG submission 133149) | Groundwater sediment microbial communities from an aquifer in East River, Colorado, USA - PLM4_5_b1 | ecosystem: Environmental > Terrestrial > Soil > Riparian zone | place: USA: East River...
AAATTTTTCGGCTGGCCGGGATCGACTTTCACGGCGATCAAGGTTAGCTCGTTGCGCTCCCAGGCGCGTAGAAACTCACCACGAAACGCTTCCAGTGACTCGACCCACACAGCGTGTGGGTAACCCGCTCCTTTGGCGATGGCCACCGCATCGGTGCTGCGCGACCCGGTGGCGGTGCCGCCGGATGCTTCATAGATTTCGTTGTCGAAAAGCAGGTGGAGCAAATTTCCCGGGCTCTGCCGCGCGATAGTCGGTAAACCGCAGAGGTTCATCAGAAAGGCGCCGTCGCCGTCGATGGCGATCACTTTGCGGCGCGGTAGCGCGATGGCCAAGCCGGCAGCGATGGAAGACACCAAGCCAAGCGTGCGGGTCTTGAGATTGCCATCGCTCGGCCGCACCGCCCACCATTCGCGCGAACCCCAACCTGTAGACACCACCAGGGCATCCAGTGAGTGCGCGGCAACAGTCTTCAGATAGTCAAAGCGTTGCATCAGTTTACCCCTAGGACACTCTTGGTCAGCAGCACCGCGACCGGTCTTTTCGAATCGTCGGCGAGAATCTGCGCGCCAGCCAGAACCTCATCGATGTCTTCTGGCTTGCGCAACACGTAGCTGCGAAACCCCATCGCCTGCAAGACCGGTTCGGTGACCGCGCCGAGGGTTGTAAAGCCGCGGTCGCCGATATCGCCGGCGTAGTAGATCAGCATCAAGATCGGAATTTGCAGCTGCAGCGACGTGGTAGTCAGAGCGTTGCAGCTATTCAAAAAGCCGGCGTTCTGCATGATGATCGCGGTCTTCTTGCCAGCCAGATAGGCGCCGGCACAAATGCCGATGCCTTCTTCCTCGCGGCATAGCGGTACATGCTTTAGCTGACGGTCGCGTTCGACGGCACGGATCACTTCGAGCATTTTCTCGTCCGGCAGGGTGGCGACAAAGTCGATGCCGGCCTTTTTCAAGCCCGCGACGATGGCCGCGCCGGCGGCCACGGGATCATTGGTTGCCATGTTATTCCTAGGATTGAGAGTTTCGCATGATTTGCTTTTCCGATTCGACTATCGCTACTGTGAATTCCATGATGATGTCAAGGCCGCGACGGGAGACAATTCTCTTGACAGCAGAACGACAAAGTTTGTAGGGATGGGTCATCAACTATGACGGAAAAAGAAGTCAAAGTCAGCAAACAGCATGTCTGGGTCGGTGTCGAAGACCGGCATGTCCATCTCGGGCTCACCAACTATATTCAGGGTGCGCTCGGTTCGGTGCTTTCGGTGGAGCTGCCGGATGTCGGTGACAGCATCGAAGAGGGCGAGATCTTTGCCGAAATCGAATCGGCCTCGACGGTGCATGAGCTGGTCTCGCCGGTCACCGGCACAGTGATGGCGGTCAATTCGACGTTAGAGGACAATCCCGCGGTCATCAACGAAGATCCTTACAGCGACGGCTGGCTCATCGAAGTGCGCTTAAAGAACGAAGAGGAACTCGACGCTCTCATGGACATGGATGAGTATTACCATTTCGTCTTCAAAGACAAGGCCTAATTCTAATGATCTCCGCGTAATCCCTATACTTGTTATTCGTCGAGCCGCCGCTCATTGAGAAATCTGGCGGATCGTTATGACTGCGGGTGATCTGGCGGAAATTCAGAGTTGGGTGCGAATGCGCCGGGATCGCGGCGAGTCAAGCCAAACACTTACCGACGTTCGCTTGGTTCCTTTGACGGGAGTGGTTCGGAAGCCTGGTTGACGGCGCCGGGGGAGCGGCGCGACTCGGCTTTGGAAAAGCGGTAGACCACCTCTCCTGGGCGCGCCATGTTGAGTTCCTCCCGCGCCAATTTTTCCAGATAATGATTGTCGTGACGGACGCGGGAAACCTTTTGCCGCAGCATTTCGTTGTCACGCTGCATGCGGTAGTTTTGCTCGTCGATGCGGCTCTTCTCGCCGCCCAGACGCCAGAGGTGCAGCGCGCCGCGCTCACCGACGATGGTGACCAGGGAAAGCAATAGAATCAGCGAACCGAGCACATAGAGCGGCCAGCGTGGCGACAACTGAAGCATCATCGGAATTAATGGCAATATAGCACATTTTGTGATTTTGTCTTGTCTATCAATTGCTTCCAGGAGATGACAATGAAAATTCAACGAGTGCATGCGCGAGAAGTGCTGGATTCGCGCGGCCAGCCGACAGTGGAAGTGGAAGTGACGCTCAAGAACGGCGTGCTCGGACGGGCGACCGTGCCTTCCGGAGCGTCTACCGGCGTCCATGAGGCGGTGGAGCTGCGTGATGGCGGCAAGCGCTTTCTCGGTAAGGGGGTGGCTCGCGCGGTGGCCCATGTCAATGAAAAGATCGCGCCGCGCCTGCGCGGCAAGGACGGCCGCGACCAAATCGCCATCGACCGACTCATGCTCGAACTCGACGGCTCGGCCAACAAGGGCAAGCTCGGCGCCAACGCCATTCTTGGCGTGTCCTTAGCCGTCGCGCAGGCCCAGGCGCGTTCCCAGGGGCTGTCGCTTTACCGCTATCTTGGCGGCGCGGCGGGTAGAACCCTGCCAGTGCCGATGTTGAACGTCCTCAACGGGGGTGCCCACGCCGACAACAATGTCGACGTGCAGGAGTTCATGGTGGTGCCTTACGGCATGAAGAGTTTTCAAGAAGCGTTGCGTGGCGCCGCGGAGATCTTCGCGACCTTGAAGATAGTGCTTCACGACCGCGGTCTGTCCACGAGCGTCGGCGATGAGGGTGGTTTTGCACCGAGGGTCAAAAGTAACGCTGAAGCAATCGAGCTATTGCTCGAAGCGATCGCTAAAGCCGGTTACAAGAGCGGTTCCCAAGTCGCCCTAGCATTGGATGTCGCCTCAAGCGAGTTCTACGACGACGGCAGTTATATATTCAAGAAATCCGACGGCAAACGCCGCAGCCGGGAACAATTGGTTCAGTTATATCAAGACTGGGTGCGGCAATATCCGATTATTTCCATCGAAGATGGTTTTGCTGAGGATGACTGGGAAGGCTGGCGCATGATGACCCAGGCCTTAGGCAAGAAGATTCAGCTGGTTGGCGACGATTTGTTCGTCACCAACAAGGTGCGCTTGAAGCGCGGCATCGACTCCGGTGTCGCCAACTCGATCTTGGTCAAGGTCAATCAGATCGGTAGCCTGACGGAGACTCTGGAGACCATGCAACTGGCCAAAGAAAATGGCTATACTACGGTCATTTCACACCGTTCCGGCGAAACCGAAGATGTCACCATCGCCGATCTGGCGGTAGCGACCAACGCCGGTCAAATTAAGACCGGCGCACCCTGTCGGGGTGAGCGCACCGCCAAGTATAATCAACTTCTACGCATCGAAGAAGAGTTGGGGAAGCGAGCCGTCTATGCCGGCAAGAGCGCCTTTCGGGTTCGACGCGCCGGCTAAGGAGCTGCGCAACGCAGTTCCGGCGACCGCCAAAGCGCGTCCACCCGGCGCCGAGACGGCGCAAGAAAAAGCAGGGCGGGCCGCTGCCATCGCAGCCGGGCTAGCTAGCCTCTACGGTGAGGTGGAGTGCCCGCTCACGCACCGTAACAACTTTGAGTTGCTGGTCGCGGTCATTCTCTCGGCCCAGTGCACCGATGCGGCAGTGAACAAAGTCACGCCGGACTTATTCGCACGCTATCCCGACCCCAGCTCGCTCTCGCAAGCTTCCTTAGCCGATATCGAATCTAGTATTCGCACCCTCGGACTGTTTCGCGCCAAAGCCAAATCGCTCAAGCGCTGCGCTGGGCAGTTGGTCTTAGATCACCACGGCGGAGTGCCCTCAGCGATGGAGGATCTCATCAAGCTTGCTGGTGTTGGCCGCAAGACCGCCAATGTGATTCGCGGCCACGCCTTTGGTGAGCCGGGGCTCGCCGTCGATACCCACTGCCGCCGCCTGGCGCGCCGCTTGGGACTAACCCAGCAGCAGAACCCGGTGAAGATAGAAACCGATCTGGCGCACCTGCTGCCACCCGCGGAATGGACCAATTTCTCGCATCGGCTGATTATTCATGGACGGCGCGTATGTTTTGCCCGCAGGCCGGCCTGTCCGCGCTGTCCCCTGAGCCGTTTCTGTCCGTCGGCAAATTGCCAACCCAGTTGAGCCCCTCGTCGAGTGGCAACTTTATTAGCGTTCCGCAGTGGCCCGCCCGCTGCCAGTCCGCCGGCGCGATCGGCTAGAACTCGAAGGCCACCTCCAGCTTTGAATCCGGCGATGCGAGATGGACGCAAACAACTTCTTTGGTCTGCAGGGGATAGGGCTTGCTGGTGGTCTCGTAGACTTCCGGAGGCAGCATGGTGAGCTCGATACCGTCCTCGGAAAGTTTGGCGCAGGCATTGCCGTTGGCGATGTTGACGAATTCCTTCGACGCGTCCAAAGCCAGTTCGTCGGCGGTGCTGATGGTGTCGTCCAGCATTGTCGAGGCCATCTGAAGCAGCAGCTTGGGCGGCACCGACAACAGACAGTTGAAATTGACGTTGTCGCCGGCGATCTTTTGCGCGATCACCCAGCGGAAAAGCCGCACCTTCTCTTTACCGCTCTCACAGCGTTCGATGATGATGTCCTGCTTGCCGAAACGAGTGAACATCATCAACATCAAGTCGGTAAAAGTCTTAACGATGTCTTTGTGCGCGAGGGCGCCGAAAGCAGCGCTGACTTCCGACGAGAATTTCTCGGTTTCCTTGTTGTACTCCTTGAGTTCGCGTTCGAGAGACGCCATGGTCAGAAACCCTCTGATCACCAGCGCTTCGCCCAATCGAACGCGATGACTGGTCTCTTGGACTTGGACAAGGTCGTCAACCTGTGCCTGCGTCAAATAGCCCAACTCAAGCGCCAACTCGCCAAAGCGCAAAGTCTTGCGTTTCTGTTGCGCCATAATTTCGTTGATCTGTGCCGCGGTCAGCCACCCCCGTTCCATGGCCAAGGTGCCGATCGGCAGCGAGATAGATTTTTGAAATTCTAGTGCGATGAGCAACTGCTGCGAAGTAATCCGGCCCTTCTCGAGAAGATACTGTCCAAAAAATCTCGCGCTCATAGTTCCACCCCGGCTTCCTGGCAGACATTTTTAAGGTGCGCCAACATGTTGTCCTTCTGCAGCGGTTTTTGCAGGAAGCTCTTGGCGCCCTTCTTGAGACAATCCTGGACCGTCGCCTCGGTGCCGATGGAGCTCACCATCACCACGCAGGCACTAGTGTCGACATCGAGCAAACGCTCGAGGGTGTCAACGCCGGTCACTTCCGGCATGACGACATCCAGTAACACCAGTTGTGGTTTGAGCTCTTTAAATTTCTCCACGGCCTCGGGCCCGCTACTGGCGGTGGCGACGATTTCAAAACTGCTGCCGCGTAACTGTGCCGAGAGCATGGCGAGCATCGTTTTGGAGTCGTCTACGGCGAGTACCTTTATTTTATTCATTATTGGATTCTCCTTCCTAAATTGCCTTGGATTTTGAGTCGAGTGACTTTGTTAATACCTGTGCCAGTGATTCTTGGTTCTTTTCTCTCGGGTACACTGCCCTTATCGCCGGCCTTGCGGTTGCCTATTGTCGGTTATCCGTCCGGTTAAGATCGCCGCGGTTATGCCGGAAAGACTAACGACCCGGTCCACTGCGCCGTGCTCGATCGCTTCTTTAGGCATGCCAAAAACCACGCAGGAGGCTTCGTCCTGGGCGAGTGTGAATGCGCCGGAATGTTTCATTTCCAAAAGCCCTTCGGCGCCGTCGTTGCCCATCCCAGTCATAATCACACCGACAGCATTGGGACCTGCACTTTGCGCCACCGAGCGGAATAGTACGTCGACGCTCGGACGGTGGCGCGAAACTAAAGGGCCGTCGGTGACTTCGACCGCATACTGGGCGCCATTGCGCCGCACCATGATGTGAAGATTCCCGGGCGCAATCAGAGCGCGTCCGGCGGCGACCCGGTCGCCGTTGGCCGCTTCCTTGACTTCAATGCGGCAAGATTGGTTCAAGCGTTGGGCAAATGCCGCCGTGAATCCTTCCGGCATATGTTGCACTACCACAAGTCCCGGTGCGTCCGGTGGCATGGATTCAAGGATTGACTTTAGTGCTTCGGTGCCACCGGTGGACGCGCCGATGGCAACGACTTTATCGCTGGTAACGCTTAAGGCCACAGCCGATTTCGCTGGGAGCATGGCGTCGGCGTTGAGCCGCGGTGTTACGACCAACGGTGACGCGACGAGTTTTCGCCCGGCGGTGCGCGCGGCAGCGCGCACCGCATCGATCAGCACCACGGCCGATTCGTGGAGAAAGTCACGCACGCCCAAGCGCGGCTTGGTGACCACGTCTATAGCGCCCTCCTCGAGCGCTTGCAGACCGATGCTGGTGTCGGGTCCGGTCAACGCCGAACAGATGACCACGGGAATGGGATCTTCGCGGACAATCTTGCGCAAGAAAGTCAGGCCGTCCATGCGCGGCATCTCGAGATCGAGAATGATGACGTCCGGCCGTTTTTGTTTCATTTTACCCATCGCGATAAATGGATCCCCCGCGACGGTCACGCTGAAGCCGGGCTCTTGCGACAAGACCGCGGTCATCACCTCACGCACGACGGCGGAATCGTCGACGACCAAGATATTCAATGGACCACGTTCGTTGAGACTCATTGGGATGGTTCTACCTCATGGCTTTTGGGCTCTAGGGCCGGGTGCCGTTGACTGCAGTTGGTGTAAATCGTCGGTAAGACATAGTGAACGCGGTCGGTGACGCTATGCAAACTTTCGGCATGACCGACGAACAGATATCCATTTGGGGCGAGGTGGTCGATGAGCCGCGCGATCGTACCAGCGCGAGACTGGGAGTCAAAATAGATCATGACATTGCGGCAAAAGATCAGGTCGAAGCGACCCTCGATCGGGTAACGCTGCTCGTTTAAGTTGAGCCGCTCGAAGTGAATCACCGAGCGTAACTCCGCGCCGGCTTTCATTTTGCCATTCTGTTCGCCGGTTCCCTTGAGCATGTATTTCTTCAGATACTCATGGGGAATCTCGTCGGCCTTGGTGATTGGCCAGACCGCTGCCGCGGCAGCGGCGAGTACGCGGGTCGATAGATCTGTGGCCAAGATCTCAAAATCCCAACCCGAGCCCGCTGGAAAGTGATCCCACAGCATCATTGCGATGGAGTAGGGTTCTTCACCCGTGGAACAAGCCGCGCTCCAGATTCGAATATGTCGGCTGGCGCCAGCGGACTGACCCTGTGACTTCCACCCAGGAAATACTTGGTTTTTGAGGAACTCGAACTGCCTGGGCTCGCGAAAGAAATGAGTTTCGTTGGTGGCTATGCGGTTGAGCAGGATGACGAGTTCTGCACCGTCGTCGACGGCTAGGATGTGTCGGTAATACGCCTCGAACGAACTTAGCCCGAGGTCGCGCAGCCGTCGCGTCAGGCGTACTTCGAGCAAGGCTTTTTTTGCCGGCGCGAGATGGATTCCCGCCTTGCTGTAGATCAACTTTTGGAACAGGGCGAACTCACGATCCGTGACCGGTCGGATATCCTGATCGACGTTGGCTTGAGTGGGGGTTGGCATGGCCGGAGAGCTGGTCATAGTCATTAATAAGAATTCATGCCGGTATAACGGTTTTCAGTTTCTTTAAGCCGCGACGCTGCCGGGTTTGCCAGTTCATCGCCTGAACGCGTCGAATGGCTCTTGGTGGACAACGAATGACGATGATGAAGCGGCGCACGCCTGTTGGCAGCAGACTCAGCATCCCCCGGAGCAGATGCCCCGGTACCGTGTTCATGCAGCTGTTGCATGAGCTTTTGCAGGTTTTCCGCCTGTGCCGCCATTTGATCAGCAGTGCTCGATAGTTCCTCAGCTGCCCCGGCATTGCGCTGGGTGACTTTGTCCACTTGAGTCATGGCGCGATTGACCTGAGCCACGCCGGCAGCCTGTTCTCTCGATGAGGTGGTGACTTCCTGAACCAGCTCGGCAGTTTTGCGGATTGCCGGGACCAGTTCCTTGAGCAGGTCTCCCGATCGCTCCGCGACTCTTACGCTCGAATAGGTCAGCGCGCTGATCTCCTGCGCCGCATTCCGGCTTCTTTCGGCCAATTTTCTCACTTCGGTGGCGACCACGGCGAAACCCTTGCCATGCTCCCCGGCGCGCGCCGCTTCGATGGCGGCATTGAGCGCCAATAGATTGGTCTGATAGGCAATGTCTTCAATGATCGAGATCTTCTCGGCGATACTTTTCATGGCCTCGACAGACTCGGATACCGCCAGACTGGTCTGTTCCATGTCCTTGGCGCCCGCGTTCGCCATCTGTTCCATCTGGCGCGAGTTGTCGGCGTTCTGAGTGATCGAGGCGCTCATCTGTTGCAAGCTTGCGCTGGTTTCTTGCACGGAATTCGCTTGTTCGTTGGTACCCTCAGAGAGAGTTTGCGCCGCCGACGAAATCTGCGTCGATGCCAGGGACAAGCAAGTCACGATATCGACAATCGCCGATCGCTGTCCGCCGGTGCTATCTTCGGCATCGACTTGGCGCTTGGCGATCAGCCACATCTCGCGATTGCTTCTCTGGCAGGAGATGACGAGAAAAATCGCTTCGAATAGCACCCAGGCGGCATGTTCCAACCAACGCCACTGACTCGCGTCGGCGGCGCCGAAAACCGATTGAGGCGAATATAGGCCCATGCCCAGGTGGTGCGCCGCGATCACGCCTGTCGCCGGGATAAATAGCCGCCAATCGCGGTAGAACGAAAGGCACGCCAATGAACCGAAGACATGAAAATGGGTCTCAATGCGGCCACCGGTGAGATGGATCAACAACGTCGAGATCAGCATTTGGCCGACGGCGATGAAGTAGCGATTCAAAGGCCGACCTGGCTGTGCCAAAATCAGCCCGATGAGAAAAGCCGAGATAGCAAAAGTCAGGCTGAAGTCGAGCCAAATATGTGAAGCCCCGTCGGCGCTCCGGCCGATCCAGGTATTAGGTGCGACCCATAAACTAAACACCAGCGCCAGCAACAACTGAAAGAGCAACAGGCCTAAGAAGAGCCGGTCGGTGGCGAAAAATAGACCTTGCCTGTGTGACTGATAAAGCGCCGCCCCCCGTTCATCGTGGCGATCCGGGTCGTTTGAATTGGCGCCGTACCTCCAGGGTACTTTTGGGAGATTCATGTTTTTTCTACCTTGGCTGCTGTTGTCTCGCTCGCGGCTTCGTTAGAATCGCCGATAATCTTGATCATCGTCGGGCTCTCGCTGTCGCCGTGGGTTGCTCGCACTCGTCGGGTTCGACGGTGCGCCGCGGCGAGGATTTTTCACCGTTGGCTGCAATTCGGTGTGTTTGAGCTGGGTCGTGGCGGGCCGCGCCGATCTGTCCGTGCCAAGTCGCTCAGGATAGATCCGAAACGAGCTCACCAGCTTCTGTAGCTCTTGTGCTTGGGCCGTGAGTTGTCCCGCTGTGCTCGTCAGTTCTTCGGCTGCCACCGCGTTGGTTTGGGTAACTCGGTCCACCTGAATCATTGCCTGATTGACTTGATAGACACCCGTGCCTTGCTCGCGCGACGCCGTTGTCACTTCCTGGACCAACTCCACAGTCTTTCGAATGGTCGGAACGAGATCCTTCAACAATACCCCGGAACGTACCGCGACTTTGAGACTGGAAGTCGTTAAGGAGCTGATTTCTTGAGCCGCAGTTTGGCTCCGTTCGGCCAGTTTCCTGACCTCGGTGGCAACCACGGCAAATCCTTTGCCATGCTCGCCGGCGCGGGCTGCCTCAATGGCGGCGTTGAGGGCGAGCAGGTTAGTTTGGTAGGCGATCTCTTCAACGATGGTAATTTTCTCAGCTATGGTATTCATTGCGTCGAGTGATTCCGCAACCGCCTTGCCGGATTCTTCTACCTGCTTTGCACCGGCGAGAGCCATTTGTTCCATTTGCCGGCTGTTGTCCACGTTTTGACCGATCGAGGCATTGATTTGCTGTAGACTCGAAGTCGTTTCCTCAACCGAGGCGGCTTGCTCGTTGGTGCCCAAGGAGAGCACCTCCGCCGCCGATGAAAGTTGATTGGATGCTAGCGCAACCGTGTCCGCCGACATGCGGACCTGGGCAATGACCTGAGTGAGCTTATCGACAAACTGATTGAACGAACGAGCAACGTCGCCGATTTCGTTGTCGGCGCTGTTATAATCAATGCGCTTGGTCAAATCGCCGTCGCCTTGGGCGATCTCTTTAAGGCGGGCTGCGACCAGCGACAGCGGCCGAGAAATCTCCTGACGCATCAAAATGGTCAACACGATAAAAAGGAAAGCTAGACTAGCCGCTTCGCGCAGGATGATGCTCCACCAGCCGCGATCGAGCAATCGTTCAACCGACGCTGTCGAGATCCATAGGGTAACGGTGCCGACAGCTTCCGTGGTATTGAAAAACACCGGGCGGGTGACGGCTAGCGTTGCCGTCAGATCCTTTTTTTCCCCACGGAATGTGTTGATCTTTCCAGAGTTGTCTTTGACCTCGATGTATTTAATTGCCGGATCATTGCCGAAGGCAGCAACTGTCCCGTTGATTTTGTACTGATTGAACGTGAACATCGAGCTAGCGATGTTGTGTGCTAAAAGTTCGGCCGTGCGCACGCCTTGTTTTTCTATGTCCGCTAGTAGCGCCCGGCGCTCGATGTAACTGGTTACGAACGTGGAAATGACGCCGACTACCAGTAAGGCCATGCCGGTTACTAGACTAAAACGAAAAACCAAACTACTCGTGCGCCGTTCGCGGATCTGATTGAATTTGAAAACGTTCATAGAGTTGTCATGTTGCCGAATTGAGGGTCACTTGCGAATTTTCACAATTCATTGGTCCATTGAGAACGTTTGAAACGTGACCCTCGCGTCGCGCTATTTGGCTCGCTGCCAGCCGAGGAGTGCCGGTCACGGCGAGATTGGCCTTGATCGCCACGGCTATTTTCCGGCTCCAGATCATGGGTCTGGGAAGCGGTATGGGTCGGAGTTGAGGGCGCTGCGGTGCGCGTTTCGGACTTGCTAGCTCTAAATACACCCATGAGCAGTTGTACATTCTCAGCATGGGCGGCGGTTTGATCGGCGGCGTTTGCGAGTTCTTCCGCCTGCGCCGCGTTGCGCTGGGTCACTTTATCGACTTGAATCATAGCTCTGTTGACTTGAGCCACACCGCTGGCCTGTTCTCTCGATGCCGTGGCGACCTCTTGCACCAACTCCGCGGTCTTGCGGATCGACGCTACCAACTCTTTCAAGGCGTTTCCTGAACGTTCCGCGACACTGACACTCGAAGATGTAAGCGAGCTGATGTCGCGGGCCGCGAGCTGGCTTCGTTCGGCCAACTTTCTGACTTCGCTGGCGACCACGGCGAAGCCTTTGCCATGCTCGCCGGCGCGCGCCGCTTCGATGGCGGCGTTGAGGGCCAAAAGATTGGTCTGGTAGGCGATCTCCTCGACGATGGTAATTTTCTCGGCGATAGTTTTCATCGCGTGCACCGATTCGCCGACGACCTGGCTGCACTGCGCCAGCTCATGCGCGCCCTCCAGCGCCATTTGTTCCATCTGGCGGGAGTTAGCTGCGTTCTGGTTGATCGAAGCGTTAATTTCCTCCAGGCTCGCGGTGGTTTCTTGCACCGCGGCGGCGTGCTCGCTGGTGGTCTGCGTCAGGCTCTGCGCCGCGGCGGCGATTTCGTTCGAAGCTTTCGATAAAGCGTCGGCGGTGCCGATGACCGATTCAATCGATTCATGGAGATTATCGGTAAAACTGTTGTAGGCGCGCGCGACTGTGCCGAGCTCGTCGCCGCGGTCGATCGCTTTGACCCATCTGAGTAAACCCGATTGACCGTGGTTGTGGTTGTTAAAACGATCGGCAAAATCTAGCAGCGGCCGGGCGATGCTATTCGCTAAATACCAAGCTGCAAGGCAATTTAGCATAACGAATGCCGCCCCAGATCCAAGGATGACTTCGATGCTCGCCCCGCGCGCAGTCAACGTGCCGCAGAAGGCATAGCCAAGCGTGAAAAAGACACAAAGCAAATAGAATTTTTTCCTGATTGAGAGCTTTCTTTGCAACTGGCGTAACATGGCGACTATCCCCCCACGGTATCAGAGTGTTTGAATCCCACGCTGCCGTCGCCTAACTCGCTTGTCCAGCCGGACGGCTTGAATGAGCCATCACCAGCGCTGGATACCCGCTCCCCTTTGGCTTTTTGCCGTGGCGCTCCAGGTTGCCGCCCCGCCGAGCCAGGAAGATTTTTCGGTCCATATGGAATAGGATTAAGCTTCACTTTTTCGCCGCCATGGGCCCGGTCGATTCGGAACGCGCTCAAGAGTTGTTGCAGGCTCTTTGCCTGATCGGCCATTTGCTCGGCGGTGCTGGAGAGTTCTTCGGCTGCCGCGGCGTTTCTCTGGGTGACGTGATCCATGTGAGTCATGGCTTTGTTGACTTGGGAAACACCGAGGGCTTGTTCTCTGGAGGCGGTGGCGACTTCCTGGACCAGTTCGGCGGTTTTTCGGATCGACGGGACCAAATCTTTGAGTACGGTTCCCGAGTGTTCGGCGATTCGCACGCTGGAGCACGTGAGCGCGCCGATTTCCTGGGCGGCTTGCTGACTTCGTTCGGCGAGTTTTCTAACTTCGGTGGCGACCACGGCGAAGCCTTTGCCATGTTCGCCGGCGCGCGCCGCTTCGATGGCGGCGTTGAGGGCCAAAAGATTGGTCTGGTAAGCGATTTCCTCGACGATGGTAATTTTCTCGGCGATGGAATTCATCGCATCGACCGCTTCGGAGACGGTTTTGCCGCTGTGTTCCACTTCGCCAGCGCCCTTGAGCGCCATTTGTTCCATCTGTTTGCTGTTGTCGGCGTTCTGCGCGATCGATGCATTCATCTGTTCCAGACTGGCGCAGGATTCCTCCACGGAAGCGGCTTGTTCGCTGGTGCCCTGAGAGAGCATTTGCGCTGATGAGGCAACTTGTGCCGAGGCGACTGAGATACCATCCGCGGCGGACTTAACCGACTGCACCATTCCCCGCAGCTGGGCGACCATGTCGCTGCAAGCCAATTGTATCTCGCCAATCTCATCCTCACCCTGCACCGTGACGGACTGACTGAGATCGCCTTGAGAAACGGTTGGGGCGAAAGACACTAGATTGCAGATTGGTCCTGAGATCCACCTTTGAATAATAAAGAAGACTCCGATTGCGGAAAGCGCCAGCGATACTAACGCCAGGACGATAAAAAGCCCGGTCATTCGTTGTTGCGCCCGGCGCACGGTTTCGGCTCGATAAACCAGCGAGACGTACACCGTCGCTTTTTCGTGAATGACCGGATGGAGAAAATGGTAGTTGCCGCCAAGCGCGAGCGTGAGGACAGTTTTGGGGTGGCGGGCTAAACGAGCCTGGATGACACCGTGAATTTCCTGCTTTTGTTCTTCTTTGGCTTGGCGGTGGAGTACCAACTTGCCGGTTTGATCGTACATCGCGATATGAGCGATGTCGGGGTTGTCTTTCAGCAACGCCACGACATCGCCTTGCAAAACGATGAAGACGCCGGGGTTATATCCAACTTGCGACAACACATCTTTGACGCGGACAATCAACGGCTGACCGAGCACCGCCGAGCGTGCTTCCAGCCATTGGAGATATTCCGCTGTGAAAAATGAAATATTGATCCACGCGCCGGCTCCCAGCACCACAACTAGAAGCGTGGCAATCGCCAAAGCGACCTTAGCCTTTAGACTATTTTGTATGCGCCGCGTGATTTTTGCTGGGGCCATGAACTGGCTCATACGCAGTGCTCCTGCTGAATCATGTGCGACATTACCTCTTTAGGGATGTTTTCCTTGTCGGCCAACTGGTTTTTTGAGTTATCTTACAATCCTGCTTCCGCAGTTGACTCCAGAGCATTGAGACTTGCCGCCACAGGCGCGAGATCGTCGGCGCCGAGGACTTTGTCGATGTCCAGGACCAATATGAACTTATCGCCCGATTTTCCCATCCCGCGCAGAAAATCGATGCGCACTCGGGTGCCAAACGCCGGCGCCAGTAAGATGTTGTCGCGGGGCATGCTGATGACCTGGCTGACTGAGTCCGCAACGACCCCCATGACCGTCTGCGTGTCGTTGATACTTGCCTCAACGATAACGATGCAGGTGCGATCGGTTACCGGACTCGCGGCCATCCCAAATTTCACGCCGAGATCGACCACCGGAACCACGTTGCCGCGCAAATTAATCACGCCGCGGATTGATGCCGGGGTGTGCGGTACCTTGGTCAAAGTTCCGTAGGTGATGATTTCTTTGACTTGGAGGATGCCCACCGCATACTCCTCGCCGGCCAAATGAAAGGTCAGATATTGGGTCTGGTCGAAGCAATCTTTTTTTTCATTCATACAAAATAAGCCTCGCCTATAGGTATTGCGCTGCATTCGCGTTAGTTGAGGTGCCTTCGCTGGCGCGGATCGAAGTTCCGCCGCGGGCACCGACGTTGCCATGGAAACGAATCACCTCGCGCATCAGGGCGGCAACATCGAGGATCAGCGCGACTCTGCCGTTGCCCATGATCGCCGAGCCGGAAATTCCGGGAAGATGCTTGAACTGATCGCCGAGGGGTTTAATCACGGTTTGGCGGGATCCCTGGAGTGAATCCACGGCTAATCCGGCTTTCGTGCCGTCAAGCTCGACGACTACGATGTTTTCACGAGTCGGCCGGGGGCTAGCGAGTTCAAACCAGCTGCGTAGACGGATATAGGGTAACGGTTCACCGCGTAAATTGATGACGCCCTGAGGGTGGTCGTGAGCTCGTTCGCTGACGGGCATCTCGATGCACTCGCTGACCGCGTGCAGCGGCAGCACATAGGTATCGGCGCCGATACCGACGCCGAACCCATCGATGATTGCCAAGGTCAAGGGCAAACGGAGGGTGACGGTGCTGCCCGTGCCCTCATCGCTGTCGATGCTCACTGAACCGCGCAGGGCTTCGATATTACGGCGCACCACGTCCATGCCGACGCCGCGCCCCGACATGTCCGTCACCGTGTCCGCGGTGGAAAAGCCCGGATCGAAAATCCATCGATACAGCTCTGCATCGGCGAGTTTTTCCGGTTCGTTGACGGTGCCGATTATCTTTACTCGTTCGATGATTTTGTGGCGGTTCAATCCGGCGCCATCATCGCTCACTTCGATGACGATGTTCGCGCCCTGGTGGAAAGCCTTAAGCGAAATCATGCCGCAGGGATCCTTACCGCGCGCTTTTCTAACCTCAGGGGGCTCGATGCCATGATCGAGGGCGTTGCGGATCATATGCGTGAGCGGGTCTTTGAGATGCTCGATGAGGCTAACATCGATCTCGACATCTTCACCATTCATAGTTAGCAGGGCGGTCTTACCGTGATCCTGGGCGACATCGCGGACCGTGCGGATGTATTGGCGAAAGGTCGGTCCCACCGGCACCATGCGCACTTTCATAATGGTTTCCTGAAGCTCGAGGGAAAGACGTTCGACTTGGTCCTGGGCTTCGAGCGGCTCATTTTTTTTGCCGCTGGACTGTTCGATCGCTTGGCGCAGCCGGCCTTGGGCGATGGCGATTTCGCCCGCCAGGTTGAGCATGCGGTCGAGCCTCTGGGTATCGACGCGAATCGTGCCGGAGCGCTCCATCCAGAGGGCTGCGTCGTCCTGGCGCCGGCCGAAAGGCCGGCGCGGCGAGTTGGCTGGTTGCGAGATTTCCCCATTGGCCGCATCGCCGCTGGCCAACCGCTTCAACAGCTCGAGATGGTGCGCTTGCAGCTCATCGGCGCCGGCGATCGCTTCTGGCACCATCTGGCGCATTGCGTCGAGGGAGCGGAGTAAGAGGGTAATGCGCTCTTGGGTGATCGGTAACGCGTGATTGCGAAAGCGCTGGAGCAACTCCTCAAATACATGGGCGAAGCCGGCGACTTTCGGATAGCCCAAACTCGCTGAGTTGCCCTTGAGGGTGTGGGCTCCCCGAAAGATCGCCTCCAGGAGTTGGTCGTTTTCCGGGTTCGCTTCCAGGGCGACCAGCGCCTCTTCCATCTTGGCGAAGTGCTCGTCACACTCGGTTAAGAAGGTCTGTAGGATCGCTTCGAGATCTAATTCCATAATAGTCTCACAGCGGCTTGACCCAGGCTGCGCCATTGTCCGTATGGAAGATCAGCTTGCGGCCGCACTGGCCGCCGACATCGTGACCGACCAGCGGGATCGATTCCGATTTCAATAACTCCTGGGCAATCTCGATGTTTTTCGTGCCGAGATGATGTTGGCGTTGGCGAAAGGCTTCGAGCACACAGGCGCCGCCGAACATCTTAGCCAACAAGTTATGTTTTTGGCTGCCCAATTGGGCCAACTGGTCGAGTAGTTCTTTGATAGCGAGGTTGCCGAACCGCGGCGAGGCGATTCCTTGGCCGCTAAAGGTCGGTAACATAAAGTGGTTAATGCCGCCGATCTTGGCGACCGGATCCCACAAACATACCGCGACACAGGAACCCAATATGGTCGTCACGGCGCAAGCATGGGCGGAGACCAGCAATTGGCCGGGATGCAGATAGGCCGTCGCCCGCTCGCTGGCTGGACTCGACGGCGACGAATGCATCCAATCGCCTTGTGGTTTCGCTGATGGAGTGTTCATGAGACGGTTCAATCACCGAGGAGATCGTGCACTTTGGCGAGGAGTTCCATGCTATCGATTGGCTTGACGATATAGTCGCTGCAACCGCTGGCATAGCCGGTCTCGATGCTATCGGCTTCGGCTTGGGTGGTGACCATGACGATCGGCACGGCACTGGTCCGTTGGTTAGCGCGCAGCTCGCGCAACGCTTCAAGGCCGCCCATTCTCGGCATGACGACATCCAACAGAATCAGGTCTGGATTGGTTTCGAGGGCGCGCGCGACGCCCTCAACCCCATCGCGCGCAATCACCAACTCATAGTGCTCCTTAGCGAGAATCATTTGCTCCATCTGAAGGATTGTTTCCGAATCATCGACAAGTAATATTTTTCGCGCTGCCATGGCTTCTAAGCCTTTCGTTTTTTGCCGGGAATTCTGACGGTACGAGTACGGTTGAACTGGTCCCATCGGCACTCGCAAACGTCCCAAGAAGTGAAAGTTCCGAGCAAGATGGTTGCCAGTCGCGAAACTATTAGAAAGAAAGGAAAACTTCGGAGCAATCCAACGAATTTAGCTGCCGTTGGGGAACAACTCTGTACAGGAGTGAACAGATGTCATAGGCGATTTCTCAACAAACTCGACAGCTTCGTGGTTGTCCTAGTTTTCCATCGGTGGCTGGATTCGGTCCTAAAATGTCCAATTGCGGCCAAAGGCGCGCTTTGGGTGTTGCGGCAGGATTACGCGATCATTTGGTTTTTGTTGGGGTTTAGGCCGCTTGTTGCGGTGGCATGTATTTGGCTTTGGTGAAGCCGAAGACTTTTTTCAATCGAGGCGGAACTACGCCCAGCAATTGCAAAGGGCGAGGAGCGAATTCGTGGCGGACGATAAATTCAATCAGGCGCTCGGTGGCCAAACAGTTGGCGCTGCCAACGGCAAAGACGTGTTGTATGGTTGGCTGGTCGGCCGCGCCGCGGCCGATCTCGGACTAGCTCAAGCGATCGCCGCAAGCGAAGCCCAACGGGTTGAACAAATCCGGCGCCTAGAGGAAGCGCTGTTGGGGCAAATGCGCGAATTGCAAAACAGCCAAGCCGCTGCCGGGTCAGCCGGCGACACAACAGTCGACCTGATACAAGATCAAGTCCGGCAATTTAGCGAACGACAAAATGCGCTTGAAGCGCAACAACTGACCAGCGGCCAGATCGAAGCGCAGCTAGCGGCTAAAATTCGCGATTTGGAAGCCTTTATTGAGCAGCAGCCAACGGCCATCGCCAACCCCGAAGTCAGCGCGCTGCGCGCACAGATGGCTGGGCTGGTGGAACGGATCGCCGAGGCCGAGGCTGCCGCAAACCGCAATCCCATTCCAGCCGAAACGCGGTTGGCGCAAGAGCAAATCGCGCTCGCCGTGCGCGAACAGACCGAGGCGCTGGAATGCTCTTGGCAAAAAAAGCTTGATGGCCTGCAACTGGAGATCCGCGAAAAAGCTGCGTTGCTACGCTTGCGCGATGGCGAGCTGAGCGATGTCCGAGTGCAACTTGCCGGCGTGGCGAAGCGGCTCGATCATGTGGCGGCAACGCCGCCGCCCCAGGCCAGTGCCAGCGAACGGGAGTCGGAGCGGGCGCTGTGGCAGCGCGACTTCGACGAGCGTTTGACGGCCCGGTTGTGCGAGTTGAGCGACGAGATTCGCGGCAAGCTCCATGGCGTCACCGGCGCCAAAGTCGATCAAGAACAATTTCGCAGCGAGACCCTGGCCTTGACGGCGCGTATCGCTGAGCTAGAACAGTCCAATCAAAACGCCAGCGCTGGCACGGTCACCGAAGCACGCGAAGCCTATCAAGCCACGGTGGCTTTGCGCGGTGAGATCGCCGGATTGAAAACGGCATTACTCGATCAGCAGCGCACACCCAATGACGCTTTGGTTCGGAGCGTCGAAGCGATGCTACGCGAGCAAATTCACGAAGTGCATAAGCAGATCGCCGAGAACCAGCGCGCTGCTCTTGAATGGCAAAGCCAATTCAAAGACTTGTCCGGCAACATGCAGGCGCTGATGCAGCGGCAAGTCCAAGCGGAAACCTTGGCCCAGCAGACTCACGCGCTGGTGAGCCAAGAAACCGCGCAGATTCGCAGCGCGGTTAAAGCCGATATGACGGCGATCGAAGCGCAATTAAACGAACGGCGCGCGCGCGATGGCGCGTTTCAAGGTGTGGAAGCTACCGTGAATGGGCGCTTGCGCGAGCTGCACAATCAGTTGGCCCATGGCATGCTGGCGCTCGACCGACGCGACGGTGAGTTGCGCGAGCTCAAAACTCAGGTACAAGCTCTCGCCCAACAGGTCGGCTATAACAGCTTGCCACAGCTGCTGGCGTCAGTGAGCCGCCCCGATGGTTTGGCCGGGGCCGGCGCAGCGACGCCGTTAGGCGGGTTTGCTGCCAGTCTGCAACCGCTCGAACTGCGCACTGCGGCAACGTCGGGGAGCATGGATAGCGGGGCTATTTTGCTGCAGCCGGCGCTGCCTGGCGACGGCCTCATGACCGATCCGGTCAAAGTGCCGGCCATCGGTCTACATGACCGCTTGTCGGCGGAGATCGAGCGCAAACGCGCCGAGCTCCGCGAAAAGAGCGGCCGTTGGAAAGTGCAGCCATAGCGCCCGCCGATTCGTGCCCACCGGCAAGCGCCGGTTCGACCTTTTCGCCGGAGGGAAAATCGCCGGCGCCGCAGCAGACAGATTTACTGCAACAGTGCGAAAGAACGATCGCTCATGGTCAACAGAAATAGAGTGCCCACTGGCATCGTCGAACTTGATGCGCTGATCGAGGGCGGTTTTCGAGCCGGTAAAACTTATCTCGTCGTCGGCCAGCCGGGCACGGGCAAATCGGTTTTCGGTTTGCAGTTTCTTGTCAACGGCTTGATGGAAAAAGAAAAGGGACTCTACGTCGCCATCGACGAAAAGCCCGCCGACGTGCTCGAACAGGCGGAGTCCTTGGGTTGGGACCTGGCGCCGTTTATCGAGTCCAAAGAGTTCGTCATTCTCGATGCTTCGGCCTACTTCAGCGGCAGCAGCGACACGCAGAAGAAAATCGATGTACAGCGCGTCGTCACCGATCTCAACGCCTACATCGCGCGCATGGGCGCCACCCGGGTGGTCATCGATCCGGTGGGACCGCTTTTGTTCAACCGCGAAGCGACCTCGCGGGCCCCGGATCAGGCGCGCACGCTGTTCTACGGCCTCCAGGCAAACGGCAATACCACCTATCTCCTGACTACTTATTCCGTCGAACGCAATGTCCGCGGTCTCGAGGAGTATCTCGTCGCCGGCACTATGGTTCTGGAAATGGAGCCGGCCAAGAGCCGCTTTGTGCGCACCTTGACCATTGAAAAAATGCGCGGCACGGCGCTGGAGCCGGCACAGTATTTATTCAAAATCGTTGCCGACCGCGGCATCATTCTACAAGGATTGCGCGATGCTGGCGCTTGAATCGGCCTTAGCCGTCACCGATTCGGTATATCCAGATATCGCACCGCACCGATACATAACTTAATTGAAGCCCTTTCCCGATCTTGTTGCCCTTGGTCTCGCACTCTTAGCGCGGGATCCAATGCCAACGTGATCCGTGCTCTTGGATTGGTGAGTAAGAACGCACCTAGAACGGCGCTGGCCGCTACTGATGATATTCTCTGCGATCGGGACGTTGCTTTGATGACTGCCCGCCCTACCAGCGCCCAATAAGCACTCCCACGGCAAATACATACAAGCCACTGACGATCAACCAACCAACAATTTCAACGTAGCGTGTCATCGCCTTGTCCCTCCTGAACTGCCGGCAATTCTCCACCGGTTGGTGAAAACGCCACACGCTGCATTGCGGTCGAAGCGATTATTTCTCCAGCGCATGACATAGACAGCCAAAAAATCGCCCTGAGCTGTCATCCGCTGCGGGGATGCGTCGAACCGATATTTTCTTCGTTTCGAACCTGCGCGGAAATCTCAGACAAAAGGTTGTGCCCTTGCCGGGCTCGCTTCGGTAGGCAATTGTCCCGCCATGGATTTCGACGATATGCCGGGTGATCGCTAAGCCGAGGCCCATGCCCCGCGGCTTCGATGTGGTAAACGGTTGAAAAGCGTCCAACTCGGGCGGAATGCCGGGGCCGGTGTCGGCAATTTCGAGCCCCACCGAGCCTGCGCGTGCCCTGGTCCTGACGGTCAAGACTCCCCCTTCCGGCATGGCGTCTGCAGCATTGCGGAAAAGATTGACGAACACCTGTCTGAGCAGTTTTTCGTCAGCCTGGAGCGCCGGCAGGGCGGCGGCCCCGTCCAATTCGACACGAATGCCGTGGGCGGCAAACCACGCCGCGTCACTTTGAACGACGTCGACGATCAGCGAATTCAAGTCCACCGAGTTCAACGTAGGGTTGATTTGCCAGAGGCTCTCTAGCTGGGACCGTAACGAACCGACCAGCGAGATCAATTGATCGACCCCGCCTTTTAGTTCTTGGAGCATCTTGCCGGCGAAGGGATCGCCATAACCGGTGGTCTTGGGCATGTGCGTGTCCATCATGTCAGCGGCCCAGTAAACCGTCTGTAGGGGGGTGTTAATCTCGTGGATGAAGTGCGCCAGGCCGATGCGCAGCGCGTCCGTCGACACCGTCGCAGCCGACGTCGCCCGCGATTCGTTTGATTCAGGCGCACCCGCAGACTGGCAAAAATTACCGTGACGTTTCGCTTCCGTCATTCTCGCATGCATCGGCAGGACTCCTTGCATGGGCCGCGAAGCTTTGAAGTCCGGTGTATATGGAATCACAAAAGATAGGGCTAGTGGGAAATCGATGATTCTGCCGTAGTCTTTCATCCTGCGTGTCTGTCATCATTTTCACCACACCGGGGTGAGGTGAGCATGTCATTTCAACTCCTTGGGCGAACTCAGGATAGATTCCGGGAAAAATCGTTCCGAGCCCCATCGCGTCCCGACGGGATGACCGGCCTCGGCCCGTCGCGTTGCGATCTTGGCATTCTTGGCGCGAGGTATATCCGTCCGAGACGTTTCTGGTCGGAGGAAAATTTGCCTGCCCCGGCCAAATTTTAAATTATAGTAGCAGACGCTTTTTGGCCAAATCGCGCCGGGCAGTGAGGTTTGCCGATCGGCGCGCAGCCGCAATCAAAGACTACAAGTTTCGAACTATCAATTCGCGGGTGCGCCCTGCGCTCGGGCGAGCGCGCGGCGCGCGCGGCGCCTTTGCATACTGGAAAATTTAACCTTGCTGGCCGCCCTGGGCCGGCCAAGATCGCCGGCTAGTCGTCGAAGAGCTTATTGGCGATCGCGTATTGGACCAGTTGCGCGTTACTCTTGAAATTAAACTTTTGCAGCAAGCGGGCGCGATAGGTGCTGACGGTGCGCGGGCTGATGCAGAGCTGGAGGCAAATATCTCTCGGCGCGATTCCCTGGACGATCAGTTTCAGCACTTCGAATTCCCGGTCGGAGAGCAGTTCATGGGCCGGTTTTTCCGCTCCAGGTTGCAGTTGCGCCAGCGCTTTCTCGGCGATCGACTCGCTGATGTATTTTTTGCCCTGGAGCAGTCTGGTCAGTGCGCCGATCAATTCTTCCGGCGTGCGACTCTTGGTGAAATAGCCGGAGGCGCCAGCCTTGAGCATGCGCAGCGCATACTGCTCCTCGGCGTAACCGCTCAAGACGAGCACCGGTAATTTCGGGTACGCGAGCCGCACTTCCTTCAAAAACTCCAGGCCGCTTTTTCCCGGTAAGTTAATATCCAGCACCACGGCGTCCCACCGTTCCTTACGCAGTAACTCCGCCGCCCGGCTGGCGTCTCCGGCTTCGCCGAAATCGGTAAAGTTGCGGTTGCCGGCCAGAATGTCGCGCACACCGCGCCGATAAATCGGATGATCTTCGACGATTAATATTCTGGCCATGGCACTAAGCTTTTCTCGCGAGCGGAATCTCGACAATGACTGTGGCGCCGTGAAGCGGCCGGCTCTCGAAGCGCACATGGCCGCCAAAAGCGTAGGCGCGCTCCTGCATGCCGATGAGACCAAAAGAACGGTCATTCATGGCCGCCTCGGGGTCGAAGCCGATGCCGTTGTCCTGCACGTCGAGCAACACCTTGCCGCCTTCGATCTGTAAGCCAACGTGAACCTTGGTTGCTTTGGCATGACGCGCCACATTGGTGAGCGTCTCTTGCAAAAGGCGGTAAAGGGCGGTCGACATCGCCTGATCCAAATCGACATCCTCGGCCAATCTGGTGACGCACTGGATTCCCGTTCGCCGCTGAAATTCCGCGGTTTGCCACTCGATGGCCGCCACCAGGCCAAAATCATCCAATAGCCGGGGCCGCAATAGACTAGCCGTGCGTCGCACCGCCTCGACCGAGTTGTCGATCAGATCCGACATCACCCGCGCCTTTTCTTCAACCCCACCGACGCTCTTCGGGAACCGCGCCATGATCCAGTGAAGATCGACTTTTAGCGCGGTGAATGCGGCGCCGAACTCGTCATGAAGCTCGCGCGCCAACTGGGCGCGCTCGTTTTCTTGGAGTTCATGCGCACGCTCGGCGAGGGCCCTGAGCTGTTCTTGGGATGCCATCAGCTCGGCGGTTCGCGCCGCCACTTGCCGTTCGAGATCCTCGGCCAGCCCGAGCAGTTGGTCCTCGGCGCGTTTTCGTTTGCTAATATTCTCGACCACGGAGATGAAATAAAGCGGCGCCTGGGTCTGTGCTTCACGAACAAGCGAGGTCGTCAGATTAACCCAGACCGCCGAACCATCGCTACGGATATAGCGCTTTTCCATCGCGTAAGTCTCGATCTCCCCAACCAGCGCTCGCCGCAGCAAGGCCAGATTGGCGCTGACATCATCGGCATGAGTGATATCTTGGAAAGTCTTAGCCAATAACTGTTCCCGGCGATAGCCGACAATTTGACAGAACTTGTCGTTCACTCTTAGCCATCGCCCGTCCGGCGCCACATGAGCGATGCCGACGGCGACATTCTCGAAGGTCGACCGGAAACGCTCCTCGCTGTCGCGCAGCGCCTGCTCGGCATGCTTGCTCTCGGTTATGTCAAAATCAACGCCGGCGAAACGGATCGCGGTGCCGGCCTCGTTATAGATATAACGCGCAAACGGCGCGAGCCAACGAATCTCGCCGTTGTCGGCGCGCACAATCCGATGCTCGGGGTTATACAAACCTTTTGTCTCTAGCGCGGATTTCCGCGCCTTCATCACGCGATCGAGATCATCGGGATGGATGCGCGAGCGCCACATGTCCCAGTTAGGCGGGCTGTTGTTCGGTTCGTATCCCATGATTTGATAATGACGCCGGTTCCACACAGTTGCCCCAGTTTTTAATTCCACGTCCCAGGTCCCCATGCCGGCCCCGTCTACCGCCAACCGCAGCCGCTCTTCGTTCTCGCGCAGTGCCTGCTCCGCCCGGTTGCGCTCGGTAGTGTCGATGATCGCGCTGCGGTAGTGGCAAGCAGCCGAAACGGCGTCGCGGATGCCTATGGTTTCCATCCGCGCGGCGAAGCTCTTGCCGTCCGCCCGGCGCAGGCGCAGATCGCAGGCCTGCTTTACGTCGCTGCCAAGCACGGCGTGCTGGTGCAGGTAGAGCGTATCCTGCGCGTCGCGGGAGACGAAGCGGGTGAATTTGCCGCCGACGAGTTTGGTCCGTTCGACACCGAGCATCGTCGTCAAAGTCAGATTGGCCTCCAGCACGGTGCCGTCGGGAGCGAGGGTTACGTAGCCGACGGGCGCGAAGTCGTAGAGGTGATAGAATCGGTCGCGGGACTGGGCCAGTTCCCCCTGGGCCCGGCGCAGTTCCTCGTTTTGTATCTCCAGCTCGATTTGATGGACCTGGAGTTCGTGCACCAGCCGCTGCTTCTCCTTCGGTGACATCCGGGCGACGTCGGTGCGGCTGGCGCGCATGGTCGCCTCCGCCCGCTGCCGCAGGGGCATTGGTTTCGCTGGAGCGGTGCGTTTTTTCGGCATGGTAGTGGCTGCTCAGGCAACGGGATGCATTGCGATGATGCAGATGGCGTCCGGCTGGCCGCGATCATCGGTCAACATTTTCAGCGTGAACATGCCCGGTAGTTCGCGGCCGGCCTTGGTTACGGACGGGCATTCGATAGCGCGGCCAGTCGCTCCGGCGAGGCATTAGCCGAGCGCGTCGTCGGCGGTTTTCTTGCGCGACTTGGGCACGATCATTTGGAATGGTTGACCGATCATTTCTTGGCGCGACCAGCCGCAGGCGCGCTCGGCTTCGATCGTCGTTTGCAACGATTCCTGGGTGCTCCGTAAGTCGCGTTCGAGTTCCTCGACCCTTGCCTCTGCTGTGCGCGCGGCCCTTCGCTTTGGCCATTTTCATGGCGGCTAGGCGTGGCCGGAAGGTCACCAGCAATAGCCCGCGCACGCTCTCCGGTTCGTGAATCTTCGTGACGCTGAGGTTCACGTAGCTAAAGTCGCCGTTATTCCTGACCCTCACGCCCTCGCGGGTAACCTCCGTGTCCTGCGCGGCCGCCTGCCGTAGCGCGGCAGCCGGGTCATGGTGCATCCCCTCGCACGCCATGTCGAGAACGTTGAGCCGGGGCCGGCCAGCGGCGGGCTCGAGAAACGCGTCGGTGCGGCCCGTCGGGGAATCGTTTGCCGCCGGACGGACTTTCGTTGTACGGCTCATAATTCAGGCGGAGGTTAGCGAGTTGCGCGCGATGACCGGGCGCGGTTGCGGACCCTTGAATTAACGCTCTCCGTTAAATCCATACAGACTCCGCTCATCTGCGCCTGGCCGCGCACGTTGCCATAGCCAGTCTCCTGGCGAATGTTGGTGCGCCAAGTGAAATTGGCGATCCGTTGTAGACGCTAGGGAAAAAGCATCAATGCTAAAGTTCATTACCTAGCTCAATGTTGTTGTCAAGAAATTCTTCGTGCGAATGCCAATTAGTTCGAAAAATTCTCCGACCACACGGTGCTTTCGGTGCCAATCCTAGCAATCGCTCTGATGACACAGAGCGGCCTATCTCCCGGAGTCGTGTGGTTACGCCAAGCAAGACCTTGGGTGGACCAATGGCGTGGGCAGCCGATGCGGAACTGGAAGCCACAACGTTAAGAAATTGGCCGACCATGGGGATCTCCTGGACAATTGCTCTAATCGGCAAGGACGAGGCGATCAAGTGCGACCGCACGCTGGCGCGGCGTTATTTATATCGTAATTCCGTTTGCCAGGTCGGGCTCGCCGGGTCTTGAGAGAGCCTGGGCTGCGCCGTTGGTTCGCTGGCGTTTTTCATGCAACGCGCTCGCTCCAGGAGTTCCAAGGCTCGTACCAGGCGGTCCGGCGAGCCCCAGTCGCTCCAATAAACTTCGAGCACCGGCAGCACCGCGATGGTCGCCGGCATGCGGTCGCTGACTTTTTCCAGGAAATCCTTGGAAAAGTTCATCGGCTCGATCTTTTCATAAAGCGCCTCGACCGCCTGTGTCTCCATCGGCGTGCCGATGGCGCCCAAGATGCCAATGAAATGATAATAGGTCGCCGGGCAAAGCCGCTGCATCATCTCTAACACCGTTCGCACTTTGAACACCATGATCATGGTGTTCCACAGGCCGCCGGCCTTGACCAATTCCTGAGCTCGGCGGCAGTCGGGCTTTTCGACAAACTGGGCGACCTGGCGAGTGCCGCACAGATTGAATAGCCCCTCGCTTCCCTGTGGCAGGATGTAACCATATTCGACTTCCGGCGCTTGCGCTTCCATGGCGAGAAGTACGATACGCGACGGCTCACGGGCCACGGCTCGGGCGGCGAGGTCGACATGGTCCATGAAGCGGTCTTCGTCAAGGATGAAATGGTCCGATGGAAAGACCGCGACGATCGCTTCCGGGTTGCGTTTGTAAAGGTGGAGCAACGGCAGAAGAATCCCCGGCCCGGTTTCTTTGTTGGCCGGCTGGACGATCACCGTGTTGGCAAGGCGGTCTCGGAGCTGCCGCCGCACTTCGGGGTGGCGCAGATGTTGTTTGCTGACGATGGTCAGGACGCGCCGCTCCGGGATCAGCAATTGGCAGCGTCGGTAGGTATGTTCGAGCATCGAATGGCGCCCGACAAAATTGACATATTGCTTGGGCAGGTCGGTGCCGCGGGTCTCGCGAATATAGGGTTGCAGTCGTCTGCCATCGCCCGCCGCCAGCACCAAGCCCCAAAGCGATGTTTGACTTTGTTCCCGCTGACGCAACTCAAGCATGATGACTCTCCTGGTTGCAAAGCACAGCGCCGATTGGACTGTGTTACCGCTCGCTAAATCACCCGACAGTCATCGGCTTTAATAATTTCGCGCCGCAAATGTCATGCCGCCAGTTGCCGCTGCACGATCGCCGATGGTTCGCGGCTTTTGCAGAAAAACCTTCGCAGATTCGATAGCGAGGTCGGCGATTATTTCGCAGGTCTGACAAACGCCGAATTAGCTGCGGTGAACGATCCGAGAATTCCGTAGCAATCCAAGGCTTCGTGGCTGGGCGCCAGCGCCGCTGTTGTGGGCACGCCCTTTGCCTAGTTGTTCAATGGAGCGTCGCGAAAGCAGTAACGGTAAACCATTAAGGAGGATGGCGATGAGCGAATTCAAACGCATACTTTGTCCGGTGGATCTATCCGAGTTTTCGTTGGAGGCGTTGCGCTTGGCAGCGCAACTGGCCGACCGTAACAGCGCGGTGTTGGATATCCTGCACGTTATCCATAATCCCTTCGACGAACTCTATTTGACGTCGATCACGTCGACCGATCCGGCGCTGCTCGACGCCTATGCCGCCGAGTCGCGCGAGCGCGCTAAGATCGTCCGCGCCACCGAGGAACACGCTGAGGTTCTGCTTAAGCAGTTCTGTCACGTCGAAGTCAAAGGTCTGGCAAAAGTCCACTATCACGTTCGCCAGGGCGATCCTTTCGAAAACATCCTCGATGGCGCCGAAGATTTCCTGACCGATCTGATTGTTTTGACGACCCACGGACGCACCGGCATTAAGCGCTTGGTGATCGGCAACGTCGCCGAGAAAGTCGTGCGCCACGCACCCTGCCCGGTGCTGACGGTGAAGCCTAAGAGGTTGCCGAGAGTGGCAGGGGCAGAAGCGTAAGGAGTTTGCCATGGGTGTCGCCCATGTCGCGGCGGGACCGCCGCTCATGCGCATCGTTCATCCCTCGGATTTCTCGCGTTTGAGCCAAGTCGCCTTTGCCCATGCGCTCAAGATCGCCTTGCTGGCGAAAGCCGAGCTGGAAATCGTTCATGTGCAAGGACACAAGATCGGTAAAGAGAAAGATGTCCATTGGAGCGATTTTCCCGGTGTCCGGGAGACTTTAGCGCGCTGGCAGGTGGTGCCGCCGAGCGCTACCCGAGAAGAAGTTGAAAGCAAAGGATTGCGCGTACGGAAAATTCTCAACTCGGAGGATGATCCGTTGGAGTCGATGGTGCGTTACTGCGCCGACCATCCGCCCGACCTGCTGGTGTTGGCGACCCATCAGAGGGAAGGTCTCAACCGCTGGCTGCACCGGGCAGTGGCCGAGCCGCTGGCGCGCCGTTCGCGCGCCATGACGCTATTCGTGCCGAGCCACGGCCGGGGATTTGTTTCACCCGACAATGGCGCTGTGCAGCTCAACAAAATTCTTGTGCTGGTGGATCATCAGCCTAACGCGCAGGCGGCGGTGGAGGAGGCTTTTTTTCTCGCTGCAGGTTTAGGTTCCCGCGATGTCGAGTTCAAGTTGCTCCATGTCGGGACTGAGAAAGGTATGCCGACACTTTTTTTGCCGCACCAGTCCGATTACCGATGGAAAGAACGCTTGGTGAACGGCGATGTGGTGGAAACGATTGCAAGGGAAGCCGACCTGTGGAATCCGGATCTGATCGTGTTTACGACCGAGGGCCATCGGGACTTTCTCGATGCGCTGCGCGGCAGCACTACGGAGCGGGTGCTGCGCGCCGCCCACTGCCCGGTGCTCGCCGTGCCGGCGAAAGCGAGTTAGCGCCGGTGCGGAGTTCGCAGAGAATTCGAGGTTTCAGCACAGAGCACACAGAGACATAGAGTTGAAAATTCGCAGCCGGAGAATTGGCCGCACCCTTCGACGTTGCTCAGGGTGATCGGGACGCATAAAACACAACGTAAGAATTCCGCAATGTACGGGCGGGTTTGAAACCCGCCCTCCTGGCTTTTGATGTCCCTCTTGGGATGGTTGAAATACCTCGCCTTCAGGCACGCGAAGACCAGTTCCGTCATCCCCGTGACGACAGGAATCTAGATTTTTTGTAGCGGCGGGGCGCGACCTGCACTCCCCTGGATTCGCGAAAAAGAGAAAATCGACATCGAGTCGACGCAAGCAGAATCCCTATAGCCGAGGGATGTTCAATGGATCAATTCCAATGCGATGGAGAAGGCGATTAGTAGAACGATCACCCATTCCAATATCTCCATGCGCCGGTTGGAAGCCTGATCGGAAATCTTCTCGTAGATGCTCTCCAGGGTTTGCAGTTTTCGCAGAATGCTGGCGTCCCACTCGTCCAGGTGAAAACGCCGGTTGATTAAGCGATAGACGCGGGCGAGATACTGGTCGCCCAAAAGTTTAAGGGTGTTGTTGACGCCTTCGAAGAGGATCGCATTGTCGACCTGGAGCTCGGCGACGCTGCGCAGATCGGCGCCGTAATAGCCTAACAGGCGCGGTAGGCTGAACGCGCGCTTTGAAAGCGTATCGTAGGCTTGATCCAAGGCGCGGTCGAGTTTTTGATCGAGATAGCGCATTTCCAATAGCTCGACATTGGCATATTCGAGAACCGCGCGGATATCGTCGCCGTCGCGATCGATGAGCAGAGCGGCATTCCAATCGACGATGGTCAGGTCTTCCATTCCGTAGGAAATCCGCGCGACGAATGCGTCGGCGACTTCCTGCTCCGACAAGAGCCGCCGTTCCGCGCGCAGAATCCGCGCGATTTCCTGACCATGCTGGGCATGGAAAAGGTTGAAATCGATCGCTTCGGCAAAAGACGCGATGTGAAAGACGATATAGTCTTCCACCACCGACGAGAGCCAGGCTTGCGCCGCGGCGTCGCCGATGACGTGCAGCAACTGACCGACCCGCAGCCGCGAGTCGGCAAGCAAAGGCTCGTTGTCATAGAGTTCTTCGCTCACTGTCAGCAGTTCGCTAAACGGTCCGGCGATGTCGACGGTATAGGTCACCGCCACGGCGCCGAAATCGTAGAACTGGAGATCGACGCTCGGCTGGGTGAGATAATTCCCAAGCTTGATTGCTTCGGTATCTTGCGTCAGACGGAGCGGTGCTGGCTGATACTCGAAGTAGCTAGGAGCAGGCCGTTTGTGCCGCAGGGTGGAACGTTGCGTCGCTTCATGGATGCGTGCCTCTGCCTTATTGAGATCGATGGAGCGCGCCGTGTCGTAGGCAAAGGTGATGTAACACAAGCCGTTTAGGATGTTGAGTGTTGGACTGGTTTCCGTCGTCGGTGATGTCACGGCTATGCTCGGATCAAGATCAAGATTAGCAATCAACCCGCGAATTATCACGCCGCTCCCGGCAAAGTGATACCGTGGCACGGGTCCCTCGGATGGGCTCGCAAGCCTTGGTACTCCTTTGCCTTAGCGGATGCAGGATGAGCCGACAATGCCCATTGGCACTAGTGGATCTCGGGCTTGTCGCCATGCTCGGCATGGTGGCGCTCTCGCCGGTGGTGTCGGTCGTGGCACAGCAGCCGCTCATGAGTTCGCGGCCCTTCCCGACTAAGCCTGCGGTGCGCTCGCGCAGCTTGGCGCTGGTCTGACTTAGGTATTCAAGACCTTTCGCGCCATGCTCGCGAATATATTCGCGCGACTCTTTGCGCGCGAGCAGCACCGATAGCGCGCCGCCGATGGCACCCAGTCCGGCGACGATCAGGTACGGCAATTTTGTCGAACCGTTAGTATTCATGGTTAACCCTCCTTGGTTGGTCTGCACTAAGATCATTATAATGGCGTTCCGCCTCATTCAATGTTGGTCGAAAGGCGCAAAAGCTATGCCGTTGCTCGTCACTACGCCGGTGCTCAGACGACCCGAATCAGCGCGTGACTAATGCGAGGATCTCGAAGAGTCATACACCGCGCGCTCGCGGCAATCCGCTGGTGTGCGGGCGTCGATCAAGCTGAGTGACGATCCGGGACGATTGCAATCTTTGACAGTACTGCCGCGTCGGCGGCGCTATCGACAAGCTAAGCTTTGGGTTTTTGTTTACGGAGCAAGTGCTGAACAAGAATGTATAACAAGAAAAAACTAACGATCACCACGGAGCTCGTCACCAACGTGGGGCGGACCTTGCCGAAGATCAGTGTCCATTCTCTGCCCAAAAAGTATCCGGCGGAAACAAAGGTGGCCGACCAAAGGAAAGCTCCGGTAAATGCAAACAGAGCGAACACGGCTACCGGTAGTTTGGCAATTCCAGCACCAAATCCGATTAAATGTCGTACGCCGGGCAAGAAAAAACCGAACAGAAGACCCCACTTGCCGACGCGATCATACCAAGTGTCTACATGCTCTCCGGTTATTTTTACGGCGTGAGGGAATTTTCTAACGAGAAAATCGCCGACGGTGCGTCCCAGCCCATAGCTCAAGGTTATGCCGCAGGCGCTGCCTAAAAATGCCGCGGCCA
>Ga0184628_10000260_pt1 | contig 31228 bp, 29 predicted proteins | sample PLM4_5_b1_FD_133149 | JGI IMG/M metagenome (GOLD analysis project Ga0184628, IMG submission 133149) | Groundwater sediment microbial communities from an aquifer in East River, Colorado, USA - PLM4_5_b1 | ecosystem: Environmental > Terrestrial > Soil > Riparian zone | place: USA: East River...
CTCTTCAAGGATGACGACGGTCAGTGGGAACCCTGCGCGCAGTGCAGCAGCAACGAGCGGCGGCCATGGGGACAATTGAAACTTTCCAATCCCGGCCGACAGATTACCGATCTGCTGCATTTTACAAAATTAAACAGTGTCTTTGATGTCCGCGATTCCGAATCGGATGCCATTGCCAGCTTTATAGAATAAGGTTTCTCGCCCCTCATGAGCACAGTTCCGAACAAAGTCATCTACTCCATGATTGGAGTCAGCAAGTTCTACGATAAGAAGGCTGTACTCAAGGATATCTACCTTTCCTATTTCTACGGCGCCAAGATCGGCGTGATCGGATTGAACGGGTCGGGAAAGAGTTCCATTCTGCGCATCCTTGCCGGCGTCGATCAGGAGTTTCAGGGCCGGACTGCGGTCTCTCCGGGATTTACCATCGGCTTTCTGGAACAGGAACCCAAACTCGATCCCGGAAAGACCGTGCGCCAAATTGTGGAAGAAGGCGCGCAATCCGTTGTGAATCTCCTCAAGGAATATGACGAGATCAACGCGAAGTTTGCTGAACCCATGTCCGACGACGAGATGACGAAATTGCTCGACCGCCAGGGCACCGTTCAGGAAAAACTCGATGCGGTCGGCGCATGGGACCTCGATGCCCGGCTGGAAATGGCAATGGACGCGCTGCGCTGTCCGCCTCCGGATACTTCGGTTGCCGTGCTTTCCGGTGGCGAGAAACGGCGTGTCGCTCTATGCCGTCTTCTTCTGTTGAAGCCGGACATCCTGCTGCTCGATGAACCGACGAACCATCTCGATGCGGAATCTGTAGCGTGGCTCGAACGTCACATCAAGGAGTACGAAGGCACCGTGATTGCAGTCACGCACGATCGATACTTTCTCGACAATGTTGCGGGCTGGATTCTCGAACTGGATCGTGGAGCCGGCATCCCCTGGGAAGGGAACTACTCGTCCTGGCTGGAACAGAAGCAGGTGCGGCTGCAGCAGGAAGAGAAGTCCGAGACGGACAGGCAGAAGACGTTGCAACGGGAGTTGGAATGGATTCGCATGTCTCCCAAGGGCCGTCAGGCCAAGGGCAAGGCTCGCATCAATTCGTATGAAGCGCTGCTGAGTCAGGAATCCGAACGGACGTTTCAGGATCTGGAGATATTCATTCCACCCGGCCCGCGCCTTGGACAGGTCGTCATTGAGGCGCAGGGTGTCCGGAAGGCCTACGGCGAAAATGTGCTCTTCGAAAATCTGGAATTTCGTCTGCCGGCGGGCGGCATCGTGGGAGTTATCGGCCCCAATGGTGCAGGCAAGACGACTCTGTTTCGAATGATTGTGGGACAGGAAAAACCGGATGCCGGTACGATTCGACTCGGCGAGACCGTCAAACTCGCGTACGTGGATCAGAGCCGCGATTTGCTGACCGCCGCGAAAACCGTTTTTGATGAAATTTCCGATGGGCTGGATGTCGTTCAGCTGGGAACACGCCAGGTGAATTCGCGAGCCTACGTCGCACGCTTTAATTTTGGAGGCGCCGATCAGCAGAAGAAGGTCGGGAGTCTTTCCGGTGGAGAACGCAATCGGCTCCATCTGGCGAAGATGCTGAAGGAAGGCGCAAACGTCCTTCTTCTGGACGAGCCCACCAACGACCTCGATGTGAATACGATGCGGGCGCTGGAAGAGGCGCTTGAAAATTTTGCCGGATGCGCCGTGATCATCAGTCACGATCGATGGTTCCTCGATCGTATTGCGACGCACATCCTTGCCTTCGAAGGCGAAAGCGAAGTGGTGTGGTTTGAAGGGAACTACTCCGCATACGAAGCGGACCGCCGCGCCCGGCTCGGTACCGCTGCCGACCAGCCGCATCGGATCAAATACCGTCACCTCACGCGGTAGGCTATATGACAGCGGGGAGCTGGCGATTGCTCATGGAACCGCATGTCGCTGTTGAGGCGTGCCCCTCTCCACAAGTCCCAGAGAAGATCCTTCCTCTGAAGCCGTGAGCTTCACAACAGGACGCAGATTTGGATCCGACATACGAAGCAAAACTGTTTCCGGGTATGTGCCCGTGTTCTCCGTGGTATAGACGCGGGAGAGATGGAGCTTCTTCCACTTGGATCCAGTGAAAGTTCAGAAGTGCGGAAAAAGTAAATTGCTCAGACTAGTATGGGCATGCGTCTATTGAAGTACGTAATCGGAATTCCATGTGCGTTTGTCCGCCCAAAAGTGTAGATTCCATCAATCGAATTCCAATGGCCATCTGCAAGCAAATACGAATCGTACTGATACTTGTCCTGGCGGGCCTGTCGCTGATACGTTTTTCCACCCATGCCGCGGACACCCTGCCGGCGCAGATCCGCGACGATGCCTATTGGAAACTGATCACGGACTTTTCCGAACCCGACGGCTTCTACCAGTACACCGTCATCACGTCCAATGAAACGGCGTACCAGGAAGTCCTTCCGCAATTGACGAAGTCCATTGCGCCTGGCGGCACATACCTGGGCGTCGGACCCGAACAGAACTTCACCTACATTGCGGCGCTCCGCCCGAAGATCGCGTTCATTGTCGACATTCGTCGCGACATGATGATCGAGCACCTCATGTACAAAACCGCCTTCGAAATGTCTGCCGATCGTGTCGAATTTGTCGGGAACCTTTTCTCCAGAAAAAAGCCGGCACAATTGACAACGGAAACCTCCGTGGCAAATCTTTTCCAGGCGTACGCTGCTGGCAAGGGTGATCCGGAACTGGCGGAGACAAATCTGAAAGAGATTGTTCGTCGACTAAAGGTGGTTCATGGCTTCGCGCTGAGCGCTGACGATGAGAGACGGCTTCGAACGATCTACATGACCTTCTTACGGGAAGGCGTCGTGAGATTTAACTCGAGCATCGAGAGCCCCGGTTACACCGCGCTGATGATCGCTACCGACGGGAGAGGCAGGAACTGGAGCTTTCTGGCTTCCAGCGAGAACTATGATCGTGTCCGCGAAATGCAGAAGAAAAATCTGATCGTACCGCTCGTTGGGGATTTCGGCGGACCGAGGACCATTGGCGCGGTCGGACAATATATTCGGGATCATGGTGCAATCGTCAATTTGTTCTATCTTTCGAATGTCGAGGACTACCTGCAGAACGTCATGCAAGGCTATGCGCGCAACATCGCATCATTGCCAGTGGATTCGACAAGTCTGTTCATCCACGTATCGCTGGCTCAGAATGGATTTCGTCCGTGGATAACGCCAATATCCGCGTTCGTTCGACCCCGCGATATCCGCTAGCCGGCTGCACCCGAACGGCTTAAGATAGGCCGCATGAGACTTCCAGCCTGGTTACTGCCCGCCGGTCTACTCGCAATACTTGTCGCTGTTCCATTCCTTGCACAGAACCCCCCGGACACCAGGGAATGGATTTCGTTATTCAACGGAAAGAATCTCGACGGATGGGTACCGAAGATTGCCGGATATCCGCTGGGAGAGAACTTCGGCGATACGTTCCGTGTTGAAAACGGCATCCTCAAAGTCAGCTACGACAAGTATCCGGAGTTCGGGGATAAGTTCGGGCACCTGTTCTACAAACAGAAGTTTGGATACTACATTCTCGTCGCCGAGTATCGTTTCGTCGGAGAACAGTCAAAGGGAGGCCCGTCGTGGGCGCTGCGCAATAACGGTCTGATGCTGCACAGTCAGGCACCGGAAACGATGGGTAAGGATCAGAACTTCCCCATTTCGATAGAAGTGCAGCTTCTTGGCGGTGCGCCGACAGGCGAGCGATCCACCGCAAACGTTTGCACGCCTGCAACGGAGATTTTTCGAAACGGAGCGATGGTGCGCGGGCATTGCACGAACTCCATATCGGCGACATACCGAGGCGACCAATGGGTGAGGGTGGAGATTGAAGTGCGAGGGTCGGAGCATATCAAGCATATGGTGGAAGGCAAGACGGTGCTGGAATACGATCTCCCGCAAATCGGAGGCGACGGAGTATCTAATTTTGATCCAGCCGTGAAGAAGGACGGGACGCTGTTGAGCGAAGGCTACATCACGATTCAGGGCGAGAGCCATCCCACGGAGTTCCGAAAGATTGAATTGCTGAACCTTTCCGGCTGCATGGATCCCAAGGCATCCAATTACAAGTCGTATTATGTGCACCGGCAGGACGATTTGTGCCGACGGTGATTCTCGCAAACTGAGCCACCGCCTCCCATTTCCAGCCATTGACATCGCCGGGCAGTTTCGCGCACAGTTTCGGCAACAATGAACTCCAGGGGAACTGAACGATGACATTTCCAATTGTACTGGCACATGGAATCGCCCGGTTCGATGGCTTAGGCGACAGGATACTTCAGCTGGACAATACGCCGGACCCGCAGTTGGACTGCCTTCACTATTTCAAATGTATTCGGACCATGCTGGGTGGCCATGGCTTCAATGTGTGGCATTCCCGAGTGCCCTGGGCCGCAGGTGTGACGGTGCGCGCCGAACAACTACGGCTGAACGTACTCGATGTTTTGAAAAAGACCAGTGCCGAAAAGGTGAACATCATCGCTCACAGCATGGGAGGACTCGACACCCGCCACATGATGTTCAGTGACCGTAACACCGGCAGAATTCATGAAAGGATCGCGTCACTGGTGACCATCAGCACTCCGCATGAAGGTAGCCCGGCCGCAGACTGGATGCTGGAAAACCTGCCCGAAGTTCCACACATCCTGAAAGGTCTGGGCATTGCCGCAGAAGGGCTGAAGGATCTCACTGTCGCGGAGTGCGCAAAATTCAACAACGATCCTAAGGTCCGGGCGTTCGAGGATACCTTTACTGGCAATGTGATGACGTACGCCGGGCAGTCCAATCTGTTATCCACCATTGGACTACTCAAGCCGTTTTACATGCTCATCAAGCAGCACCAGGGTCCGAATGACGGACTGGTTTCCGTGCAGGGCGCGAAGTGGCGCAAGCGGGACCACAAAGGAATCTGGAATCAGACCGACCATCTCAATGAACTCGGACACTGGGATTTCGATCAGGTCACGTCGGGCGAAAGTCAGGGAGACCTGCTGTCCAGAATTCACAGGCATTATGTCAACATCGCTCAGGCATTGCCGTGAAAGACTGGGGCTCTGACCTCAATTCAGATTAGGGGGAAGCGGCGAGAGATCGATGAATTCCAACAGCCCATATCCTGAGCCTTTGTGGTGTCTCAGTTTGAAAATCCATAAGCGGAATCCCCTCCTGACTCAGGAGGGCAGTCCGCTTTTGATTTTTAGACTGACACCCTACCTGACCCCTTTGCCGCCGCGGGCAGCGTTCCAACCTATGATCTAATATCCGGAATGGAAGCCAGGACGCGCCGAGGCTGCGGGATATGAGTGCCGTTTCTCAGGAGAGCGCGCTACCGCTGCGGTCACTTTGGGTGCGCGGCCCCGCGTGGGACGGATTCTGGATGTTGAGTGCGCTCTGGCTGGCGCCGATTATCCTGTGGCTCTTCCAGGGACATTCCGACGCGGAGAATAGCCCGCTCGATCTGCTTTACTTCGGCCTGACCGCGCTGTTCTGGATCGGTCATCGTTTATCCAGTTCGTACCTTGCCTACTGCACAGAGGCATATCGGCCCCTGTTGCGATCGCAGCCGATACGTTTTGTGATCCTCCCGCTGCTGGTGACGATCGGTTGCTTTGCTGTCTTTCTTCCGTCGGACTCGGCGTTGCCATGGAATCGCACGGAGCGATTCGTGGTGCTGGCAATTCTGGATTACGTCTTTGTGACATATCACTTTGCCACTCAGCATTTCGGAGCGCTCTCGCTCTACCGCACACGGGCCGGCCGCAGCTCCTGCGCGCACACAAGGAACATGGACCGTATCTTCGCTTTGTGTGTCGGTGGCGTTCTGGTCTTGCTGGCAGACATCTTGACCGGAGCGGTTGCCTTTCAGGACCAATGGGTCGATCGGTGGGCTTTCTCAGCCTCGATTGTTTCGGCACAGGATGGGATCCGGACAGGCGCTACTCTCGTGGTGGCCGCCGCGACGGCTGCATTCCTGTTCGTGGAGTTTCGCTCGCCGCAATGGTCTCTTCCCCGCGTACTTTATGTTTTGGGAATCGCAGTCATGGTCACCCTCGCCTTGACTTCCCCGAGTCCGTTTCTCTTTCTTGTCATCTGGACCTCGCAGCACTGGATTCTCGCAACGGGTCTTGCTTCACAGGTACCGATCGCCGAACCGTCTCCTGCGCGCGGTGCTGTACGCCGAATGCTCCACCGGTTGAACACCCGGTCGTGGGCCATTCTGGGCGTCCTCGTTGCTGGGTCGGTTATGCTCTTGCCGGTATTTGAAGTCGAAGCGAATCGGCAGGGAGGTACGTATTACGGGGACCGGATATTTGGCTCAATAGTGACGGGATTACGCACATCTTCATGGGTACCGGCGCTCCTGGCCCTCGGCTTCGCGACCGGGTTCATCCACTATCTTCTGGACCGCAGCGTCTATCGAATGTCGAATCCCCAAATCCGCACGGCGGCTCGTGGTCTTCTCGCGCGGACGGACGGCAACTACCTTCCGCCAACCGCTTCCTGAAACACAGGCCAGCCGAAGATGATGGACACCGCGAGCGCGACTACGGTCAGCGCAATGCACGCCATTGCGCCAAGAAAGTGATCCATGCGCTCGGGCTGGAGAGGGTCGAGAAATTTCGAACAGATGTAGCCTCCGGCGAATCCACCGAGATGTGCCCAGTTATCGATGCCTGGGAAAAAGGCTCCGAAGATGAGAATCATGATGATCCACTGCTTTGCCTGATCGCTGACGCCACGGCTTCCCGCCCGTCTTCCGTAGTAGAACAACGAGCCGATCAGCCCGCAGATTGAAGCCGATGCGCCGACAGTCATGCTGCCGCCATGCAGCAACGGCAGGAATCCCAGGTATGTGCCCAACACCGTGCTCGCCAGGAATCCGGTGACACCCGCGAAGGTATAGATGATCACCATGCGATTGGCGCCATAGAATTCCGCAACCGGATCTCCGACGTTCCGAAGCGACATCAGGTTGAACCCGATATGGATCAGGCTGCCGTGCAGCCATCCTGCCGTGAGAACCGTCCACCATCGGCCATAGCCGAACACGGGGACCCGTCCGCTGGCGCCAAACAGAAACAAACTTACAGAGCTCGGGGACAGAAAGTTGAGGCCTCCCAGGCCGATGCCACTCGGATCGGCGAGCATGGTCGCACCATATAAGACAATGCAGGCGCCCATGACAAATGGAATGAATCCCATGTCGCGGCCAAGTCTTGTAAACAGCGGGCCAAAGCCCCACATGCCCGGATTCCAGCGTCCGCAGCTAAGGCAGCGCGGATCATTGACGCCAACCAGAGTGCCGCAGGAAGGGCAAACCAGCGAGCCCCATTTTTGTCTCAGCATCACGTCATTCTAATATAGTGGTTGGGTTTTCAAGAGGAGACTGCAAATGGAACTCGGAATGATTGGTCTCGGCCGAATGGGAGCTGCGATGACGAAACGACTGCTGGCCGCCGGTCACACCGTGGTCGCCTACGACCAGGACAGGGCCGCTGTGGATCGGTCCGTTGCCGACGGCGCAGTGGGTGCCGTCTCGCTCGATGCGCTGGTGTCGAAGCTTGCTGCGCCCCGCGCGGTCTGGGTGATGGTGCCCGCCGGAGCTGCGGTCAATGACACGATCGAGCGTTTGATCAGACTCCTGAAAGCAGACGATACCTTGATTGATGGCGGCAACTCCAACTTCCACGACACGATGCAGCGCGCATTCTCGGTACAGAAATCCGGAGTTCATTTTATCGATGTTGGAACCAGCGGCGGGATCTGGGGGCTGAAAGAAGGCTATTGTCTCATGATCGGTGGAGACGCCGCCGTCGTGAAGCGGCTTCAGCCGCTGTTTGAAACTCTCGCTCCCGCGCACGATCGCGGATGGGCTCATGTCGGCCCTGTCGGAGCCGGCCACTTTACGAAGATGGTGCACAATGGAATTGAGTACGGATTGATGCAGTCCTATTCGGAAGGTTTCGCGCTTCTCGAGAAGAACAAAGACTTCCATTTCGATCTGCCGAAGATTGCCGAGATATGGCGGCATGGAAGCGTCGTTCGCTCCTGGCTCCTCGATCTCACCGCTCAGGCTCTTGCGGAAAATCCCACGTTGGAAGGTATTGGCCCCGACGTGGCCGATTCCGGTGAAGGCCGCTGGATGGTGGCTGAGGCGGTTGCAGCAGACGTCCCCTGTCCGGTCATCACGCTCTCGCTGCTGGAGCGCATCCGATCGCGGGTTCAGGATTCTTTTGGGAATCGCATACTCGCCGTGATGCGAAACAAGTTCGGCGGCCACGCCATCTCGAAACACTGACGTTGAGGCCATCAGGATCATCACGAGAAGTCCTGTGCTTCGACCTCGCGTCCGGCGGACTGTCTTCCGCGCGATTCAACGAGCGGCTTGAGCCCCGCGGGTACGATGAGGTTCCCTGGACAACACCTCTTTCAGCAGACAGCGTGAGGCAGGCGTTCCAGCGCCTCGAAGGTTCTGTGTCTCGAAGCGAACCCGTGGCAATGGCGATCTCGTCTTTCATGCACAGCTTTCTGGTAGTGGATTCCGGCGGCAATTCCAAAACTCCTGTGCATACCTGGATGGACGGCGCTTCGCCGGATGCAATTGCAGTCGTTCGCCATGCAATAGGAACCGAGTTTCATTCACGCACCGGATGCCACTACCACTCCATGTTTCCGGTTTTCAAACTCGCTTCGATGCAGTTGGCGGCCGGCGATCGCGTGATTTCTCCGAAGACGCTCCTGGTCGACTCGCTCACCGGAGAATGTGTGGAAGATTATGGAATGGCCTCGGCTTCCGGACTTCTGAACATTCATTCCACAACATGGGACAGCGACATTTTGCATGCTGCGAATCTGACTCCCACCAACCTTCCGAAATTGATGGAACGGGATGCCATTGCCGGAAAGACGGCTTCAGGGATTCCGGTTGTGAACGGATCCGGAGATGGGTTCATGGCCAATATCGGATCCGGTTGTGAATCCTCAAATCGAATCGCGATTACTCTGGGCACGTCTGCGGCAGTTCGGCAGACGGTGCAGACACCATCGCTGGATCCCTCCGCCGGGACCTTCTGTTATCGAGCCACTTCCGGCAACGCGTTCCTGTTGGGATGTGCCAGCAGCAATGGTGGCAACGTGTTGGACTGGGCAAGGCGTGAGTTTGGAGAGGCCGATCCGAAGTTTCTTCCGAAACGGGAAATCCCAGTGTTTCTTCCGTGGCTGAACGGAGAACGTTCCCTGGAATGGAATTTCGATTTGCGTCCACAGTGGCATGGCCGAACATCCGATCACACGTCCGCCGAGCTGGAACGATCGGTAATGGAAGGCGTGCTGTTCAATCTCGCTCAGTATGTGGAAGTGATCGAGAAGAGTTCCGGAGTTCGTGCAAGCGAGATTGTTCTTTCCGGGAACGGGTTTCTGTATCCGGGAGCTGCGCCGGTCCTGTCTGCGCTCGTTTCGCGGGATACCCTGCAGCCGGAATCCTCCGGTCTTGGAACTTTGAGAGGCACGGCGGTGTGTGCATGGCGCGCGTTGGGTTATGATGCGACTCCGGCGATAGAGCGTCTGCTCCGAGATGCGGTATGCGTCGCGCCTGTCCGGGATCCAGGACTCGAGGAACGGTTTGCCCGTTTCAAGCAACTGCGCCGCCTGAATTCAGAGGGAATATGATCCACCACCTTATGCGGGTGCGGAAGACTGCAATCCTGCTGTTTTTCGCATTGACGGCCTGCTACCTGATACTGACTCCGGGAACAACAATCGGGCAGGGATATGTTTCGGAAGAGATGGCTTCAGGGAATCAGATGCTGACCAGCTTCAGCGCCTGGTTCAGCGGTCAGCCCGTGCCGAATATGGTTTGGTCGCGTCACGGGCCAGTTTCCGTCTTGTTCGATCTTCCGTTCCTCATAGCAGGGAAGTTCCTTGTGTCACAGGATTTCATGCTTTCCCTCGAGCCGACTTTTCTGACCTCAGGGTTGATGGTTCTTGTTTTTCTCTGGCTCCGGAAGATGTCCACGCCATGGATGAGCCTGATGCTGACGCTGACTGGAGCGTTTGCAACCATGTTGTGGCCCTACGCCTACATTGGGCTGGAAACCAAACAGTCGTTTGTTGTTCTGCTCGCGGGATATGTCGCTCTTGCCAACGGGAAAATACGACGTTGGCCCGGTCTTGTATTATTCGGAATCGCTGGAGGGCTCAGCCTGACTGTCAAGAATACGGGAATCGTGATGTGGCCGGCTATCGCCTACCTCGTCTACGTTCAGTTCCGAGACGACTGGCGGGTGCGGCAACTGCAGCTGCTGGTGGTGAGTCTACTTATCGCGGGTGTATGGGAAGTCGGAAACGTCCTTCGAAACCCATATTGGATTCCGAAGGGTGGAGTCTATTACAGCTTTCGCGGTTGGATGATGGACTCTCCGATTCAAGTTCTCGCAAACTTTGTCGGGATTTTTGGATCGCCGATAAAGGGTCTTGCCGTTTTCGCTCCGCTGCTGCTGCTGTGCATTTATGCCATTCCGCGAGCGTTTCGTTCCGTTCATCGGGATTTGACCGTTTTCACGTTGCTTATAACAGGCTGCACCGCCGGACTGATATCGCTGTTGATTGTTACATCCGATGAAATCTGGGGTCCCCGTTATATGCATGTTGCGATCGCGCCTCTGCTGCTGTGTATCGGTGCGGCATGGCCTCGTTTTGGGTTGAAGATTGGTCTGCCGCTGGTCTGCCTTGCCGCGGTGGGTTTTGTAGTCTCTTTTCTCGGCTCCTTTTCCAACTACGGTGTGCCCAGTTTAGCCATGCGAGATGCGGCGCAGAACACGATGGAATGGATCAATGGAGATCCGGTCTGGAGTGGACCGGCGTTCGAATCCCGTCTCGTGAGTACGTGGTTGAAACCGGGAGAGGAGCCCGTGCCGTGGATCCCATTGCATCACTGGGTATGGGAACCGCCAAAGGACTTCCCGGCGGAATGGAGAACCATCGATCTGAGAGAGTATTCAACGCCGCAGTCGATTCTGCTGCAGTTCTGGAGCGCAACCCCGAAGGGTGAGAAACGGACAATTTTTCGAGTGTCGCTGTTTTCGATGATCGTGGGTCCACTGCTACTTCTCTTTGTTGCGCTCCGAACACGGAAGGAATCCCGTGAATTATTGCCTCAATCAAGCTTAAGGAAGTTGGAACCTACGCATTGAAATGCCGGGCTGCCTCTGTAGGCGCGCAGATCGTCCGCGGTGAGTCCTGTCTGTTCGTTGAGCCAGTGCATGTAATCGGCAGGATAGGAGGCGATATCCGTCATGTAAACGTCCGCTCCCTGCTGCTGTCGTTCACGCACAATCGAATTGATCTTTTGTATCGCGATACGTTTGTTACGGGACGCAGCAGAAACTTCTGCGATAAAGCTGACGACTTCCCGGCTGTGGATGTAGCGCAGGTAGTCGGACCAGTTCCATTCGGTTGCCAGGAACAGGTCGTTGCCATTCAAATGATCCGCAACACATGCGGCCATCATTGAGGGATTGGATTCCCGGAAGTGTTTCGGTCCTGCCGAGATCACTAGATTCATGCCTGCCAAAATCAGTACTCCCGCAGGCAATGCGATTTTGAAATAGGGCCACTTCGACCAGTGCGAAAGGATGATCGCCGTCAATGCCGCAAGAAAGATATTCGGCACAATGAACCATCGAGGTTCGACGGATTCCCACCACGTGACAAACGGTAAGTATGTGCCATACAGAACCAGCAGCCACAGAAGAGTGCGATTTTCGCTGTTTGTCCGGTCTGGACTCTTCCGGAATGCCACGATAAGAATACCGGCCACGATGACGAAGCCCAGCGTCGCAATCCAGGAAGGCAGTGCGCCGTTCTTCAGGTGTCTGAGGAAGAACGGGAACATCCAGAAGTCCATGCCAAGAACGCTTTTGAATGCGCTCCCGGCAGTCTGAATCAGCCGGCTGGGTGGCCACCATGAGCCCCACATAGGTAACCGGTTTCCGGAGTAGTTCGTCGCCCATTGCAGCATCTCCGGAACAGTGCGCCGTTGATAGACCAGAATGGCAGCGGAGACGAAAGCAGTTCCCACGACAGCCCCCACGGATATCCAGATCGACAACATCCCTTGAATTGCTTTCCGGAGGTGATGTGGGGGATTGCGCAACAGGACAGCAACAGTGAGACCGGGGATGAGTACGACGTTCGCCTGATTGGTGAGAATCGCCAGGCCAGTGAGGACTCCGCAAACCGCCATCGACGAATTTGAATCCGACCGGACAAATACCGCCAGGGAGGCTGCGACAAACATGGCGGCCAAACTGTAGTAGTAAACGTCTGTGCTCAACGTCCAGTACGACCAGGACACTCCCAGCGCCAGACTCATCCACATCGCGATACTCCGATTCGCTGTGAGACGCTCCAGCGCCAGATAAACGAAGCCGAGGCCGAAGGCTCCGAATATGGCGCTCAGGATCTGCAGAAAGGGAACTATTCCGGTGTTTATTCCGACGGTCGAAAGCATTTGCCGGATCAGATATCCGACAGGCCGGTACAGCATGTGATTCGGATTCCACAGGTCCACGGGATTTCCCGATTGCACGGCTGCGGCTTCCATCAGTCCGTTGATATCGTAATTCCTTGTGAGCAGCGGCAGATAAAGACACAGGCCCAGGGCGACCACCAGTAGAAACGAAGCGGTGTGATGTCGTTCGTTCATCGTTTGCCAAGCGAAGATAGCATCAATTGGTCGCCGGGTGCGTGGCTTCAGTTATGTTACTCTGACGCCCTGGTTATGGAATTCAATGATGTGCGGCTGCAGTACGAGCAGAACGCCGGTGAAATCGACCGCGCAATCTCGAAGGTGTTGTCCGGAGGACGCTATGTTCTTGGTCCGGCGGGACAGGCGTTCGAAGAGGAGTTCGCCCGATATTGCCGGACCGCGCGCGGTATCGGTGTGGCAAATGGAACCGATGCCTTGAGGATCGGCCTTGCGGCGCTCGGAGTGCGGCCCGGAGACGAAGTGCTCGTTCCCGCAGTCAGCGCCGCGGCGACGGCAATGGCGGTCACGCAGCTTCACGCCCGGCCCGTCTTTGTGGACATACGACCTGACGATTTTACGATGGACCCGCAGGATGCGTTCGACAAGTGCGGATCGCGGACGAAGGCTGTAGTTCCCGTCCATCTTTACGGCATGCCGGCACAATTGAAGCAGCTTTCAGAAATGAGGCTGTCAATGTTGGAAGACGCCGCGCAGGCTCATGGAAGCGATGCCGTGTGGGGACGCTGCGGATCCTTCGGAGATGCGGCTGCTTTCAGCTTTTATCCCACAAAGAACCTTGGAACTTACGGCGACGGAGGAATGATTGTGACATCTCGCGAAGACATCGCCGATCGTTCGCGCCTGTTGCGAAATTATGGACAACGCGAGAACTACGCGTCGGAAATCCCCGGCGACAACAGCCGTCTAGACGAGATTCATGCGGCAATACTTCGCGTGAAATTGAAAAAACTGGAGGACTGGAATCGACGACGGCGCGCCATAGCTGCGGCGTATCGCGCAGCTTTCCGCGAAATACCACTTGGCCTTCAGGCAGAAACAGGACAGAGCAATTACCATCTGTTCGTGGTCACGACGCCGGAACGCGATGCATTGCGCAGGCACCTGGCATCGCTGGAAATTCCTTCACTGGTGCATTACCCGATACCCCTTCCAAGACAAACTGCGTTTGCCGAATTGAACCCGGCGAAGTGCCACAATGCTGAACTGTTTTGTTCGCGCGTGCTGAGCCTGCCAATGCACCCGTCGCTTGCAGACTTCGAAGTGGAGAAGGTCATTTCAGGGGTGAGATCGTTCTTCAAGAAATGATCGGATGAACATTGAGAATTGAACATTGGCCATTTCCCCAGCCTGTTTACCTGGGCTTCTGCGCGTAGCAGATCGCAGAGAGTCCGAACGGAAGCTTCACATTCCATCGAAACAGTCCGGCCTCAAGACCAAGAACTGTGCGAAAAACGGGATCCAGCCATCGGAGTCCTGCGGGTAGTGGCTTGGTATCGGTGCCGGTTCCAATTCCGAGATGCTTTAGAAATCTTCGAACGACAACAACAGGGAACAGCAGGCTGTTGGCGTAGGTTGAGCGCCGAACGTTGAACCCGGCTCTCTTCAGTTTTTCTTCCATTTCTCCGAGAGAGTATCGGTGAAGGGTTCCGATGTCCTCATCGTGGGACGAGCGAAGCCAGTCGAATGCCGGCAGCCGCAGCAGCAGGAAGCCTCCCGGTTTGAGTACGCGATACAGCTCGCGAACGGCCCGATCGCTGTCGGACACCTCGTCAATCACCTCAAACGAGTACGCGAGATCGAATGTGTCGGAAGGGTAGGGGATTTCCGTTATCGATGCGCGCACGACTTTTCCGAATCCACGGCGTTGAACGGCGGATACGGCTTCGCGTGCATAGTCGAATCCGTACGCGGCGTGTCCGGACTTCTCGAAGTGAAGCAGGTTGAATCCCGTACCGCACCCGGCATCGAGCACCGACAGCCTCCCGCTTTGAAGTTGCGGCGCGAGAATCGTATCGGTGATCCGGCGCATGGCGACGAACCACCAGAATCGTTCCTCGATGTTGAACAGGAACTCGTAATCGACGCCACGCATGCCTACAGATAGTGCGCTTTGTATAGCTGGTAGTAGGCGACCATTCGGTTCAACCCCTCTTCCAGAGTCACGCGAGGCTGCCAGCCCGTGGCGAAATGGAATTTCATCCAGGACGTATAGACGCTGCCGATATCGATGGCGCGTTTTTCAGGAGGAAATGGAACGATGCGATAGGATCCCTTCCCGGTGATTCCGATCAGCATTTGTACCAGCGAAGTGAGAGTGACGGGCCGGAGACCACCGAGGTTGAAGTAGTCTCCGATGACCGCAGGGTTTGTGCCGGCAACCAGAAGGGCATCGACAACGTCGTCAATGTAACAGAAGCCCCGCAGTTGGGCTCCATCGCCGAACAACTGAATTTGCTCGCCCTCGATGGCCAGTTTCACAAACCAGCCCAGGAAGCCGTGACGCGCATGTTTGATGACCTGGCGCGGGCCGTATGTATTCACCATACGCAGTGAAACCGTGGGCATGCCATAGGCCTGACGATAGACCATGTGGTGCCACTCGCCGGCCATCTTATTGACGCCGTTCACGTCGACTGGCTTCAGAAGTTGAGTTTCCACCAGAGGAAGAACGTCGGGCTTCCCATAGGATTGCCGGGTACCGGCGTAGACGATGCGGGCTTCACGGTTTTCGAGTTTGCACGCTTCCAGAACAGTAAGCGGTCCTGTCGTGTTTGCGCGAAGGTCGCCGAATGGGTCGTCCATGGATTCGATGTGACTGACCCGTCCGGCGAGATTGAACACGCAGGTTTTCCCGCGAACCAGTTTTCGCATCAGCGGGAGATCGCATTCATCCGCCTCAATGAGTTCGACATCGTTCTTAATCGTTTCGATATTGAATTTGTTTCCGCCGCATGTGGGATCGAGTGAATCCACAATTGTGACAGAGGCGCCCAATTCCACGAGGCGAATGGCAAGATTGCTTCCGATGAAACCCAGTCCGCCGGTTAGGAGGATTTCTTGTCCGCGATATTCAGCCATACCGGTAACTTCGGCGAAAGAACAAGACTCCACCAGATCCCAAATAATCCCCGGAGAGTGTGCTGAAGGTGACGGACTCGGAAGAACTCACTGCTGCCGTGAAGCCGCGGGTAATGGCTTACAGGCACCTCCGCCATTCGGAATCCTGCAATATCGAACTTTCGGGCCATTTCCACGCAGATGACGCCGCTTCGCGATTCGAGAGTGATCCTTTCGAAGATCCTGCGGCGGAAGAGACGGAAGTCGCAATCCACGTCGCGCATTGAGAGTTGAAAGGCGAAGCGCATCGTCCGTCTGTACATCTCGCCAATGACAACGCGGTACCAGGCATCCGAGCGTTTCACTTTGAATCCATTGACCAGATCGATGTTCGGCCGGAGCTCCGCAAGCAGATTGTGGATTTCTCGGACATCGTACTGTCCGTCGCCATCGGTGTAGAAGATGAGGTCCCTGGTGGCACTCGTGAAACCGGTAATCAATGCTGCGCCATAACCCCGATTGGTTTCGTGGTGGATCACCCGCAGGAATGGCAAATCCTTGCGGAGGTTTTCCAGTATTTCCCCGGTATTGTCTCTGCTCCCGTCGTTGACAACGACCACTTCGAAGTCGTCAGTTACCTTGCAAAGTTCTGAGGCAACTGTACGAACTATCCCCTCGATCGTGTTTCCGTCGTTGTACGCCGGGAAGACTGCCGAAATCGAAGTCCTTCCCATATATCCGAGCCGATACTCAGGCCCGCCTCCATCCATTCTAAAAGGGGCTTCATGTTAGTTTTCATGACTCGCTATGTCAATGGCTTAAGCACCCTGAGATATACTCCCCAATCAATGCTTGGATTTGTGGTACGTCGTTTAGCTCTCACACTTCCGGTCGCCTGGATCGTCATTACGCTGGTTTTTGGCCTTATTCATCTCGTGCCGGGCGATCCCATTGCGCAGATGCTTGGAGAAGGATCGTCCGTGACGGAGGTTGCCCGTCTGAGACATGAACTGGGTCTGGATCGTCCAGTGATAGAGCAGTACCGCAATTACCTTTTAGGACTGTATCACGGAAACCTCGGAGTTTCGTTTCGAGACCAGCAACCCGTCGCGGATTCCATCCGTGCGAGGTACCCTGCGACGATCGAACTGGCAGTGGCTGCACTCGGCTTTTCCTTGTTGTTTTCCATCCCGGCTGGTGTGATCAGTGCGATTCGAAAGGGGCGATTTGCCGATCGAGCGCTGGGACTGGTAAGCCTTCTGGGGGTGTCGTTACCGAACTTCGCGCTTGGTCCGCTGCTGATTCTGCTCTTTTCGATCGGCCTCGGACTGTTACCCGTGTCCGGACGAAATGGCATTTCTCATTTGATACTTCCTGCAGTGACGTTGGGTATGGGAATCGCTGCGATGACGATGCGGATGGTTCGAAGTTCGATGCTCGAGGAAATCCATCAGGATTACATTCGAACGGCGCGCGCCAAAGGCTTGCGAGAGCGGACGGTTCTTTTTAAACACGCGCTGAGGAACGGCCTGTTGCCGGTGATTACAATTCTCGGATTACAGACGGGGGCTCTGCTCGCAGGCGCGTTCGTTACGGAAACGATTTTTTCATGGCCGGGGCTGGGCCGTTTGACGATTCAGGCCATCAACGCCAGAGACTACCCGCTGGTGCAGGGTTGCATCCTTGCAATTACACTGACATACATTCTCGTGAACCTCCTCACCGACGTGATGTATTCGATGATCGATCCCCGTATCCGTCTATGATGAAGCTTTTCGGCAACAACAAACTGGCAATAACCGGATTTCTGATTGCAAGCTTTCTGGCAATTGCGGCTTTGCTGGCGCCATGGCTTATCCCATACGATCCGGCAGGACAAGATCTTTCGAATCGGCTCGATGGACCCTCCTGGCATCATCCTTTTGGAAACGATGAGTTGGGCCGTGATATCCTGTCTCGCCTTTTGATGGGTGCCCGTGTGAGTATGCGGGTGGGGGGGGCCGTCGTTCTGCTTTCCGGCGTGGCTGGAGTCCTGATTGGAGGGCTGGCTGGATACGTCGGGGGTAAGCTGGACATTTTCGTCACGGTCATCGTCATCGATTCCCTGATGGCGTTTCCCGGGATACTGCTGGCCATTGCATTGGTTGCGTTTCTCGGACCTGGTCTTGACCGGCTAATTTTCGCATTAGTCATTATTGGATGGGTTGGGTATGCGCGGCTGGCGCGCGGCCAGGTCCTGAAGATCAAGACTCTCGAGTTTGTAGAGGCTGCTCGAGCGCTGGGCGCATCGAGTGCGCGGATTTTCTTTCTGCATGTCTTGCCGAGCATTGTCCAGCCGGTGCTGGTTCAGGCCAGTATCGGAATGGCGACGGCAGTTCTGGCAGAAGCAACATTAAGTTTTCTGGGTCTTGGGATAGCTGCTCCAGCCCCGAGCTGGGGAGCGATGCTCAATGACGGACGCAATCATCTGTTTGATGCGCCTCACATGGTGGTCTTTCCGTCGGTTGCGCTGGTTTTAACGGTACTGTCATTCAATATACTGGCCGATGCATTTCGGGACTGGTTGGATCCGAAATCGCTGAAGTCCTAAATAACGTAATTAACGCGGAGGTTCGTACTGTCATGCCTTTCTTGAGGCGTGTCTTCTTCCTACTCACTGCTGCCGTTGCCGTTGCTCTGGCCTTCGATGTCCCGGCCTTTGCAGGTGAAGCGGAGCTTGTGCTTCCCGATCTTAGTCAGGCCTCATTTTTCGGCAATATCGATGGACGCTCCCTGCTCAAGCTGGGACTGGTTGTCGCAGCGCTTGGGCTCGTCTTTGCCCTCGTGATTTACCGAAGATTGCGAGGCATGGCCGTCCATTCCTCGATGCTCGAGATCTCCGAACTGATCTATGAGACCTGCAAGACCTATCTGGTGACTCAGGTGAAATTCATCCTGATTCTGGAAGTTCTGATCGGGTCGGCAATCGCCATCTATTACGGAGTCTTACAGGGAACTGAAGCCTCTCGCGTTGCCATCATTCTGCTGTTCAGTCTGATCGGCATCGCCGGTAGCGTTTCGGTGGCATGGTTTGGAATTCGCGTGAATACTTTTGCGAACTCCCGCACCGCATTTGCCAGCCTCCGAGGGAAGCCATATCCGTGCTATGACATTCCGCTTCAGGCCGGCATGAGCATCGGAATGCTTCTCATCAGTGTCGAGTTGTTCCTGATGCTGTGCATCCTGCTCTTCATTCCGGGAGACCTCGCGGGGTCGTGTTTCATCGGATTCGCAATTGGTGAATCGCTCGGCGCGGCTGCGTTGCGCGTGGCCGGCGGCATTTTCACTAAGATCGCCGACATTGGCGCGGACCTGATGAAAATCGTCTTCAAGATCAAGGAAGACGACGCACGAAATCCCGGTGTCATTGCAGACTGTACGGGCGACAACGCCGGAGATTCGGTGGGACCCTCCGCGGACGGTTTTGAAACCTACGGCGTGACCGGAGTCGCTCTGATTTCCTTTATCCTTCTGGCCGTAAAGGATCCCCTGGTGCAGGTTCAACTGCTGATCTGGATCTTTGTCATGCGCGTGACGATGGTGATTGCATCGGCAGCCAGCTACTTCCTCAATGCGGCAATCGCCAAGGCAAAGTATCAGAATGCCGACAAGATGAATTTCGAGTCGCCACTAACGAATCTGGTCTGGCTGACTTCGATTGTTTCGGTAGTTCTGACCTATGGCTTGTCCTGGGTTCTGATTCCGGCGCTTGGCGGTGATTCCACGATGTGGTGGAAGCTTTCCACGGTCATCACGTGCGGCACATTGGCTGGCGCCATCATTCCCGAATTTGTAAAGGTGTTTACGTCCACCGAATCGCGTCACGTTCGTGAAGTGGTGTCTTCGTCGCGTGAAGGCGGCGCGTCACTGAATATTCTTTCTGGCCTGGTGGCTGGGAACTTCAGCGCGTACTGGCTGGGCCTGGCGATCCTGGCACTCATGACCGGCGCCTATTATGTCAGTTCGTTCTTTCCGGCAATGATGATGCTCGCGCCGGCCGTGTTTGCATTCGGACTCGTGGCTTTTGGATTTCTGGGCATGGGGCCCGTTACCATTGCTGTGGACTCTTATGGGCCGGTGACCGATAACGCTCAGTCCGTGTTTGAATTGTCCACGATTGAGCAGACTCCGGGAATCGAAGGGGACATCCAGAAGAACTTTGGATTCAAACCGCAGTTCGAACTCGCCAAGCAGCACCTTGAAGAAAATGACGGCGCCGGAAATACCTTTAAGGCGACTGCCAAACCCGTGCTGATTGGAACTGCTGTCGTCGGCGCGACAACAATGATCTTTTCGATCATCATGAGCTTGACGAACGGACTTCAGACCGACCTGGAACTGCTGTCGATACTCTATCCGCCGTTCTTTCTTGGTTTGATTGCGGGCGGCGCGGTCATCTACTGGTTTACCGGCGCATCGATACAGGCCGTGAGTACCGGCGCGTATCGCGCTGTGGAGTTCATCAAGGCGAACATCAAGCTCGAGGGCACGACCAAGGCGTCGGTTGCAGACTCGAAGAAAGTCGTCGAAATCTGCACGCAATATGCACAGAAGGGAATGATCAATATATTCCTTGTCGTGTTCTGTTCCACGCTGTCGTTTGCATTCTTTGATCCGTTCCTGTTTATCGGATATCTGATTTCAATCGCGCTGTTCGGTTTGTTCCAGGCCATCTTCATGGCGAATGCGGGCGGTGCCTGGGACAATGCGAAGAAGATCGTGGAGACGGAACTGAAGATGAAGGGAACGGAGTTGCACAACGCGTCGATCGTCGGAGATACCGTCGGCGATCCGTTCAAGGACACCAGTTCGGTGGCGCTCAACCCGATCATCAAATTCACAACTCTGTTTGGCATCCTTGCAGTGGAGCTGGCGGTGTCGCTGAATATAGAGCACGGGAGCACGCTGACAACCGGTCTGGCCGTGGCGTTTCTGGTGATTTCGATGTTCTTCGTGTACCGCTCGTTTTATGGAATGAGGATCGTTCGGGAAGCGTAGGGGACAGATCGGGGATCTGATCAATGTTCAATTCTCAATGTTCAATTCTCGTCCGATGGCAAAAGCGCGGGTGACTCACGACGGGCCGTTTTGATTGATGCGGTCGCAATTCTGCAAAGTTCCTTGTTTTCCGCCAGAATGTCGACAATCAAATTCTGAGAAATCAGGGAGCTTTTGCTGATGATTCGGATCCAGACCGCAGTCTCATTCAATTCTTTTTGAACAATTCGCATCTTGTGAATGAAGTCCGCGCGGCTTTCCGCTCCGCGGGCTTCGGCATAGTTAGGCGCCCCGGAAGTTCCGGAACGCAATATTTGGTTCGCAATATGGCGTCCCTGGAAGGTTCTGGCAAGCCGACCGGCCAGCCGAATGATTCTTGCCGCGAAATTAACAAGCCGTTCCTCAAGCTGGTCCGATTTCGCCGTTTTGTCCTGCACTGGACGAAACTCCAGCAATCAGACTTCCCATTCGGATGAGAATTGAAGATTGAGAATTGAACATTGATCAGATCCCCGCTCTGACTAATGCAAGCTGCCAGTTACCCGGCTACTTGGTGGTGGCCAGTCTCGCCTTCAGGTCCGCTAGCCCCGGATACGCCGGCTCAATCTGTTCTATCTTGCGAACGTATTCGGTTGCTTTCGCGGCGTCGTGATTGTCGAGAGCGATAATGAATAATCCATGCAGGCTCGGCACATGTTTAGGATCCTGCGTCAGTGCGGTTTGCAGCTGCGTCTTCGCTTCGTCCTTTTTGCCAATTCTCCAGAGCACGGCGCCGTAGAGACTCCGCACATCGGTGTCTTTCGGTTCAAGGGCGACAACCTTGCCATACCAGTCTGCGGATTCTTCCAGGCGGCCAAGTTGAAACAGTTCATTGGCGTAACGTGACAGTACTTCCGGCTGGGTGGGGCTGTCTTCGGCTGCCTTCTTCAGCAGCGCCAACATCTGTTCCGAGTTCACTTCAGGATGGTTTGTCGGGAGCGCGCCCTGCTGGTCTGTTGATGTCGGCGCGTGGGGATCTCCGGCAGGCGGGGCGGCCGCGGCCGCCTGATAGAAAGCAACAACGTATCCGGTTGCTGCGCCGAGAATAATTCCAAGTATTGCGAAATGAATGTTGCGTGAGGTGAACATGAGTGGAGGCTGCCGCTCGGGGAATTCGGAGAGCGGATCCGGGATGTTCCGGATCCGCTCTCCAGGGCTTGTTCGTTATTTGGTTGATTTGCCTGCCGGTGCTGCCGGTGCTGCCTTTGCGCCGCCCTTTTGAGCAGCAGCCTTGGCGTCCTTCTCGGCCTTGGCCTTTTCATCGGCGATCGCCTTTTCACTCTTGTACTCCGTCGGGGCGGTCGTCTTTATGGCTTCAAGATACGCCTTGGCCAGCTCGGCGTCCGCCGCGCTGGGCTTGAGCGTCAGGAACTTCTCAAGGATGGGTACTGCCTGAGGCATGGTGGCTTCGGTACCCATATAGGAAAGCGCAATTTGAAGCATGGCGCTCTTGTTATTCGGGTCTTTATCCAGTGTTTTTTTGAAGGCTTCAATCGCTTTCGGATAATCGTTGTTGTTGTTGTACATCGCGCCTTCATTGAACAGGTAATCTCCCGACTTCAGCGGATCCAGTGATGCTGCGGTTTCGAATGCCGTCTTCGCTTCGTCGAGTTTCTTTGCGGCGCCCAGGGTCAGTCCGAGGTTGTTGTAGTAAGCGGCTTCCATGGGTTTCAGTTGAATTGCTTTTTCGTAAGCGGCTGCAGCTTCTTCTTCCCTCTTGAGTGCATGGAGGGCGTTTCCCAGGTTGGCGAACGCCACGTCCTGCTTGGGATCGGCAACCGTCACGGTCTGGAATTGCTTGACGGCTTCTTCATAGTCCTTGGCCTCATAGGCAGCCTTTCCTGCTGCAAACGCCTTATCGCGGACTCCCTTGTTCTTTACCGCTTCTTCCATTGCCTTGCGATCTGCAGCAAGTGCTTCTGGAGATGGGGCTGGACCTCCGGGAGCTCCAGCCGCCGCCGCCGCGGGAGCCTTGGTCATGTCAAAGTTCGCGTTAGCTTCACGGCCGTTGGCGATGGTGATGACGTCTCCAACGGTGTCTCCCTTCACCATCAGGACTCTGCCGCCCTCAACCAGACTCACGACATAGGAACCGGGAGGAAGACCGTTGTAGGAGTAGCCTCCATTCTTTCCCGTCTTGGTTTCAAAACGCTGGGCGACAACCTTCTGGTTTGCATTCAGGCTGTTCATGCGATCGACATAGATCACAATGTTCTGTGCGGGCATACCATCACGGCCGATGACTTTGCCGGAGATAATTCCCTCACCCGTTTGTGCAAAAGCCGGCAGGATCAGCAGTATCCCAACGACAAGCATGGACAGGATTTTTACGCTAAGCTTCATTTCAAAACCTCCTCGGGGTTACAGAATTCAAATTCGCAGATATTCCGGTTTGTTGGCGTAAGCGATCGGATCATCCATACCTGCTTCCTGGAAGGCTCTGAGCCTCAGGGCGCAGCTGTCGCAGACACCACATGCGGCGTCTGAGTCGCGATAGCAGGACCATGTTCGATCCAGCGGAGCGTGAAGTTCCATACCGCGTTTGACGATGTCGCTCTTTTTCAGATAGATCAAGGGTGTTTCAATGGTGATATTTGTTTCGGGCCGAGTACCGGCTCGAATCACAGAATTCATCGCGTCGTAGTATTCCGGTCGGCAGTCCGGATAACCGGAGCTGTCTTCGAACACCGCTCCGATAAAGATTTTCGTCGCGCCCAGGACTTCCGCCCACGATGTGGCAATAGACAGAAAGTGCGCATTTCGAAAAGGAACGTAGGTGTTGGGTATGCCGGTACCGGCCAGGTCAGCGTCGCGTACCGTCAGGCGGGTGTCGGTGAGACTCGAACCGCCAATTTTTGAGAAGTAATCCAGCTGTACCACCAAGCGTTCCACGACTCCAAAGTGATCTGCAAGCGCGTGGAAACTTCGAAGTTCGCGGGCTTCTGTGCGCTGTCCATAACTGGCATGAAGGGCGGCGATGTTATAGTCGCGTGCCGCAATTGCTGCAGTCACGCAACTGTCCATACCTCCGCTCATCAGGACCACGGCTCTCGGTCTGCCATTATTGGGATTAAACTTCACAGGCCTTGCATTTTATGGGGCTTACCCCCACGAAGTCAAAGGGATTGGTCCCCGTTTTGCAGGGGGGCAGGGGAATTTGTCAATGTTCAATGGCCAATTGTCATTTGTCATCCGAACGGAAGGGAACAGAAGCCTCCTTCCACAAATGACAAATGACAAATGACAATTGGCCATTGAACATTGACAAATTCCCCGGTCCCACTTCCCCTATACCCCGCGGGCATTTGCACCCCAGATGTACTTGTGGATCTGAAGCTGCATCCGCACCGGCAACCCGTCTGCAAGAACCCATTCGGCGAGTTGGCGTGGCGGTAGTTCTTCGTGTGCGGGCGAAAACAGAATGGTGTTTGGACGGTCCCGCAACTGATTCCGAACGACGCCGCGGCTCCACTCGTAATCCTTCCTCGACGCGATAACGAACTTGAATTCGTCTTGCGTTGCGGCAAGCGCGATGTTTTCCCAGCAGAAGGTGTGCCCCTCACCGCTGTCCGGGCACTTGATGTCGATGATCTTAATTACGGGTTCTGGCACTCGGTCGATTCGCACGTGACCTCCGGTTTCAAGCATCACGGTGTAGTCCCTTGCCAGCAGCGAGTCCATCAACGAATACGCCTCGTCCTGCTCCAGCGGCTCGCCTCCGGTGATTTCAACGAGGCGTGTGGGGTGTTTTGCTACTACCGCAAGGACATCCGCCAGCGGCATCTCCGTTCCTCCGCTATAGGAATACTTCGTGTCGCACCAGACACAACGCAGTGAACATCCCGTGAGCCGAACGAACACGCACGGCTTGCCCACATGGGACGACTCTCCCTGAACCGAAAAGAAAATTTCCGTGATGCGCATGGAATCAGGCCGGACTGCCTTCCTTCATGAAATCCACCAGGTCTTCAATATTTTCCGTCACCGCATAGTTCGGGAGGCTAGCCATGAAAAGCTTACCGTAACCCTTCGTGCTGAGCCTGCTGTCGAGAATCGAGAGTATCCCGCGATCGGATCTTGATCGAATCAACCGGCCCAGGCCCTGCTTGAGTCTCAGGACAGCATGAGGCACCTGATAGTCCGAGAACGGATTGCCTCCCTCGCGCTCCACCCTCGCAACACGCGCGCTCACGAGTGGATCCGAAGGCACCTGGAACGGCAGCTTGTCGATGATTACTGCGCTCAGCGACTCGCCTTTTACATCGACGCCCTGCCAGAAGCTGGAGGTGCCGAACAGCACGGCATTGGGCGTAATGCGGAATTCATCCAGCAGCCGGCTCTTCCCGCCACTGCGAGTCTGAAGCAGGCAGGGAAATCGCACATCACGCGACACCTGATCGTAAACCGCCAGCATCTGCTGATAGCTGGTGAAGAGAACAAACGCACGTCCCTGCGATGCCTTCAGAATATTCTTCACCTCGTCGGCGGCGCGAGCCAGATACGTGGGGTGGCGATAGTCCGGCATGCGCTTCGGCACGTAGAGCATCGTCTGATTGCGCAGATTGAACTCCGTCGACAGCGTGAACTCTTCGCCTTCCTTCATGCCAATACGATCGCGAAAGTAGCTGAAGGACTCGGCAACCGTCAGCGTGGCTGAAGTGAGAATGCAGGTGGGAATGCGATCGAACAGGCTTTCCTTCAGCAGTCCGGAAACATCGATCGGACAAGCTTCCAGAAAAATTCCACGTCCGCGGCGTTCGATCCATGACACATAGTTTTCACGGAACCCGCCCTGAAACACTTCCAGATCGCTGGCAATTTCGCCTGCCCGCCGTTCGAGGGCTTCCCATTCTCCCGAGAAATCGTTGCGCCGTTTCAAAGAGGCGCGGGCTTCCTGAAGTGTGCCGATCAACGCATCAATCCCTTCGAGGCTTTGGATGGGATGGCGGCCTTCGGCCAGCCGGTCGAATCCGGCGAAGAATCGGTCCGATGCGCGCTGAATAGGGACAATGTCGTCGCATGCCACTTCAGACTTGTACGAAAGGCGATGGCCATCCTGCACCAGCTCGAAGAGACGGAAGTTGCTGATGTGAAATCCAAAATACTCCGTCGCGATTTCTTCCAGTTCATGCGCCTCATCGAAAATGACGGCGCTGTAATCGGGCAGAATTCCGGGCGTGTCGCCCTTTCGAATGGCGAGATCGGCAAAGAAAAGGTGGTGATTCACGATCACGATGTCGGCTTCCATGGCCTTCTGTCGCATCAGTGTCAGGAAGCATCGATCGAAGTCCACGCATTTGGACCCCGAGCACCGGTCGCGTCGCGCATCCAGTTTCGCCCACAGTTCCGAATCTTCGCCGGCCTCGCCGAGTTCGGACCGGTCGCCGGTTTGCGTGGTCTTTGCCCAGTCGAGTATCGATTGGAATGACGGCAACTCCAGTGCGGTAAACAGGCCTTCGGAAGCCATGGCTTCCATTTTCTGCCGGCAGAGATAGTTGTTTCGGCCTTTGAGGTAGGCCGCGGCAATGGGGCGCCCAACAATGGTTTCCAGCAGCGGAATGTCTTTGTAGAAAATCTGATCCTGCAGAGTTTTGGTTCCGGTCGAAACGATGATGCGGCGGCCGTGCAGCAGGGCGGGAAGCAGGTAGGCGATAGTCTTCCCGGTGCCCGTACCCGCCTCGACAACGAGATGATTCTGAGCTTCAAGGGCCTGATACACGGCTTCGGCCATCCGGATCTGGGAGGGGCGGAATTCGTAGTCCCCAAGTCTCTGTTCCAGCAATCCACCCGGTCCAAAAAACTCGTTCATCACCGGCTAAGTGTATACTTTCGGACTCTGGTTATGATCAAGATACCGTCAGCTATCATGCGCGAAATCTACGACCACATGGAATCCGCGTATCCTCATGAGTGTTGTGGGTTGATGATTGGAACAATCAGCGGGAGCGAGCGGATCGTTCATCAGTCCCGCAGGTGCGCTAACTTGAACACCGAGCGTGCGCACGATCGATATCTGATGGATCCGAAGTGCATGTTGAGAGCGCAGATGGAATTTGCCGGCGGGCCGTTGGATATAGTTGGGATTTATCATTCCCATCCGGACCACCCGTCGAAGGCGTCGCAGACCGACACGGATGCGGCGCAGCCGGGATGGTCCTATGTCATCGTTTCCGTCCATAAGGGGAAGGTGGCAACCGGCCAGAGCTGGGACTTGAACGACACCGAGAAAAAATTCTACGAAGAACCGCTGGTCATTGAATGACCATCGAATAGGAGAATCGGAAATGAGCGTTACTGTGAGGATCCCGACGCCGCTGCGTCCTGTGACTTCAGGGCAGGCCGAAGTGAAGATGGAAGGAGCGACGGTGGGTGAAGTGTTAAGGAAAATGGATGCGCAATTCCAGGGATTCGGCGAGCGGGTGCTCGAAGACGACAGGAAGAATGTGAAGCGGTTTATCAACGTGTTCGTGAATGAGGACAGCATCCGGGATAAGAAAGATCTCGATACCGAAGTTAAGCCCGGCGACACAATTTCGATTTTGCCGTCGATTGCCGGTGGATTCCAGCCCCTTTCCCAAAATGACATATGACAAACGACAAATGAAAAATGGCAAATCCCCTGTTCCTTCTGGTGGGAAGCGGAAGTACTCATTTTTCATTTGTCGTTTGTCATTTGTCATTTTCACACAATGAAAAACTCCCCTCTGATCGCCATTGTCGGACGTCCCAATGTCGGCAAATCCAGCCTGTTCAACCGCATCTCCGGCAGCCGCCGGTCCATTGTTACCGATGAGCCCGGTATCACGCGCGACCGCATCTATGCCCCGGCAAAGTGGAGCGGCCGCACATTTGAAATCGTCGATACCGGAGGCATGGATCCCGGCGATGAGACCGAGATCCCTCTCAAGATCATCGAGCAGGCGGAAGTTGCGATTGAAGCGGCAGCGCTGCTGATATTTGTCGTCGACGGACGTACACCAATTACTTCAGCCGACCAGGAACTGGCGCGGCTGTTGCGACGGAAGAACAAACCCGTCTTCCTCGTCATTAACAAAGTGGATTCCGACAATCAGGGTGGAGAGATCTCCGAGTTCTACCGGCTCGGCTTCGACCGCACATTCCCGGTTTCCGCCGAACACGGGAAGGGAATCACCGACCTTCTGGATGAGGTTGTGGATACGTTGCCGGAGGAGCCCGAAGAGGAAGAAGCGGCTTCAGGCGAAATCCGTGTGGCGATCATCGGCCGGCCCAATGTTGGGAAATCGACGCTGCTCAATCGGCTGGTGGGTGAGGAACGATCCATGGTGTCTCCCGTCGCCGGCACGACGCGTGACGCGGTCGACAGTGTGATTCAGCGCGAGGACGTCACCATTCGGTTTGTCGATACGGCGGGAATGCGACGAAAGGGTAAGCCCGAACTCAAGGCCGAAAAACTGAGCGTCGTGATGGCGCGCCGACATCTGGAACGAAGCGACATCGGCCTGCTGATCATCGACGGCGAGCAGGGTGTCACAAACATCGATGCGCACATTGGCGGGTACGCGCATGAACTGGGGCGGTCGGTCATCATCGTGGTGAACAAATGGGATCTGGTGACGAAGACGCCCAGCATCACCTCGGACTTCGAAAAAGACATTCGAGAGAAGTTAAAGTTTCTCGCGTTCGCGCCCATTGTTTTCCTGTCGGCAAAAACCGGGCAAAGGGTGCAGAAGCTGTACAAGGTGATCAAGGATGTTTACGACGCGCGTTTTATCCGAGTGTCGACGAAGGATCTCAATGCGCTGCTTCGGGAAGAGACGCTGGGGCGCGGCGGACTGCCAGCCGACGTGAAGATCAAATACATTTCCCAGGTAAAAACGGACCCCCCGACGTTCGTGATTTTCTCCAATAAGACGAAGAAGCTCCACTTTTCCTTTGAGCGCTTCGTCGAAAACAGAATCCGGGAGAAATTCCCATTCACGGGGGCGCCGATTATAATCAGGCAACGCAGCGGACGGAGTGAATCCAAAAAGAAGTGAAGCCGTCAAAGTCCAAGATACCGGATAAGCTCTTCTTCAAGATAGGTGAAGTATGTGAGCTGGCGGAACTGGAGGCCTATGTTCTACGGTTCTGGGAAACGGAGTTCCCGAACCTCGCACCCCAGAAGAGCAAGACCGGTCATCGGGTGTATCGAAAGGCGGACGTCGAGATGGTTCTAAAGATCAAATCGCTTCTGTATGACCGGGGATTCACGATAGCGGGTGCCCGCCGGCAACTGGCCCGGTCTCAACCGATTGCACCCGCGGAGCGCGACGAAATGCTGGCGAAGGTGCGTGACGAGCTGCGTGAGATCTTGACTTTGCTGGAAAGGAAAACCTAAAGTGAATGTCCGATCTTCGGGATGTAGCGCAGCCTGGTAGCGCACACGCTTGGGGTGCGTGGGGTCGGAGGTTCAAATCCTCTCATCCCGACTTAAATTTCTTTGGAGGCCTTATTATGAGCGTGGTTCTGAAAAGAGCAGCCCTGTTGGCGCTGACCGCTGTTGGATTGATAACTGCGTCCGGTTTGATGGGCCAGGGCCGTGGCGGTGCAGCACCTGCACCGGCGCCTCAGGCGGCAACCGACAATTCCGGATTTCCTGATGGCGATAGCAAGAAGTTCGTCATGGAAAGCTGCGGCGGCTGCCATGACCTGGACACAATAAAGAATGCCAAGCACAACGAAGCGGGGTGGAAGGAAACACTGAGCCACATGCAGACCTACGGCGCCTCCATCACGGACGCCCAGGTGATTACAGTTGCGGCATACCTTGCAAAGTCATTTCCGGTACAGGCGACACCCCCGGCAGCACCTCCCTCAGGAACTCCTCCCGCGGGCACACCCCCGGCAACTCCCCCCGGAACTCCGCCTGCGAAGCCGGCTGACGATCCGGATGCCGCCGGTGAAAAGATTTTGAACACCGCGTGTACGACCTGCCATGATCTGGGCCCCGTGACGCGCCGCGCGGACGATAAAGCCGCATGGGAAAGCATCGTTTACGGAATGGTTGGAAATGGTGCGGATGTGAAGGATGCCGATATTCCGGTGTTGGTGAACTATCTCTTTAAGACTTACGGTCCGCCAAAGGAAGCACCGAAGCCGGGTGCTCCTGCGGCTCCCGCAGCTCCTGCCGGTCGTGGCGGCCGCGGACAGTAATCGTTCTTCGTGATTGAGGGGACTGGAGCCGAAATCGAAACTGTAATGCTCAGTATTTGAGTTACCGCTCGACGATTTTGGTGCCTGTCCCCTTCTTCACGTCCCCCTTCCCGCCTTCGATATGGAATTAGACATTCTCCTTACCAACGATGACGGCATTCATTCCCCTGGCCTCACTGCGTTGGAGTATGCCCTTTCGCCACTTGGCAACGTCGTCACCGTTGCGCCGGACCGCGAAATGAGCGCGACCAGTCATCGCATCACCATGCATCAACCGATCCGCTATCAGGACGCCGGGCCGAATCGCCATTCCGTGGAAGGTTCGCCGGCCGACTGCGTGATCCTGGCATGTTTGCGCATTCTCACGCGGCCTCCCGCGCTGGTCATATCCGGCGTCAATCGCGGCTTGAATCTGGGAGATGACATTAATTATTCCGGTACCGTTTCCGCAGCATTTGAGGCGGCTCTACAGGGGATTCCGGCGATTGCGGTATCTACCTTCGCAACGGAAAAGACGGACTTTGCTTCCGCCGCTCAAGTGACGGCGCGACTGGTCCGGCGTGTGATGGAGCATGGGCTCCCTCCCGACGTGGTTCTTAACGTGAACTTTCCGCAAACGTGGAATGGATCCGTGCGACTCACACGGCAGGGGAGACAAGCGACACAAAGCGTCCTCGTGCAGAGTCGCGACCCGCGTGGCCGTGAATATTTCTGGTTGGATGAAAAGATCGCACGAGCGAAAGGCGATGCCGACGGTTCTTCCAATCACACGCTGATGACCGATTTTTTTGCCATCTCCGCCGGATACGTGTCCGTGTCTCCGTTGCATCTGGATCGAACGGCCCACGCGCACGTCGAACGTTTCACCGACTGGCTTGACGGTCTGGAGTGGTCGGAATGAATCCGTTTCGCTGTGCTAGAATGTTTTGGTTTTACTCGGGGCGTGGCTCAGCTTGGTAGAGCGCCTGGTTCGGGACCAGGAGGCCGGAGGTTCGAATCCTCTCGCCCCGATTAAACGTGTCAGTCCGCTGCAGCCCGTTTCGGAATGCCTTCGAAACGGGCTGTAGTCGTTTTTGTAGACGAAATTTCCTCGCAGATCCCGTATGGTCCACAAACTCAAATGTCTCCAAATCGAATCCAAAGTGGGCGAGCGATCATGACTCGGGAGAGACTTCCGGAGCCGCGAAAGCTGCATTGATTTGAAATCGGGCGAGGATTTGCCTTGCGATTGAGGAGAGAGTTACTTTTCGATGCGGGGATTCGGATGATGGCGGCGTTATGCCGCATCGCGATAGTAATAGCGGAGCATGCC
>Ga0184628_10000261_pt1 | contig 31193 bp, 26 predicted proteins | sample PLM4_5_b1_FD_133149 | JGI IMG/M metagenome (GOLD analysis project Ga0184628, IMG submission 133149) | Groundwater sediment microbial communities from an aquifer in East River, Colorado, USA - PLM4_5_b1 | ecosystem: Environmental > Terrestrial > Soil > Riparian zone | place: USA: East River...
CGAAGAGCAGGCCGGTTGCGCATCGCTGGTTTATGTCACCGCTTTTCAGGCGTTGACCCAATGGGAAGATTTGCCGGCTCAAGCCGTCGTGTTAATCAGTGGCGCTTCGGGTGGTGTTGGCGTCGCAGGCACACAGCTGGGAGTGGCGATGGGGCACACCGTCATCGGGTTGTCGCGTGGGTCGGAAAAACACGCGGCGCTCAAATCGCAGGGCGTCTCGCTGGCGCTTGATCCCGCCGAACCGCAATGGCGGAAGACTCTTACGGAATTTTTAGGCAAGCGCAAAGTCGACCTTGCGATTGACAGCATCGGCGGCACGCTCTTCCCGCAATTGATCGCGATGCTGGGAGACCGTGGACGTGTCAGTGTTGTCGGGCGATTGGCAGGCGAAGTGCCGCAGTTCAATACTGCAACACTTTTCTTCCGGCGGATTCGAATCGGTGGCGTCGCGGTCGGCGCCTATACGAATCAAGAGAGCCGCCAGGCATGGAAAGCGTCCGTGGACCTTTTGAACAAGACGGGCGCGCGACCGCTTATTGATCACGTTTTTCCATTCGACCAGCTCCCGTCTGCCTTCGCCAGGCTCGCGCATGGTCCAAAGGGAAAAGTTTTGGTAAAAATATCCCTATCCTGAAGGGAGAGGGTGGCCCGCGCCAGCGGGCCGGGTGAGGGGTAAATTAATTCTTTCCCGTCTCAATAGAAGGTTCAAAAATCCGAAGAAGTATTTACTTCTTATCCAGCTTCAATGAGACCGAATTGATGCAGAAACGCATTCCAGTTGGTTTGGGTCCATCATTGAATACGTGTCCAAGATGAGCTCCGCAGGCGCTGCACATGGCCTCTGTCCTTACTATTCCATGACTGCGATCTTCATCGGTGGCGATACTCTCAGTATCGATGGGCTGATAGAAGCTGGGCCATCCGGTTCCCGAATCGAATTTCGTGCTCGAATCGAACAATTCATTACCGCAGGCGGAGCATTTGTAAATGCCCTTTTCCTTGGAATGCGTGTATTCGCCGGAGAATGGCCGCTCGGTGCCTTTCTCCCGGCAGACGTGAAATTGTTCCGGTGAGAGTGTCTTCTTCCAGTCTTCGTTGGTCTTTTCAACTTTCTTCTTCATGGTGTTGTTTTGAAAGTTCCTTTTGCTTTCGCGATGGGCGCGAGCGTCGGATAAAACTGAACGAACGTGTTGTCGACCGCGCCATTCGCCGAATGGCAAGCCTGGCAACCCGCGTTATCGCCAAACGGTTTTGCCGATGATGCTGCGGCGGGGAATCCAAAGAACGCCCACTTGTTGGGGAAGCGCTTCTCATCCTTCACTTCCACTTCGACAGCGGTGACCTGATCCTGGAAGTGGCCACCGTTGTTGATGGAGCCCTTGGTCGCGGCAGATCGAATCTCAAGCACAAACATCGTCTTGTCGGGCCATGTGCCGGTTGTCAGGAACGACTTGTACGCTGCCGGTGTGACGAAGACGTTATCGAACAGGGGATTGGCAGGGTTGGCGCTAGCCGCAGGGCCATAGGTCATTCCAAGTCCGGAGCTCAGATAAATCCATTCACGATAGTTATCCGGCCGCATCAGTTGTCCATCGCCGGTGTAACGCGGTTCGATGGTGGTCTGGGCGGACGCTGTCAGGCACATCACAATGAGCGCTGTGAAAAAGAGGGTTTTCATGGCTGATAAGGGTATCAGAATTATCCGGTTCACCAATAGCGGAGTGGCGGAGGAAATTGGTGCGTACTAGAATCACAAATTGGAGGATTCTTCGTGCAATATTCAAAACTAGGGAACACCGGTCTGATCGTGTCCAGGCTCGCCTTTGGTGCCATGACGTTTGGCGTCGGCACCGGCCCGTTTGCAGCCGTCAGCAAGGTTGATGAAACGAATGCGGCAACCATGATCGGAATGTCGCTGGATGCCGGCATCAATTTTTTCGATACGGCCAATGGCTACTCGAACGGGCAATCCGAGACGATGCTCGGGAAGCACCTCGGCGCGCGCCGGAAGGACGTCGTTGTGGCGACTAAAGTGGGATTTCGAACCAGTCCGGCAATGCCCGACGCGGGACTGTCCCGCACTCATATCCTCGCTGCCTGCGACGCGAGTCTGCGCCGACTCGGTACGGACTACATCGATCTCTACATAGTTCATCGTGAAGACCGGTTCACGCCCATCGAAGAAACAATTCAGGTTTTGGATTCGCTGGTGCGCGCGGGAAAAGTTCGATACCTCGGATATTCCAACTGGTCTGCCTGGCGTGCGGCGATGGCGCTTCAATTTCAGAAGGCGAATGGCCTGGCCCAGTTCTGCAGCGGCCAGATGCACTATGCGTTGACCGGACGCGATGTGGAGCACGATGTTGTACCGTTCATGCAATATTCCGGTCTTGGAATGACGGTATGGAGTCCGCTGGCGGGTGGATTTCTGAGCGGCAAGTACACGCGTGAGAATCTGAAGGATCCGGAAAACCGGCTGTCTGGATTTGACCTGCTGCCATTCGATAAGGAAATGGGATTCAAGCTTGTCGATCGCCTGCGTGAGATCGGAAAGGCGAACAAGGGAAGCGTGGCGCAGGTGGCACTCGCGTGGTTGCTGAGCAAGCCGGTGGTGTCGAGCATCATCGTGGGAGCCAGCAAGGCGCACCAGCTTGAAGACAATCTCGATGTGTTCAATGTGAGTCTCACCGCTGCAGAAATCGCCGAACTCGATTCGCTCACTGCTCCCGCAGCTCAGTATCCCGGCTGGTTCAGCGAACGCACCGTCGATCCCGTCCACAAGAAGGCGCTTCTGTAGGTGTCGGATAGACTCGGCTGGCTATTCAAAAGGAGAAATTATGGTCGATGTACAAACTAAGGAAGCGGTCGAAATCTTAAATCATATTTTGGAGATGGAACTCGCGGGAGCAATCCACTACACGCACTATTCATTCATGGTTTATGGCTACAACCGGATTCCAATCGTAAAGTGGTTGGAAGAACAGGCTGTGGAGTCCATGGCTCACGCCAGAGCTGCCGGTGAGTTGATCACGCAGCTTGGCGCGCATCCTTCTTTGGGAATCGGTCCGTTGCTGGAAACGCACAAACACGATATTGGTGACATTCTGCGTGAATCCCTCGGACATGAAAAAGCAACCCTGAAGCACTACGACGACCTGTTGGTACTGGTTGTAGGCAAAAACGTGATGCTTGAAGAGTACGCGCGCGAACACATTTATCTCGAAATGCAGCACATCGGAGAAGTGGACAAGATGCTGCGGCGCCCTGGAGACATCGAATCGTTCGAGCGCGCCTGAGATTGGGAAATTGTGGGAACAGACCACTCCACTATGGGGCGCGATCGAAAACGGATAGTGCGCGGCCACGTTGTGAGTCGAGACTGTCGAGCCGCCCGATAGCGGAATCACGTGCTTCCTGAATCGTTCGTTCCGCATCGGCCTTCAGGATAAATCCGGCACGAAGGTTTTCGTTGGTGACCTTCTCGACGGCGCTGACATAGCCAGCATGCGTGGGGTACAACCGATTGAGAGTCGCGATATCGAAAGGTTTGTAGTATCCCCATCGTGCGCATGATCCGGGCCCCGTGTTTGTACCGTTATTGAGCGCGGTTGGAACCGCGACATCGGAAAGACGAATTCCGCCCAGAGCCAGGCCGTTCGCGTCTCTGGACATGACGATTTGATTCCCGTTAGCTGTCGTCGTCAGTGGCGGCGCTGCAGGTGGCGGAGTCTTCTTTTCCACCCATTTAGCAAGCAACTCCAGCGCACTGGCAAGGATGTACTGCACCGGAACGCGCGTTCCAACCGTCGGTACTCCCCAGGTCGGAGCGAACGCCGCTTCCGACGAGGTCCCGATATCGCGCAGTTCCAGCGGCTCGCGGCTCTGACGAAGATGGTGATCGACGTGTGACGTGCCGGCGATCTCCCAGGAACGAAACATGTCGGAGTCCGGCTGTCGGGCATTGGCCTCACCCGTATTCACATCAAACTCCGTGGATATCTTCCACACGGGAACATTGAGAGCGGTTCGAATCTTCTGATTCAACGACGAGAGCAGGATGAAGCCGTCGTATAGCTTCGCCAGTGGATTGACGGAGTTCACATAAGTAGACAATCGCGACGCGGATTGTGATTCACCTATGGCAAATGTATGACGCGGCTTCAATCCTCCGAGCATATCCACGCTGCCGGGATTCTTGATCGCCTGTCCTGCCTGAGAAAAAATGTCGAAGGAGAGCCGGTCGCCCATCACGGTACCGCCATGCGTGACATCCAGAGTTCCATAACGATCGTTGCTGAATTTTTTCAGCGCCGTGATTCCGGCGTTCTGTGCAGAAACGCCAACCCAGATGTAGCCATCGCTGATCATGTGCTCCCATGCGAAGAACCACATATTCTCCGCATCGAAGTTGTTCGTGACGTTGTCCCATTCGACCAGTACGGTTCCGTTGAATCGTTTCGCATCGGCTGGCCGCCGCACCACAACGCGCGTCTTGTATGGATGATTTCCATCGATGATGGTGCCGGTGGTCTGTGCAGGTGTGTTGTACTGGTTTGCAGTGCCCTCGATGAAAAATTCTTCTTCGATGTAGCCGTGAACGGCGAGATCGTGGTTCGTCGCAAAGAACGTGTAGTTGTGTGCCGCGGCTCCCGGAATTCCAGGTGACGCGACTGGACCGGTGACGACGGGATTCGGCACAGCGCCCGATGCAACGGCCGCAAGAGCGAACAGAATCAGAACACTGTAAGCGAGCTTCCTCATAGGAGATCTCCGTAGTGGCTCTGATTTATAGCCACGCCTGATGCGAACTGCAAGCGGTTTAATGCTGGGACACAGGGGCCGTCTCCTCATTCCCCAATTTTCTTTCGGAATGGGTCCTTTCGGGGCGGAAGTCCGTATACCCATTGTTATGATTCTCGCGGCTTCCATGAATCCGGACACATTCAGTACTCAGGACGATTCGATCGCGCGACTCCAGCGTGGGGAACTCGATGCGCTGGGCTCCGTCATGGCTCGGTATCAGCACCGCCTGTATCGATTCCTTCATAGACTGCTTCAGGACCCCATTGCCGCAGACGATGTCTTTCAGCAGACATGGCTTCGAGTGATCGAGAAAATAGGCCGATACGACGCGCGCCGGCAATTCGATGCATGGTTGTTTTCCGTGGCGCGGAATCTGGCGATCGATTATCTGCGGGTCCGCCGAAGCAGCAGCCTCGATGCGCCGGATGATTCCGGAATCGCTCCGATTGAACGCCTGGAAGCCGTCGGACAGAGCCAGCTCGAGCAGCTGTTGGAATTCGAACGCGGCGTTGTTCTGGCTGCGGCTGTAGCAAAACTGCCGGTGATTCATCGCGAAATACTGACGTTGCGGTTTGAAGAGGATATGAAGCTGGAGGAAATCGCGGAAGTCGCAGGGATTCCAATCTCGACGGTGAAGAGCCGACTCGGCAGGGCATTGGAGAGTCTGCGCAGCAGACTGGAATTGAAATGAACACACACGAATCGATTCGAAACATGTTACCGCTGGCAGCGTCCGGAGCGCTCAGTCCACAGGAACAGGTGCAGGTTGAAGCGCACACGCGCAGTTGCGATATCTGCCGCAGAGAGCTGGACGCGTGGTCCGTGTATGCGGTTGGCCTTCGGGGGCTGCCTCAGCCGGCCGCGCCGGCGGATCTGATCGCACGAACGCAAGCTCGGCTACTGCGTGAACGCGAGGCTGCCGCAGAAAGGCGATGGAATGGTCTGACGTTGCTCAGTCTTGGTATTTTTTCCTGGGTCGCCAGTATTGCGTTCTGGCTGATCATTCGCGAATTGTCGGGCGGCATGCTCGTCGTGCTTGGAACAAATCTGGTGAATGCCGGCCCCTGGTTTTTCGTGACGTTTGCAATCGCTTCGATTACTGCCGCAACAACGGCGTTGCTGGTGGGCAATCGCGGTGAGATAGGGAGGGTGTTATGAGCCGGTTCAGCGAAGAAATGAAGATCGTTCCACGTGTGGCCCGCGTCCTCGCGGTCCTTTCGTTACTGTCCGTACCCTGCTTTGTTGTGGTGTTTGTACTGCTGAACCGGCTACATGGCGGTGCGCGTTGGATCCCTTTGGGCCTGATCGGCATTGCCGCCACAGTGGCGTTCGCAATCTACATCCTTGTCGTTGGGTATATTGCCGGAGATGCTCGTCGGCGGGGAATGCGGCCTGTTTTGTGGGTACTCCTGGCGATCTTCATACCCAACGCCATCGGCATTATTTTGTACTTCATCCTTCGTGAGCCGCTGCTGCAACTCTGTCCGAAGTGTGGCGCCGGATCCAGCGCAGCGTTCGCATTCTGTTCGGTCTGCGGAGAAGCTCTTGCGAAGTCGTGTCCGGCCTGTCGATCCGCCGTGCAGCCGAACTGGTCGCATTGCGCGCGCTGCGGCTCAGCCCTGCCCACCGTATAGGAAATGAGGGAAACGAGGGGACAGTCCCCTCGTTCCCCCATTTCTAACGTCGGCGATTGCCGACCCAGTATCCTTCAATAAAAACCTGGCGGTCGTAGCGTGGCGCTATCCATCGTGCGCCCTGATACGGTGGACGAGCCCAGTATCCGTTGTGCCATTTATATTTCCTGCCGTGCGGATACCAATACCCGTCGACCCATACATACGACAGGCCCGGCGGTCTGGGAATGACTCGTACGACGCGCGGCGGTGGTGGAGGTCCGATCCGGATGCCAAAGGACACCTGGCTGAATGCGGGTTCGCAGGAAAGCAACATCACAGCCATCAGTGTTGAATAAATGAGTTTCTTCATAACTCTGTCCTCCTGAATTCTTGAGACTCGATTCCCGATGAAAAGGTTTACCAATGGGAGGGCGGCGCTGGCCGCCAACCTTAAAATAGAGCTAAATTCGGGTTGAGGGATTTTCCTTGGTGTTCTCTCGTGGTTCGCGCAAAAATCCACTCATGAAAATCCATAGACTAGCGCTCCGATGCCTACTTCCTTTGCTGCTTCTTGCGACGCTTGGCGCCGCGCAAACCCTGCCAACCGGCGTTGAACGCCGCGCGACCATGGCGGGCATTACCGAATACGCATACCCGAATGGGTTGCGCGTCCTGCTGCTTCCCGATGGTGGGAGTGCGACGATGACGGTCAACATGATCTATATGGTCGGATCGCGTCACGAAGGCTATGGGGAAACGGGAATGGCGCATCTGCTAGAGCACATGAATTTCATCCTGACGACGGACGGCAGGAACATCAAACAGGAACTCACCGGACGCGGCGCGACCTGGAACGGCACAACGTCCTACGACCGCACGAACTACTACGAAACGTTCAAGGCGTCCGAAGACAATCTCAAATGGGCGCTCGGACTCGAAGCGGATCGCATGCTGAAGATGCGAATTGAGAAGCAACTGCTCGACACCGAAATGACCGTCGTTCGCAATGAGTTCGAGCGGGGCGAAAACAGCGTGAACAACGTTCTTGCCGAGCGCGTTCTGTCGACAGCATTCCTGTGGCACAACTACGGAAAGTCCACCATCGGATCGCGTCAGGACATCGAGAAGGTACCCATCGACCGTCTCGCTGCCTTCTATCGCAAGTACTATCAGCCGGACAATGCCGTGCTCGTGGTCGCCGGCCCGATCGATCCTGCGAAAACTCTCACGATGATTGCGGAGAGTCTTGGTGTGATTCCGCGCCCCACACGCAAGCTCGATGAAACCTACACGGTCGAACCGATGCAGGACGGAGAACGATATGTCGAACTGCGTCGTGTCGGCAAAGGCAAAAACCTGTTGATCGCCTATCACTCGCCGGCAATGGCTCACCCCGACGCCGGCATTATCGAAGTCATGGAAGGAGTGCTGACCGGACCGGGCGGTTCCGGACGTCTCTATAAGGCGCTGGTTGAGACCAAGAAGGCCCTTTCAGTCAACATGAGCATCATGGAATTGCATGATCCCGGGCTCGTCACCGTTTCAGTGTCGCTCAACGACGAGCAGTCCGTCGACGAGGCGAAGAAGATTGTTTATGACACCATTGCGAACCTCATGAAGGAACCGCCGACGCGCGAAGAAGTCGATCGGGCGAGGAACTCCATTGTTCAGCGTATGGATCGCGAGTTTACGAGTTCCCAAAATCTCGCAATGAGCATGACCGACATGGTCGCTTCCGGCGACTGGCGGCTGTTGTTCATGAACTATGAGGAAATCAAGCGCTCCACCGTGGAAGACGTTGTTCAGGTGGCGAAGACGTATTTCAAGGATTCGAATCGAACCGTTGGAGTATTCATTCCGGAAGCCGCTCCGGATCGCGTGAGCGTCCCTGACGCACCTTCCATGGATCAACTGCTTCGCAACTACCCAACCAGTATCAACGTCACCGATGGCGAAGTGCTGGACCCCACGCCTTCCAGTATTGAAAAACGCATCACGAGGTTGAAGCTGCCGAGTGGATACAAGGTGGTTCTGCTGCCGAAGGGAACCCGGGGCAATACAGTCACAGCGGAAATCAGTATCCGGTTCGGCAATGAGCCCCTGTTAACGGGGAAAGCCGCTGCTGCACAGATGGCCGGAGCGTTATTGATGCGAGGTACCAGCACCATGAATCGGCAGCAGATTCAGGATGCGATGCAGAAGATCAATGCGCGGATCGGCATCAGTGGCGGACTCAGCGGTGCCAGCGCCTCCATCGATACCACTGCGGAAAACCTGATACCTGCCATCCGGCTTGCCGTTCAGATTTTCCGGGATCCCGCATTTCCGGAATCGGACTTCGAACAGATTCGAACGCAGCAGCTTGCTGCCATCGAACGCGGCAGGTCGGAACCGGGTTCGCTGGTAACCGAAGCCATTCAGGCCAACCTGAGCCCATTTCCGCGCAGCGACGTTCGTCATTCGCGAACCATGGATGAACAGGTGGAGGATCTGAAGGCCGTCACCCTCGAAGACGTCAAGGCGTTTTACAAAAGGTTCTATGGTGCGTCAACCGGTGAGCTTGTCGTTGTAGGAAAGTTCACGCCCGACGACGTTCGCAGGGCCGCCGAAGAAACACTGGGCCCGTGGGCTAGTCCGAGCCCGTACGCCCGCATTGCGTCCAAAGCCCTTCCGGTGACGCCAATCAACAGGAAGATCGAAACCCCGGACAAGGAGAACGCGCAGTTCAATGCCGGGTTGCGTATTTCCATGTCGGATACCGATCCGGATTATCCCGCCATGGTTGTCGCAAATTACATGTTCGGCGGATCGATTTCTTCGCGTCTGGCGGATCGCATCCGCAATCGGGAAGGATTGAGCTACAGCGTCAGTTCGTCGTTCAGTGCACCGACCTTTGGTGATGCGGCGTTGTTTTCGGCGTCGGCCATCAGCAATCCCAAGAATTCGCCGGCAGTGGAGGCGAGCTTCCGCGATGAATTGACGAAGACGCTCGCGAGTGGATTTACAGCAGCTGAGCTCGCCGATGCGAAGAAATCCATTCGCGATCAACGCATTGTCAGTCGATCCAGCGATGGCGGATTGCAGGGGTTGATCATGACACGCGAGCAGCTGGATCGAACGCTGGCCTGGGATGAGAGGATCGATTCCGCCATCGACGCACTGACTCTCGATCAGGTCAACGCGGCGTTCCGGAAGCGCGTGAACGCCGCGGGCATCTCCATTGTAAAGGGCGGCGACTTCAAGAAGGCCGGCGTCCTGCAGTAAGAAAAAGGGGCCAGACGTGTCATTCCCCTTTTTTTCCCGAAAAAAAGGGGAATGACACGTCTGGCCCCTTTTTTAATGAGGGAAGTCTTCGGGGCCCATCATTTGACGGACTTCGGTTTCGCCGTTCCAGCCAGGCCAGTACTTTTTATGTAAATCCATAAAATGAACCGCGGCTTTGACCGCCTCTTCCTTGGATTTCAATTCAAACTGAGCATAGCCGCCGATGACTTCCTTTGATTCCGCGTACGGTCCGTCCGTCACGGCGATTTTCCCGTCTGACAGCCGTACACGGGCCCCCTTAGAAGTTGGCGCCAGTCCGCCGGATCCAAGCATCGTGCCGGCTTTCGTTTCCTCTTCGCCTAGTTTTGTAATGGCTTCCATCAATTCCTTTGGTGGAAACCCCTGATTTTCCGCGTGTTTGACTATCATCATGAATTTCATGATCCGATCTCCTTAATTTCTGATTTGGGAACCCGCATGAACCCTGGGCTCTATCCCATTGTCGAATGACAGGGAGGGATATCGACAGCATTGCAAAATATCGTTTCACGTTAATATCTGCTGGCCCTTTGAGCGGAATAGGAGAAAAATCCTGCCATGAAAAGCCGCAAACCCCTGGTTCTCGTCATTGCTTCATGTCTCATCCTGCCCGCATTATTGCTGGCCGCTCAGTACGGGGCCACTCCGCGCGAGCAGATGATCGGGTACCTCAACGGGATTGCAAAAACTCAGCTCGATGCGCGGAGCTCTGTTGTTGCGGGAATTCGCAACAGCGCCGACGCGGATCGGCGGAAGGTGGAGGTTCGTGAAAAAATCCTTCGCCTGATCGGTGGACTTCCGGAGGGCCGAGGGCCGGTTGCCGTGAGGGAATTCCGCAAGTCGACTGCCGACGGTTTTCGCGTCGAACGTATCGCGTATGAAAGTCAGCCCGGTTTTTGGGTAACCGCGAACCTCTATGTTCCAGAAGAAGGCAGCGGGCCGTTTCCTGCGATTGTTCTCGCTCCGGGACACGGAGTTGGCGGTAAGTCCGAGAACTGGAGCTGGGGAGGAAATTTCGCCCGGAACGGCATCATGGCGCTGGCCTACGATCCCATCGGTCAGGGTGAACGGTTGCAGTACTACGCCTCCGATCAGGGGAAATCCATGATCGGAAATCCGACCGGCGAGCACGGCGAAGTCAACATCGGCCCCATGCTGATCGGCGATAACATCGCCCGATACATGGTGAATGACGCGATGCGAGGCGTCGATTACCTGGTGTCTCGCAAGGACGTGGATGCGACGCGCATCGGCGCTTTCGGCTGTTCGGGTGGCGGAACATCGACGGCATATTTCGCCGCGCTCGACGATCGCGTGAAGGTGGCGGCATCGGCCTGCTACATTACTTCGTTCAATGAACTGCTCGCGTCGCCGACGGGCGCTCAGGATGCCGAACAATCCATTCCGCATTTCATTGCGCAGGGATTGGATTTTGCCGACTGGGTCGAGGCCTTTGCGCCAAAGCCGTACGCCGTCATTTCAACGATGGACGATATGTTTCCATTTGAAGGCGCGCGTCGGACTGTGGAAGAGGTGAAGCAGTTCTACGCGGCGTACGCCGCAGAAGATCGCATTCACTGGATCACCGGGCCCGGTGGCCATGGGAATCTGGGCCCCGTCTCTCCGGCAATCATGAAATTCTTCACTTTGAATTTGAAGGGCAGCAGCGACGAGCCTTCGTTTACCACTATTCGAACACCGACGCCAACAGCAACAAACGTGACGAACAGCGGTCAGGTATCGACGGAGTTTCGGGAACCTTCGAGCGTTTATTCGTTGAATCGGAAACGCGCAGAAAGTCGAATGGCGAAACAGATCGAATGGACTTCGAAAGGCGATGTGCCGCCGCTGCAGTCACGGCTGCGCTCCGATATTCGGTCTTTGACCGGCGCATCGATCGAACCGGGACTGGCGAACACGCAAGTGGCGACCAACGCCACCGAGACACGTTCCAGCTATCGCATCGAAACCATTTCCATGAGCAGCGACAATTACTCGACCCTTTCCGGATATGTCGCGATTCCCAACCTCATCACTTCTCCAATGCCGGCCACTCTGATGATGGACACCAGGCCGAGTTCGTCGTTGATCGTGGCGGGTGGCGATGTGGACCGACTTGCGAAGGCCGGCCGCATCGTGATGGTGATTGACGCGCGTCCGACGCCGCCGGGCACCGAGAGCATCAAGTCTCCGTATCTGGGTGCCTTCAACCTGCTTTCGTTGCGTTCGTTCCTGGTAGGGAAGTCCATCATCGGGCTTCGCGTCGACGACACCATTCGCGCCATCGACTGGCTCGCGGGACGCAGGGACGTCGATCGAAATGCGATCTCGGTTTATGGCAGTGGCCCGCTGGGAATGGTGGTGCTTCATGCGGCCGTACTCGATACGCGTATTTCGAGAATCGTCGTGGCCAACACGCTGACTTCTTATCGAATGATTGTGGATCAGCCGGTTCATCGAAATGTTTCCGAGGTGGTGATTCCCGGCGTGCTGCAGCACTACGATACGACGGATCTTCTGACGGCAACATACCCGAGGCCTGTCATCTATATTGCGCCGCAGGATGCACTGGGTGCGGATATTCGTGCGGTGATTTTTCGAACTGCGATATCGGCAGCGGTGAAATCGGATCAAAACATGGGTTCTCCAAACCGAATTCAACTGCAAACCGTTGCCCCAGGCGATCCACTGCCGCTCAACTAAATAGTTATGGGGACAGACCCCTCAATCCCCTAATTGCTGCGCCCTGTCGGCCTTGCATTCGCATCCGCTCATGCCCCTAATTCCGTTTTTTGGAATTAGGGGCATGAGCGGTCTGTCCCCATAACTCCCTAACTCAGTCGGGCAGAGCGAACGTGAAGACAGTCGACGTTGCGGTGATGGAAACGTACTGCTTTCCATTGACGGTGTACGTCATCGGGCCTGCGGCGACGGAACGGCCGAGCATCGTCTGCCACAACAGCTTGCCGTTCCGGGCGTCGAGAGCAACGAACTGTCCGTCGCGACCACCGGCGAACAATATGTCGGAAGCGGTCGTCAGGACGCCGCCTTCTGTCGATGGAGCTGAAAGGCGAAAATCCCAGGTTTTGTTGCCTGTTTTCGGATCGATGGCGCGAACAGCAGAATACACGTCTTCGCCCCGCGCTCCACCTCTCGGGAATGGGCCGGCGAATCCCTGGCCCTCATGGAACTCCGGTGGAGCCTGGTCCTTCCAATATGTGGATGAACTGTTTTCCCATGTCGGGATGTAAAACAGGCCGGTGCGTGGACTGAAGGAGGGGTTGTACCAGTTGGTGCCGCCCTGGTTGCCGGGATACACCAGCACCCCTTCGGGCGTCGGATGCTGGACTTGAATCGGCCGGCCTTTGGGGTCGAACCCAGTCGCCCAGGTCACCTTGACGAAGGGAGCGCCCTTAAGAAACTCACCGGTCGCCCGGTCCAGCACGTAGAACATGCCGTTTCGATTGGCAAACAGCATCACCTTACGGGGACTGCCCTGCCAGTCGATGTCGGCGAGGACTGGAATCTGGGTCGCATCCCAGTCGAATTCATTGTGCGGGGAGAACTGGTAATGCCACTTGATCTTGCCCGTGTCCGGATCCAGCGCGATCACCGAGCAACTGTAAAGATTGTCGCCCAGGCGCGCATCGCCAGCCCAGTCCGGGCCGGGGTTTCCAGTGCTCCAATAGGTCAGGTTCAGATCCGGATCGTAGGAGCCTGGAACCCAGATCGGAGCTCCACCATGCATCCATGAGTCGCCGCTCCATGTCTCATTGCCGGGTTCACCGGGGCCCGGAACCGTATTGAATCGCCAGACTTCCTTACCGGTTTCCACATCCCATGCGGCAAGGAATCCACGAATGCCGTTCTCCCCGCCCGCAGTACCCGCAATGACCTTGTTCTTGACCACAATCGGGGCCGTCGTGAATGCGATTTGTTGTTTGGGATCGGCGGCCGATGTGTTCCACAGTTCCTTGCCGGTTCTCGCATCGATCGCGATCATTCTTGAATCGAAAGCGGCCAGGAAAAGAGTATTTCCGAGAATCGCCAGACCTCGCGACAACTTGCCGCAGCAGGGGTTGCGTGTCGTGGGATCGTACTGATGGGAGTACGACCAAAGGACGGCGCCGGTACTCGCATTCAGCGCAACGACATCATTGGTATTCTTGAGCGTATACATGACCCCGTCTACCACCAGAGGTGTCGCCTCGTGTTTCTCCGTCGACATTGTCTGGTAGACCCACTTCAGCTGGAGATTCTTCGCATTGTCCGCGGTAATCTGTGTGAGCGGGCTATGCCGCTGGCTCATTGCGGAACCGGAGTACGTTAGCCAGTTCTGTGGTTCCTGACTGGCTTTAAGAATGCGATCGAACGTCACATTCGTCGCAGGAAGCTGTACCTGCGGGCCTTGACCACCGCCACCTCGACCTTGTCCGCCGCCACCTCCGCCGCGGCCTTGTCCTCCCTGACCCTGGGCTTGTCCCGCGGCCGGTTGGCCCTGCGCGGCGGGCCCCTGGCCAAGGATGGAGAGGGTCACGGCGGCGATCATGGCCACCGTAAAAAATGCGAATATCAGCTTGCGTGTGATCATAGTGACTCCTTTTCCTAAATATGGCCGGCTTTCATTGTCGCCATACATTCATCCCACGAACTTCTGGTGCCGTGATGCAGCCGCGCCCCCACTTGCGTGATGACTTTGTGAGAGAGGAATGACGCAGTGCGCGCCGCCTTCTCGGGGGACACTCCGTGCGTGATTCCATACATGAATGAACCCGCAAACATGTCGCCGGCACCGGTGAGATCCTTCGGTTCAGACGGAAATGCCGGAACGTGAGCTTCCACTCCGGCATGGCGAATATATGCTCCATGCGGACCATTCGTCACAACGACGGAGCGAAGCTGGTTCTTGAGTTTACGAAATGCTTCCTCTGCCGTGCCGGCCCCGGATACGGCGCAAGCTTCGGTTTCATTGCAGAAGAAGAGGTCGGCGTGTTCCAGCGCCGCGCGAAGCGCGTCTCCAAAAACGTGAACGACGAATGCATCCGAGCACGTAATCGCAATCTTCGTGCCGTTCAGCTTTGCGATGCGAATGGCTTCCCGGATCGCTGTCTGGCCAGTATCCGGATTGGCGAAGACGTAGCCTTCGATAAACAACCAGTCCGAATTCTTGATGCGAGCTTCATCAACATGCTTTGCCGCGAGGTGGCTGGATACGGCCAGGCAGGTGCGCATCGTACGTTCGGCATCCGGAGTGATGAGGCAGACACAGGTTCCTGTGGCCTCATTCACGATAATCGGATTGCCAATGTCGATGTCCAGTTCCTCGAATTCCTTCGCGTAGAACAGGCCATAGCGATCGTCCCCCACACATCCGATGAATGCGGCCTTGCCTCCCAGCTGCGAAAAGGCAATGACGGAGTTGGCGACCGAGCCGCCGCTGACAAGTTTGGGTTCATTTTTCTGATAGCGTTCGAGAAGCGTCTTCTGTTCGACGTGTTCGACAAGCTGCATGCCGCCGCGTTCGAAACCCAGCGAGGCAAACTCGTTCTCGGAAACTTCAAGAAATATATCGACTACGGCGTTACCGAGGCCGCAGAGCTGAAATTCTTTCATTCGTATAAGTACCTCCAGGAGCGTTGGAATGATACTGCATGAATCGCAATTGGCGATGGGTGAGGAGTAACTTTTCTGTCCCGTGATTCTATTTCTACTTCATAACCCCGAACGTGTAGACGGTGCGCGACGTAAACTCCGTCCCCGGCAGAATAATGCTCGAAGGGAATTGAGGCTTGTTCGGAGAATCCGGATAATGCTGCGTCTCCAGACAGAACGCAAAGTACTTCTGATATGCACGTCCGGCTTTGCCAACCGCATTGAGAGTATTGGCCGTGTAGAACTGCATTCCAGGCTCCGTCGTCGAAACTTCCATCACGCGTCCCGTTGTCGGTTCAACCACGCGCGCCGCCGGGACCAGGCCAGCACCCTGTCGCTGAATCACATAGTTATGGTCGTAACCGGATCCCTGCCGGAGTTGGATGTTGCTGTCGTTGATTCGAGCACCGATCTTCGTTGCCTTTCGAAAATCGAAGGGAGTGGCTTCCACAGATGCCAGTTCTCCGGTTGGAATCATGGTGGCGTCGGTTGGGGTAAAACGGTCGGCGAAGATCGTCACTTCGTGGTCGAGCACATCGCGTGAGGCGCCAGTAAAATTGAAATAGGAATGCTGGGACAGGTTGAATGGCGTCGCCTTATCCGACGACGCACGGTATTCAACAATCAGTTCATTCTTGTTGGTCAAAGTATATGTAACTGTTGTGTTAACGGTGCCCGGGTAGCCTTCTTCACCATCCGCACTTCGGTACATAAAATGGACCGTCGCCCCGCCGGTTGCATCGCCTGCTTTGGCATCCCAGACCTGCTTGTCGAATCCCTTGACGCCACCGTGGAGATGATTCGGCCGATTGTTCGCGGCGAGCATGTATTCCTTCCCATCGAGGGTGAAGCGGCCATTGGCAATCCGGTTGGCGTAACGCCCGACAATGGCTCCGAAATAAGAGGGATTTCGAACATAAGGGTCGAGCGTGTCGTAACCGAGCACCACGTCGTCCATCTTCCCGTTGCGATCGGGAACTAGAATCGACATAATGATGGCACCGTAAGTGATGGCCTGAACCTCCACACCGCTGGAGTTGGACAACGTGAATCGATCAATCGTGCGGCCATCTGGAAGTTTTCCATACTCCATCCGCGTCACTTTGGCGCCTCCGGTTTGAGCCTGTGAGTGAAGTCCCGCGAAAACGAAAAGGCACATAATGAACAGAATCGTGGCCAGGCGTTGGTGGCTCATGGTGGAGCAGACAATACCACAGCGCAAATCAATTCTTGCCCTTTAGAGAAAAGTTTCGGGCGAATCCCTCTCCCTTCAGCAGAGGGATTCTCGCCGCACTAAAGCCTTCTGCCAAGAATTAACAAATCTCGATCCTCACCGTCGAGGGCGGCAATGCGAGGCAGGTGTCCCCATTGCTCGAAGCCAAACTTCCGGCACAGTTCCAGACTGGGACCATTGTGCGAAAAGACGAACGCCAGATACGTCGTGAGCTTCAGTGCCGGGGCTTGAATTATGGCGTGTTCCATCAACTGCGTGGCAACTCCCCCACGTTGAGCCGATGGATCGACATAGATGCTGACTTCCGCAGTGGCGGCGTATGCGGGTCTACCATAGAAAGGCTTGAAACTCAGCCATCCGAGTATCGGTCGAACGTGGTCGAAGCTTTCGAAAACCCAGATGGGATACCTCGCAAAATCCCGATCGTGAAACCAGGCGCGGCGAGAGTCCAGCGACACCGGTTCCGTATCCGCCGTTGCGAGGCGTCCGGGAATTGCGGCATTGTAGATGTCAACGATGTCGGGCAAATCCGACGCATCGGCATTGCGAATCATGCGCGGCATGATATCGCGGAGTGGAATCGCATGAAACGGGTCGTCATTGTGGGAGGCGGATTCGCGGGGATCAACGCGGCGAAGGGACTTGGCGGAGTCCGGGACGTTGAAGTAACTCTGATCGATCAGCGGAACCATCATCTGTTTCAGCCGCTCCTCTATCAAGTGGCGATGGCCGGGCTCAGTCCTGCCGATATTGCCGCTCCCATTCGAGCCATGCTTTCGAAGCATTCGAATATTCGCGTGCTGCTGGGAAAGGTGTCATCGGCGGACTTAAAAGCGAAAACGGTGACGGCAGACATCGGCACGTTTCCCTTCGATTACCTCATCCTCGCCTGTGGCGCCACGCATTCCTATTTTGGTCACGACAACTGGGAAGAATTTGCGCCCGGTCTCAAGACGCTCGAACAGGCAACGGAGATCCGGCGCCGTGTGCTGACCGCATTTGAAAATGCCGAGCGTGCGTCTGATCCAGACGAGCGGCGGAGGTATCTGACGTTCGTGATTGTCGGTGGAGGACCCACCGGCGTGGAACTCGCGGGAGCCATCGGCGAAATGAGCCGTTACACTCTCGCAAAGGATTTCCGATCCATCGATGCGAAATCGGCGAAGGTGATTCTGGTCGAGGCTGGGGCGCGCATTCTCCCGTCGTTTGCTGAAGGTCAGGCGGCGCAGGCGGCGCGAGACCTTGGAGGTCTGGGCGTTGAAGTTCGAACCTCATGCAGCGTGACGTCGATTGATGGAGAGGGGATTCAAACCGCGAACGAACGTCTTCGAGCCGGAACCGTGCTCTGGGCAGCAGGAGTGAAAGCTTCGCCGCTTGCCCTGCAAGCCGGATTGGAGTGCGATGCCCAGGGCCGCGTGATTGTCACCCCCGATCTCAGTGCAGCGGGTCAGCCGGACGTGTTCATCGCAGGGGACCAGGCGAGGTACACGCATCAAACCGGAAAGCCGTTGCCGGGAACTGCTCCTGTTGCGATGCAGCAGGGAAGATTCCTTGCCAGTGCCATTGTTCGAGACTTGAACGGCGAACCGCGAGAGCCTTTTCGCTTCGTCGATAAAGGTCAGATGGCGACGATCGGCCGGTCCAAAGCCATTCTGGAAATAGGGTCGCTCCGGCTGCATGGCTTTCCCGCCTGGATCGTCTGGCTTGCGGTCCATATCTACTACCTTACGGGATTCGAGCATCGCCTTCTGGTGGTTTTGCAATGGGCCTGGTCGTACCTCACATTCGGCCGCGGCGCACGGCTCATCGTCGGCAAGGAATGGCGAAACCGGAATCTTCCTTAAGGGTTCCGGAAAATGTAGTCGGTGATCGGAAATCCCTACCAGTCATCTTCTTGGCGAATAAAACCCGTCAGGATATGATGTCGCTCCGTTACATCAATCGACAGATCAACAGACCTCCAGGAGGGACCGATGCGAATGCATCTGCTGATGGCATTGCTGGCGCTGCTGCCAGTTCAAATATCGCCGTCAGCCCAGAATCCTGCATCATCGTTGAAGGATGGCGTGATTGAAGTGACTGTCCGCGATTCGGCAACCAGGGCGCCGATTCCCGGTGCGAGAATTACGTTTGTATTTCAGCAGTCGCCACCGCCGAACATCGTGACCTACGTCAATGCCGACCAGGCAGGTCATGCGGTGTTCAGGGATCTCGCAATGGGGACGTACGCGGTCAATGCTCAACGCGATGGCTATATCGACAATATCGCTGCCACATTCCGTCAGCCGGTGATCATCAATGCGGAAAAGAAAGTGTTCTCCGTCGATGTAACGCTGACTCGCGGCGCCACGTTGGGCGGACACATTCTGGATCCCAACGGTGTGCCGATTGCCCGTGCGGGCGTCACGCTGTCGGCGCTGAGCTATAGAAATGGCAGGCCAACGATTGCGCGTGTTCCAACAGCGGGAAGTTCTCAAACCGATGATCGAGGTGAGTATCGCCTGATCGGACTCGCGCCGGGCGATTACTACGTGCAGGCGGAACTCCGCCGCAGTGGTGAGCAACTCCAAACTGGAGTGTGGGATGACTTTCCACGGGTCACTTTCTATCCGGGAGTTGTCGATCCGAAACGTGCCGCAAAAATCACAATCGGCGGCTCGCAGGACCTGGCTTCCATCGACATGAAAGTGCCCGTTGTCACATCGTTCAAGATATCGGGCTCGGTCATTAATTCACTCCCTGGTGGAAGGTCCATGCCGAATGGGCAGGTGTCTCGTGAGGTTGGATCGTACTATCTCGGATCGACGGATCCGGACAGCCTGGAAGATCCGATTCTGGTGCAGAGCACGCTGGCACCTTCAAAGAACCCGGAAGAATCGATTTTTGAAATCAGTGGAGTGCTGCCGGGTACTTACTATCTCTATCCACTCTTTGATACCGGCGCGGGCGCGCTGTCGTTTGTCACAAGCCGCACTCCGGTGACAGTGACTGATCACGATGTGGATGGGCTTCGGATAGTCCTGAAAGCCAACAGCGAAATCAAGGGCAGGCTTGTCATAGATGGAAGCACCGCGGCAGTGCCGTTGAATATGGCGCGTGTTTCTCTCAGACCGAAAGATCGAATGCCGACGCTTCTGGGAGGCGCTGGCGCTGGTGTCTCGGCAATTGCAGACCCCAATACCGGCGAGTTTGCATTAACGAATGTGCCGGAAGCGCGCTTCGGAGTCCTCGTCGCTCCACTCCCGCCGAACGCCTATGTCTCCGATGTGCGTCAGGCAGGCCGGAGCGTATTCAATGACGGCATGATTCCCGACTCGACCCAACCGCTGGAGATCGAGATCCGCACGAACGCTGCCTCTATCCAGGGAACCGTGCGCAACGCCGCTGGAGAACCCGCGGTTCGTTCGGCAGTCGTGCTCATTCCATCGGCGGCTCGCCAGAATGTTCAACTCTACAAACGCGCCACTACCGACATGAACGGAGAATTCCGGCTGACCGGTATCGCTCCTGGTCAGTACAAAGCATTTGCCTGGTCCGGTACGCCTGCAGGTCAGGCTGAAGAAAATGCGCAGTACATTTCTCAATTTGAAAATCGAGGCACGCTTGTGAATGTGATGGCCGGCGCTTCAATGCCGGTTTCACTCACCGTGATACCCCTTCCGTGAAGTTTGCTGTTCTGATCGGTCTAGTCCTTTTCTCAACTGCGCAGACCGCCACTGTCACTGTAGAGGGAACTGTTACGGATTCTGAACTGGGCAAGCCGCTGGCCAGCGTACTGGTTCGACTCATCGGAGCAGGCACTGGAGAACCGCGCACCGTCGGAGAATCGCGGCCCGTCAGTCGAGCAACGACCGGAACAGACGGACGGTTCAAACTTTCGGCGCCGGCCGGCGAATACTATCTGGTTGCGCAGAGAGACGGATACTTTGGCGTTTCCCAGTTCGGTCAGCGGCAGTCTAACGTGACACGGAAGATCACGATCGACAGTGGGCAGAAGCCTCCGTCTATCGATCTGAAGCTGACACCGGGCGGCGTGATCACGGGGCTGGTTCTGGACGGGGGTGGGGTGCCGATCAGCCGTGCCGCCATTGCCGTCATGCAAATGTCCTATCGTGATGGAAGTCCCGCTCTTGTTCAGATACGCACAGAAGACACCAATGAGCGCGGCGAATATCGCATTTACTGGGTTCCGCCTGGGGAATATCTGGTGGCCTACAATCCCAGTTCAAGCTCCGTGTCGACACCAACGTTGGTTTCAACATCGGGTCCGCAGAGCATTCAAATGCGGACATTTTATCCCGGGACGCTGGATATTCCCAAGGCGCGGCCGGTATCGGTCACTCCAGGAAGTGAAATCACGAGCGTGAATTTCGGCATCAAAACTTCGGAAGTGTTCACCGTTTCCGGGAAGGTCATCAATCCGTTCGCGGTGCCGGACGCGCCGTCGGGCCCCTCGCCGTCGCTGCTGGAATTGCCCGGTTTTACGCTTGTTCCGCGTGGCGATCTTGGCGGCACCGATATTGTGATGTCGACCTTTGCCAATGCCGCGGGAAGCGTTGCGGATCGGCAGAAGGGACTGTTCGAGCTGCGTTCCATTCCGGCAGGCCAATACGAGTTCTTTGCGAATATCAACAGTCCGTCGTTCGCCGTGAATTACGCCGGACGCATGTCGATTGATCTGACCAATCAGAGTTTGCGTGACATCACCTTTTCGGTTCATCCGCTATCGGAGCTTCGAGGCCGTATTGTGAGGACGGACAATTCTTCGAATGTTGAAAAGCTGACAGTGACGCTGTCTCCGGCCGAAAACTTTCCAGTAACTTCGCGGCTCGCCGCAGTACAGCCCGGGACCGTCGAAGCAGACGGAACATTCATCCTCAAGAATCTCATGGAGGGATCGTACCGGGTAAATGTGTCGCCGCCGCCCGATACATTTGTTTCCGATATCCGGCAGGGCGATCAGAGCCGATATTCCGACGGAATCATCCGGGTTACCGGCATCGCATCGGATCCAATTCAGGTGACGTTGACTCCGAGTTCATCCCGCATTGCAGGGACGGCGGAATTTTCGGACGGTAAGGTGGGGACGGATACGACGGTAGTGCTTGTGCCCGACGCGCCCCTTCGAAAGAACGCCGCACGATATCGCATAGCGCGGGCGGATGAGAGCGGACATTTCACGATTACCGGAATGGCTCCCGGCGCGTATAAGCTCTTCGCATGGGAAGGGGCATTCCTGAGCTCCTGGCTGAACGAGGGATTTCTTGCTCCATATGAAGAGAAAGGCCTCCCGGTGGAAGTGACGCCGTCCGGTACCATCTCGGGACTTCACATCCAGACAATCAACGTAAGGTGAAATTCTGATTCCTGACGCACCGGCTCATGACGATTGAACAGAACTATCTGGAAGACGTAAGAAAGCAGTTTCGCTATTACCGGAAGCTGGGTGAACAGGCGATGGATCAACTGGAGCCCGAACAGCTTTTCGTCGCAGCCAATGAAGACTCCAACAGCATCGCAGTGATTGTAGGTCATCTTGCCGGAAATATGCTGTCGCGCTGGACGGACTTTCTGGTTTCCGATGGCGAGAAATCCTGGCGCAATCGCGATGCGGAATTTGAAACGCAGTTCAGCAGCAGCGAAGAACTCCGCAAGCGATGGAATGAGGGGTGGGACTGCTTCCTCGCTGCGCTCGACGAGCTTGGACCCGCGGATCTGGAACGCATCTGTTATATCCGCAACGAAGGCCATACCGTGCTCGAGGCCATCAATCGCCAGTTTGGACACTACCCGTATCACGTGGGACAGATCGTGTTTGCCGCCAAACAGCTGAAGCCCGGACCATGGAAGAGTCTTTCAATTCCTAAGAATCAATCCGAAACGTTCAACGCCGAAAAGTTTGCCATCGAAAAGCGGCGGAAGAGTTTTCTGGACAACCTCGACAACGAAAAGTAGCGGCCGGGAAAGTTTCTTTTTGAAAATGGAGCTTGCTGTGTGTGGCTTTCTAATGTAAAGTACTCTTCATTAATCCGAATGGAGATGCCAGCTCATGGAAACGCAAAGCAAAACTGTATGTCTTCAAACCGAAAAGAAGCAGCAACTGATCGATCTGACCTCGCTATTGAACGAAACCATCCGTGCGTCCGGAGTCCGGGACGGGATGGCCGGCGTCTATTCGCAGCACACCACCGCGGCGCTGTTCGTTGGCGAATGCCAGGCGGCTCTGGTCGATGATGTGCTGGATTTCCTCACACGACTCGTGGACGACGGTTTGGACTACAAGCACAATTGCCCGGAATTGTCCGACTGCGAGCGAAAGAATGCGACGTCCCACCTGCGCAGCATGCTTTTGAACCACAGCGTGATGGTTCCGATCATGGATGGCAAACCGGTGCTGGGACAGTTTCAGAGCATCCTGCTTGCAGAACTGGATGGTCCCAGAGAGCGGTCCGTGCACGTTCAGGTGGTCGGAGACCGGGCCCGTATCCCGAGCTTCGCCAGTCGTTCTGCGGACTGGGACGACGGCGCCGACGATCTGCGCGGAAGTTCCGACGCGAAGCGTGTTCGATACTTGCGGTAAAGTTTTGGCCTCCGCAGGGACGACGAGGGCAGTAAATAGATCTTGATGGGGTACATCACCCATTAAGATACGGAGATGGTTCCATTCTCCGTTCTCGACCTTGCATTCATAACCGAGGGCTCCACGCCGGCGGCTGCGTTGCGCAATTCGCTGGATCTGGCTCAGCACGCGGAGCGATGGGGATATCGCCGCTTCTGGCTGGCCGAGCATCACAACATGATCGGGATTGCAAGCGCGGCGACTTCCGTCGTGATTGGGCATGTCGCGGGCGGGACGAGCACGATCCGTGTCGGCTCGGGCGGCATCATGCTTCCGAATCATTCACCGCTGGTGATTGCCGAACAGTTTGGCACACTCGAATCGCTGTACCCCGGCCGCATCGATCTCGGACTTGGCCGCGCTCCCGGTACCGACGGCCGAACGCTCAAGGCCCTTCGCCGGGATTTCGACAGTGCCGAGAGTTTTCCCGGGGATGTTCGCGAGCTGCAGGCGTTTCTCGGAGATGTTCAACCCGGGCAAGTGGTGCAGGCCGTTCCCGGCACGGGCACGAAAGTTCCGATCTGGATTCTTGGATCCAGCCTTTTTGGAGCACGACTCGCTGCGGCTTACGGTCTGCCGTACGCCTTCGCGGCACATTTTGCGCCGGGTCACTTGATGGAAGCTGTCGAGATCTACCATGCGCAGTTCAAACCTTCCGAACAATGCGATCGGCCGTACATGATGATCGGTGTAACCGGGATTGCCGCCGATACCGACGCGGAAGCTCGCCGTCTCTTCACTTCAGCCCAGCAGGCGTTCACGAACATTGTGCGCGGCACACGCGGCAGGCTGCGGTCTCCGATCGACGATATCGAAACCTATTGGTCTCCGGCAGAAAAGGCACAGACTTCTGCAATGCTGGCGTGTGCGTTCGTCGGATCTCCGGATACCGTTCGTGTGACCCTCAATCGCTTCATTGAAAAGACCGGCGCGGATGAATTGATGATCGCTTCCGCCATCTACGATCACGAAGCACGCCTGCGTTCATACGAAATCTTCTCGCAATTACAAAAATATTGACTAGATTTCGGATCTTCTACTTTATCCGGATAGATCATGCATATCTTGGACTGGTGGGTGGAGCCACCTATGGAATGTTGACCGTCCGTCCCTTGGAAGGGATTCTTCGGCCACGAGTGGCGGAAGATGCCGTATCCGTTGGGTCGAGCGAATTGCCCTCCTGAGTCAGGAGGGCAGCACGACCGAAGGTCGTGCGAGGGGTGGTTCCTAAGCCGAAACGTTACTGCTCTGGAACCACTTCGCCGCTCCGCGGCACCCACCTGAAACTGCTCTCTGTCCCCAATTCCGGCTTTGCGATAGCATGAGCTCTCATGGCTCTGCTGAAGGACTACGCCATCATTGTGGATTCCCGCGACAACGTTGCCGTTGTGAAGAACGCGGTTCCGGCTGGCATTCGTATTGAGTTGTCCGGACGCGCGATTGTCGTTCCGACGCCGGTTGGCGTGGGCAATCGTTTCGCGCTGTCCGTCATTCCCGCCGGCGAATATGTCCGACAATACGGACAGCCGATCGGGACTTCGCTCGGCATCGCCGAAGGGGAAATGGTTTCCCACGCGAACATGTCTGACGATGTTCCTCTAGTGCGGACGTTACCGGACAACCTGCACACACCGCCTCCGGCGTACCTTTCGACAAGCGAGGCGCCCACATTTATGGGATTTCGCCGTGCCGATGGCCGCGTGGGTACACGCAACTTCATTCTTATCGTTCCAACCAGCATGTGTGCCAGCCACGAGTCCCAGCAGATTTCCACCATCGCCGAGTTCAGCCTCTACAACCGTGAAAATTATCCCAACGTTGATGGCATCGTTGCAATCCCACACAACAAAGGCTGCGGATGTCCCGACGGATCCAATATCGATGTGCTGCTGCGCGTGCTTTCGAACTACGCCGATCATCCGAATGTTGGCGGCGTCGTCCTGATGGAGCTCGGCTGCGAGAAAACGAATCTGTCGGTCGTCGAAGATTACCTGAATCGCTGCAGCCGGAAATTGTCGAAGCCGTTCGTTCGCATTGGTGTCCAGGACGTCGGCGGAACGAAGAACGCAATCCGAAGCGGATTGGAAGCTGTGCGCGACATGCTGTCTGTCGTCAATGAATCGAAGCGAGAAAAGGTTGGAATCGGCGAACTGGTTCTGGGTGTGAAGTGTGGCGCGTCCGATGCGTTTTCCGGCATCTCCGCTAATCCCAGTCTCGGCCGAGCAGCAGATATGCTGATTCGCGCTCACGGAACGGTACTCATCACGGAGGTTCCGGAATTTTGCGGTGCCGAACATGTACTCGCAAATCGCGCAAAAGATGCCGAGACCGGACGCGCGGTCTATCGCATGGTCGACTGGTACCGGGAGTATGCAAAGAAGTTTGGCACCGCCCCGGCAGAAAACCCCAGTCCCGGAAATGTTGCGGGCGGGTTGCTGAACATCACCATCAAATCGCTGGGCGCCATCGCCAAAGCGGGAACCACTCGAGTCGAAGGCGTCGTCGAATACGGTGCGACACCAGCAACCCGCGGGCTTCACCTGATGCAGGGACCGGGTTACGATCAGGAATCGACTCCCGCTCTCGTGGCTGGAGGAGCAACCGTCGTTGTGTTTACTACCGGTCGGGGAAGCACAATTGGGAATGCCATCACACCGGTAATCAAACTCACGTCGAATACTTCCATCTTTCAACGAATGCCGGGCGACATGGATCTCTCCGCCGGCGGCGTGATTGACGGTACCGAAACCATCGATTCGGTTGGAGCGCGGCTGCTGGATTACATCCGTCAGGTTGCCAGCGGCGAAATTCTGACGAAGGCCGAAGAAGTCCATCACCGCGAATTTCAGGTGTGGGGCGAGCAGGCGATCTCGCTTTGAGCGTTCTTGGTTTCTTTGATTCCGGATTTGGCGGCTTGAGCGTCGTCCGTGAAATTCGAAGGAAGCTCCCGAAACACTCCCTGGTCTACCTTGGCGATAACGCGCGTACCCCGTACGGCGGGCTGCCGACGAATACAATCTACCAATACACGCTGGAAGGCGTTGTTGAACTTTTCAATCACGGCGCCGACGTTGTTGTGCTGGCGTGCAATACGTCGTCGAGTGTGGCGCTTCGCAGGATTCAACAGCAGTACCTTCCGATACATCATTCGGACAAGCGGGTTCTAGGGATTGTCATTCCAACGGCGGAGGAAGTGTCGCGGCTGAGCGTGACGAAAGTCATTGGCGTGCTTGCGACCGAAGTGACGGTGACGTCGTACGCGTACCCGCAGGAGGTTTACAAGATCGATCCATCCGTGACGGTGATTCAGCAGGCTTGCCCGCAGCTGGTACCGATGATCGAAGCCGGCGAGCTGGGGAATATTGACGCCGTTATTCGGATGTACATGACCCGGCTGCTGGAGCAGGATCCGCGCATCGATACGGTGCTGCTGGGCTGTACACACTACGCGTTGATTGAGGACTCGATTCGCAAGGTCGTTCCGCCGGGGATCCGGATCGTTTCCCAGGGTTCGATCGTCGCAGAGAAACTTGCGGACTATCTCGTACGGCACCCCGAGTTTGGGCGAGAGATGGATTTGACCGGATCAGCGGCGTTTCTGACCACCGAATTTTCGGACCGTATGAAATCGCTGGCTACTCGCTTTTACGGCTCACCAATTGTGATGGAGACAATCGCCCGGTAAGGGGTAAGCAGGATTTCTTAATCCCGAGCCCGGCGCATCGTCATTCCTGGAGTCTTGGGATTGGCCTGAACGATCGGTTGAGGCTGCAGAAGAGATTGAGCGGAAGATATACCAGATTGCCACGCCGGATTTCAGGACACGTCATCCTGTATTACCAATCTTCTATGCTATTCGAACTTCTTGACGGCATGAAGTCCGTGGACACGCTCGAACGACTGCACAAGCCTTAGCATTCGCTCACCGGATGCTAAGCGAGGGTGTACGGGAAGGAAGAGCACCGTGTCTTCGCGGCGAGCGAGGACGTTTTCAACCGTCATGGCGCGCATCAGCCATATCGCAGTCCGTACACTGGGGCAGTCGATTCCAATCCAGCCCACGTATCGATTGGCGAAACACACTCGTCCCGTGCGTCCGGTGATTTCTCGCGTCACTGTATCGACAATGGTGCGATAACCTTCGGGATCGGCTTCCACCTCGTCCGCTGATGCCGGTTCCAGGAGTTCTGAATGGATCGAGCTGTTCATAACCATGGCATCGATGGATTCGTGCTGTTCGGGCGACATATGATCGGTCCAGTAGTGACACGTCTTTGCCGTGGCAGTGATCACGTTCTTGATCTCTTTGGCAAGTCGGAACTCCGGACCAGCGGGCAGAAACAGGATTTCGCCATCGTGCTTCGCCAGAACGTTTTCCATCACAATCGCTCGCACGAGCCAACCCGACATTCCTACGCTTCGACACCGCACACCGACCCACGAACGGTCGTGTCCGCCGGCGTGCGGTATTGGAAGTACCGGCAAACGGGTCACCAACGAAATCCCACGCTGGATTTCTTCCATGACGCGCTGGTGAGCTTCGAGGTTGGCTACTACCGTTTCTTCTGTTGCGGGTTGCAGAAGCGTTCCACGATGCGGAGGCCCGCCCGCCATGGCGAGATCGCAATACGATCCCCATATCTGATCCCATGCCACCCGGCCATCGGCATCGTACTTCAATCCCGCCGAGCCCATAGATACAGGCACGACGTCTTCATAGGATTCGCGGTATTGCTCGGGAAGAATGGCGCGGAGTCTGGCCTCCAGGGCTTCGAGTGCGAGAACGTTCTCCAGTGTGATGCTCATATCGTTTGTGTCCGGAGATGAAAGTATAAGCGATTTGATTGCTGACATTTCTGTATCGAGTCGTCTTATAACTGACAGAAATGCGCGTTGCCTTGATATTTCCCGGTGTGCGATAAGAAATCACTGAGGTTGAAGCATGGTGGCGACAGCAACAGAACAGGAAATTCTTTAGTTTCCCCCCCGGGACTTGAGGGATTTCACAGAGCAGCTTGCAGGAAAGGATTCGAGTGGTCGCTGCAAACTGATTCTGGACATAACGTCCCGCAGTGTCGCCTCCCGGTAGCATTGCGGGACTTTTTTTTCGGAAAGCTGGTTTACTCCGGAGTTAGCGGAATCACCGCGGATTCCATGCTTTTTGGAATGCGCACGGCCACGGCGTTTGCGCGGACTGTAACAGTTCCAGCTGCGGATACGGTCAGTTCGACTACGGCCTTTCTCGCACTTCGTTCCTTGACGTGGCCACGGATTTCAAGCTCCGGCCCGAGGGGCGTGGGCTTCAGGTATTCGACATGAAGAACGGCGGTGACGAAACGTGGAGCAAGATTGTCGATGATTTCTGAGGACGCCGCGGTCGCCATGGCGTGACAGTCGACCAGTGATGCCAGTAAACCGCCGTAGACAAAGCCGGGTACGGACATGTGATGGGGAGCAGGAATGAAGTGGGCTACCACGGCTTCTCCTTCGACATAGCTCTTCAATTGGTGTCCGGCGGAGTTCTTGCTTCCACATCCGAAGCAGTGGGCGAAATCGTCGGGGTAGAGATCCTGAATCGCTGTGTTGTTTGAAGGCATCTATGACAATGTACCCCTCACCTGGCGCTGCGCGCCACCCTCCTCTTCGGGAGAGGGATCTGCCTGTTCTAATGCCTTGGGGAATGAGATGACACTCCCCGTATAATGCGCCTGATGTTTTCCCGCGTTCGAATCTGGGTTGCAGTCGCTTTCATTACTTGCTGGTCGCTTGCCCCGCTGGACGGAGCGCAGACGGTCCGTAGACCGTTCATCGGTGTGACCACAATCACACGCACGGAAACTTCTCCGCGGAATATGCGGATGCATATCGTTCAAATCGACCTGACCGCGCCTGGTATTCGATTTAAACTCACGAAGCCTGGCGGTTCCATGGAAACTGTTCGCAACACGACGCTTGATTTTCTCAATCAGGAACATGCGCAGATCGCAATCAACGCCCACTTCTTCCTGCCGTTTCCATCCACCAGCGCCGATGCCATGCTGATCGGCTTTGCGGCCTCGAACGGGATTGTCTATTCGGCATTCGAGTCGCCCGTCCAGTCCTATGCGATAGTGGTGGACGCCCCGGCAATCAATATCGATGCTTCGAATCGAGCAGTCATCGTTCATCGGGACCCCGCGTTCAGCGAGGGCAGGCATGTCCGGGAAGGTGTCATGCTGTGGAATGCGCTGGCGGGATCCGCTCAGATCGTGACGGATGGAGTGAAGACGATTCCTGTCTATAAGGATGAACAGCATCCCGAAGGACTTCTGACTCCCGGCGGCGCTGCCGGTTACGACAATGTTCGGTCCTGGTACAATGTGCTCAATGCCCGAACTGCAATTGGAATCACTCGCGACAATCGGACGCTGGTGCTTTTCACCGTGGATCGCGCCATCGGAAGCTTCGGAATGACGGGTGGGGAAGTGGCGGACATTCTCATTCGCGATTACGCCGTCGTCAATGCGCTAAACCTCGATGGTGGAGGCTCTACGACTCTGGCCATGGAGAATCCGACGACGCACGTTGGTGAACTCGTAAACGTCTCAGACGACAGTCCTGCAGGGCGTTACGTCGGCAGCAATCTCGCCATTTTCGCGAACCCGATTCAGAAATAACCCCGCAGCATCCTTCAATGCTTTAATCTGAAGGGCTATGGAATATCAGAATTCATGACACCAAAACTATTTTCCGAGCTGGGCCTTTCCGCAGAAGTACTGAAAGCAATCGATAAACTGGGCTTTGAACAGGCCGCTCCAATCCAGGCCAGCGCCATTCCCATCCTCATGGCCGGGGGAGATGTCGTCGGACAGTCTCAAACCGGATCGGGCAAAACGGCGGCATTTGCCATCCCTGCCATCGAAAAAGTCGACACGCGGCAGCGAGGAGTGCAGGTACTCATCCTGTGTCCGACGCGTGAGCTCGCGATACAGGTCTCCGAGGAAGTTCATAAGCTGGCGCTCTTCAAGGGCGGTCTTCACGCGCTGCCCATCTACGGTGGCCAATCGTTCGACAGGCAACTGGCTGGACTCAAGCAGGGCGCCAACATCGTAATTGGTACGCCCGGCCGCGTTATGGACCACATGCGGCGAGGCACGCTGAAGCTGACTGGTTTGAAGATCGTAATCCTTGATGAAGTCGACGTCATGCTCAACATGGGCTTTCGTGACGATATCGAAATCATCCTGCAGGCCGCGCCTGCCGAACGCCAGACAGTGTTCTTCTCAGCGACCATCCCGCGACCGATTCAGCAATTGATTGAAAAGTATTCGCGCAACCCGCAACAGGTCCGCATCGAGCAGAAGGCGCTGACGGTGCCGACGGTCGAGCAGATCTACTACGAAGTGGACCGCAACTACAAAATCGAGTTGCTCACGCGTCTCATCGACATCCACGACCTGAAGCTCGGAATCATTTTCTGCAATACCAAACGAATGGTGGATGAACTTGTCGATCATCTGAATGCCCAGGGGTATTCCGCCGACCGGCTTCATGGCGACATGACGCAGGTAATGCGAGACCGTGTGATGAACAAGTTTCGAAAGTCCGGTCTCGAATTCCTTGTGGCCACGGATGTCGCTGCCCGCGGCATCGATGTGGACGACGTTCAGGTGGTCTTCAACTACGACCTGCCCTACGACGTGGAAGATTATCTCCATCGAATCGGCCGCACAGGCCGGGCCGGCCGCAGCGGGCGCGCCATTTCATTTGTCGCCGGCAGGGAAATGTTTCAGATCCACAACATCGAACGTTTCACGAAGGTTCGAATCCAGCGCGGCAAACCGCCAACGATGGGTCAGGTTGAAGAGGCGCGAGCCGTTGTGTTTCTCGACAAGCTTCGCGCCACTTTGAAGAGCGGAGATTTCAAGAAGCAGGATCACATTATCGAACTCCTGCTGGAAGAAGGATTCAGTTCCACGGATATCGC